>Ga0307516_10004368_pt1 | contig 17491 bp, 16 predicted proteins | sample 19_EM_MG_FD_203310 | JGI IMG/M metagenome (GOLD analysis project Ga0307516, IMG submission 203310) | Populus trichocarpa ectomycorrhiza microbial communities from riparian zone in the Pacific Northwest, United States - 19_EM | ecosystem: Host-associated > Plants > Roots > Unclassified | place...
TGGCGATCAAATCTTTGGCGCGCTCGGCGGTCTCGGCTTCGAGCTCGAAGTTACGCTCGGCCGCCCGCAGGCGCCCCAGCTGTAGCGTCTTCAAGAACCAAATCAGCCACACGAGCACCGAGGCGACGGCCAAAAGTGACAACACGACCAGCACGACGCCCGATGCCCGCAGCAAAAGCTGCGTGGGATCGAGCGCCGGGCCATTCGCAGGAGCAAGGTTCATGAGCTAGCGCGCAGACCCTACGAGCCCAGAACGATGTCGACGCGGCGATCTTTCGACCAAGAAGCCTCATCGGTGCCGGTCGAATCGAGCTCACCGCGCGAGGTGGTGAGCGCCTTGGATGCCGTCATGCCCGCCGAAACGATGGCGCCCTTGACGTTGTCGGCGCGGCGCTGGCCGAGCAGCATGTTGTAGTCGTCTTCGCCGCGGTTGTCGGCATGGCCGACCAGGCGCATCTCGCGACCCTTGAGCGGGCCGGTCGTAAAGCAAGTTGCCAGCTTGGTCAGCACGGCCTTGTCTTGCTCGCGAATGTTGGCCGAGTCGTACGCAAAAAAGGCTTCGGCATCCGTGATGCCACAGGCCTTACGAATCTCGTCGGAGATGTTGATGTTGCCCTTGCTCGGATCGTCGTCGGGCTTCGGGTTGTTGGCGATCGGAGCCGGCGCCGGCTTGGCGGCGGGTGGTGGGGCGTCAGCCGTCTTGGCGGGAGGCGGCGGATCCGATCCGCAGCCGAGAGCGAGCCCAAGAGCCAAAAGCGAGATTACACGTTTCATCGTCAGAGCCTCCTTCCGGCGGTCTGTATAACACTGGACCGTCGCAACGAAACGCAAAGAAAGCCTCAACTATTCCGCTGAGTGCGGATCTGCCTCACGCTGCGTGCGGCCGCGTGTCGAAATGATCCGCGCGCCTCACGTGCTCATCAAATAGCGGAGCACGACCAGCGAACCGACCAAGAAAAAAAGGATCAAAACAACCTTGGTCAGCATGCTCGAAGCGGCCTTGGGTTCGGCGCGCGCCACCTCGAGCTTGGACATCGCCAGCATCAGCACGGCGGTGAGGCGCTTTTCTGCTCCGGCCCCGCGCTCCCGATCGCCCTTCATTCCGCGGTAGCGCACCGCCGCTTCGTCGAGCGCCTCGTGGCTCTGGCAATGATCCAAGAACGCGTGATGAGCGGCGTCGTTGTCCCAATGGTCGACCACGTTCTTCCACAGCGTTTCCAGCGCCGGGTCCGGCGCTTTCACAGCGAAAGCTCCCGCGCTAGCTGCTCGGTGAGCCGGAAATACGTCTTGCGATCATAGGCTTCGTTCAAGATGTGAAAATCGCGGCCCGACAACCCGACGCAACCGAAACAGTACTGGCAACCAGTCAACGAGACCGAGCGCACCAGGTACGAGCTCTGCGAGCAACTTTCGCAGTCGATGCAATGCTGGCAGCCGTGAAGGCCGCGCGAGCCGCGGCAATGCAGTGACTCGGTGCACATGCTGCAGCGCACGCAGAAGTGGCAACGCACCAGCCGCTCGGAGTCTTTGCAGAATGTGCACGCGCTGCAGGCCTTGCAGCGTTGACACTCGACGCAGCCGTCGTTGTCGCGCTCCGTCGAGGCCTTGGCGAGCAGCGTCTTGTAGCGGCGTTCGAACTCGCGGGCGCTAAGCTCGGTGGTCATCGCGGGGTCCTCGTCTCTCGGGGTTCGAAAGCGCTTGGGTGATCGGAACAAGTAAGCATATCGTCGGCGTAACTCCCTTGAAAATGCTCGCGAGCTTGCGGCGCTTGGCAGCCGCTCCCTTGGCCTTTTTGGCGGCCTGGCCGCTGCTCGCGTGCGGCGCGACTCCCGCAACCCCTGCCGCAGCAGCTCCGCGTCCGAGCGCGGCAGCGCCGGTCGAGCCTGCTCTGCAAGATCGCGACTGGGGCATCCTGCGTTCGAAGGCCCAGGGCTTGAAGCTGGCCTTGCCGGAAGCCCGAAGCTGGCTCGAGGCTTCCGCGCGCACCCCGGTCGGAGCGGGCTGGGAGCTCCGTCACGAACCCACGGGCTCCACGCTGAGCATTCGGCGCTGGCGCGCGTCGCGGCTGCCACGTGTCGACGCCTGCGAAGCCGAGCTTCGCGAACGCACGCCCGACCTGCTTACGGCTGATGACACGAACCTGGTGGCGCGGCGCGAAGTGCACGTGCCCGAAGGCTTCGTCACACAGATCACGCTGGTCGCGCTGCCTGGAGCGACCACTCGCTTGCGCGGACAAGCGCTGGCGGTCGGCGCCGGCGTTGGCGAATGTTTGGCTGCCATCGCGCGCACCGATTGCACCTCGGAGCTCGAGCTCGCCGAACGCCTGCGGCTGCTCGACGTCGCGCTCGGCCACCTGCGGCTGAGCCGCATCGAAGACCGCGTCGCGGTGCCCAAGCCGCTCGCTCACTGAAAAGTTTCTCAATGCGATCCACGCCGGCCACTGGACCGATGTGAGGGCAGCGCAAGATGTCACACTTGCTTTCAAGCCATTTCACCCTAGATCTTCGTGGTGGGCGGGAATGAGCGGCCCCTCGAAACCGTCTCAGGTCCAGAAGCACAGTTCTAATGACACGCGGTGCGGAAAGAATGAACCTCCACACCGCTTCAGGCCGGGGAGTTTGCGAGCTCAATAAGTGACGGACCTTGCGATTTTTCTCGCTGAACAAGTACGAAAACTAAGAACCCAAGCCGCCATGACGCAAGCCGAGTTGGCTTCGCGTGCCGGCGTCACCGTAGAAACCGTTGCGCGACTCGAGCGAGTGCTGCGAGGGCGCGCTTCGGCCAATGCCAACCCGTCGCTAGAGACGATGGAGCGCATCGCTTCCTCGCTGGGCGTCGATGTGGCCGATCTCGTCTCTTCATCCAAAGCTCGCCCCAAAGACGATCGGCTCAACGTCGTGCTGCGCGGCGCGAGCGCTCCGGTGCGGCGCCGCGTGCTGCTCGTCGCCGAAGCGCTGATTCGCGACGAGCTGAGCGAAGCCCGTCAGGCCAAGGCAGACAGCAAGCTCAAAAAGTCTAGCAAACGCCGCTAACGTTCACGAGCCGAGGCGGCGCTGCAACGCTTGCAGCTTCGCCTGCGCGGCGCGATCGAGCTTGCCGATCACGACCAGACTCGACTGCTGGGCGCGAAAAACGCGCTCCGCAGCGGCGCGTACACGTTCGGCGTCCACGTCCATCAGCTGCAGCGTGCGCGCGTCGGGCGCAGGCTCGACGCCGCTCAAAACGCCTTGGCCGACGAACGCCGCCAGCTCGGCCGGCATGTCGTAGAGCTCCAGCATTTGCCAGCGGATGCGGGCTTTGACGCGCTCGAGCTCGGCCAGCGTGGGACCGTGGCTCGCCAAGTCGGCCAGCACGTTGAGCGTCTCGGCCAGCACGCGGGGCGCTGAGCTGTGCGCGCACTCCGCGACAATCTCCAGCACGCCGACGTCCGCGTACGACTCGAACAGCGCCGAGACGTCGTAGCAAAGTCCGCGCTCGTCGGAGAGCGCGCGGTACAGCCGCGTGGCATTGCCGTCGTCGAGCACCCGCATCAAAAGCTCGGTGGCCGGCTCGTCGGCGTCGTGCTCGCCCGGCGCGCGGAATGCGAGCCCAAGCCAGGTTTGGCTGCCGGTATCCGCCACGTAGCGAAACTCGGGCGCGCGCTGCGCACTCGGCGCGTCGGCGCCCAGGCCGCGCCCGCGCGGCAACGTCGAAAAGCGACGCGCCGCCAGCCGGGCCATGCGCGCTGGCTCGAACGGCCCCGCCAGCGTGACGACCATGCCTGCGCCAACGTAGTGCTGGCGGTGAAATTTGCGCAGCGCCGGGGCGTCGAAACGCGAAAGCGTGCTGCGCGTGCCCGCGATCGGCATGCCCAGCGCATGCCGGCCGAAGCACAGCTGGCGCAAGATGCTGGGACCGTCGATCAGCCGCCCGTTGCCGTCGTAGGCCTCGAGCAGCTCTTCACGCACGATGCCCTTCTCGATGGCGATGTCGCTAAATAGCGGCGACTCGCAGAGCGACGCCGTAAGCTCCAGCGTACGCTCGAGATTCTCGGTGGGCACCGAGCACGAGAGCACGCCGTGGTCGACGTAGGTCATGGCGCTGAAGGCGGCGCCCAGCTCCTCGAACGCCAAGGCTTGCGCGTGCGCCGTTGGATGGCCGGGAATGCCCCGATGCAGCATGTGCTCGTGAAAGTGGCTGATGCCGTTATCGGCTCGCGCTTCGAAACGCGAGCCCACGCGCACGTGCACGTCGAGCGCGGCACGATGCACGGCCGGCATGTGCACCACGTTCAGACGCAGGCCATTCTTCAGGACTTTGCGCGTGATTTGCGGCGCCGTACGCTGGACGCCGCGGCCACGAGAGCGGGAAGTGCTACTGACCTTCACTCGTCGTCGTCGTCCGCGCGACCCTTGGCCTCTTCGCCGAACTCGGCCATGACCTTCAGCTTGTCGCCGGCGGCGCGCCGCAAGTCTTGCACGTAGCGCGCGAGCGCCTCGCCCGATTTGGCCTGCAACAGCTGCTGCACGACCTTCGACTTCTCTTTGATGAAGTCGTCGTGGCTGGCGTCGGTGCGCTCTTTGAGCTGCATGACCAGCGCCCCCGTCGAGGTCGAGAGCGGCTTAGCGTAGACCTCTTCGGGCTGCTTGAGCTCGAACGCCTTGGGCCCGAGTGGCTCGCTGGGGTCGACGTCGGGCAGCGGGTTACCGGACGCGTTGAACGGCGCCGAGACCTCGAAGTGAGGCCGATCCGCCGACAGCAGCGCCGGTGTGTCGGCAGCGGGCTTGGCGGCGTCGCCTTTGGGCGCGTGCTTCGACGAAAACTCCAGCGCAAGCGCGCGCGTCGCCTCTTCGAGCTTCTCGCCGGCTTTGGCGCGCGTGATCAGCTGCTCGGCGAATTTAGCCAGCGCCTCGTCGGCTGCAAAGTGCGCGTACAGCTTGCGCGCCACGAAGCGGCGACCTTCGTGCTCCACTTTGTCGGCCGCAAGCTTGGCGCTGACTTTGAGCACGTGGTAGCCGCGCGGGCTCTCGATCACCGTGGACAGGTCGCCGGGCTTGAGGTTCTCGAGCGCCTTCTTCAGCTCGTCGGCGCCCACGCCGTAGCTCGCGCCCACGCAGCCCAGGTCGCCGCCCAGCATCGCGGTCGCGCCCTGCGACACCTCACGCGCCACGCTCTCGAACGACTCGCCCTTGGCGACGCGCTCGCGCGCCTGCTCGGCCTTGAGGCGCACCGGTTGCTTCTCGTCGTCGAGCGCATTTTCCGGCAGCTGCACGAAGATCTCGCGAGCCAAGCTGCAGCCCGGCGTAAAATCGGCCTTCTTGCTGGCAAAGTCTGCGTCCACCTGAGCCTGATTGGCGAGGCTCCACTTGTCGACGGCCGCGTCGTCCAGATCGACCGCGTATTTCGCGAACCAATCGCGCTTGAGGCTCACCGTGCGCACGACCACCTTCGCCCGGTCGCGCTCGAACAGCAGGTAGGCCTCGGGGTCGGGAATGCGCACCCGCGAACGCACGATGTCGCGCATGCGGGCGGCGAGCAGCTCTCGCTCCTGCATCTCTTTGAACTCTTTGGGACCGCGATTCGTCAGCGTGCGAACGCGATTCTCGTAAACCTTGTAGTCGAACGGCTCGTTCGGGGTGCGGCGGAACTGAACCTGCCGTACCGGGTACTCGGCGCCCGGCGCGCAGGCGTACCCCGCGTTGGAGGGCGGGCACAGACCCAGCATGAACGACAGCTCGGACATGCCTTCTGCCGGCAGCGAGGCGCGCACGCGGCCCTCCATCAAGTCTGCCTCGAGGGCGTCCTCGCTCACCTTCAGGCCGAGCTTCTTGGCTTCGGCGACGAGTAGCTCGCGTTCGGCCAGGCCGTCGAGCACTTGCTTGTTGAGGTGGAAGCGCTTGGAGAGGTGCTCTGCGCCGCGCACCACGACCATGCCGCGCGCCGCATAGAACTCTTTGGCGTCGACGCAGTAGCCGTCGTAGGTCACCGCACAATCGCGAGAGACCTTCGCGGTCGGACCGCTCTTACCGGCGCGAAACTCCAGCGCAAAGACTACGATGATCGAGAACGCGACGCCCGCGACCACGACGTTTCCGATTCCACCGCTTCGAAAGAAACTCAGCATGGGCCCTGACTTGGGCGCCGCAGATATCACGCCCTAGAGGGCGAAGCCAGGCGAGCGCCGAACCGCAGGCCTATCTCCGCGCCCGCTCAGCGCGCCCGGTCGTGAGTTAGCGTCTTTTCCAGGGAAAGCGTGTAACGAAGCTCTTGCTCGAGCTCGTCCTCGCTGGCCACGGCGCGCTCGAAGGACACCTCGTACCAGGTGTCGAGCGTGCTCGAGGCGTCGCCCGGATCGCGAACCGGCACCTCCGCGACCCCCACCTCGGCGTAGCCTCGAGCGAGCGCTTCGGCGACGGAAGTGCGCGCCCGCTCGTACAAGTCGTCGGCGGTGACGGACGGAAAGTCACTGGCCTGAGCGCGGACCACGAAGCGAACCGCGAACGGTGCATCAGGGCGCACGGCGACGCCGCTGTCCATGATCAGGTTGTCGCGAACGCGATCGGCCAAGACTACGTGGTCACCCAAGGTGCGATACACCTCGAAGCCTCGGGCGACTAACGTCTTCTTGAGCTCAGCGGGCGTGGGGGTCATGGGGGGAAGTGGCCTCGGGCCGCGACGTCCCTCATGATCCAGGTGATCAGGAGAGACCCCTCTCACGCACACGAGATCGACACCCGGAACGTACGCGGTCCGATTGGGAATCGTCAAGCTCGGGCAGCTCTCGTCGCCCTCGAGGGTGATGCTCTGGGCGGACGGAACGCCAGCTGCGCGCCGTGACGGGGCCCCTACCCCGCAGCTCGGGGACCCCACCCTCGGCCTGAGAGCGGTTGAGTGGCGTCACCGCGCGCATGCGATCAATTCCGACGATTTCGGGACAGAAAGCCGCGAGGGTGCTGGTCACGACTTCGCTTGCAGCGCGAAAAGCCTTCTTTGAGTGACGGTAGGTCGACGTGCTGGCCATGATATTGTCGTGCTCGTGAGCCGCCGGAGCCCGCCGTCGTCGTCGGAGGTCCACGCCCAAAGGCGTGCCACCGGAGGTGCGCGCCGCGAAGCCACCGAGCGGGTGACGCTCCGCGGACCCGACTTCGAAACCCACGGTTGGACCCTGAACGTGAGCCGCGGCGGCGTGCGCGCAATCGTCGAAGAGCCCCTCAAGTCGGGCCTCGAGTACGACATATTCTTCGGCGACGCCGAAGACGCAGCGCGCAAAGTCACGGTCGTCTGGGTGCAAGACGAAGCCGACGGCCAAATCGTCGGCGTCCGCTTCCTCGACGTCGTTGGCTCGGTCCCGCCAGAAAATATTTAAGGTTTCGGGGAGGCCCGTCTCGCTGCCCAGCTGGGCAGCTGCCGCCCCAAACGAGACCGGGCCTAGGGTTCGGGTTTCTCCTCCGCGCTTCTTCGGGGCGCCTGGCGATTCTCTCTACCTGAGCCGCAGCGGGCGCTTGGCCATTCCGGTTTTGTCTCCTCCGCGCCTTGCCCGCACGTATCCCGGCCCAGGCTGACCCGAACCGCAGCTGGCGCTCGGGCTCGCCGAGTTTGTCTCGGGCGCTTGCTCTCAATCGCCGATCGTGATCTTTTCTTCCGAGGTCGGTGGGGTTGTTTTGGCTCGCGCTTTGCGCGAGCTCGCGCCGTAACAGAGCGCTCCGCTTTGCAGGTTGAACGCCTGACCCGCCGCCCAGCTGGGCGGCCGCGCTACAAACGAGACCGGGCCTCGCTCGTCAGGCCGGCGTAGAGTCCGCGGAGCTTGGCGACGACGGAAGAAATTCTCGGCCCCGGCGGGCCCCTGTCGCGAGCGCTTTCGGCGTACGAGTCGCGCACCGGGCAGCTCGACATGGCGCGCGCGGTCGAACGCGCGCTGCGTGACGACGGCATCTTGTTTTGCGAAGCGGGGACCGGCACCGGCAAGACGCTGGCCTACCTGGTGCCCGCTCTGCTGTCGGGCAAGAAGGTCGTGGTTTCGACCGCCACGCGCGCCCTGCAAGAGCAAATCTTCCAGCGTGACCTGCCGCTGATTGAAGAGGCGCTCGGGCTGTCGTTTCCGGTGGCGTTGATGAAGGGTCTGTCGAACTACGTGTGCCGGCGCCGGCTGGCCGAGTTTCGAGCCAGCCCCGAAAGCCTGCGCCCGATGTACGCGCGCACGCTCGATTCGCTGACGAGCTTCGTTGAAGAGTCCGAGAGCGGTGACTTTGCCGAGCTCGCCGGCATGGCCGAAGACGACCCGCTGCGGGCCGAGGTCGCGTCCTCGAGCGACACGCGCCTCGGCGCGTCGTGCCAGTATTTCGACGAGTGCTTCGTCACGCACATGCGACGCGAGGCCGAGCGCGCGCGGCTGATCGTCGTCAACCATCACCTTTTCTTCGCGGACCTGGCGCTGCGCGGCCCGCATCCGGGGCGCGTGCTGCCGGACTACGACGCGGTGATTTTCGACGAGGCGCACCAGCTCGAAGACATCGCCACCGAATTTTTCGGCATGCGCGTCTCACGGCGACGGCTCGATCGCATGCTCGCCGACGCGGAACGCGCGCTGCGGGCGGCCGGCGCGAGCGATCCGCTGTTCGGTGGCGACGCCGCGCTGCGCAGCGTGAGCGCCGTCGAGGTTTCAGCCGACGCCTTCTTTCACGCGCTCGGTCAGGCCGCGGGCCGCGACGAGCGGGTGACGCTGGAGCGCGACATTTTCTCGGGCGAAGTCGCCGCCAGCTGGCACGCGCTCGATTCAGCGTTGGAAGGCCTGTCGGCTGCCACCGACATGGCGCGCGGGCGGCTGACGGCGCCGTCGTTGCGCGGGCCGCGACCGGCGTCGACCTTGCCGGACGCGCTCGAGCTGGCTTCGCGCCGCAGCGAAGACGCGCGCTCGGCGCTTTCGCAAGTGGTCGAAGGCGGCGCGGGGCGCGTCACCTGGCTCGAACGCGGCAACCACAACACGACGCTCGCGTCGTCGCCGGTCGACCTATCGCTGCTGTTTCGCGAGCGCATTTTCGAGACAGTGCCGGCGGTCGTGCTCACCAGCGCGACGCTGTCGACGGCCGGCCCGAGCGCGAGCAGCGAACGTGCGCCGAGCCGCGCAAGCGACGACGGCGACGGCGATGACGACGGCAGCGGCGAACGCACGAGCGAAGCCGAACGCAACGTGAAGAGCGCCTTCGGTTACTTTCGCGCGCGCTACGGCGTGGCGGACGCACGCATCGAGGTCAGCGAGCTGGTCGTGCCTTCGCCCTTCGATTTCGAGCAAAATGCGCTGCTTTATACGCCGCGCGATTTGCCCGCGCCCAACGCGCCCGGCTTCGCAGAGCGCGCCGCGGAGCGCGTGGCGGAGCTAGTGGCCATCACGGGCGGTGGCGCCTTCGTGCTGACGACCTCACACCGCACTTTGCAGCTGCTGTCGCGGCTGTTGCCCCCAAAGCTCGGCGGCAAGCGTTTGCTTGTTCAGGGCACCAGGCCCAAAGCAGCGCTCACGCAGGCGTTCCGCGCCGACGGCAACGCTGTCTTGCTCGCCACGCAAAGCTTTTGGGAAGGCGTCGACGTGCCCGGCCAAGCGCTTCGGCTCGTGGTGCTGGAGAAGATCCCGTTCGCGGTACCGACAGATCCGGTGATGGTTGCGCGCGGGCGCGAGCTGGAAGCCGCCGGCGAAAGCCCGTTCATGAAGCTGTCCGTGCCGGCCGCAGCGATCGCGCTAAAACAGGGCTTTGGCAGGCTGATCCGCACGCAGCGCGACGTCGGCATCGTGGCGCTGCTCGACGAACGCGTTCACCGCCGCGGTTACGGCAAGCTCATCTTGAGTGCGCTACCGCCGGCGCAGCGCACCAGCGAGCTCGAGGACGTGCGCGCGTTTTGGAAGCGTGTCGGTGAGCGAGTCGTGCAGCGGGTGGGCAGCTAGCAGCTGGTAGGTTGAAGCAGGTCACTTCTTCTTTTTGCTGCCGGTCTTCTTCTTGGAAGCGGGTGCTTTCTTGGCGGGCGTCTGCTTTTTCGCGACGGGCGCCTTCTTCGCGGGCGCCTTCTTCGCGGGCGCTTTCTTTTTCGCGGCCGGTGCCTTCTTCGCGGGCGCTTTCTTTTTCGCGACGGGCGCCTTCTTGGCGGGCGCCTTCTTGGCGGGCGCCTTCTTGGCGACGGCTTTCTTCGGCGCGGGTGCGGCTTTCTTCGGCGCGGGTGCGGCTTTCTTCGGCGCGGGTGCGGCTTTCTTCGGCGCGGGCGCGGCTTTCTTCGGCGCGGGCGCGGCTTTCTTCGGCGCGGGCGCGGCTTTCTTCGGCGCGGGCGCGGCTTTCTTCGGCGCGGGTGCGGCTTTCTTCGGCGCGGGCGCGGCTGCCTTGGGCGGAGCCGCCGGCTTCGTTTTCGCTAGCGGCTTGGGCGAAGGCTTCGGCGCACGCTTCGCGGACGGCGGAATCGTCGGCAGGTCATCGTCTTCGATGGCCATGCTGGCTTCATCGCCGCCGTCCGCACGACCCAGCGCGCCTTGCTTGCGGCGCTCGAGCGTCTCGCGGATCTTGGCGTCCAACACCGCGAACTCGAACGGCTTGTCGACGTGAGCGTCGGCCCCGTACAGCGGCGAGGTCATCTCGTTCAGCGACTCGCCGATGCCGGTGAGCATGATCACGCCGGTGTGAGCCAGCGACACGGCCTCGCGGATCTTGCGACACACCTCCCAGCCACTCATGCCTGGCATCATCACGTCCAAGATCACCAGGTGCGGCAGGTGCTCGTGCGCCAGCTCCCAGGCTTGGTCACCATCCGACGCCTCGAGGACCGAGTAGCCGCCGGAGCGCAGATGGCTCGACAGCATGGCCACGGTGCTCGGCTCATCATCTGCAATCAGCACGACGGTCTTGGAAGTGTTGGGCATTTCTCGAAGCTCCAGTAAGCCGGCCATTTCAGTCTAGCTAGCCGAGCACGGTCAAGGGCTCCGGCCCTTCGCGCCTGTTTCTGCCGTCCGGAGCGGCAGCGTCGTGCCCAAAACGTCACTCGAGGCGCGGCCCGGCCAGCGAGCGGCTTGCGGGTCGCGACGCGCGGAGGCCTAGAAGTCTTGTGGGCTCACGCCGAGCGCCTTGAGCACGCGCGGCAATTGCGGTCGCGGCACCGACACGCGCGTCGGCATGCCCGCGCCGAGCCCCAGCAGCTCCACGAAATTCTTGCCGCTGTCGAAGCGCGCGGCGACGCTCACGTTTTCGCGATCGACGACCACGCTCACCGGCTCGCGCTCTTGCCCGAGCAAGAGCAGCAACGTCTTGTCGATGCGCGTGTAGCCCTCGCTCACGTCGACGAGCGCTACACCCGGCTCGAGCCGCTTGTAGGCTTGCGCGGCGCGGCGCGTCTCACGCTCCACCGGCACCAGCTCCGCCGCGGCTTCGTCGATCGGTTGCCAGAGAGCGGAGTCGGCGAGACCGCTGACCAAATGCCGCACGATCACACCAAAAAGCCCCTGGTCGCGAAAGCGTGCGCGCAGCGCGCGATCGATGCGCTCAGCGACCGCGCTGGGCGTGCCGATGCGAGTGTCGATGGCGCGCGCGTCATCGTCGCAGCCCGGATACGACTCCAGGCCGTTTCTAATCCACTTGGCCGCGCTGGCCAAACCGTCGAAATCCGTGTGGCAAACCACGGTATCGATCTGCCCCGCTCGCGCCACCAGCTCCGGCGTGATCATCTCGGGGCAGGCGCCGTGCTCGGCTTTGGTCGCAAGCACGAAGCGCGGGTCGTCCTTGTACAACGCGTGCTCTTCGCTGTCGTGGTGGTCGACCCACATGCCGAGGCGCGCACCCAGGCCCTCGATCAGCGGCAAGGTGATCTTTTTGAAACCGCCGCCGCTGCCGGCACCTGCGAACGCGATGTCGAGCACCACCACGCGACCTGAAAGGCTGCTCGCCTTGGGGAGCTTGCGCGGTGTGCCAAAGGCCAGGTGCTGCATCTGAGCGTCAGTCTTGTCGCGTAGTTGCGGCAGAGCAAGGACGAGCCGCGCAATTTGTGGAGTAAGATCGCCGAATGCGCTTCGCGCTCTCGTCTCGCCGGGCCTTGGCTAGATTCTCGCTCTTGACGTGCGTGTTCACGGCGCTGTCGGCCGCCGCTCCGGCGATCACGCGCGCGGAGCCGCCGGGGGCGGCGCCCGTGTGCGGCCAGCGCGGCAAGGTCGTATTCGACAAAGACACGAATCTGACTGACGCCAGCGGTCACAAGCTCGCGCGCTTCAGCGGCGGCGAATCGGCGGTAACGTTGCTGGCCCCGCCAGCCCACGGCACCGACCTCGCCCGCATCGAAACCGGCACGGGCCGCGGCTCCTTTCGGGTAGCAGGCTTCGTCAAGACCAGCGAGCTTAGGATTTTCACGAGCTACGCGCTGCCGGTGGTCAGCGGCCACGTTTGGCTGGCGCAAGGCACGCGCGTCAGCGTGGCCGGCGCCAGCGGCGGCAAGGTGCGCGTCGAAAAGCAGGTCTCGACGCCGTTCAACCAGCGCTTCGGCGCGCTGGCAGATTGCAGCGCGCTCACCTTCGCGCAACCCACCGCGCCCAGCCCCACGCTGCCCGGCTCGGCGCGCGTCTTCTTGATGAAGGTCGCGATGCTCGATCTTTACGACCAGGTGCCGCCGACCGGAGCGCCGATCACGACACTGCAGCGGTCGCCGTCGGTAGACAACGTGCGCTTCTTCAGCACCGAGCAACGCGGTGGCTTCGTGCACGTCCAATATCAAGGCGACGTGAACGTCGACGCTTGGGCCAAAGCCAGTGACCTCATCGCGCTGCCGCGCGGCGAAACCTCGGACTTACCGCCCAGCAGCTACAGCCTGACGACACCGCCGCAGCTGCAGCTGCCGCAAACGCCGCGCACGGTAAAGACCACGCGCGAGCTGCCGCTGCGTCTGGCGGCCAAAGACGCCGAGGCGCCGATCGGCGTGATCGAGCCCGAGACCGAGGTGTACGTGATGGACACGGTGGCGGGCTGGGCGAAGGTCTTGCCGAAGAGCCTGCATATTTTGCCCGCGGGCGAGCAGTCGTTCTGGGTGAAGACGGCCGACCTCGGCTTGTGAAGTGGATCGGCCTCGAGGCCGTGATATAGCGGCGCCTTGACCGTGACCGACACGCACACCGAAGCTCTCAGGCAAGCGCTCGCGCATCCGCTCACGCATACGGATTTTCCGAAGCTAGGCCGGAAGTACGAGGGCAAGGTGCGCGACAACTACACGACGGCCGACGGTCGGCGCGTGATCATCGCGACCGATCGCATCAGCGCGTTCGACCGCGTGCTCGGCACGTTGCCGCTCAAGGGGCAGGTGCTCGGGTCCGCGGCCGCGTGGTGGTTCGAGCAGACCCGGCACATTGCCGAGAATCACGTGCTCTCGGTGCCGGATCCGAACGTGCTCGTGGCGCGCGAGTGCCAGCTCGTGCCGGTCGAAATGGTCGTGCGCGCGTACCTCACCGGCACGACGTCGACCAGCATCTGGATCCACTACGAGCAAGGCAAGCGCGAGTTTTGCGGCCACTTGTTGCCCGACGGCCTGAAGAAGCACCAGCGCTTGGCCGAACCGATCCTGACGCCCAGCACCAAAGCGGCCAAGGGCGACCACGACGTTTCGGCGTCGCGCGCCGAGATTTTGTCAATTTCGGGCATGCTCGCCGCCGATTTCGATCGCGCCGCCGAAATCGCCATGGCGCTGTTCAAGGAAGGCCAGCGCGTGTGCGCCGCGCGCGGCTTGATCTTGGTCGACACCAAGTACGAATTCGGCAAGACGCCCGAGGGCGAGATCATCTTGATCGACGAGATTCACACGCCAGATTCGTCTCGCTTCTGGTACCAAAATACCTACGAAGAGCGCTTCGTCGCCGGCCAAGATCCGGAGAGCTTCGACAAGGAATACGTGCGCCGCTTCTTGGCCGCGCAAGGCTTCCGCGGCGACGGTCCCATCCCGCCCATTCCCGACGAAGTGAAGATCGAAGCCATGCGCCGCTACATCGAAGCCGTCGAGCGCATCACCGGCCAGCCCTTCGTCCCCAACGTCGAAGAGCCGACGGCGCGCATGACACGCAACCTGCGTGGCGCCGGCTTCGACGCGTAAGTCGCTGCGCGGCTCGATGGGGAATGCAACAGGAAGACGCGAAGACGCGAAGGGTGAGAACGCATTTTTCGTTCGGAGGACCGAACGAAAACTCGGTACCTCCGGGAACGTGGCACGCAGGGTGGACCCAGCGCGAGACCAGTAGCCCGGAGTCAGCAGCACCTACCCAAAGAACTTCGCGTCTTCGCGTCTTCCTGTTGCATCCGTCTCGCCCGGCGAAGCCGACTCGTTACGGCGGCGGGCGTTTGCTGTGACGTTCGATGTTCGTCAGGCGCTGCAGCAACTCGACGTGCAGGTGGTCGAACTTTTCGTGAAGGTGAGCGATCTCGAGCTCGGCCTTCAGGTTGATGTCGTACTCGATGTCGTTGCGGACGCGCTCGCGGGCCACCTGGCGGTTCTGGCTGAGCAGCACGAACACCGACAAAATGATGGCCTCGAGCGAGACGACCATGGTGAGCAGGCCGTACGGAAACGGATCGAAGCTGCCGAACGGCAAGTGGCTGAGCGGCCCCGAGTTGAGCACGATCCAGATGAAGAATAGGCCCAGGTGAATGAACAAAAACGGCAGACTGCCGCTGAACTCCGAAATCCAGTCGGCCACCTTCATCACGGTGCTGCGATTGTCTTGGGTTTCTTCGTTGACGTTGCGTGAGGCGGTGTGGCGCAGCTTTTCGTTGGTTTCGCGCAAGCGGCGACCCGTCGCGGCCAGCAGATCCATCGCGGCGTGAGGCTTGAGGCGAATCAGCTCTTCCAGGTCTTCGCGATCGACCACGACCGCTTCCACGTCCTTCGTCGCCACCGCAGAGGCGGTGCGCGCGCCGCCGTCGAGCAGCGAAATCTCGCCGAAGAAATCGCCGGTGCGCGCCGTCTCGAGCACGATGCGTTCGCCGGTATCGTTCTTGAAGAAGATCTCGATTTCGCCGGAGCGCACGACGTATAGCGAGTCGCCCGGGTCTCCGCGCTCGAACACTGACGCGCCGCCGGCGAAGGTCACGGTATCCAGACGTTCCGCCAACGTGGCGCGCTCCTGCTCGTCGAGCAGCGAGAACAGCGGAACTTCGGCCAAAAGTTGAGGATCGGCGCCCATGGGTGGCCGCGAGTCTCCGTCGCCCGAATCGCCCCTGCAAGCTGTTTCGCTGCGCGCCAGCTCGCCGCGGCTGCGCTAGGCTTTGCACATGTCCGAAGCCGTGTACGTGGTTTCTGCCGTCCGCACTCCGATCGGCGCCTACCTGGGCGCCCTGGCCAGCGTGCCCGCTCCGCGCCTGGGCGCAACTGTCATCAAGAGCGCGCTCGAGCGCGCCGGCATCGCACCCGAGCAAGTGGGCGAAGTGTTCATGGGCAACGTGCTGTCCGCCGGTGTCGGCCAAGCGCCGGCTCGGCAAGCCGCGATCTATGGCGGCGTACCCAACACCGTTCCAGCGACGACCGTCAGCAAGGTGTGCGGCTCGGGGCTGCAAGCCGTGATCTTCGGCGCCAAAACGCTGGCCCTGGGCGACGCTGAAATCGTGGTGGCGGGCGGCATGGAGTCCATGTCGAACGTGCCGTATTACCTGCGCGAAGCGCGCTCCGGCTACCGCATGGGCGACGGCAAGCTGATCGACGGCATGATCTTCGACGGCCTGTGGGACCCGTACAACGACTACCACATGGGCCAAGCCGGCGAGCTGTGCGCCAAAGAGTACGGCCTGACCCGCGAGCTACAAGACGAGTTCGCGAAGAAGAGCTACGCGCTTGCCAGCGAGGCGCAGAAGAGCGGCGCCTTCGCCAAAGAAATCGCGCCGGTTTCGATCGCCCAAAAGAAGGGCGAGCCGACGCTGGTCAGCGACGACGAAGAGCCGAGCCGCGGCGACCCCAGCAAATTCGCGAAGCTCCGGCCAGCTTTCACGAGCGACGGCACGATCACGGCCGCCAACGCCTCGAGCATCAACGACGGCGCCGCCGCGCTGGTGCTGGCGAGCGAAGGCGCCGTCAAACGTCACGGCTTGAAACCGCTGGCGCGCATCGTCGGCTACGGGGCTGCCGCGCAAGCGCCGGAATGGTTCACGACCGCGCCGGCCAAGGCCATCGACAGCACGCTGAAAAAGCTCGGCCTCGCGCCACAAAACATCGATCTCTGGGAGATCAACGAGGCGTTCTCGTGCGTGACCATGGCCTGCACCAAGCTGGCCGGCATCGACCCCGAGCGCGTGAACGTGCGCGGTGGTGCGGTCGCGCTGGGGCATCCGATCGGCGCCTCGGGCGCGCGCATTTTGGTGACGCTGTTAGGAGCGATGCACGATCGTGGGAGCCAGCGTGGTCTTGCTACCCTGTGTATCGGAGGCGGCGAAGCCGTCGCTGTGGTGGTCGAGCGCTGCTGACGGCGCCAACGCCACCCGCTCGAGCAAGATCGAGCGGTCGAGCGCCTTGGCCAGCGGCTCGAGCTTGCCGCGACCGGCCCACAGCTCGAGCAAAAGATCACCCGGACCATCGATCACGATGCTGAGCTGCTTCTTGCGTTCTTCGACGTGCAGCCGGCGCACCAGCTGGCTGTGGCCGCGATCGAGCGCGACCGCCAGCCGCAAGATGGCCGACAGCACGACCACGCTGTGGTGCTCGCGCAACGGCAGCGCGAGCAGCTTCTTGCCCTTTTTTCGCGGCCGCGGACCGCGGTGATAGAGCGTGATCAGGCCGAGCAGCTCGATCTCGTCATCGGTGAAGCCGCGCAGGCTGGAGTTTCTGATGATGTAGCGCGAGTGACGCTCGCGGTTCTCGAAGTCGATGTGACGGCCGATGCCGTGCAAGAGCGATGCATATTCGAGCAGCTCGCGCTCCGCGCCGTCCAGGCCATGCAGCTTCTGCGTCTGATCGAACAGCGAGAGTGACAACTCCGCGATGTGCAGCTCGCGTGGGTCGTCGCGATCGAACTTGCGCATCAGCTCGACCACGCTGCGCCGGCGAGGATCCGAAATCATACGGTGCGGCACCGGGTCGATGCCGCGCCGCTCGATGAAGTCCCAGATCACGCCCTCGCGCAGCGACGTATCGCACAGCGTGAGCTCTTCGGCCTTGGCCATCTCGAGCAGCTCGCAGAGCAGCACGCCACCGAGGTGGATGGTGTCGGCTCGTGCCTCGCCGATGCCGGGCATTTTGGCGCGTTTCGCCTGATCCGACTCGCACAGGCGCTTGACCAGCTCGCGCAAGTCGCGCTTCTTCACGCTCTGGGCGTTGAGCGAGCGAAACGCGCCGCCGCCGGCCAGCAAGTGCGCGCCCTCGCCCAGCGTGCGAATCGTGCCAGAGGTGCCAACGAAGCGAGTCGCGCCAAAGCGCTTGGCCTCCGACATCACCTCGGCCGCCGCGCCCTGCACGTAGCCGGACAGCTCGTACAGCTCACGCGTGCTGAGCGGCGCTACGCCGCCGCCTTGGCGATGGAGCAGGCGCTGCA
>Ga0307516_10004369_pt1 | contig 17490 bp, 20 predicted proteins | sample 19_EM_MG_FD_203310 | JGI IMG/M metagenome (GOLD analysis project Ga0307516, IMG submission 203310) | Populus trichocarpa ectomycorrhiza microbial communities from riparian zone in the Pacific Northwest, United States - 19_EM | ecosystem: Host-associated > Plants > Roots > Unclassified | place...
CTCTAGTACAGCAGGGCTTTTATACTACTCAGGACGGATAAGAATAGTAACAAGGTAAATAACGAGTCAATAGCAACGAGGGTAAGAAAATACTAAGGAGTCCATGTGGACGAGATCTGATAAGAGACAGGGTATCTCTAGGAAAAGAGTAACCGGATGTCGTGTCGCTACACGTTCCTAGTGGACGGGGCAAGGCGACCTTCCCAAGCCGTTTTAGACCGTACTCCCCTATTACAGCCCGAGTTGAATATAACTTGATGGTGGTGACGAATGCATGTTGTGTGAAGCGACAGGTGCCTGTGGGGATGGTGCGTCCTGTCGCTTTCAAACCCTGCTCGCCTCAACAAAACTATATTTACAACGAACCATGAATCAACCACATAGAAATCAACGTTACCATCACAGCACTAGCCAATCCCGAGATGGGTCCGGCGGAGATAGGAACCGCCGCCGACGTGGGTATCAACACGTGGTTATCAATACGCGAGTTGGCGTCACCGACTAAACCGTGGTACTGTTGGCCATCCGCGTCAAAAGAACTCACCCCAGTTGTCATCCCCAAACCCTTGGGAATAGGCATACCGGGATACCCAGGAAGCACCGATGTCACTTGGATGTCACGACACGAGCCTTTAGGGGCAGCCGCATGTGAGGTGGTGGGAACCGCGGGTGTCGGTGTAATGGATGATGACTGCACTGGCATGTGCCATGGAGGACATGACGGAAGAATGGATGAAGTAAGGGTGATTATCATGATGGAGGAGTCAGCCACCGCAAATTTAAAGGTCGCGGTCACATAGGGAGAAAGGGATGTACCCGTCACTGACGGGGTTGTCGTAGTCACCCCTGTAGATGAGCTTCCTGTTGGTAGACTAGGAAGCGTCTCGTTTTGAGTCATCATAGTGGGAAAATGTGTGGCTTGTGTCATCAGCGTGAAAGCAACGTCAACGTAAGTGTCGATGAGAAAGTCAATGGGTACGTGAGAGTGACGGTAGTATTGGGAATATTTTTAGGGATGGAGGCGTTAGGTGACCATGTGTGGAGCTGCGGCACCACAGTCGTAACGGTCATCGAAGATGTATAGGTGAGGAGAAATGTATCGTGGTCGATGGACTCGGAGGAGCTGAGGAGTTACGTCCGACAGACGTCCCAAAGGACTTGTCGTTACAGGAGTAGGAATCCCTACTGGAGGGGCAAGTTGGAAGGCGCGATGTCAAAGTAATTATAAACGAAAATGGGACCGGGAATGTGATCGTGATGGCCCCTAAATGGAGGAACTAACCGGCGGCATCGATATCGATGACGAGGTGTTCTGTGCCAACGTAGGAACGAGCAGAGAGGACCCTGCAAATACAGCAGTGGTTGAGGTGATGAAACTCATATTCGACGAGCCTCTGAGACGACGAGAATGACAGGAAGCCTGGGGTGTTTGCGGAGGGGAAGATAGTGGAAAACTTGGAAGCAGAATCCGTCTCTTTAAACCATCTGAAGCTCCCAAAGAACCGTGATGCACAGCTATCCACGAGATCTTGCCTAAAATCCGTAGACCAGTCATTGCGAGAAGAACATCTGCTCGACCCAGCGCGAAATCCGCCTAAGGCCAGACAGGCGGACAGTAAAGTGGCTTGTCAGGTCATCCGCCGGCAGGTGAGATCTCAGCAAGAAAACTTCTAAATAGAGACATCACGGTCGTGATCATGAGTAGGTCCCGCCGCGTGGATGCGGGTATAAAAATTTAAATCGACATGATGTGGTCACTGGTCGGCCGACTTGGTCCCGGCCCAAATGCACCATTAGGATCCGAACAAGGGCGTGAAGCGACTTGGATAACAGGGATGGTGGAAGACATGGGCGAAGAGTTGCAAAATGAGATTACGTGGAGGTATATCCAAAAGTAAAGAAAATATATATACATCACCTCTAGAAATACAGTAAACCCAGCGCCGGAGCCTCACCAAATCCCAATAACCTCCGAAAAGTTTATCTGATCACTCTTCAACCCATCCTCTCCCCCATTCACATCTAAATGCAACGTCCCTCCAGCCCTAGCGCTCCTCTCCAATAAATCGTCCCACCTCTTCGCTTTCTCCCGCTCCGTCAATGGTTTTCTCCTCAACGATCCATCCTGCTCCTCTTCCTCCCCAGACTTCCGATTCCTTACAACCGCCACCTCATCCTCATCCCCAAACTGCTCCCCAAACGTCCCATACTTCCTCCTCCTATCCCGTCTCAAACGGACCTCTGACACCACCACCTCCGTTGTCGGCGAAGAACTGAACAGTGAAGTCCCCGAAGGCCTGCGGCCGCCCACGGTCCCCAACGACTGTTGCTGGTGGTGCCTCGAATACCCAAGATCTCCCAAACTGGGGCGTGCAGTGACCGTCGTCGATACTGTCGACGCCATCGAAAGCATACTATAATCCCCGGTCGACCGTCGTTTGTTGTTCGCCACTGGTGCTGCAAACGCCGAACCCGCCGCCGTCGTCATAGGAGATTGGAACAGATTAGGGTGCAGAGCACCACGCGTCAAGGTTGGGCCTGGGGATGCAGAACCGAGACCAAAATCTCTGCGCATGCTGGCAGGCAGCCGGGCGGGGTTGATCTGTATATGATGTCTTGTGTTGTCATTCTCGTCCTTCCCAGGTCCTCCAGCCTCGGACTCCAGTACCGGGGACGACGACAATGGTGGTGGAGGCTCGCGCTTACTCTCTGGTAATCCCACCGTCGTATTCAACCCTCCAGTTTCCCTTTCATCTCCCTCTTCACCCCCTGTCTTCCACGGGGACGACCCATGACTCGCCTTGAGCGGAGACACCGAAGCTCTCTTGGATGAAAACGCATTAATCGGATCCACAGCCGAGAAAACCGGAATCTCAGGCGAAGCCGGGCGCCCGTCTTCATCAACATCGCCGTCCTGACAGTTACTATCCAGCAGCAATACACCACCGTCGTCCTCTACACCGCTGCCTTCTCCACCACACATATGGTTCCTCCTCGGGGGAAAAGGCAAAGAAGGCAACGGCAACGACGGCGTCCGCGCCATCATCCAATCCTCACGCTTATCGACCTCTCTCCGCTCACTCCCTCCTCCCCCATCCTCCGCACCAGACACCCCTTTCTCCACAAACAGCTTCCCAAGCTCGCTCGGAGGTACAATCCACCCACCAATCCGTAGGACAGGCGGCGTCTCCAGCTCAGACTTGTCCTCCTTCGGCCCCTCACGGTCGCGGTCCCCGACCAGGGACAACGACGAAGCGCTGGAATGGCCAGAAGACGGGAACAAGCGAGGAGGGGAGGACGAATCCGTAGTCGTCCCCGCCGTGACCTGACGAACGAGGGTATCATGTGGGTCGCCACCACCCCTGGCAGCAACACCCGGAACGGGAACAGGAACAGGAACAGTCGTCTGCGTTTGAGTCTGCGACCTAGACACAGAAAACGACTGCGAAGACTTCTTCACAAGCGCCTTCCTGGCCCTCTCCCCGGGACAAGCAGCCGTCGCACCTTGAACAGAGTTGGCACGAGCCGGGGGACCCGTGTTCGTTTTCGGTTCCGTTTTCGTTTCCGGCTCCTTCACGCCCTCACCCATCCTCCTACCCACCCCGGACGTCTTCAACCTCACATCCTTGGGTAAAGCAGGGACGGGCGGCGCAGATTCGGGATCGTGGTGATACCTCTCTCTCAGCCCACCGACACTGATCCTTTTCACGAGTTTCCATATCCGGCTTCCCGCGCCGGAACCTGAAACTGGACTGACCGTTGGGGTTTTCGTCGGGGTCGTCACTGAAGGTGGCAAATCCTTGGATCCATAAACCACGCCATGGGCGGCTGAATTCGGCGGTGGGATTGGGGGCGTCGAGGCCCTGGTCCATCTTTCCAAATCCGACATTCTCCCCCTCACCTTCTCGCGCTCAAGCTCATGCTCAAACCCGCTGTTCTTCCCAAATCTCAAAGGGGAATCTAACCCCAACCCCAACGATCCCAAATCAGAAAAAGGAATCCCATCGATAGAGAGGGAAAGCCGGAGGAGCTTCTGCTTCTTCCTCCGTGACGTGCCCACGCCGGCACGTGTACCGGCTTCTGGAGAACTTTCACTCGGACGCACTTCGTCGGCATCGCCGGCAGCCAATCGTCGCGATGATGGTGCGGGTGGTGGTAGTGTCGCTTGAAATCCACGTCTCCCAGGCGACTCCAAGTGCCTCCCCGATGTTCCAGCGCCGACGGTCGCACTCCGCTCACGCCGGCCTCGTCCCTCTACCCTCCGCTCACCCCCCGCTTTATCTCTATCCCTATCAGCCTCCCGCTCCCTCCCGCCCCTTCCATCCCTTGTGACCGACCTCGATCTCGATCTCTTCTTCTCGATCTCAACCTCGCCTCCACCCCTCTTCCACCTCCCGGACACCTTCCTCGTCAACGACTTCGCAAACCCCACCTTCTCAAGAACCGTCACGCCTAAATCCGGCGCCCAGCTCATATGAGTATGACGGTACTCATCAGCAGACACACGCGGAGTAGTGGTGCCAACGATGGTGTAATAGGGCGCATGTGGCCCATCGGGGGTATTCGGAGGAGCTTCGAGTTCATTGTGTTGATACGCTTGCCGGCGTCTGTAAGCTTCGGCAAGGGCGGATGCGGGTGTAAGTCGGTCGTTCGTTGCTGGGAGGAGAACATCAATATGGGGAAAACGAGGGCTAGAGAGAGAGACAGACGTACTAGGTTTAGAAGCGGACGCCTCACTTCGGCCAACACTCGGCGGAGCTGGACGTCGTCTCTGAGACACGGGTGCCGCTGGCGGTGATGGTGGTGTCGGTACGTTCGTCTTTTTCGTCTTCTTCCCAGTTGACATTGACAGAGTCGAGAAGGAAGCAGATCGAGTGATCTTCTGAATCGTCGTCGTTGTCGCCGTCTTGTCCGTAGTACTAGTCGTCATTCGTGTTGCCAGACCTCGCATCATGCCCGGTGCGGAGGTAGGAGAGGAAGGCATCGAAGAAGGGATGTGGCTACGAGCCGTACCGTTATGATTAGAGAGAGGAGAAGAGCTAGATTTTCCTTTGTCTCGAGTGGCGGACGGACGACGTCTGAGGACATTGCGGGGCTTCTTCCCCGTGGAGATCGGGATGGAGAGTGGAGACGACACGAGGCCTGAATGAGGTATTGGGCTTTCTCCTACTCCTCCTCCCTGGCCACTGGCATGTCCACTATCCGACCTCGTCTGAGACCGCGACAAAGCACGGAAATGATGCAAGGAAACCCCGTCCTCGCTCCTTGGACTGGCAAGATCCACCTTGGATCCGAAAGGACTCCCGGTCCGCGACGCCACCATCCCTGTTCTCTTGCGGCGAAACTCCGAGATTTCCGAAAGTTCTGAATCGCTGCCGCTGGCGTATCCCCCCCGTGCGTAGGGGGGTGCAGGTTTTGCGAGGAGGCGTTTCATGTTGACCTCGATTGAGAGGGAGGGGGAGCGGGGAGGTGCAGATGGGAGTTGGTGGGCACGGGTGGAGGAGCCTGGGGAGTGGGTTGGGGGTGGTGGTGTAGACATCATGGTGGCTGAAGGATGGAGTGGAGAAGGGCGGTGAACACGTGTTGCAGGAGAGATATTATGGGAAATAGGCGCCACTGGTATATTAGGGCCGGTATCGGGGGGTGGAGCTGGAAGGGGTTTGTGTCTGGCCGACAACATCGTACGACTCGTACAAGAGAAACCAAATATGACTGGAGAGAAATGGGACCGAGACTCGAATTAGCCCTAAAAAAATGCCTGGCTGCAAGCTCACTCGGTTTGTTTCAGCTTGATGTTTGAAGTACCGGGGTCCAGAGAAGGGAGCGTGAGGGAGGAGAATTCGAATGAAATTGAAAAAAGAGCGTGATTGTTTCAAATGAATGGAATGGTGTATCGAAACTTGTCGACAAAAAGCGTTTTTTTACTTACTGGACCAGCCAAGGGTCGATGTCGTCTGTACGAAAATCCCGGGGGACAAACATAACCCTTCCCACGTCACAACCCTCGCGACCCCGGCGATCGGAAACGTCGGCCTCACTCCTGATGTAACGTAAACGTAACCTGGCAACGCCTCCATTTCAGACGATCATCTTATCGTTCGTCGTTTACACGCCCGTCGGCCGCACACTTTCTGTCAGGTAAATCCCAGTCATCTGGTTGTCATGCGTGTTGATCATAGTTTCGGTCAGAAGAAAATCAAACCGTCCAACAGGGCTGATACTGATGCCAGGCATGGATGCAAATGAAGTATATCCGAACCGAGGGCAAATCATCCGAGGCTACATTCTGATCAAGGATCCTCTCAGTCTTGACTCGGGATCAACCTTGTGCTGGATCACCATAACGATGCGCGTTTTGACAGGTTGAACAAATGGGGTTGAAATCTGGTGCCGCTGGCGGACATCTCACCTCTACTCACTATTGGGCAGTTCCGATTTGGCACCGTCGCGGCAGGATATTCATAGTTTCTCACAGAGCATCGACTTTATGACGAGAAAAATCCGAAACGGCCGAGGTTCGTCCTTCCCCGAGGAGGGCCTGATGCTAGAGCAAGAGGAAGCACGGTCCACGAGGCTAACTGATTCTGAAGTCCCGGCGCATATCCGAGTCTTGCTTTCCATCAGTAATTGACCTGCCTCTGGAGTGTCTATTTCCGCTCCCCCTCCTCCAAGAATTCGTGCATTCCCATCTCATCCGTCCGGACCGCAACATGCGAAGAAGATTACTCCAGATTTGGATTTTGCTTCCTTGGAAAGGAAGAGCGGAAGCATTGGCATGGCGCTCCAAAAGGGAATGGCGGCGGAGTAAACGGGTCAAACCCGCACGTGATGCATACCGTTGCAGCTGCTGCAGAATCGCAGTGGTGATTCCGGACCACTTTTTCATCCGCGCGAAACATACAATCCCGGGTTGAGGAAGGAGTACGCCAATACCAGAGGTACACAATTGTATGATCAACACACCTGGATGCATTCCGCTGGCATTTGAATATTAATTCTTTTGTGTGATGATATGCCAGATCCTCGTTTCTTGAGATAGAGCGGGCCGGGACTTGTACTTCTGCAGCCTGGCCCCGGTGAACGCATTTCTGGGACTTGCCAAAACTTGCAAACAGGGCCCCCCTGTTAAAATGTCCGTCTGTAGCCATCCGCGACTTTCCCCCAGTGAGGTTGGTTTGGGGGACATTGATCGAGTTTATCTCTTACGAGACCAGGAGTAGCGCGTTGTCAACTTCAGGAACCTCATTCGCCTTGAGCTGTGTGGAAGCCGACAGAATTATTGCAAAAGTTGGAATAAGACATCGAGGTGCTCAAGGAACGATATATCGAAAAAGACAGCCGATAACAACGCGAGACGCGTACTAGCATCGTCCGTGACCATCAAGAGCTTGGCGCGTTAGAACGGAGATTGATTGAACTACGAAAGCCGCGACTGCTTTCTAGCCGTTCCAAGGGTTGTGTTATTTACCTACCAAGCCCTATGAGCGATTTTATCAAAGTGAGATCTTCTGCGACATACCTTTGTAGCAAACCGCAGAGATGTGAGGGATTCATTCAGATGGTCGGCGAGCGGTGAGAGGTTCAAGAACATCTACAGGAAATATTTGTTATAGATAGAACAAACAAAAGCGAATCACATACCAGTGTCTTCGAATTTCCACTCAGCGAATTTTGCAATAGGTATGTCAACTGCCACAAATGGTCCTCAGTCATAATCGAGACATTGAGGAGAGGAACCATACCTTTGAATTCCGATACGGAATATGCTTCGTCTCAGCACCCGTCCCACCTGCACCTTTCTCCCCCAGCGCCGCGATCACGTCTCCCAACGCACTCAAACTCTTATTGATACTCTGCGTCTCCTTCAACCTCTCCTTATCCGCCCCATTGGCAAAGCTCACATTGAGCCTCTCACTTCCAGCCAAATCGACCAGATTCAGGCATCCCTCGCACTTCTCCCCAGTGACGTTTGTGCCTCGAATCCGGAGGGTAAAGACAGAGTGGCTGCGTGAGCTGCGCTCGTTGACCATGGTCGCTGCTACTGTCCGCCGCCTTTGGGCAACGGCGAGTAGCTCTCGGACTTGCAAGGCAGATTGGAGCGGGACAACGTTGATGTCGGTCACGCGTGTCGTCCCCGTCTTCATGTCGTGCTTGATGTCGTGCTTCTTCTTGTCAAAATCATGGGCCCCGAGGAGGTCGTTGATGGTCTCATTGTACTGGGAAAAAGAACATCGTCAAGAAAGTCAACATAAGATGACAGCTGAAGAGCCTACAATCTCGAGGAATTGCCCCTCCATGGCGTACTCCCACCCTTTGTTCTTCATCTCTCCAGCAACGCGGAATACCTGTTCCACGGCTCGCGGAATCATCCCCGCCGTCTGCTCCGTCGACCCACCCTCCATGGTGAATGACTTGCCCGACCCCGTCTGCCCATACGCGAATATGCAGACATTGTACCCATCGGTACAACTTTGTGCCAACATCGAGATTTCCTCAAACACCTCCGCCTGCGTCGCCTTGGGTTCAAACACATGATCAAACGCGAAATTGTACACCTCTCTTCGCTCTTGTCCCATGGCACTCTCACTCGACGACTCCAACACGATCTCCTTGTGGTCCCTCTGGTCAGGGAACACCATCTTCGCCTCCTCCTCCGAATCTGACGGCAAGAGAGGCCGCACACGCGCAAATACGCGGATGTTCCCCTTGAGTTCTTGGACCATGTTGTGCAGCTTCCTCCTCACAAACTCGCTCTCCATCACCTCGACCTTCATCTCCTTCACCTCCCTCTCTGCCTCGGCCAATTTCCCCGTCAAGTCCTCCAGCATCCGCGCATAAAGGTCGGACTGCGTCTGTAATGCCTGCCTCTGCGTCGCGAGCGCCAGGTGCTCCGTCGACTGACGCGACTGCAACAGCTTGAGCTCGGACACCTTGTCCCTCTCCCGCTCAAGGTCGTCCTTGGACAGCCGCAGATCCTCATTAAGCCGCCTATTCTCCCTCTCCCGCTGCTTGAGCTCCATCTCAAGGTCCATAACCTCGTGTGCGTGTTTCTTCTTCAGCGTCTCGATCTCGTCTGAAGCGTTGACCAGCTCCCGGCGCTGGTTCAATTCGTGCGTACGTGCCGCCGCGAGCTCGTGAGAGAGCGCAAGCTGGTTTGCATGGAGCTCGGCGACTTTGGTGCGTTCGGCTTCCATGTCTTGTGCGAGGCGTGCAGTGTCGGCCATACGTGCCGAATCTATGGAAGAAAGTTTGCTTTCCAACTTGGTGAACCGTCTATCGTCGTCGGAGGGGGGTCTGCTGGAGGAGACGGAGCGGACGGTGGAGCGGGAGGGTGGTCCACGCATGATGACGGGGGGACGGCTGGTGGGAGGAGGGGCACTGGTGCCTCTTGTCGTGCCTGATCGTGTCAAGGGTGGCGCCCGTGGTTTGGTGAGGGGTTTTGGCAGGATCGGGCCGGGTTTAGTGGGGTTTGACGCGGTTTTGTCGAGATTTGTTGCGGTCCGGGACGGTTGGAGGGGACGGTTGGGACGCATGGCGCCAATCGCGGGTAGCTTTCGTGGTTGGTCGAGCGCTTCATCTTCGTCTTCGGCTTTTCTCTTCAATGTGGCTTCTGGGGGTGGTGAAGAGTGCAGACGGGGCAGTCGAGAAGCCATTCCTGCTAGAAATGGCCGATGATGTATTGAGTAATACTTCGCTTGAGATCGGAGAGAGTCTCATACCTCTCTGCCCTTGTTTCCGGTCAGAATTTGATGCGACGAGTCAATGTCAACGAGAAGGTTGGCGGCGGAGAGGAACGATGAGGACCGTCACAAGACGTCACAATAATCAAACCGCGTTGCTCACGTGACGGCGTTCGGACACACTGCTGGCAGACGGACTTGTAGCCTAAACCATAGCCAAACACACGATCAGATTGTGTGATTTTTGGCAGAGTATCCATGACGACCGCAGGTGATCAGATTATGGTTATCTATACAGGTATGTGTACAGGTCTGACTTGTAACGTCTCCTGCCAGCGGTGACAGATGCCCAGAATCTCCCAAGATTTCGGCCTAAAATCCCCAATCAAGGACAGGGACAGCCACACACAAAATGCATGATACCAATGCCCACCGTCCATCAACAACAGCATAAGTACATCCGTTCCGATCGAGTTCTCATCAAATGTCATACCACGTCTGTCCTCACTGTGGAAGGACGACGCTTAATGAGAATCCAACTTTCATTGAAGGGGATCTGGCAACACCAATGAAGATGGTTAAACCCTACGTCCACTGTAGGCCTAAGTAAGCAATGTCTCCGCTTCTTTCACCCACCAGAACTTGAAAGATCGCCCTGAATTGAAGCAACCACAGCATCTGTGCTTGCAGCAGACGAGGCAAAGGCAAAGGCATCTCAGTCCCCGTGTCCTCTCTTCTCCTGACCACGGAGCGCGCCCTGTATAGCCAAACAGCAACCTTCAAGTCTGATTCGGTAGCGACAGCTCTGGAAGAACGAATCGGTTTACCATGACGATGGCAGCGCCTACTATACAACGTCATCTCGTCGTACCTCATATGAGGAACCACTGGCTCTTCACTTCCACCTCGTTGACTCGACGTCGAGCGCTCCCAAACGAGCGTTCCGTCATACCGCATCATCCATGCCAAAATATGCCTTGGGATGTACAAACCGCCCAGGAACGACACATCCAATCACAAAATGGGATGGAGTCGGACTCGGGGGATCCCACGTACGGGCTGAATGTCTAGGGTAGTTCGCCACCGTGTTGATCCGAGATCGATGATCGATAGCTGGGTCCAACAGAAACGCTGGAAGGCGACGGGTTCTCATGCCATGGGGGGCCGGTTCCCGCGCAAGCGCGACACGCTCTGATCCCGACCATTCCCTACACATCGTACGGACCGATCCTGGACCCAAGTAGTGTATGACCCATATTTTCTTCACTCTTGCGTAATGGAGACTCCCTTATTCGTGATTTGACGCTCTGGTACCGACGCCATCGGATGTCCGTCACCATCGCCGCTTCTCGGTTGGTTAGCTTGCTACGGGTGAGGCAAGCTAATCAAGGCATAAACACCTTATAAAACCCCTCCAAATGCGACGCACGCAGAGCTGGAATCTCCGATGCCTCCCGACTTTCAAACCCAAATTTTCACACTTGAAGTGGTCATCGCTCTCCTGTCTACATTCCTCATTCTAACCACCAAGCGGTATGGCACACACAAGCTTCCACCCGGCCCTAGGGGTGTCCCATTTTTCGGTAACCTTTTCCAGATATCGACAATGCCATGGAAAGAGTTCGAGATCTGGAAGGAACAGTATGGTCCGTCGTCACCGCGAGCCCTCCATTGCTTCTCTCGAGGACTGATTTCCATCCAATCTAGGTCCCTTGGTATACGTGACTGCTGCTGGACAGGGGTTACTCGTCCTGAACACGCACGAAGTCGCGAACGACCTGTTGGAACATCGAGGGCACATCTACAGTGATCGCCCTCGGTTCATATGTGGGTCTCCTGCTTTCGTCCTCGATCGATAAACTCGTGATTTATGACAATTTCCAGTGGTATCGGAGATATTCTCTCGTGGGATGATAATGGTCTTTGCCAAATACGGTGACTTGTACGTGCACCCTACCACCCCTTCTCTTCAGCTACCTTTCACACTCGCGTAGGTGGCGCAGAATGCGCCGGGCTGCTTATGAGTCGCTGAACAAGAGGCGTACACCTCATTTCCACCCCATTCAAGCGAAGCAAGCTGTCATATTGACCGATAGGCTCCTTCGAAACTCAGATAACCTGGAAATGGAATTTCTTCGGTGAGTGCGACCGATTACCTCGGTACATCAAGACTTTGTGCCCGATCTATGAAACCCCTAGAGCGTCGGCATCAATAATGTTAGGCGTCATTTACGATCTCCCTGAAGTGTCATCCATGAGCGATCCTACGGCCAGAAAGCTTCATGGCTTTGTTGAGACAGCTATCGAGTACGGGAGTCCGGGAAATTATCTCGTCGAATACCTCACGTGGATGAAACATCTCCCATCGGTGCTGGCGAAGTGGAAAAGGAAAGCAAAAGCAGAGTTTAAAGGGTGCTCGGACATGTTTTTAGGGCTGTTACGTGACGTCGACAACCGAATTGTACTGTGTTGTTCAGTCTTCCTTGCCCATTCTAATCTATGTGTCCGTAGAACCGAGGGGACGAACGCCCAAGCTTCGTTGGGACTTTAATTCGAGAACGCCATCGCCATCGCCTAAGTGACTTGGAATCTGCCTGGTTGGCTGCCACCATGTAGTGCGTATTCCTTTCCCCTATTTCGTTATGACTTTAACATGATTGCGTCTCAGCGGCGCAGGTTCTGAAACTGTGAGTAAAGTCCCCCCCAGCCTTGGCCTATGCTTCTCACAACCCCCAGACTGCCGCCGTGATGACCTGGTTCATGTTGGCGATGATTGTCTACCCCGAAAAACAGAAGAAATGCCAGATGGAGCTCGATGCCGTCGTCGGCCGATCGCGCATGCCTACGTTCGCAGATAAAGATAGCCTTCCTTACCTTCGAGCGACTATGCGTGAAACCCTCCGCTGGAGAGGGCCTGCTCCTCTTGGTGAGCATTGGATAGCGGGTGGATGATTGAAAATACTTACTCAACCTTCGGTTACTTAGGAACGCAACACTGCACAACTCAGGTAATGTCTCTCGCCGATATCGATTCTTATATAATGCACAAGTTCTTGTAGGACGATTGGTACAAGGGTTTCTTTATTCCCAAAGGCACCACTTGTCTAGCGAACATATGGTAATACCCTTCCAGGATCACCATCTCATTTAACGGAGAATGATGTTCTTCTGCAGGTGTCTGAATCGCGATAAGGCTTTCTACGTGAGTGCGGTTTTCTCTGGGCTGCGTTTGGAAGTAACTGTTTATTTCTAATAGGGAGAAGATGCGGATGATTTCAATCCGGATCGCTTTATCGACGCAAATGGAGACTTGCCCTCTGCATTGGCGGACATAAGGGATGGTGCGTCCTTCTGCGCCGGACGTTCTTAGCGATAGTATTGAAGACTTTCTGTGCTTCCGCCTCTCTAGAAGGTGAATGCCTCCGCTTTTCTCCTCCAACAGCTGATAATGGGCATCACGTAGGGCACGTTTCATATGTATGTCGTCTTAATGTACCTAGTTGTCTTCCTGCTTACGGTATCTCTCTCTCATCAGGGCTTTGGACCGAGGTACGAGAACGAGAAGCTGAGTGCTTGTAGCTGCGGAACCGACTAAAGTGTGGGCCTTCATCAGAATCTGCGTGGGACGATACATCGCAGACGACTCGCTCTTTATCAACATGGCTTGCCTCCTCTGGGCAGCCAACATCTCTGCCGTGAAGGACGAGACGGGAAAGCCGATCGTACCAAACACGCTGGAGACCGTCAATGCTGGAATCGTTGTGTGAGCCGGCGTCTTGTGATACTTTTTTCTTGTGTGAAGGAAGCTGATGTTTATTTTGTTTAGACGCCCCTTGTCGTTCGACTGTATGGTTACCCCGCGGTTTCGCGAAGCGAGTGCCCTCGTTGCCCAGGCGAGAGAATTGCTATAGAGAAGATTTTGGATCTCCATTCTGAGACAACAAGTTTCTTTTTTCGTGCGTCAAATGCTTACTACTACATACTGTCTTGCCAAACGTTTGTGACTCTTTCTGAGGAGTTGAATGAAGTTCAAGTTTATCGAACGGATGTGCCATTCTACTGGGATCATCACTCTAGCAGGAACAAGGGTGAAGTTAATGTCGTCCACACCCGCCATCGTGAAGATTCCTTGCATATTAGCTATGTTCTTCGAAAATTTAGTGTGCATTCATCAAATATTCTTATCTCAACCGTTAAATATACTCTGAAAAGATATCTTCGTCGACTATAGGTCGCTGGCAGTTAATGAACATGCATGTACAGTATATCGAAACGACATGCTCCCGCAACCTCTTGCCCACCCTTAAGAAATCGAGGCTCAGCTCACTCCTCTTAAATCGTCAACACTCGTGCATCTGTTGACGGTTTGAACCGTTAGACCCACCACGAATTCCAGCGATGCGAACTTCAGAGTTCATAAACGGGCCATCCATCTTGATAAGTCGTCTTCTGGTGGTTTCGGCCCGCCCTGTGGCGAACAAGTTTGCCATCCGTCATTGGATGATCAATTCGTTTGACTCGCAAAAATGAATTGCTACCGACCTGCAACCAATCCACCACCCGCTGTGCCATCTTATAGTATAAGTTATGGGTGACAACTCTGTCGAATAGAGGCTTCGGAAAACTTTCGATTCGTTGTATCTCGGTAAGCAAGTCTTTATCGCGCGGCTTTGCATTCCGAATGTGACCAGGAATCAGGTCAATAACATATGAGAACTTGGTGATATCCCTTCCATCAACAAGGATAAGCATCAGTTAATCCCGATCCATGAGCAAGCTAATTATAACACACTCACCCCGAAGGCGCCGTGGCCAAGAATCGAAGGTAACGGGTGGCGGCGAAGGCATGCCACCTTGCTGGATCATGATGAAACACCCCAGACCGTGCATGGTCCCGCTGGAAGGTTTCAAAGTAGGGCCTGTATACGCCAAAATTGTGGGCAGATTCGTAGTCGTAGAGCTCGTGCACAAACTCTTTTACGCCTACGTACGATACAAAGCTTGGGAGACCCAGTGGCTCTGGATGGAGATATTTATAATCTCGGCCAGCGACGCTAAGAACCTGCAGATACTGGCATTGTTCAGGGGAGGTTACCAGTTGCGACAAATGAAAATAAAAGCCAGAGTCGGCAAGCAGCATCAACTGGGCTAAAAGCGTTTCGTCGTACCAAGTAGAGCCATCTGTCTCGTGTGTGGGACAGGGACTCCATCGCCCCTCGCGCGGACCAAGGTTCATCTTGAAGACATTCTAACGTTAGATCCCAATGTCCCATCACGTAAACGGTCAGGGCATACCTGGATGGTGCTGATCATTGACGTCAAAATTTTCGCCACGACGATGAAGCTTTTCTGAGAGTCGGGGTCATAAAGGCCGTGCGACCATGAATGTCCGCGAAAACCTCGCGTAATGGCTCTTCGGAGCGAAGTCTTGTTAGAGCATTGTCGTGAACATTGTATAATACATGTCTCAATTTGCTGTGGGGTGTAACGCATAGGGTGGCTACTAGTATGATTCATCCGATTCATCAGTTTTGAGGCATGTTAGGACAATTAACCCCCAACCTGTCGTGGAATCCTGAGGCCTGCAGCACTGGCATTGACTTGGTCAGCAACGAAAATATATGCTGAAAGCTGCTAGTGTAGCACTGTTCAAGGTCGACATGATAGTCTTTGGCTCGGGCGGGATCGAAAAGAAAGTCAAGAAACGATGCATGGAACGATTCTAGATGGTCGTCCACACGGATGATTGACCGCAAACCTCGCAGAGCCAAGTTTAGTTGCCTCGGCCTCAGTTTGAGGAAAACTTCGATAGCTGTGACAGATGGAGCGGTTCCGATGAATGCCAAAGCTCTTTTGAGGTGGGGTAGTTGGGATTTGGGGCACGTAGATAGAACGCTAGTATAGAGCCTGTCAAGCTCAGCGAACGGCGTATCTTCGGGGTCATCGTGTGCAACTGAGGTGCCGAGTATTTGATCAAGTCGATCAAGGCACGAGAAGTACTCCTCGTCAACATATTTGATGACGGTGGCGGCGTAGATGAAATATCCCTCTGATTTCTTTGCAATTTGTTCTATAGCTCGGTCAGAAGGCCAGGGCTTTGGGACGGACTGCAATACATCCTTGTGCGTTTTTGAGTCCTGTATTCGCCTGAACTCATCTCGAAGATACCTCACGACGTCATCACGAGCAACAAAATTCCCGAGGATGGAAAACTTTTCAGTCACTCTTGTCATATCAGGCTCCTCAAACGTCTCGTGGATGTGAGATTCAGGTCGGCTTGTGATAAAAAAACGGAGGGGAAGGCGATGTTTGTCGACAAGACCATGGATATCTGACAGGATTCTTGATTGATCTTTGTTGCCCCTACACTCGTCGAGACCGTCAATGATGACGAGGAAAGGCGTTGAAAGTGTCGTTGGACCATTGGGGAGCGCGCCGGGCTGGTCGCGAAAAAGGGAGACGAGAAGATCGACGGAACCAGAGACACGATGGACGATGTACGGGTCCTCGCGTAGTATATCCTGGAGCTTCTGGCGTTTATGAGGGGAAGACATGGAGATCTGAAAGGCGATTGTGGGGAAAAGGTGTTTCAGAGCGTTGCGCCCCGGGCTGGATCTAGAGAAAAAGAAACTCGCTGCAAGCTGACCATGTTCGGTACATGTTTCTGCTACCGTCTGTGCGATAGCAGACTTTCCTGCCCCTGCCGGCCCATGAAGCCAGAGGAGCTTCGTTCCAGCCCGAACCCACTTGCCGATTCTGCCCAGGATCTCCGTGCGGGTCCCAGGATGACACCGAGGGGCAGGGAAGCGTTCCTCGGAGTCATAAGCGGCACCAGGTGAGACCCATTCCGAGATCGCCTGCCAGGAGGAGCCTATCCCAAGTGAGGATTCGGAATATTATATGAGTAGTACAAGCCCCATCTCACCCGTCTCCGATCGGTCGACTGATACATTTACAGTACCGACGTTGAATTCGTTGTGAATGGCCAAGCTGCCATGGACTTCGGTGAACGAACTATCATAGATGTGTGCGCTCAATGACACCAGAGGGTTATACAGCTAGGAACATCCCATTAACAGCAATATCGAGACGTCCAGGTCTCAAGACATACAGCAGTTGTCGTAGGAGGGTTGGAATAATCATGGAGAAACGGCGATGGTGTCGAAGTTAAAGAGTGATCCATCTCAGTGGTCGATACGGCTTCTCCGCTTTCTTCGCTAGGTCGTACGCATCCAGCGGCGGCGGTGGTTATGGAGAGGGGCATGGAATGGAATTCTATAAATATCAACTCGGTGTAGACTCGGGGTCGCGGCCGCGCAACAGGCGCCCAGCACAGCATTACCACCTGACCTTCCCACACTTGAAGCCAAATTTGCCTGGGGGCCTGATCCACCAGGCAAATTTGGCTCGTCACCGGTAAAATCGCGACACCAGCATTACTGTAATTTCCTGTATGGAAGAAACGTAACGCGTAACGGTTAGACTGGCCACGGTCCGGTCCGGTCCGGTCCGGGTTCGGGCTATTCTGGCCGGAACCTGAACTTGGACCTCAAGGTTCAGTTCAGGTATCTGACGAACCACGACCTGGACCTCGTGGTTCAGGTTCAGCAGGTTCAGTTCGGGTTCAGAACCCGGTTCAGTCACAAAATCAATTTTTTGAGCAGACACATGTAGAATATGTATATACTGTACTATTACGACCGTTTGTCCGCGGGGTGTGACCTGTGACACCAAATGTCCATTATCCCAAAGGTTCCAAAGTCCATGTGATCTGTGACAGGTGTCCATTCTGGGACCGTCTGACAGACTC
>Ga0307516_10004370_pt1 | contig 17490 bp, 17 predicted proteins | sample 19_EM_MG_FD_203310 | JGI IMG/M metagenome (GOLD analysis project Ga0307516, IMG submission 203310) | Populus trichocarpa ectomycorrhiza microbial communities from riparian zone in the Pacific Northwest, United States - 19_EM | ecosystem: Host-associated > Plants > Roots > Unclassified | place...
TTCATGATGTATGCCAACTACTGAGACTTTCTAAATTGTGGTTGTGGGGATCGAGAAGGTTGAGTGAGGGCATCATGGGCAGTTGTACCTGGGTGTACGGAAACTTTTGGCCTAGTACTTTAGTAGGAATTGTTAGTACAGCACTGATGCGGAACTTAGATAGGGGAATCGTTACATAACGTAGTAGCTTTTTTGTTTATTCATACTCGCATGCGACCTCTATAGATCATGGCGGCGTACATTTTCTCCAGGTTTCCCGTCCGCAGTCCGCGCGAGGCGGCTCGTTGCAAGCTCCCCTTTGCCCTCCGCCCAGGCTCTGTCCCAAGAAAGAATAGATACGCACCAAAGAAAGAAACAAAGAGAAAACGAAAGAAAAGCGTGACCGTCCCCTACTCTCGAGCTGATGCCATGAACGGGGGGGTTGGAAAGAATAGCGGGGGTTCCTTCCCAGCGCCCGCCTCGTCCTCAGCACCTAGCGCCTCCGCCTCCGCCCTCCTTTCCTGCTCCTGCTCCATCCTCTCCCGGAGCTCCCACTCTGACGCCTCACTCCCTGCGTCTTCTTCCACGGCCGGCACTATTTTCCCCACACCTGTAGAAGTGAGGAAATCCAGCACCACCCGACTGCACCTCTCATCGGCGAAGAGATCCCGGATCCTGCACCGGCTCTTCCACCGCCCTGTCTCCTTCCTCACCTCCGCGTAGAGGATCTTCTGCTCCCCCTTCCACTTCGGACACCCCTTGAAGAGGTGCTCCCTTGTCTGCGAGGGGGCCTGGCACCACCAGCACTGGGGGTCGGGGCGTTTCTTGGCCCAGTGCAGATATTGTCCGGTGCGGCAGTGCCCCGCCTTCAGCTGGTAGAACCGCGAGGCGAGCCTCTTGGTGCTCCCAGCAACCGTGGCATCCGGTCTGTGGGTTTCCGGAAGCCTATATTTCTGCTTGGAAGTCCTGCCTCCTGCCCACCGTCACGCTTCCGTCCATTTCTTCTCGGAAATCTCCCGCTTGATGTTGGCGAGCGATCTGGGTAGGGGCATTGGGCGCACCTCCGTCCGGTCTGAGTAGGGTATCCATTCCACCCCTCGAGTGTCCTGCTCCTCCGCTGCGAGTTTGGCCCACTCATCCGCATTCTCGTTCCCCTCCACACCGTTGTGCGCCGGACACCACCTGATCTCGATGATGATGCCTGGCCTCGCCCTTCTCATCGTAGCGATGTGTTTCCTCGCTTCCAGTACATACTTCTGGCCCGGACCTGGCTCATCGGATGCCATCCGCCGGATGGCTGCCTGTGCGTCGGTGAAAATCGTGACCCGCTCTGGGATCGTATTTCTTCTCGATGCGGATTCAAGTGCGCGCGCGAGGGCCGCACATTCTGTGTCGTAGGCCTCCTGGTTGTAGCCCATATGCGTTTCGATGCCCTTCCAGGTTTGGCCAGTCTTCCATGCCACCGCGTATCCGGCAGCACCATCCTCCAGCCGCGACCCATCAGTGAACATGACGAGCCTCGGTCTCTCTTTCTCTGCCTCCTTCTTAGCCTCCTCCTCTTCTGCTTATTTTAACTCCGCGTCGAAGGTCTCCGGGTCCTCCAGCAACACCGTGCTCTCTGTCCTTCCAGTATAGCTGAGAGCGGTGGTGAGTCGTTTCCCGATCTTGGACGACGCGCCCACCACCTCTCTGGCTTGGCTCCCCTGTGGCAGGCTTAGAAGACGTAGTCCGAACCTCCGCTGCCTATTCTCCAGCTGCGTGGCTGCTGGTCGAAGTCCCGACTCCATCGACAGTATGCCCAGGTTGGTGGTCCGGAAGCACCCCGTAGTCGCCCTTGCCTGTTGGTTGACCAGGAGCTGGAGCTCATTCGCTCTTCCGATCGTGCCCCGCTTTTCGGTTCCTTCCCACCACAGCTCCGCACCGAACATGGCGACTGATTGGATGCAGGCCGTCATGACCTTCCTGAAATTCTCCGGGGAGAGGCCTATCTGCCCCGTAAGCCGTTTTAGCCTGGTCATCGCATTCCGGCCGTCTTTGAGTCTCGTGGAATGATGCTCCTTGAGTGTGAGCTGTGAGCCCAGCCAGATCCCAAGCCATCTTGTCGCCTCCTTGTTAAACGGGGCGATGTTGCTGCCGACTGTCACTGTAGCCGTGGGGGTTGTCTTCGCTTTCCGAAAGATTGCCGTCTCTGTTTTGCCGTGGTCAAATGCCACTCCATTCTGTGCCGCCCAGTCAATGGAGGCCGACGCTGCCTCTGTCAACTTGGCTGCCACCGCTTCTTCGTCCTTGCCCTCTGCCCGCCACCCGATGTCATCCACAAAGGATAGACCACTGATGCCTGGTACCTTCCTTTCTACCTCATCGAATATGCCTGATAGGTATGTGACGAATAAGATGGGAGCTGCTGGCGATCCCTGGGGAACGCCCGTGTCCACTGGGAGGGCCTTCCCCACTTCCCCATCTTGTGCTATCTTGACCTGTCGGTCGGACATGAAGCTCATCGCCCACCGGATAAGATCCGCCTCAATCCCAAGTGCTTCCATCCGCTTTCCCAGGTGTGGCTTACTCACGTTGTTAAACGCTGACTTGACATCCATGAATAGGGCACCCGCCACCTTCTTTCCTGCCCATGCTTGCTGTGTCCGGTTCATAAGGACTGCGACTGCATCGATGCAGGATCTGCGTTTCCGGCAGCCGTACTGGCCTTTATGCAACCCCCGCTTCTTCCTCCGTTCCAGGTGGTCGGCGATCAGGTGAGCTGCCGTCCGCTCTAGTAGCTTACTGATGGCGTCCAGCAACGTGATGACTCGGTAGGCCCGGGCCCTGGAGTAGTCCGGCTTCCCCAGTTTCGGGATGACTACTCCCCTGGCCGTCTTCCATATCCTCGGGTGGTGACCCAGCCGAATGCACGCTCTGACGATTTGGGTGATCCGCTGGTTGTCCCACTGCCAGCACACCTTAACGATCCCCGTCGATATCCTGTCGTCTCCTGGGGCCGATGCATTTGTCGCTTTGCTGAGCAGCGTTGCAACCAGCTGAGTGTCGACTCTCTCGAAGGCTCTTCCTCCGTCGTGGGGCGCATATACTTCCCACGGACCCTGTGGGAAATGCGCCTTGAGGATCGCCTGTTCCCGGTCATGCCGGCCTTCCGCAACGGTCCCATCCTCTGCTACTAGAGCTTGCCCTGCTTTGTCGATACGTGGCGTCGTGTAGGCCGTCGCAGTCCATACATCCGTCCCCTTGGCCTCCTGCAAGAACCGGTTCCAGCAGTCCCTCTTAACCTTCCGGATTGCCCTCCGTAGGTTTCGTCTTGCCTCCTACACATGACCAATGCTGGCTGGGCGTCGTCGTTCTGCTCCCAGCTCTTTTCGTAGCTTGGCCAGGTCCTTGGTCCACCACCGCTTTGACCTGTTGCAACTCCTCTTCTTCTTGGCAAAGCCGTCGAGGGTCGCTGTCATTGCCTCTCTGAGCGTTGCAGCTGCCGTGTCTACCTCATCTGCCGTACTCTCATCTGTGAGGGCCTGTGTTCTGCCAATGGTATTTCGGTAGAATCGCTGCGCCTTCGCTCGCTTCTCCTCCACTGCCTTCCAATCCTTCCCCTCCTTGCCTATCGGGTCCCACCCTGTCAACTCCGTGCTTGTCCCTCCCCCCCCCCTTATTATCTCCCCCTCTTTCGCTAGCACCTCCTATGTAATGAGCTCGTGGTTAGAGCCTGTTGCTTGGTTTCTGAGGATGCTCTAGTTTAGCTCGATGTTCGGCGAGGATAAGGTCAGATCGATAATTGAGTGGTTACTTGACCTTGGTCCGGACCTTGTTGCTTCCTCAGTGTTCCACACGAAAAGCCCCTCCTCCTCAATGAGCTTTTCCCAAAACCCCGCATTTCTGCGGTATCCCGCTTTAGTGTTCTACATCTTGCTGTGCGCATTCATATCCCCAGCGATGATGAACATAACTACTAGTCTTTGTTACAAGCACGTGCGTACTTGACGCAGCCACACCTATTTTTTTTGGGCCTAGCGTCATGGCCGCTTGAAAGATTCCTTGGACACAGTAGTAGAGCAACTATGTACGAACGATGTAAGAGAGCTGCGCCGTTATTTGTCACTGTGAGCACATGTTATGATCGCTGGTTCACGCCGACACCACTTCAGTACTGCCCAATTAGTCTAGCATTCCTTTCCAAATCATTTTTAATACAGTTGACATGTCTTTCCAGCAAGCAAAGTACAGCAGCTAAAAAAGTTACCGGGAAAAAAAACCCCACCTACCCACGACATGTTACCTAATTAACAAAAGAGGAAAAAGAACGACGGTGGGGCAAGGAGCTTTCCCTTCTTTCCACGACATCCATCTACCCCAAATCGAACCATATCCAGACTACTACTTTTCCTTACCCTTCTTCCACTGAGCCCTCAGCGTCTTGGCCCTCTCCAGGAGCACGCCTCCACTGCGCGGTTTCTTTCTGTGCGGCGAGAGGGCAATGTCGAAGCTCTCGGCCCTTCCTAGCGCCTCCTCTAGCGTTTCCATTCTTTCGTATCCATCGTGGCCGTGGTCGACCGGCAGCGATGGACGGCGGTTCTCCCTGCTGTCGCGGCTGGACTTGGACTTGGAGCTCTTGCTGCCGCCGGTGCCCTTGCGGAACAGTGAGGCAAATCCGTGGCTGCTCCTGGGCGGCTTGCTGTGCTCCGACTGTTGGTCCTGTTGCTGGTACTGCTGCTGCTGCGGAGCGTCCGGGATCAGGTCTATCAGCGGAACGTGCGGGGCAAAGAGACGGCCTTCGGGGTAAATGCTCGGTGGCATTTGACGGAAGGTATCACGGGTGGGCTTGGGATCCGGGTGCGCCGGGGGATAGCTCTGGTGGGTGGCCGGCGAGCAAGGGGGGTCGATGAAGGGATTGCCGAGATGGTTGTCGTTGGATGAAAATGGAGGCGGAAGTCCCAGGGGCTGACTCTCGTACGGCAGGGAGCGAAGCACATTCACATGGGATGGGGTCGGTGTTGAAAGCGTCGGCCTGGAGACGGGTTGCGGCGATGTGAAAGTACGCCATCTGTCACCAAAAACGTCATCCCAGCAGAGTGGACTGGTGGTTGATGTGCGGTTCGGGCGGATGATACCCTTAACCCGAGGACCCTGGGGTGGTTCCGACTGGGCAGGATTGGAACGGGTTGAAAACTTAGAGAGTTGCCGGTTAGACATCATGTAAAGATTGCTTCCGTCTGTCGGGATTGCCGTACTTTGATCCGTTAGCTTAGCTCGGATAATTGAAATGGGGAAAGGGAGCTTGCGTGAACCAATCCGGCTGAGCTTCTGACTGCAAATCTCCAAAGCTGCCTTCAGAGGAAACTGAAGTCGAGCTCCTGTCCATGCCGAACGGCGATCCAAATCGCTCAAGCGGCGACATGAACAAGCTGAAGTTGCGATGCTCTGTGCGACGTGCCTTTATCTTCTCCGCTTCCTCGTCGGCGATGAGTTCGGCGCGAAGGATCTGGATGTAAGACCACAGCGGAATACAGTCATCCGCCGTAAGTAATTCACAATCCTCATCCGCCGCTACCACTTCTTCGTCCTCAAATGGATTCTGCTCCCTGAGAAGCTCCATATACGCCTGTGACTTCTGTTTTGCCATACACATCTCTTCAGCTGTGATCGACTCTTCTCCGTCGCCGGAAAATGCGATCGGCCGCCCCGACGGCCTTTGGACAAACTCGACGATATCCTCTCCAACCTCCAATATCGCCGCAGCCCGGATCTCTTCAATATACCTCTCTCTCCTACGTTTCTCAAATTCCTCCACAGTACCACGCTGACCACCAACGGCATGCAATCTCATCGGATTCGGCTGTAGCGGATCGTCTTCGTTTGACATCCAACGCCTCTCCGCCTCCTTGCGAGCCGGCTGCTCCTCTAGCCACCGTTGGAACATCGGATGATGAAAGAAGGACGAGCGCTGGTGAGACGAAACGTTAACGGTTAGATCGCTGTCTGAGATGCGGCGATCACCGCCGGTGACCGAATCGTCCGGGCAAGGCGTAGAGCGGTTGCTACGTAAAGTCGAGTAGAGAGAGGAGATATCGGAAGGGACGAGCGACGGCGAGCGCGTGAGTGCTGGCACCGCCGACAGCGTCAACGACAGCGTTGACTTTGCTGCGAGTGGCGTATCGTCGGGGGTCGTGGACGAGGAAGAGGATTGCTGCGTAGAAGCAGAGAAGGGTTCATTGGCATCACTGCGGAGCAGAATGGCGTTACTGAAGGGTGAATTCCCGGCGACGGGTTCCGAGGTTCTCTTGAAAGCAGATGATAGAGGAGTCGGAGTCTGCGCCATGCCGACGAGATTGTCGCTAAACGGCCGTGTTTTGTCCGGAACTGGCGTTGCGGGCAGTGTCTCGTCAATCAGGGAAAGGCTGCAAAACGTGACTGTCCTCGGTGTCCTCACCCCGTTGCCCTCAATGCCACGGTGATATCTCTCGTCAACAGCCGGGTATGCGTAAGGAGTGTCATCAATGTGTCGGTACAGCCGACCCGCGGTACCCCCAACTCCTGCCTCCCTCGTGACGTAATCGGAGTTGTTGTTCTTGGGCGGAGGGCTCTCCTGGAACGAACACACACCAGTTGATCCCGAGCTCCGCCGAGGACTCAGGGCTAAGGCTGCCGGGGTATTTTCCGGCGACTCCATATCGTAGGCAGCTCTGACGAGAAGGTGATGAGCACGAGCAGTTCAAAGAATGGATTGTTGTTGGTGAGGGGTGGTCTGCTGCGACAGCAGCTGCAAATGATGTGACACAACGAACACAGAGAACAGAGAAAGGTCAGCGGTGTACGAAAAATGTATCAAAACTGCTATAAAACAATGAGGACACCATGACGAAGGATGGAGAACTTCGTGGTTTGATAAGAGAAGGAAAACATACAACCGGCAAGCCCAGCATACCAAAACCGAGTGATAAGCTGTTTTTTGAAGGTGCTTATCAACAGTTCCCACGACTTTGACTACCACGCTCGATCATAACTAGGTACTTACCGAACAAACTAGTGTTAGAATCTAAACTTCTAAGGCAATATACTTCACTCGAGGAACCAAGCATGCGAGCCTCCGGCGAGCTAAACTGTTTCGTAATGGATCTGGTACGATAAGATTCTCTGCGACGTGTTCTCACACGAAAACCGAAGGGACTGGGAAAGCGGAAGATGGTTATTTGAGATATCATCCGCATATCGTGCTGAGGAAGCTGTTGAACTGGTAATATGTAGGCTTTCAAGAACATGGTCGGTCACTCACGCTGTCATGGATCTCCCTCGAGTCCAACACCAGAAATCACTCGTATTCCAGACCTTCTTTGTGTCATGAGATGTGGCTCGGGCGGTGCCCGAGCACATTCTCGGAGATGAGACTCGTCTAGTGGTCTAGCCACCAAGACCAGTAGCGTCGGGATACCGGTGTCCGGTGGAATAGCCACGGAGACCGATATGATGGGGCATCCCACACCGGGACGTTCGCTCTACACTGAATATACACTGTACACCCATCTACACATATTGTGTCTATTGCGACGGTTTGAATAGGACGTATGAAATGAGGTAATGAAATAAAGCGTTTCATCGTAGAAACCAGCATTCCCGTCAAAACAAAGATGATGGCTGCGGTTGGGCTACCGCACCTTTGGGGAAAGTAGGGCAGAACCCTTACCTCTTCCCACTTGCCCGTCATTCTGTCATCTTTCGGCAAATGTCACGAGTCTCCTACGTCCGACTAGAAAATCTCAAGCTTCCCCCTTCCTTCTCCCTTCTTCTCTCAACTCCAACACCAAAACATCCTTCTTTCTTTGACCCATCTTCCACTTCCGTCCGAATTCATCTCAGAATTTTCATCCACCTCAACATTTGCCATCCCTATCCTCACCCACCCCCAGCACTCTGTTTATAACCCCTTTCCCTTTAACCAACCCTAGCACATTTCCCCAAACGTATCCTTGAGCATTAATCGAAAAGATCATGTCAGATCCACCTACTTCCTCTTCGCCCGTTCGGCATCAACATTCTTCCCCTAGCCCTCAGTCCCTGGATACGGTGGGGGAATCTCCAGGACTAGGCGGACAATGGCTACCAATCGCCGTTAGCCTTGGTATGTTTTCGTTGTTAGATGAGGTGATGTGGATCTGGTCTGAACTCTTTCAAGGTGTCGATGAATCTCTAATGAGGCCTGCGGGGCTAGACGATACTACTTCGCGACTTCAGCTGTCTTCTATGGGTGGTTCTGCGCAGTCACAATCTCGCAATGGAACTTCGATTTTTCCACTGGGGTCTGGTGAGATAAATACCCAATCGCATGCTCGAGCTGCCTCGATCAATGGAGGAAGAATCCAGCACGGGAGAAACGGCGTACTACAATCTCCACCTGGTCTGGGAGCTACTACCCAGATCATGCCGTGGCGTACTGATGGTATTGGTAAAACCCACGGGCGCCGTATCTCAATCAGCGGTGTCATTGGTGGCAGTACTTATGCTCGACATCCGCCAGTGGAAAGCTTGAGTGGTGATCAAGATCGTGATGAATTCGCTGTGGACGAACGTACGACACCATCTGTACGTACGGCTCTCTACGATATAAGAGCGTTGCAGTTTCGCCAACAGACCGCCACCGGAGACAGAGCCGGGGGGCCTAGCACACCGGGCTCGGCTCTGTCCTCCGGGCAGGATGTGCTGGGCTCGGTTCCTCCTTGGCGTCGGGCTACTCTTCCCCTTCAGTTTGGAGATATGCCGACACCCACACGGTGCCCAACTGTTGCGGACCATGGGAAGTGTGGTTCTCAAGTCGAGCTCATGTTTGAAGCTCTACAGTCTAGGCAGCGTCCGGCTGGCGGCTGGGGCGACTTGAGCACGGTCCCAAGGTCAGGGCCTCATGCAAAGTGCGTTCTGGCTGCCACAGGGAGATCTGGTTCTACGGACCAGGCCCCGCTTCTGGAGGCGACTACTAGAAGCCCAAGTGGTGCGCCATCCTCCTTGAATTCACAATCTTATGTAGCGGTCGGTCTGACTACCATAGGGCGAACAGCTTCTGAGGAGCAAAAAAGTGATTTTGAGGGATTAAGCCCGAGAATCTTGAATCTCGAATTAGAAGCTGCCCGGGAGAGGGATCAGTTTCTCCGTGAAAGTGCCGACTTGACCGAAGTCGACATGAGCCGCTATCAGAGCTACCTCTACCCAGACAACCCACAAGGTACAACGAGGCTGCATTCCGTCGGTAGGTTCCCGGAGTCGCTCCCGCCATGAATAATGCACATGCTAATGGTTGGTCGTTCCCAATAACAGCGCGACAATCACGCTTCTATGACCGATGGCACATGCAACGTTTCGCGACTCCCATTGAGATTGATGAAGAGGCTCTTCTAGAAGACGATCTGATACAACCTCTGAGGTCTCACGAACTCGAAACGCCCCCTCTACACTGGGGTCGGGATTCGGGCTCCGGAGCTCGGGATAGGTCACTGTCTCGCCCTAGCCTCGAGCGGGGAAGCACAGGCAATATACCCTCCAATGTCGGCAGCGATCCGTCCTCGTCCCGGCCGCAGACCCCTCCAACACCTACACCGACACGTGATCGCTCCGGTGGGAGCCGTCGTGAAATCCTAAAGGGAAAACAACCAACCGATAAGGCCGATTTGCAGGAGGAAGAGTTTTCCAAGAGGATCGCACAGATGGCTTTGGGTGGCAGGAGCGCCGAGAGTCAACGATCTTCTCCCACTCCCTCCAGTCGCGTTGGCGCGTCTGTGTCTCGGCCTAACCCTTTGCCGCGATTCGGCTCGTTCAAAGATAGCGTCAGAGAGCTGCAGCAGAAGGTTTCCGCCACCAAACAGGAAGTTTCTTCGTCTCCAACGGATTCTAGTCTCAATACGTATGGCTTCAGAGAGTTGTCCAATTTGCCAGGTCCTGCTCCTGCTGAAATGCGCAAGCATGAGGAGGAACTTCATCGTCGAATCGCGACCCTCCCGAAACCTTCTCCTAAAGACTTTTTCGACACATCGTTGAAGGCGGACAGTGACTTACAGCTAACTGCTGCTAGATATTGTGCTGATTTTTCTTCAAGGAATCAGGAATATCGGGCACCAATTGACGAGGTAAATGCTGCCGGAAAGCCGTTTGATACGGACGCCCCTGATGCCGAAGCCGTTCGCTCCGGAGTGTTGAAAGACGTGTCGGGTAATCCAGTCGGAAATTACTCAACCGTGAGTGATACCTCCTCGACTGCTCCAATGGTGTCGTTCCGATTTCCCACGCGCTCTGGCAAGCTCTGGCAACCAGATGACACCCGAACCCCCCTACCGGCGACTGTCTCTGGAGTCAACTCCAGCTCGACGTCTTCTGCGCGGACGAGAATTTCAAGGTTCTTCACGAAGTTCCAGCCTACTCCGCCGCTCGGTGGGGCGCTTACACCAGGTTCGAGTGCCCGCAACAGAAATGGCTCTGGCCCAACTTCCAGCCAACCGTCCAATTCTTCGGCGCTGTCCAAGAGTGGCCCGTTTGTTCACCCGTCGACTCCCGTACCTGCGGTCGCGAGTGGCCAGAGCAATGCCGCCGCTGGATCTAGCATCTTTCCGAAGGCTGCCTCCGCGCTCAAGGGCGGCCCGTCTGCTCCGCCTGCCGCGTCTCCGGTTCCGGGTACACAGAGCAGCGGTCTGACACGCACGCGCTTCGTTCCAAGGGGTGAGACTGTCCCACAGTCGGATGTCGCACCTGCCGTCTCGACAACCCAGGGTACCACTTCAACCAGTACACACAACTTCACAAATGGTCCCTTCTTTCCGCCTTACAGTGCCGCACCTACGGTCTCGAGTGTCCAGGGTAACGTTGTCGCTCGCACGGTCGCAAGGGGTGACTCTGGTCCAGCTCCCCACCCGCCGTCAAGGGTGCCGGGATTCTTCAGGAGTCGCCCGTTTGTTCCGCAGTCGAGTCCGGTTCCTGGTGTCTCGAACGCCCAGAGCAAAGCCTCGGCTCCCGCACACACCTTCTCAAGGGGTGAGACAACTCTACAGGTGGATACCACATCTGCGGCCTTGAGCGCTCAGAACAACCCTGCCATTAGGTGGTACGAGTGCAACTTGGAGGGTAACTTTGGTCCGACTTCACAGACGCCGGCAAGCGTTACCACCTTCACCAGTGCCCCTCCTGCTCTGCCATTGGATACCTTGTCAGCGGCTGCGAGTACCCAGGGCAATACTTCCGCCAATTCCCGTGCGCCGATACAGAATCGTGGTCCAGGCGTCGCTGCGATGAACTCATTTGCCTCTCTTTTGCTGAGGGACGAACATGCCAGACACAACGCTAGAGACATGTCATTGGCTTTCGGATCAATGCAAACCCCGGACTGCAGTATCGACCCTGTTCTAGATGCCAACAGCCGTGTTCATATCGGCTTCCACGACCTTCCCCCGCTGGGCCTTCCACCCCTTGCGCCCTCTTGGGATCGTCCTCTCTACCAGATGCCGCCTCGAGCCATCCCGTGGAACGCTCTCCCTCGCCCTCCGGCGGAGGAAATGGTGGCTTCTGGTGTCAAGAACCCTTGGGGCCCGGACTACAAATATCTCACGGGGATTGTCTGGGATGCGGCTATTGGCTGTTCTCGCTTCGAGACCGACCGCGAGCGCATCGTGAGATGGGAGAAAAAGTCGTTGGAAAACCAGCACACAGCTACCGATGACGCCCGTGCTTCCCATTAGGGCGGCAGGACTGCACCTCAAGAGTAGGGTGTGTTGTGATGGGTGTAGGCAGGGAACTAATGGCATATCCATTTGGCATTTGACCTTACTCAGCAGAAAGTTTCGCTTGTTTTAAAAGGATAATGATACTGGGGACTGGTGGGATCCTACGTGTTTAGTTAAATTCAATGCCTTTCTACACATAATGAGAGGCTTGAATTGTAGAATTGCAAGTGATCCTGTTTGTATTGAGGCGTTATTCGTGGAATTAGCATATCCATAGCCAAGGGATCTCGATCTTCCTAGGTAGAAATCTGGGACGGCTACCATACGAGCTTACTGATCTTGACTTTAAGGCCCCGATATTATGACCAAATCCCTAATGTCTTATCTTTCCCCAACGCTCTAAATAACTAGTCCCGATTTTTTTTTGCTCGCTTAAAATGAACATATACGAGTGATAATTCATGATCACTTCGTACTTATGTTCGCTACGAGCGACCTAGGAGGCGGAGAAAGAGAGACCGGGGCTCGTCATGTTCACTGATGGGTCGCGGCTGGAGGATGGTGCTGCCGGATACGCGGTGGCATGGAAGACTGGCCAAACCTGGAAGGGCATCAAAACCCATATGGGCTACAACCAGGAGGCCTACGACACAGAATGTGCGGCCCTCGCGCGCGCACTTGAATCCGCATCGAGAAGAAATACGGTCCCAGAGCGGGTCACGATTTTCACCGACGCACAGGCAGCCATCCGGTGGATGGCATCCGATGAGCCAGGTCCGGGCCAGAAGTATGTACTGGAAGCGAGGAAACACATCGCTACGATGAGAAGGGCGAGGCCAGGCATCATCATCGAGATCAGGTGGTGTCCGGCGCACAACGGTGTGGAGGGGAACGAGAATGCGGATGAGTGGGCCAAACTCGCAGCGGAGGAGCCGGACACTCGAGGGGTGGAATGGATGCCCTACTCAGACCGGACGGAGGTGCGCCCAATGCCCCTACCCAGATCGCTCGCCAACATCAGGCGGGAGATTTCCGAGAAGAAATGGACGGAAGCGCGACGGTGGGCAGGAGGCAGGACTTCCAATCAGAAATATAGGCTTCCGGAAACCCACAGACCGGATGTCACGGTTGCTGGGAGCACCAAGAGGCTCGCCTCGCGGTTCTACCAGCTGAAGGCGGGGCACTGCCGCACCGGACAATATCTGCGCTGGGCCTGTTGTTGCGGGGGTCTTTGTTGGGGCTTTGGTACCAGCATACACCTGTTAACTAGTGATTGCCAAGCAGATAGTCAGCACTTTGGGGAGCAAATGGTACCCGGCCGGAATTTTATCAATCTGGTCAGGGTTCTGAAAGGATATTATTGGCCAATGCGCAACTACGATTCGAACAGTGGAGGATCCGCGATATGTCATGAGATGTGGCCCAGACAGGGACCGGGCACATTCTCGGAGATGAGACTGATAGCGTCGGCGCATTGTCCGGTGGACTAGCCACTGAGACCGATAGCGTCGGTACACCAGCCTCCGGTGAATAGCCACGGAGACCGATATAATGGGGCGTCCCGTGCCGGGACGTCCGTTCTACACTGAGTATACTGTATACCGATCTACACACATTGATAGGTTATGAGCCCGGATTGATCGCTTTATCAATCACAATATCTATACCTGAAACCATTCCCCCTTATTCTCAGCCGCATCGCCAAGCCTTCCCGAACAAACCCAACGACAATGTCTTCCACCGATTCCACCTCGAAGCACGACTACCACGTCACCAGCTTGGGATCCTTCGAACGCTTGAACTCCACGAACTACATCCAATGGAGGATCAACGCGAGCACCATGCTCGATACGATGAATGCGTGGGATATTGTCACGGGAGAAGAAAAGATGCCAACCGAAACCTCTCCGGCCCACTCGACGAGAGCGAAAAGCGGCGAAACGGATGCCTCCAACCTTCAGCGAGCTATTGATTCCTTCAACGAACGAAGAAAGTCAGCCGTAGCCCTCATTCGCTACTCCGTCAACTCGACAAACCAAAAGCAACTCCTTCGTCTCCGGGACCCAGTCGAGATGTGGACGATGCTGAGCAACCAGTTCAACAATACGTACTCCCAGACGCAACGCTCCATCCACGCGAGCTCGCGGGAGTCCGATTCAGCGAAGCCACCCACGTGCTTCGGAAAGAGCTGAACAAAGGGACGCTCACTCTTCAAGAAACCATCGACGAACTCTGCGAGTACGAACGGAATAAGCTATCCCACGAGATAAATGACCCCAACAATAACACCTCTGGGGCACTCCTCTACTCCCATGGCGGTGGAAAGAAACTCTTCTGCCCAATACTGCAAGAAGAAGGGTCACCATATCTCCGACTGTCGCAAGAAAAAGGCGCAAGAATCCCAGAAGAAGTCCTCCGGCAATCCCTCCCACGCTAGGAAGGATACTGGACAAACAGTTGGCAAGAAACGCTCCCGAGACAACATCGAGTGCTGGCATTGCTGGGAAACTGGCCACATGGAGAAGGACTGCCCTCTCAAGAAAAGATCGGATGAGTTCAAAGCCGCCCGGGGTCAGGAGCGTTTTGGCAAAAAAGGAAGTGCCATGGTGGCAAATGGTGATAATACCGAACAATCCCTCGTTCTCCGGTCGGATCTAGATTGACTAACCGACACTGTCACGGGCCGAGCCCTACTCACAACAGGCCGAGCCGTACTCACACCCGTCGACCGAACCCTACTCACATCCGGCCACGAGGCAATACCTGACGACGAGTTCCTCCGTGACGGTGAAACGCTCTCAAAAATGGTTTCCGCCTTGGCGCTCGGTGAACGGGAGAACGACTACGGGACGCGTGAGTACGGGACGCGTGAGTACGGGGCGTGTGAGTATGACCGTGAACCCTACTCACAGAATACCTTCAAGACCGGCCACTTTGCCTTGGCCACCGAGAGAGCACCCTCAATATGGATAATCGACTCCGGAGCCTCTCACCATACGTACAATGGCCCTCGGAGCCGGTTCCGGACCTACTCCCGATTATCGCACACCATCGACATAAGGCTGGGAGATGACACCATTGTCCAAGCTACCCATAAAGGCCTCGTTCAAGTCCAGAACCACTGGGTCAAGGCCCTACACCTTCCAGCCTTTCGATACTCTCTTCTCTCGGTAGGGGACCTAGACACCCATGGATACAGCACCACATTCGAGAAGGGCAGGTGCATCATCAGCGATCCCGCCAACCAACGGATGATAATGTTGGGACGAAAGAACGGCATGCTCTACGAGCTAGATGCTGGTTCTTCAGTCCTCGACTCGGAACATACAGCCCTTATCACTTCGAACGGACCGACAAAGCTATCCATCGCCGAGTCAAGGATGTGGCATCGACGCCTCGATCACCCCGGAGAAGCAGCAATAAAGCTTATTGTCAAAGGTTACGTCGACGACGGCCGCATGAAGTGATAAGGGCTGTATGTTGCGAGTCGAGGACCGAAGAACCAGCATCTAGCTCGTAGAGCATGCCGTTCTTTCGTCCCAACATTATCATCCGTTGGTTGGCGGGATCGCTGATGATGCACCTGCCCTTCTCGAATGTGGTGCTGTATCCGTGGGTGTCTAGGTCCTGCTGTTCTGGGTCTTTGTCTGTTTACTTGCATTGAGCTGGCACTCTTTTGTCCTCTAGCAGATCAGCTTTTTCCCACGAGGTTTTGCAACTGCAGAGGTTTTAATGAGGCCAGCGGGGATTTGTTTTATGAGGTTGACTTTACTGTCTTGCTGCCCTTTGTTGCTTACTTGCTGCTCTGTCTTCGACGGTACGCAGCAAGAGGGGAAGTGTCATGTGATGTGGCCCGGATGGGGACTGGGCACATTCTCGGAGATGAGACTGATAGCGTCGGTACACCGGCCTCCGGTGAATAGCCACGGAGACCGATATAATAGGGCATCCCGCGCCGGGACGTTCGTTCTACACTGAATATACTGTATACCGATCTACACATTGATACGATATGGTAAAGCGAAGTCGAGTGAGACCCTGTGATGGTATACTGTTGCCTTTGCAATGAGCGATCGGCCACCATCACAACAAAGACATAGAGAGTTGTACTCGCGTGTGAGAGCACTGGAAAAAGAAGATGAACAACATCTAAAAATTCTGTTGATCGGAACAGACATGGTGTAGCTATAAGCGAATTATTTAGGCTCGTTGGTGGGTTTCTAGGTTTTGGGCCAACAACTAACCTATTAACGGCAGCTTTCGGCCATTACGACAACAAAAGACAGCAAATCGTACACACAGAGAAGAGCACCGGAAAGAGAAGAGGAACAAGTTTAGCTACAAATTATATTCATCGAGGAGAGACAGTAAGGCTGTAAGCGAAATCCAGTGGGCATTTCTTGGGGTTGTGAGTGGATTTCCGAGTTTTGGGTAATGACCCACTATTTTTACTACCGCCACCACCACCACTACCATGGCTTGACTCCTAGCTCACGCTCAAGGAACACCACACCATCCGGATGAAGGAAGGCAGGAAGGCGGTGGCAGAGCTCCGCCGGCTCACAGGACAGACAGGGCTATCACCGGACAACTGCAGAATGGTGATGGCCTGCATCCAGTCAGTTGCCATGTTCGGATTTTTTTTTTTTTGTTTATTCATATCCGCATGCGACCTATATGGATCATGGCTGCGTACATTTACCCAGTTTTCCTGTCCGCAGTCCGCGCGGTGGCGGCACGTCGCAAGCTCCCCACCGCCCTCCGCACAGGACTGTCCCAAGAATAGGTACGCACCAAGGAAACCGCAAAGGAGAGTAACAAAGGAAAAGCGACCATCCCCTACTCCTCGTCTGCCGATGCTATGAAGGAGGGCGTGGGTAGGAATAGTGGTAGTTCCTCCCCGGCACCCAATCCTCCCGCAGCACCCAGCTCCCCCGCCTCCGCCTCCTGTTCCTCTTCCCACTCCCGGCGCTCCCGGAGCTCCCACTCTGACCCCTGACTCCCGGCGTCACCCTCTTCCAGAGGCGGCACCCGCCTTCCCACGTCCGTAGAGGAGAGGAAGTCCAGTACCGCCCGGCTGCACCTCCCGTCCGCCAGGAGGTCCTTGATCTTCCACCGGTCCTTCCACCCCCCGGTCTCCTTCTTCACCTCCACCCACAGGATCTTCTGCTGCGGCTTCCACTCCGGGCACACCTTGAAGAGGTGTTCCCGGGTCTGGGTCGGGTACCGGAACCACCAGCATTGCGGGCTGGGCCGATTCTTCGTCCAATTGAGGTACTGCCCGGTCAGGCAGTGCCCCGTCTTGAGTTGGTAGAACCTCGCGGCAAGCCTCTTGGTGCTCCCAGCTACTGCGCCGTCCGGTCTCTGGCTTTTCGGCATCCTTGTACCTATTTTGTCTTGGAGGCCCGGCCTCCGGCCCACTGGCGTGCCTCCACCCACTTTTTCTCCGTGATCTCCCGCTTGAGGTTGGCGAGGGGTCGTGGGAGGTGTAACGCCCGTACTTCCGTCCGCTCCTCCGCCGCGATCTTAGCCCACTCATCTGCCTCCTCCTTGCCGGTGATTCCCTTGTGCGCTGGGCACCATCTGATCTCGATGACAATGCCCGGCCTGGCCCTGCGCAGAGAGGTGATGTTGTGAGAATAATGGGCGTCTGGAGATGACGTACCGGAGGAGGCGTCCGGAGATGACGGACTGGAGGAGGCGTCCGGACATGACGGACCGGAGGTGGCGTCCGGACATGACTGAGTCTCTGAGCACGGCTCGGGGGGGGGGGGGGGGGGGGGGGGGGGGCGGGTAAGGCCCAATTGCCCGCGGC
>Ga0307516_10004371_pt1 | contig 17487 bp, 14 predicted proteins | sample 19_EM_MG_FD_203310 | JGI IMG/M metagenome (GOLD analysis project Ga0307516, IMG submission 203310) | Populus trichocarpa ectomycorrhiza microbial communities from riparian zone in the Pacific Northwest, United States - 19_EM | ecosystem: Host-associated > Plants > Roots > Unclassified | place...
CCGTCCCGGCGCAGCACCGGCGGCAGGGCCGGCTGGGACCGGCGGCCGAGCGCGTCGAGCCGGGCGACAAGTTCGTCGAAGTCGAACGGCTTGCCGAGGTAGTCGTCGGCGCCCAGACGCAGGCCGGCGACGCGTTCACCGACGTCAGCCAGCGCGGTGAGCATCAGCACCCGGGTGCGTCCGCCGTGCTCGATGAGGCGCCGGCAGACCTCGTCGCCGTGCGTGCCGGGCAGGTCCCGGTCCAGTACGACAACGTCGTAACAGTCAGTGATGAGCTTGTCCAGTGCGGTGGTGCCGTCGTGGGCCAGGTCGACCGACATCGCCTGATCCCGCAAACCCTCGGCGATGTATCCGGCCAGGATCTCCTCGTCCTCCACGACAAGCACGCGCATGTCTCGACCGTAGCCCTGCCGGTGTTTCGTCGGCATAACGGGACGTCGTGCCGGCCAGCTTGCCGGCGTGAAATGCCGGTGAAACACCCACCCCCGTAGAACTTCGGATCTGGCCGGCGCCTGCCGGCCCGGATCACGAATCCCATGGGAGTGGACATGCGCATCGCGAAATCGGTCGGCCTTGGACTGATCCTGGCCGCGAGTTGTGCGCTGGCCGGATGTGGTGACTCCGGACAGTCGCAGAACGGGGTGGCCAGCGGCGGGGGAACACCGACCACTGTCGCCACGACGGAGGCGTCGGGTGGTTCCAGCGACCCCACGACGTGGACGAAATGCCTTCGGGACAACGGGATCGACGTGCAGGACCCGGATCCGGGCACGGGCCGGATCGATTTGCCCGACGACAGCCCCGCCCTCGACGCCGCGATGGAGAAGTGCAAGCAGTACAACACCGGCAGCAGCGGGTCGACCGGAGCCGATCCGAACGACCCTCAGCAGATGGCAGACCGGCGCAAGTTCGCCAAGTGCATGCGCGACAGCGGTGTCGACTGGCCCGACCCAGTCCCGGGGCAGCCGATGCAGGTTCCCCAGCAGACCCCGCAGCTCGTCGCGGCGTTGCAGAAATGCATGCAGGAGGTTCCGGTCGGTGGCAGCAAATGACCGGCACGCGTACGAAGATCTCGCTGGCGTTGGCCGTGGCACTCACCGCCGGTGTCGCGGTCGGTGTCGTCCTCGTCGCCACCGGTGGCAGTGATGGTGGGACGCCAGTCGCGAGCAACCCCGAGTCGACCGTGCCGGTGACGAGAACCGATCTGGTGGAGACCCAACAGGTCGACGGCACGCTCGGCTATTCGGGGTCCGCCTCCGTCATGGCCGGCCGGAGCGCCATGGTGACGTGGCTTCCCCAGCCCGGCGACACCATCACCCGCGGGCAGCACGTCTATGACGCCGACAACCAGCCGGTACCGCTGCTGTACGGACGGATCCCGTTCTGGCGCAAGCTTGCCGACGGTGTCGCCGACGGCCCGGACGTCGGGATCCTGGAGAAAAACCTGCGGGCGCTCGGCTACGGCAAGGCCATGACCGTCGACAACACGTTCACCGCCGCCACCGCGGCCACAGTCCGCAAATGGCAGAAGGACCGCGACGTCGCGCAGACCGGCACGGTCGCGGTCGGTGACGTCGTGGTCTTGCCCGGCCCGATCCGGGTGGCCGCGGTCACGGCCAAGGCCGGCGCCCAGGCAGCCGGCGAGATCCTCACCGCGACCGGCACCACCAAGCAGGTGAAGGTCGACCTGCCGGTGGCCAAGTCCGCGCTGGCAGTCAAGAACAGCGGTGTCACCGTCGGGCTGCCGGACGGCAAGACCGCGACCGGAAAGATCACCGCCGTCGGTACCACCGCCACCGCCCACAACGGCGACGAGACCGCTCAGAACGATCCGCCGACCATTCCCGTCACGGTCGCGCTCGATGATCCCGCTGTCACCGGCACCCTGGACGGCGCACCCGTCACGGTCACCTTCCAGGGCGCCAAACACAAAGCAGTGCTCGCCGTACCGGTCAACGCGCTGCTGGCGCTGGCCGAGGGCGGCTTCGGGGTGCAGGCGGTAGCCGACGACGGTACGAAGAAGATCGTCCCTGTCGAACTAGGCGCCTTCGCCAACGGCAGGGTCGAGATCCGTGGCACCGGGCTCGCTGCGGGTATGAAGGTGACGGTTCCGGCACCATGAGCAGCACACCACCGGTCATCGAACTGGACCAGGTCACCAAGTCCTATCCCGGCGGCGTCCACGCGCTCCGCGACACCTGTTTGCGGGTCTGGCCCAACGAACTGACCGCGATCGTCGGCCCCTCAGGATCGGGAAAGTCCACCATGCTCCAGCTGATGGGCACCCTGGACCGCCCGACCCACGGCACCGTACGCATCCTCGGCCACGACGTGGCCACCCTCAATGACCGCCAGCTGTCTGCAGTGCGGGCGAACTGGATCGGCTTTGTATTCCAGCAGTTCTATCTCACTGCCCACCTGACCGCGGTGCAGAACGTCGCCAACGGCCTGTTTTATCACGGCATCGCCCGCAAAGCGCGACTGCGCAAGGCGGTCGTGGCCCTGGAGCGGGTCGGCCTCGGCCACCGGCTCAATCATCGCCCGCAGGAACTGTCCGGCGGTGAGCGCCAGCGGGTCGCGATCGCCCGCGCACTCGTGGCCCGGCCGGCCATCGTGCTGGCCGATGAGCCCACCGGCGCGCTGGACTCCCGCTCCGGCGCAACCATCATCGAGCTCCTGCACGAACTACACGCCGAAGGAACCACGATCACGGTGATCACCCACGACAACGGCATCGCCCGCTCGTTCCACCGCCAGGTCGAGATCCTCGACGGCGTGATCCGCTCCGACAGCAGCACGGCGGTGAGCGGCAGATGAACAGCCACGTCGGCCCTACACTGCCACCGCTACCGCGTACGGCGCGGCTCCATCCGGTTGACCTCATCGGAGTGGGGCTGCTCGGTCTGCGCGGCCGGCCGCTGCGAGCGGTCCTGTCCGCGCTGGGCATCGCGATCGGGATCGCCGCGATGGTCGCCGTTCTGGGCATCGGAGCCGCCAGCCAGGCCCGGTTGCTGAACAAGATCGCCAGCCTCGGCACCAACCTGCTGACGGTCACGCCAGGGATGAGCGTCTTCGGCAGCAACACCCCGCTGCCCGACGACTCCGTCGACCTGGTCAAGCGCGTCGGACCTGTGCAATCGGCCTCCGCGACCGGCGACGTCACCGGCGCGACCGTGCGACGTACCGACAAGATCGACCCACGCGAATCCCAAGGTATCGCCGTCGTCGCCGCGCGCCAGGACCTGCTGTGCACCCTTGAGGGGAGACTGGCCGGCGGAGCCTGGTTGAACCAGGCCACCGCGCGGTACCCCACCGTTGTCCTCGGCTCGACGACCGCCCGGCTGCTCGGCGTCGACCGCCCCGGACAGCAGGTCTTCATCTCGGGCCAATGGTTCACCGTGATCGGCATCCTGCAACCGCTCGACCTCGCCCCGGAGATCAATACCTCCGCCCTGGTCGGCTGGGAGGTCGCAACCGCGCGCCTCGGCTTCGACGGCCACCCCACGCGCATCTACACCCGCTCCGTCGAGGAAGCCGTGGGCGCGGTGCGGGCCGTCCTCGCCCGAACGGTCAACCCGCAGGACCCGAGCGCCGTCAATGTGAGTCGTCCCTCGGACGCCCTCACCGCTCAACTGGCCGCGAAGAACACTTTCGGCAGTCTGCTGCTCGGCCTCGGCGCGGTATCCCTGCTCGTCGGCGGTGTCGGCGTCGCCAACACCATGGTCATCTCCGTGCTGGAACGCCGCCAGGAAATCGGACTACGCCGGGCCCTCGGCGCCAGACGACGACAAGTCCTGATGCAGTTCCTCACCGAAGCCGCCGCGCTGTCCGGACTCGGTGGCCTGGCCGGAGCCGCGCTCGGCCTGGCTGTGGTCACCGGCTATGCCACGTACCAGGGCTGGCCGCTCGTCGTGCCGGTGACCGCCATCGCCGGCGGAGTCGCGGCCTCGATCGGCATCGGCGTGGTCGCCGGACTGTATCCGGCGACGCGGGCATCGCGGCTGCCACCCACCGAAGCCCTGACCACGAGCTGATGTGGGCAGAGCCGGCGCTATCCCATGATGTCGTTCAGGTGGCGCGTGATGGCTGCGCGTAGGGCCTCGTGTTGCGGGCCGAGAGCGGTGCTCGCGTCACGCCACATCTCGGGTGGATAGCGCCAGACCGGCCCGCCGACCAGGTGCGCCGGCTCCCATTCGTAGCGTGGCCAGATGTGGGTGTGCAGGTAGGGGTCGGTGTTGCCGAGGATCTCCAGGTTGATGCGGCGAAACGCCGGGTCCAGTTCGGCGCAGGCGCGCTCGACGGCCTCACCGAGCCGTTCCATGCTGTCGAGATAGACCAGCCGCTGCGGGCGAGGAAGGTCACTCAGGCGTCCCACGCCCGGATCCTCGGTGAGCAGGAGGCAGTAGCCGGGAAGCCACTGTACGTCGCCGATGACGGCGAAGCCTGCGGGCAGGTGAGCGAGAACCGTAGGGTTCTCCTGCCGCAGAGCCGAGCCGATTCGGTCCGTCCGCCAATCTGTCATAGCGGCATCCTCCTTGGACAGCCGGGACCGCCTGCGGGTTGCGTGTAGCGCGGCGTCGTCCGGGCCAAAACGCGACCCGGGACATTTGACCCTAGCCAGGCCCGCCGCGCGTCGACAAGATCGTCATGTGTTGATCCGTGGTCGGGTGGCCCCGCAGTCGCGGGTGCGGGTCGGCTCCATAGATGGCTCATACCGGCCACCTTTGCCCGGCATCGGATGAGGTCACATGGGTAGAAAACCGAAGTCCATCCGTTCGAAGATCATCACGTCGCTGGTCGTTCCCGTGGTGGCGCTGAGCGCCCTGTGGGGTCTGGCTGTTCGCGATTCGGTCACCGACGCGCTCGCGCTCAGAGGCGCGTACACCACACGGGATCAGGTCGGGTACCCCTGCGCGCTCATGCTCGAGGCGATGCAGGCCGAACGCAGCAGATCCCAGGAATTCCTGGCGACCGGACACCTCGATGTCACAGCGCTCCACGCCCAGCGGGCCGCAACCGACGCGGCCGTGGCCGAATTCCGCCGCCTGGCCTCGCGTTACGAACCCCGGGGACCGGGCGCGGACATCACCCGGGCCCGGATCACCGACATGATCACCAATCTGGACAGACTGACCCGGATACGAGCCCAGATAGACGCTGGCAGTATCGTGCGCGCCGCTGCCTTGAACGAATACAGCAGCCTCATCAACTTCGCCTTCAACGTGCTGTCCACCGCCTCCACCTTCGACGATATCGAGGTGGATCGGGTCATGCGCACGGTGGTGGACATCAGCCGCGCCGGGGAGTTGTTCAGCCAGGAGGACGCCCTGCTGACCGGCGCGGCGGCGGCGGGCCGGTTCAGCAACGGAGAGTTCCTGCAGCTGATCAAGATCATTGGGGCGCTGCGTTTTCAGATCTCGACCACCGGCTCCGCCCTCCCCGAGGACGTCCAGTCCACCTACTTCGGCATGCTCAACAATCCGGTCTTCTCGGCGCTGCGGGCCACCGAGGATCGGATTCTCCGCGAGGGCCGCCCCGGGGGTACGGTGCCGATCACCAAGGAGGTCTGGAAAGCCACCTTCGACCCGGCCACCAAGCAGATGCGCGACTTCCTTCTGGGCGGCTACGACGAGGCAATCGCTGACGCCCGCAGCGCCGGTGAAACCGTATTGATCCGCCTCGGTGTGGCCGGCGGGCTGGGCCTGCTCGCAGTCCTGTTGTCGCTGTTCCTGTCGATTCGCATCGGCCATTCCGTCGTGCGCAGGCTGTCCGTGCTGCGGGCGGCCGCCACCGACCTGGCCGGCCGGCGACTGCCGGACGTGTTCGCCCGGTTACGTGCGGGTGAGCAGGTCGACGTCGAGGGCGAGTCGCTGCGACCGCCGCCGGGCGACGACGAGATAGCCGAGGTCGGCTTTGCCCTCGGCGAGGTGCAGCGCCGTGCCATCGAGTCGGCTGTCGGCGAGGCGGACCTGCGCCACGGCATGGGCAAGGTGCTGGTCAACATCGCCCGCCGCAACCAGAGTTTGATCAGCCGGCAACTCGAGGCGCTCGGACAGATCCGCGCCAATGGAACGCGGCAGGACAACCACCCGGTCACTCTGGCCGAGCAACTGGCGACCCGGATGCGACGGGACGCGGAGCACCTGGTGATCCTCGCCGGCTCGGCCCGCAGCCGCGGAGGGCTCCAGCCGGTGCCGCTGACGGACATCCTCGGCTCCGCCGTCGACGAGGTGCAGGATGCCGAGCGGATCGAGCTGCCGTCGATCGTCGACGTCGCACTACCCGGGCGCATGGCGGCCGACCTCATCCACCTGCTGGCCGAGTTGATGGAGAACGCCACCGCCTTCTCCCCACCGGACGCCCCGGTGAAAGTGTCGGCCGAACGCGTTCCGCAAGGCATCACTGTGGAGATCGAGGACCGTGGTCTGGGCATGACACCGGCAGCCTTGGACGAGATCAACAGCAGGCTGGCCCAGCCGCCGGATTTCAACCCGGCCGACAGCGCGCGGCTGGGCCTCTTCGTTGTCGCTGTTCTGGCCTCACAGCGCGGGATCCGCGTCGGCTTGCAGCCGTCCCCGTACGGTGGCATCACGGCCGTGGTGATGATTCCATCGGAGTTGATCGACGAGGCGCCCAAGCCCGAGCCGGGCTCGCTCGCCCAGAAGCTGGCGGCCGGGCGCCAGTTCGAGATGGCGGGGTCGCGCCTGTCGGCGTTTCGAGAGTGAAAGCCGGGAATCAAGCGTGCTGCATGACCCAGACGGGCAGCGGCTCGGTCACGGTACGCACAACCTGCCAGCCGGCGCGGCGGTACATCTCGACGTTGGCCAGGTTGCTGGTCTCCAGGACGGCGGGCAGGCCGTCCGCCGCAGCACGGCGCAGGCCGGCGCTCATGACGGCGTGGCCCCAGCGGCGGCCGGCGCGTTCCGGGTCGGTGCCCAGGACACCGAGGTACCAGAACGGGGAGGTTGGCAAGGCGCTGTGAACGGCCTGGTCGTAGGCGCGGACGCGGGCGAGCGCGTCGGTGGGCAGGTGAGCCGTGAGGTCATGGTCCGAGGATGAGTTCTCAGCCGTGGGTGGTTCCCAGATGGCAGTTGACGCGCCGCGCTCGATCGTCCAGATCGTTTCCTTCGGCACTCGCTTGTCGAACAGGTGCCCGAAGAACGCGGCGGCGTGCCGTGGGTAGGTCTCCTCGTCAGGGAAGAGATAGCGCAGGACGGGATCGGAGGGGAAAGCGGCAACCAAGGAGCTGACGACTCGCGAACGATCCGCCGGGGTAGCGATGGTGATGTCGGGGAGTGGCACGACTACGGACTCTATCCGCGAAACGGGTGACACGACCGGTCAGGAATGAAGAAGCGCTGGTCGCCGAGCCGTAGCTAGCGTGATGGCCATGGCAAACATCGAATCCGTCACCCTCGACGTGGCCGACCCCACGGCCGCCCACCGCTTCTACACCACCGCCTTCGGGCTGGACACGCAGCTACGCTTGCGGGCCTCGGAGGCACCCACGACCGGTTTCCGCGGGTTCACGCTGTCGCTCACGGTGTCCCAGCCGGCCACTGTCAACGGCCTCATCGGCACGGCCCTCGACGCCGGTGCCACGACGCTGAAGCCTGCGACGAAGTCGCTCTGGGGTTACGGCGGTGTCGTACAAGCCCCGGACGGGACGATCTGGAAGGTCGCCACCTCGGCGAAGAAGGACACCGGCCCGGCCACCCGGCAGATCGACGAGATCGTGCTCCTGCTCGGAGTCGCGGACGTGGCCGCGAGCAAGCGGTTCTACGTCGAGCGCGGCCTTGCCGTGGCGAAGAGCTTCGGCCGCGTGTACGTCGAATTCGCTGCCGGGTCGGGTCCCGTCAAGCTGGCGCTGTACCGGCGCCGGGCCCTTGCCAAGGACGCCGGCGTCGCTCCCGACGGCAGCGGATCGCACCGCCTCATGATCGGCGGCGCTGCCGGGCCGTTCACCGACCCGGACGGGTTCGCCTGGGAGGCCGCCTCGCTGGCATCCGCGTAGTCGGCGACAGAAAGGGACAGCGGCCTCAGATGCTGGTCAAGAGGCCTTTGGGGGACGGATGTGCTGACCTGGCACCATCGTCTCGGAGGGTATCGACGCGAGCACAGGGCGGTCGTAGAGTCCGCCAGTAGAGCGATCAAAAGTACAACGGTGTACAGGGGGCTCGCGATGTTCGTACAGATCATTCAGGGCAAGACGTCGAAACCGGAAGCGCTGCGCGCCGCGGCCGATCGGTGGACGCAGGACCTCGCTCCTGGCGCGACCGGCTGGCTCGGCACCACTGAGGGAGCCACGGAGGACGGGCGGTACGTCGCGGTGGTGCGCTTCGAGTCTGAGGAAGCGGCCCGACGCAACAGCGCCCGGCCGGAGCAGGACCGGTGGTGGGCCGAAACGGAGAAGCTTTTCGACGGCCCGGCGACTTTCCGGAACAGCAATGAGGTGACCGTCGACCTGCAAGGCGACGTGGAGCATGCCGGCTTCGTCCAGATCATGCAGGGCCGCAGCACCGACCCTGAGCGAGCCAGGCAACTCATGGGTCAGGACCCGGACAAGTGGGCGGCGTTCCGGCCCGACGTGGTGGGCAGCGTCTCGGTCGGGCACGAACACGGCGGTTACACCATGGTCATGTACTTCACCTCAGAGGCCGAGGCACGCGAGGGAGAACGCAAGGAAGTACCGCTGGAGTTGCGGGCGAGCATGGATGAGATGGAGAAACTCAGCGCGGGACCGCCTGAGTTCTTCGACCTCAAGCAACCCGTCATGCGTTCGCCGGGCAAGTAACCGTCGCGACACGGCACCCGCAAGATCAGGCGGCGGGGACGACCTCGGTCCGTCCCCGCCGTGAGATCAGGCGCTGAACGCCTGGGCGAATGCCTCCTTGACCGCGATGGTCACCTCTTCCTGGCTGATCTGGTCGGATCCCTGTGGCAGGCTGGCGACAACCGCGGACGCAACCGCCGGCGCCAGCGCGGCGGCGAGGGCAGCCTCGTCGACGGTGTCTTTGTTCGCGATGCTGGCCAGCGCGACCATGACGCCCTGCGCCGCGGCTGAGTCGGCGGCCGCGTTCGACTGCTGGCGCGACAACAGCGTGCCGACGGCCGTTCCGAGGCTGACGGTGCCGTTGCCGCCGGACCCGTACGTGGTGTCCGGGATCCCGGGCCACACGCCCTTGGCGGGGTTGTCGTCGACGTATCCGGGGTCGTACTGGAATACGGCCTGCCCGAGCGCGCGTTTGCCGTCCGTGCTGCGCAGCAGTCCGAGGATCCTGGCCTCGACCTTGTCCAGGTCGTCATCGGTCAGCGCCATGTTTCCCACCTCGTCCAATCGGAAGTCGAAGGTCTCGTTGTCGTCGGCCGCCTGCGAGTAGGCGCCGGAAAAGTGGATGTGCTCCGTGTGCGGGCTCGCCCCGGTGTACGTCTCGGGTTTCCAGCCGTTCGCCGCGCGGTAGATTTTCCGGTTGAAGATGATGTACCGGAACACCTTGTTGAGGCCGGGCAACCGGATCAGGTGATCGACGAGCATCTGCGCGGTGGTGCCAGGCTCGCGCAGGTCGGAGTCCATGTCGAACGCACGCACCTCGGCGACGCTGTCGGAGTCGCCGTTCCACTCGGGCCGGCTCCCCGCAGTGTCGTCGGGGTTGTGCCCGGACGTCTCGGCCTGGTGTGCGGTGTCGCCGATCGTGCCGTCGGACGCGTGATCGCGGTTCGGCCAGCGTCCGTCGACGAGGCGCCGGAATCTGGCCAGGCTCTTGGTCAGCCGCCACGCTGCCACAGTCATTCCTCCCGGATCGGGTCGCGTTCATGATTACGCCACTTGTCAGGTGCGACTGTGCCGGATCACAAGAGACAACTCTTAAGACAAGACGGGCGAGATGGGCGAAAAGTTCATGGTTCTATGTCCGGATGTCGACCGGCGATGCCCGATGATCCATCGACGATGACGCGAGTCCGGAGGTGACCACCGCCAGAAAGACGTTCTCGGTGCGGCGCGTCACGGGCGGCGGTTTGCCCGCGCCGTCAGGCCGATGCCCGCCACCACCGTCAGCAGCGCGCCGACGAACCACAGCATCGCGGTCGTCGCCGCCACATAGCGGGTGGCGATCCCCAGCCCCAGCACGGGGCCGACCAGCCCCAGGTAAGCGATCAGGAACAGGCCCGCCAGCGCCTCGCCGCGCCACTGCGGCGCCGCCATGCCCGACACGGCGCCGACCGCGGACTTGAACAGCAGGCCCGCGCCGCCTCCCGCGATCGCCCCGCCGATCAAGAACAGCGCCAGCGACGCCGTGGACATGCCAGTGGCGAGCACGAGCAGGCCCGTGGTCTCGGCGATCAGGGCGGTGCTCAGGCGGCGGCCCGGCGGCAGCCAACCGGCAAGGGCCTGCGCGGTCGCGCCGGCGGCGAACACCAGGAAGGCGACCACGCCGGCCAAGAGCCGGCCGGGGTGGTGCAGCGCACCGGCCACGAATGACGGTGCCAGCGAGGTGAACAGGCCGAACACGGCGAGCGCCACGAAACCGCCGGCTGTCGCGGTGGCGTAGCCGAGGCGGTCGTCGGCGGCGACCCGGATCCGCTGCGGGCGGTAGCGGGCCGGCAGGTTCGGCGCGGCCACGGTTTCGGGCACGGCCGCGACCGCGACCGCGCTGAGGGCGAGCAGGACCAGGAAGACCAGATAGGGCGTACGCAGGGGAGCGGTCACGAACTGGGCCAGTGCGCCGGCGACTAGGGTGCCCGCGCCGAGGCCGCCCAGGTTCGCCGCGGCTGAGACGAGTTCGAAGCGGCCGCGTCCGGCGTGGGGGCGGTGGGCGGCGTGGAGTTCGAGCAGGTACGCGGTGGCGGTCGCGGTGATCATGCCGACGCCTAGGCCGGTGAAGAGGCGGGCGAGGAGCAGGCCGGGCAGGGTGGGCCAGAACAGGAACAGCAGTGCGGCGATGGCTTCGAGGCCGAGGGCTGGTAGCAGGACTCGTTTGCGGCCGATCCAGTCGGAGACGTGTCCGGCGAGCAGCAGGCTGGTCACGACGCCGACGGCGTACACGGCGAAGATGATTGTGACGGTGAACGAGGTGAAGCCGTCCTGCCGCTGGTAGATCGGGTACAGCGGGGCGGGGACGGTGGAGAAGGCCATCGCGATCGCGAAGGTGGCGGCGATCAGCCAGAAGCCGGCGCCGTGCCGGGCGGAGGCGATCTCGGTGCGGGGTGCGGTGCTGACGGACATGCCCCCAGACTGCGTCGTAGCATCAATCATGTACAACGAAGATATCTGCTGGCAATCATCACCAAACGCGATAGTTGTGGATTCCACATGGAACTGCGCCACCTCGAATACTTCGTGGCCGTCGCCGACGAGCGCAGTTTCACCCGCGCGGCGGCCCGGTTGCATGTCGTGCAGTCCGGCGTCTCGGCGGCGGTCAAGGCCCTCGAACGGGAGTTGGGCGCGCCGCTGCTCGAGCGCACGTCGAAGCGGGTGGCGCTGACCGACGCGGGCACCGCGCTGCTGCCGAGGGCCCGGGCCACGCTCGACGCTGCCCGAGCGGCCCGGGACGCCGTCGACGAGGTGCGCGGCGGGCTGCGCGGATCGCTGCGGATCGGCACGCTGACATCGGTCGGTTTGATCGACGTGCCGGCGTTGCTGGGCAGCTTCCACCGGGCGCATCCGGACGTCACCATGCACCTCACCGTCTCGACGCGCGGCTCGCTGGGGCTGACGGACGCGCTCGCCGACGGCAGTCTCGACCTGGCTTTCGTCTCGGTGCCCGGGCGGGCACCCGCCGGCGCGCACATCCGGCAGTTGCTCACGGTGCCGCTCGAGTTGGTGGTGCCGGCCGGACACCGGCTCGCCGGGTCGGCCGAGTGCCGCATCGAGGACCTGGTCGACGAGCCGTTCGTGGACTTTCCGCTCGGCTACGGCAACCGGACAGTCGTCGACCGGGCGTTCGTGGCGGCCGGGGTGCAACGGCGCGTCGCCGTGGAGGTCATCGACATCGGCACCGGTGCCAGCTTCGTGCGTCATGGGCTCGGCGTCGCGATGCTGCCACGCTTCGCCGTACGGGAAGAGATCCTAAGAAGGAATTCTGGGCAGGCTGAGTGCATGGTCGCTACAACTCCTAGCGATACCGGAGGCACGTCAGTTCTCGGTCTTGATCTGCTGACCGTGACCGGCGCCGACCTGGACTGGCCGCTCGGGGTCGCCACCTCGGCGGTCCGCGCGCCCAGCGCCGCGGCGCGTGCCCTACTCGCGTTGATCGGCGATCACCTACGCCAGTGATCTCGCCCCGACAGCCGGGTCGTCCGTGGGGTGTCGTTGAAGGGCGCTGAGGATCGCATGCGCCTGCCGTTCGAGCAGACCGGCCCCGATGCCGCTGATGATGGCGCGGGCGGCATGGACCAGCTCCGCAGCGCGCTCCGAACAGCGGAGCCGGACGCTGGTCTGCGCCCAGGCGAGCAGGGTCTGGGCCTCCAGGCGGCGGTCGTGGAGGTCGCGCACGAGTTGCAGCGCCGCACGATGGCAGGTCGGTGCACGGTCCCGGTCGCCGCGGATGGCGTGCACGCTGCCGAGAGTGTTCAGCGCGGTCACCTCGAACCGCGGGTCCTCGGTTTCGCGTGCCAGGCGCAACGCCGCGTCGGCCAGTCCCAGCGCCTTGTCCGTGTCACCGAGGTCGCAGACCACCGTCGCAAGCGTCCGCGTGGTCTCCGACTCATTGCGCCGGTCTGTGATCGCGCGGTGCAGGATGATGGCCTGTTCCAAGTGGTCGCGGGCCCGGTCGAGGTCTGAGCGCCCAGCGGCCCCGAGCGAGCGGCCCAACTCGCCATATGCGGCGCCGAGGTTCGCCAGTGTGACGGCTTCGCCCGCGGTGCGGCCGACCCGGCGGTGCAGCACGAGAGCCTGCTCGAGTTGGGCGATGGTGTCGCCGAGGCGGCCGGCCACCCAGTGCACGCGGGACAGGTTGTTGATCGCCACTGCCTCGCACTCGGTCCATCCGGCTCGGCGGGCGAATTCCGCGGCCAGGGTGTAGTGCGTGGTGGTGAGGTCGAAACGGCTCTGAAAGTAGTGCACGCCGCCCAGGTTCAGGTGCGCGGACGCCAGCGCGGTCGGATCCCCGTCGGCTTCCGCGGCGGCGAGGGCGGTGTTGCACACGACCTGCCAGTCGGCCGGATTGATCCGGATCCGGAGGTGGGCCTGGAGGGCGTCGGCGAGCCGCCACGCCGCGCTGCGCCGGCCCTCGCCGGCCAGATGGGTGACGGCGGCGACCAGGTTGGAGCGTTCGGCGTCCAGCCAGGCCAGGGCGGGGCCCGGCTTTCCGTCGGGCGCCGGCTTTCCGTCGGGCGCCGGCGGAAGACGAAGCAGGTGGGGATTGACGGCCCGGCTCGCCTGATCGGCCGCCGCCAGATAGTACGCGGCGAGCCGATCGGTGTGCTGAACGCGTTCCGCCGCGGTGGCCTTCTCCGCGGCGTGGAACCGCACCAGGTCGTGCATTGTGTACCGGCCGGGCTGCGGCTCGTCGGCGAGGTGCCGGTCCACGAGGCGCTCGAGGAGCTCCGCACAGTCCGCGGTGCCGGTGCCGGTGACCGCGGCGGCCAGCTCGACCGGAGTGTCCCTGCCGGGACAGAGCCCGAGCGCATGAAACATGCGCCGCTCGGGCGTAGGCAGCGTGGCGTAGGAGAGATCGAAGGTCGCGCGTACGGCGGTGCCGGCATCCCCGGCGATGCTCAGGGAGGCGAGCGGGCTGCCCGCCGCGAGTCTCGCGACGTGGTCGGCGATGCGGTGCCGGGGCCGGGCGACAAGGTTCGCGGCGGCGATCCGCAACGCGAGCGGCAGGCAGGCGCAGAGCCGGATCAGCTCGGCGACCGCTTCCGGCTCGGCGTTCGCGCGAGCCTCGCCCAGCATCCCGCGCAGCAACTCGAGGGCCTCGTCGCTCGTGAGGACATCGAGGGTCAGCTGACTGGCGCCGTCCCGGGCGACCAGCCCTCCGATGCGATTGCGGCTGGTGACCAGGACGGCGCCGCCGGGCGTACCGGGAAACAACGGCCGGACCTGGTCGGCGCTGATCGCGTTGTCCAGCACGATCAGCAGCCGCTTGCCGGCGACCGTGCTGCGGAACAGCGCCGCGGCCCGCTCGAGGTCGTCGGGGACGGCGTCGGCGGCGACGCCCAGAGCCAGCAGGAACCCGGCGAGCGCGTCGAGCGGTCGCAGTGGCGGCGCGGTGGCATGCCCGCGTAGGTCGACGTAGAGCTGCCCGTCGGGAAATCGGTCGCGACTGCGGTGCCCCCAATGGACGACAAGTGCCGTCTTGCCCACGCCGCCCATGCCGTCGAGAGTGGAGATCGCCACGACCGGACCGGGCCGGCCGTCGGATCCGGCCGGCTCATTCAGGTGCGCGTCGAGCTGACGAAGATAGTGCGCACGGCCGGTGAAGGCCGCGAGGTCGGCGGGAAGCTGGGCCGGCACCGGCACCGATGGTCTCGCCGGCGCCGAGATCGGTTGACCCCGCAGGACCCGCAGGTGCGCTTCGCGCAGTTCCGCGCCGGGCAGCACGCCCAGCTCCTCGTCGAGGCGGCGCCGAACGGACTCGAACACCCGCAGGGCGCTCGCCTGTTGTCCGCAGACTGCCAGCGCCCGGATCAGACCTGCGGCCAGCCCTTCATGCAAGGGCTCGTCGGCGAGCAGCGCCCGCAGCGGCCCGATGACCTGCTGAGCGTGGCCGAGCTCGAGCGCGATCTCCGCGTACTCGGCGCCCGCCGTCAGCCGCTGGTTGGCCAGCGCCACCGCAACCGGGTGCCCTCGCAGGTTGTCACCGCAGTCGCCCGCGACTGGTCCCCGCCACTTCTCGAGTGCCTCGCCGATAAGCTGCCACGCCTGCTCCGACTCGCCTGCCTCGCGCCGGGCGGCCGCCGTACGGAGGAGATCGGTGAAAGCGTTAGCGTCGGAGTCGTCAGATCCGAGCTGCAGGCGATAGCCGATGCTGACATGGTCCAGTGCCGATGCGGCCGTGCGCTGCGCGCGGTGAGGTTCGAGGATCCGGCGCAGCGCCGCGATGTACGTGTGCACCAGTTGCCCGCACGTACGCGGCGGGTCCTCGCCCCACAGGGTGTCCACGATCTCCCCGACGCCGACCACGCGGCCTGGCTGGATCGTGAGCAGGGCGAGCAGGCTGCGCACCATGGTGGAGTCGACGGCAACCGGTGCGTTGCCATGCCGCAGCAGCACCGGACCGAGGACACCGACAAACAGCGCCGGCGGGGCCGCTGCGGTGAGCGCGTCCAACTCGGCCCGGGCCAGCCCGAGCGCATCCGCGAGCCTGCGCACGGACGCCGCGTGCGGACGGGTCACTCGACCCTGCTCGAGATAGCGCAACGCCCGGACGCTGACCCCGGCCTTGTCGGCGAGCTCCCGTTGGGTGAACCCGACGCGGAAACGGTGCCGGCGCAGCTGCTCGCCGACGCTGAAGCCGTCCATGGCTGATTCACCGTCCATCGTGGGTTCCCTGGAATCTGCCGCTTCTTGCCGCTCCACCGCAACGCCGGCGCCGCTATTCCGACACTCGGGTGTCGGCGGCGGCCTGCAGTCCCGCTGCAGGTCCGTAGGCATTGACCACGCCTAACGTCATCGGTGCTCGCCTCACCAACCACTTGTCAAGGAGTCGACATGCGCTTCCTACACCGGGGTCTCGCCGCAGCCGCCCTCGCCCTCGCCGCGGCCGCGGCTCTGATCGGCGTCAACGCCGGCGCCGCGAACGCGGCCTCCCAGATGACCGTTCGTCTCGCACCGGTGAGTAACCCGTTTCTCACCGTCGAGGTCCGAGGTGCTTCCTACGACAACGGCGCCACGGTCGATCAGTGGACCGTCAACGGCGGTTCGAACCAGATCTGGAACTTCATCCCCTTCAGCGACGGGTACGAGATCGTCAACGCCCGCAGCGGCAAGTGCCTGACCACGAACGGCGTCGCCGGCGCCACCGTGTACCAATTCACCTGCCTCGGCGCGCTCACGCAGATCTGGTACACCGCGCTGCAGCCGGGCAACCTGATCGGATACTCGATCAAGAGCAAGGTCAGCGGCTTCTACCTCGAGGTCAACGGCGCTAGCGGGTCGCAAGGCGCGAACATCGACACCTGGTACGGGAACGGCGGGTCGCACCAGTTCTTCCTGGGAACCGCCGCCTGATCTCCCGCCCGCCTGCGAAGAACTCCGCCGTGCACCTGCACGGCGGAGTTCTTCCTCTTGCGCGGGTCGCCGTGGGTGCGAGTGTGTGGAGCCTCGTGGCAGAGCCAATGCCGCACCAGCTGTCGCGAGCAGGAGCAGTGCGGCCAGCAACAGGCTCAACCGCAGGCCGGGCACGAAGGAGGCACGGTGTGAGACAAGTGCGCCGAAGCCAGCGACGGCCAACGCACCACCTGTCTGGCGGGCGGCGTTGAGGACACCCCCGGCCAGGCCGGCGCGGTTGGCGGGAAGGGTGCCGAGTATGGCGGCGGTCAGGGACGGTACGGCGAAGCCGAGGCCGATGCCCAGCGGGATCATCAGCACGGCGAGCAGCGCCCGGCTGGTACCCGGCTCGAAGCCGACCCCGAGCAAGGTGAGCAGGCCGAGCGCGCAAACCAGTTGCCCAACGGTGATCGGCAGCCGGGCGCCGAAGCGGGCCGCGGCTTTCGCGGAGCTGACGTTCGCGCCGGCAACCAGCGCGGTCATCGGCAGGAACATCAGGCCCGCCGCGACCGGAGACTGGCCGAGGACTTGCTGGAGGTAGAGACTGAGGACGAAGACGGTTCCGTAGAACGCCGCGTTGACGGTGAACCCGATGGCTAGGCAGATCAGGACGGTGCGTGATCGCAGCAGGCTCAGCGGCACCATCGGGTCCGCGACCCGTGCCTCAATCACCACGAAGGCGGCCGTGGCCACGGCCGCGACCAGGAAGCTGAGCATGGTGGCGGGTGCGCCGAACCCTGATGCTCCGCCCTCGATGACGCCAAAGGTCAAGGCCCCTAGCGCGATAACGGCGCTGAGCTGGCCCAGCGGGTCCAGTGACGCAGCGCGGCGTGGTGAGGCGGGCACCCGTGCCAGCACTGCCAGCGTCAGGAGCCCGACCGGCAGGTTGAGGAAGAAGATCGTCCGCCAGCCGAACGAGCTGGTGAGCGCCCCACCCACCACCGGCCCCGCCGCCGTCGAGACGGCCCCGCCGACCGTCCACCAGGCGATGGCCCGGCCGCGTTCGGCGGCGTCCGGGAAGGCCTGCCGTACCAGCGCCAGCGACGAGGGCAGCATGACCGCTGCCGCGCCGCCCTGCACCAGCCGCGCCCCGATGAGAGCACCAAGGGCGGGCGCGAAGCCGCAGATCGCCGACGCCACGGTGAACACGGCGAGCCCGGCGGCGAAGACTCGGTTGGCGCCCAGCCGGTCCGACAGCGCGCCTGCGGACAGGAGCAGGGCCGCGAACATCAAGGTGTATGCGTCGACGATCCATTGCAGGCCCGCGGTCGAGCCGC
>Ga0307516_10004372_pt1 | contig 17486 bp, 18 predicted proteins | sample 19_EM_MG_FD_203310 | JGI IMG/M metagenome (GOLD analysis project Ga0307516, IMG submission 203310) | Populus trichocarpa ectomycorrhiza microbial communities from riparian zone in the Pacific Northwest, United States - 19_EM | ecosystem: Host-associated > Plants > Roots > Unclassified | place...
GAACCTTTCTCAAAGCCTGTCAAGTCAGGCGTACTTGAGGAGGACCGGAGTTCACTCGGTGAGTTGCCGTTCCCAGGGGCCGACGATCCCTTCCTCTGCAATGCCTCTTGTTTCAACGGAACATATTTCCTCCCTCCCACCATCCACCGTGAACCTTGTCCATTCTGCGCGGGCCCTTCAGCCGATGGAGGTGTCGAGGCATTCGACAAAGAATTGGGCTCGGGTGAGTCATTCGAACCGGACCCGACGCCGTTCCATCCATCACTCGAAGGACTGGCATGAAAAGCAGGGTGCCCATGCATATTGCCCCCAGGTCCATTATCTCCTTGACCTGTAGACAAGATTTGGGCTGGGTCAACATGAGTGTATGAATCTCGACCGCCAATCGACCCAGATCCATCTATGCCAGGGTACATCAAGCTCAAAAATTGAGTATAATCTAGCATATCGTCTCCGCTAGCCAAGTTGGTCGTATTCAACCGGGCGTAACTTTCCGCCATGACAGCACTCGCAGCTGCAGCTGCCGCAGATAAGCCCTCTGTCGAACCAGAAGCGTATGGTTGGGTAGGCATTGATGATGGTCCAAGTTGATGTGGATACTGCCCGTTTACTTGCGTTATATAGATTCCCTGCCGTCCTATTGGTGAAGAGGACGCGGTAGTAGGGAGTGAAAACAAGCCCTCATAAGGTGGAAACGAGAAGTTGAAGGCAGAAGTTGGAAAAGAGCTTCCCCCATCACCTAGATGGTCCGGATCATTGAGCTGCGACACCGGCAAAGATCTGTCGAAATTCGAGGGATCTGCGCGTAACATGCTTTCGTGATGTGGTGTTTCAGCTCGCCGTTTTGTCCCAATGGCGACATGAGGAGATGCGAGAGGTCGCCCATTAACTTGGTGTCGTCCATTCAGGCCAGTCAAGATCCCATCCTTGGAAACAGTATGATCAAAGCTCGTTTTCCGGACATGTCTCGGAAACGAGCGTCTCTCAGCGGGAGATAACTGTTCACCAAATGGCGCGGATGGCACTCGGGTGAGACCATGCAGGCTACTGGACGGTAGGGATGAAGGCGCAAAGACAGGACTATTGATGGCCGAAAGATCGCTGGGAAGAGAGCCAGTAGCCTCTGCTTGATCCTCACAAACGGATGGTAGCTCAGGTTGGGAGGGGTGGTGCGAGAGGTGATGGGTTGGACTACGTCTAACAAATGGAGCCGACGAGGGACTTGCACCGGGTATGGGTATATTTGGAGACGTCGACGTCCCTGCTTTCGACAACCTGTTGAAGGCGACTTTATCGGGCGACTTCATTGGGTCTTGAATAATATGCGGATTAGGGTACATGAAACGGCCGGTGTCGTACGAGGCACTGGTGAGTACACCATGGTGGTCGAACGTGGCAGTAGCTTCCGGGGGCCGGGATCGGGATCGGCTGGTCGGCCGCCAGTCCATTGATATCCGCGATCTAGACCTACTCATGGCTCGCCAGTCCATGGGCATAACACTGAATCGTAATCTAAGCGTTGGGTACCCCTCAAGAAACAAGAAACTCACTCTGGTTCGTCGAAACCGTCCTGATTACTGCCGTCAAACCCAACAACACGCACTTTCGCCTTGCCTTTATCAATGCGGCGTCCTCTCTCGTCTGAAATTACATTGTCCGAATCTGCCACAGCCACGGACTCCTGTCCAGAGGTTCGAAGGTGCGTTGGCGCTTCGGTCTTCGGCTGTGGAACGTTAACGGGAGCGGCACGAGAATTCTGCCTCTCCTTCATGGCCACGTCTTCGTCTTCATCCTTCTTCTTCTTGAGAGCCATCGCCATCATCCGCCATGTTAGGTTCTCCATTCTATGCGCATGCGGCAAATTCGCTTTCGTCCTGGCATACATCTTCCATACCTGGGTCGCTAAGGGATCTTCTTTGGCCATTTGTTCGGGATCCGGCCCGACGTCGGTTGGGTGGAGATTGGGAGAACCAGAAAGCCTCGGTGAGGCAAAAGGAGTGGTAGCCTGCGGGGATAGAGAGATGCTGTTGAGGCCAAATAATTCCTCAGAGAAGATGTCGGTGAAAAGGGTTGATTTGGAATCAGTGCTTGGAGATGTAGGCGATGTAGGCGATCTGACGACTGGAGAACGATGAGAGTTGACCGTGGGTCTTGAGAGGAGGGTGGGTGGTTGTTTGTTCAGCGCCTCGTGCGCTGAGAGGGAAGTCGCGGAGGAAGCGGGGGACATCCATAACGAAGGCGGGAGGCCAAGATTCGGAGGCTCACCTGAGTTCGCCAAGGGAGGGATGCTATTCAGGGAGGATCTCCTATCCGCCGATTCGTTGGACATGGACGGTGTAAAGCCATGGTCGTTGGTACGCAGGGTGTTCATGCGGTCGGACGATCCGGTCGCAAAGTGATGGCGCAATCTCTGGGAGTTGATTCTTCCATCGTCGACTGATCGATTGACAGACGTGAGTCTTGGACAAACAGGGGGGGACAAATGAGACACACCTCTATTTGACTTGTTTTTGAGGTCCAATGCAATCGAGCTCGGATGTGAGTTATAATGTTTCGGCTGGTAACTAGGAGGAACTTTGAAGTGAGAAGAGGGCTGAGATTGAGACCAAGATCCAGATTGTGTGCCGTTTGGGAATGGAAATGAATCATGGTAGGAGCTCGGAAGACTGGGGTGACAGCTTGATGGGGATGACGAGACAGACCCGATGGAATTATTTGGAGTGAGGGAAGTGTACACGGTGAGGTGCGCAGGGGAAGAATAGCTGCTTGCCCAATCACTGCTGAACGGGATCTGAGGGTCAGGGCCGACGTTGTGGGTGGCCAGGTTGGGCATGAAGTGATCAGCTCCTGGGCCTAGATGGATACTCTGAGACCAAGGAGAAACTTGGGAGGACGATATCATGTGTTGGGAGAGGACAGATGGTGTTGGTTGGTCGGCCAAGTGTGTATTGAGCGTACGGGAGACTGGAGGCCAAGGTCTGGAACTATTCTGGTTGCTAGGGAAATTTCGTACGTCCGTTCTGTTGGAATATCTCCTCGAGGGCGACGATGGGGGCTCCATGGAACGTATTCCGAAGTTGCGCCAGTCAAACAGAGGTCGTCAAGAAAATACAGGCTGCTGCGGCAGTCGAGCGCAAGCACGTATTCTGGTGCTCTATGAGGATATCTAAATGGGAGCCGTGGCGCACGATGCCCGACTTGTCGTTGGGGACAGCGGCGGTTGGACAGCTGAGAGAGGGTTCTGCACGGGCAGACTTGGACGATGAATCTCCGGTCCGTACCAACTGCACTGTCGGGGACCCCGGGTATCCCATAACGTCACATCTGTCACGTAATCGTGATGGCTTCTCGGGGTCCGTTTCGGCTTTAAGGCGTACCACTTGCATAACGTCGTGTTGCTCATTCTTCCATGCACTTGTGATTCATCGTGCGACAACCACCACTGGACCCACTGAACTGCTTCTTTATACCGCACTCCAATCCCTAATATCACTTTGGTCACTGCAATACAGAGCCACGAGCTTGTCAACGTCAAGGCTCTCACCATCAACACCAGGAGATCATGTGAAAATCACGCTCCATCCTCAGCTCCATCCTTCTGGTCTTGTCCCATGCAGTCTTCTGAATCTGATGCAGACGTCCCTGGTCCAGTCTTGTCATATGCCGTTCGAAGGCGTGCTAACTCGCTGCAAGTCAACTATATCATTATGCGCAAAAGACGGCTGGTTATGGACCTCAAATCTTCCCCTTGGCTTTCTATAATCTGTCTTTCTGAATCGTGTGACACCATGGCATGGCGGGCGATGTGGATTTTCATTTCTCAATTCACCGGGACCGGACCACTTTGGGGTGATTTACATACAATTCCATGTCCCACGATGTAACACGCAAAACTCTATCGAGATTCGAGGTCCAAGGAGTACTATGCTGTACACTGGATCTACCAATGTGAAGTCCTCATTTCTTGCCTCCCTCGCTCCTTGTGCCTTAGGCATCATGACCAATGTCATTTTTTTTTAAACTTGTATGGTGCACAGTCCCAATGTTAATGGCAGAAAACGGATTATTGGTGGCTTCTCGTCTTTATGGTGGGTTGAGCCTAGGGCTCGGAGGGTCGAGGTAGGTTCTCACGTCGCCGTGCTTCTGCCGTGTGGGCTTTGAGACGATCAATCCATCAAACTGGTCCAACCGTTCACATCCCTGTCAGGTGTCCCCAAGGAACAAACCCGACCACGTTCACATCCCAAACGTGGACGTAGGGATCATCCTCGGTGGTTGGCATCACTGGACACCACGGCGATATGTGTCGCGCCAGACCCGGTGTACGGCATGGTACCGACGTCTGCTGGTATCCTAAAAGTATACTCAAGCGCTCACCGCTTGACGATTGCCTGCGCAGTGCGTAAGTCGTCACCATTACGCCTCATTCCCACCACTTTGATGCTGGCCATCTTTGTCCGATCCGCTTACTTCGGAGAGCGCCACCTAGACGACTTAAATTCAGGACATTCACAATGATATGCTACCTCCGACAGGCCCTGTGTCGATGCAGGATTACTTCGGGCCAAGGGTATCACACGACCTTGCTCGATGACATGAGGGGTCGGACAAAAATGTACACATCAAAAGCGCATCAAACAAGTCAAGAGTGATTCAATCAATCCGATTTCTTCCCTTTGGATATATTTTCGTCTACCGAGGCGTCGCACCATTTCCACGCCGCATGGAGCTCCCCTCTCAAAGTGGCCGTTATTACGAATGACAAAATGCAAGCGGGGCTGAGGATGGGTATCGGGATCACCTCATGGAAGAAAAACGAATTCGGGGACACACCTCAGGTAAAGCAACGCTGGCTGGCCGCTGCCGAAGAAGTTCAAGCCAAGAAAACTCATACCAAGACCCAGAACATATGCCGTCAACGCAGCATAAAAGTACGGTTTCTTGAACGCCGATCTCGACTGAACCGATCGATAGAAGTCGTAGCGGAGTGCAAGAGCAACAAATGTCCCAGGAACCACAACGTCACCTAAGCCAAGCATCGTGTATCCTCGAGCGTTGGACAGTACAAGAGACCTCGGCCAAAGCAGTTTAATGGGTACATCGAGCGTCGTCGCGACTTTGATCATCTGCGTGAGGTGAAAGGGCGTTCGAAATACTCGAATGGGCGCTGGCAACGAAGAATCAGCCACTCACAACTTGAGTTCCGAATACCCACCAAATATCGTAGAAAAATAAGCCACATAAAAGGATTGAGCCCGTCGCGAAAGTGTCCAGTCTCAGCGTACAGAGAGCATTGAAACCAAACGAGAGTGCCAAGATATCCGTCACGAGGACATGCTTTTGTTTCGTGGCGCACAAAGAATAAACGGCAGAAGGTATAACAGCCAAAGGAAAGAGGAGAAGAGAGGGTGTTCTCCAAGAACAATATAGCAGTCCTGTGGTAAGTTGCGTCGGGTTATGAGCATTACGATATCACGAGTACCGCACGTTTCGAGCCTTTTTTGAGCGACACACTGGTCTTGTCAAAGCTTCTCCAGCCCTCAGGTCCAAGCACGAAACGGGTGAAGGCGATCAAAGCCTATAAGTTATCGACTGAGCCTTTGCGGTTTGTGAGTGCGTATATGCGCTCGCCTTCCATACGCTGCCGATTCCTATGAACGAGAAGTACCAGCCAAGAAACCAGTTGATCCAATCTTTCCCAAAATATTTGAAGATAAGATAGATCCCAACGAGAGCGACAGAACCGAGCTAAGTACAAATGAGGCATTGGAGAGATTTCAGAAACACGACATGATGCACTCACAATCGGGAAAAACCACGCGTCTTTCGTAGAAAGGTGCTCAAAGGCTGTCTCCTCGTCGTCATCACTGTCTTCGTTCTCCTGATCCGGCTCGCCGGTTTTCGACTTCTGGTCCTGTTGAGCTGTTGTTCCGTTGCGGTGCAAACTTTCCTAAATTGAACTTACAGGTAAAGACCCAAAAGCCCCGATATAGACCGATCCAGAAGCGAGCGCAAGGAGCCCGATATACGAAGATAAAATATCCCAGTCTAGACCATTCATGACCAGGGTAAAGTTGGGTTCAAAGGGGCAAACGCGCTCACGTGCCAGGTGAGTTGGTTGAGTTTGAATGAAGCCCAAATTGAATGTCCCTGGTCACCGCGGCATATCCATTGAATGTATCATATACTATATCAGTATCTAAGTATCTCGTGCAGTGAGCTCTTCGTGATGAATTATGTGTACCGTCTGTCTTAAAACCTGATAATGGTGGTAGTGTGAGTTAATAAGCGTTCAATATCCTGCAGCGATTCCATTCTTCCGAGAATCACTTGCAGCTATAGAACCGATACATCAGAGTCTCGACATGATTTGTCACAAGGTTCACCTACCAAATATCTTCCCGTTTACGTTCACAACGGCCTGAACGACAGACCTAACACTGTTGCGACTGAAAACTGCAAATAAGAGTCAAGAGTCGGTGAAATCTATGATAGTATTCGATATCAGGCCGATAGACTTACCAGTCACATTATGACCAATCTCGTGCAACCTCTGGATGATCGCAGGAGGATACGTATCCTCGACATCCAAATACAGTGGATATAACTGATCATGAACCCGTCCAAACTCTATTGCAGCACTAACATCTAATCCCAATTCAAGGTTGAGCAGTACTTGAATCACCGAGCCAAAAATGCGCGAGCCACCGGAGCCACCGATGGCAATATATAAGGAACCGTCGGGGTTCTCAATGATGGTAGGCACCATAGATGAAAGAGGGCGTTTTCCAGGTTCCGGATAGTTATCTGGGAACACTCATGAGTAATTGACACTAATTGTATGGCCTCGGGAAGAAATACAAGGTGAAGACATCAAGCCAAACCCGTTTGCCACGCCTGGGGTAGAAAAGTCGTCCATCTCATCATTCATTATGATGCCCGTTTCGGGATCGAGGACGCGAGACCCAAAGACCAGGTTTACAGTCGAGGTCAAAGCAACTGCCATGCCCTCCTTGTCAACAACGGAGGTGTGGCACTACAAACGAAAATGAACACTTCCCAAATTATGAACCGGACCGGCCACTTACAGTGCCATGATCCGTGATGATATCGTATTCCGGGCCGTAATATTCCGGTGGGTGTGTTCGATCCTGTTCAAATAAAAACGTCGAAGGATACCATAACTCAGAATCAAAAGGTGAACATACGTCAGTGATATTCGAAGCAATCGACGCAGCAAACTCTGGAGTCGGTATTTCATCAATTTGTGTTGTATCGTTGAGATATTTGGGATCACAAATTTTCGTCCTGGATTGAATTCGATGAGTCAATATACTCATTTTGGACTGAGGAACTCACCGTGCAGCAAATCCAAATTTCAGTATTTCAACCAGTCTATGAACAGTCAATGCATCAAGGGTAGTGATGTTATATGTCTCCAAGAGGTTGAGCATTTGCAGGAGGACTGCGAGTAGTCCGAGACGATTATCATTCAATTAGCAGTGAGGATAGATTATCTTGACTGACCAGGACCAGAAGTAGGGGCATGGGTCGTATAAACCCTCTTGCCTCGATATCGTCCTCCCAATGCACGGGATACATCGACGGAATAGTTTTCCAGATCTGCATGGGAAAGGATGCCGCCACTGGAGCGTACTTTGCGCACCAGAGAGTCGGCAATTGGACCCTGGAATTGCCTCCGTAAAAAGAGCATAGCTTTAATTCGATACATGGTTTACCTTATAAAAGCCTTGTGGACCCTCCGTTGCAATGATTGCAAGTGTTCGCGCCAACTGGGTCCGCTTGATATAATCACCTTCTCGTAGTAAAGTTCCCTTGGGCGCAAAAATAGCACTCCAATCAGACTCGTTCGATAACAATTCTGAATAAAGCTGGAGAGAGCTAGATTAAAATAGTCGGGTGAGCTGCAATAGCTAATGTTAGGCACACCATTATTCGCCTGGCCAATTCTCTGTCGACCTCCCATCCTTGGGCCAATTGGACGCTCGGCCAAACAAGCCTCGTCCAAGGAAGCTTACCCCACCTCCGATGTGCTTCCTCAAGGCCCCGTATTTCTCCTGGGACAGCAATAGATAACCCACCTCGCCTGGCGAGGAGAGGATCGTGGATGAACATCGAAGAATTTGCTAGGGCCGGTGCAGTTTCACGGAAGTCTATTGTATAAACTTGTGATTCGCCATCTTGATTGGAAGAGGGAATCCGAACAGTCATGAGACCTCCACCGCCGATACCAGACCTGAAAACAGTTTATTCAATAGGATGGAAGACTATCCCTATCGAGAAACCCACGAGAACATATTAACAACCCCAGTACATAATGTTACAGCGATTGCAGCATCGACTGCATTTCCGCCGTCTTTGAGAGCAGTCACGCCGATATCAGAGCAGCGTTTATTCTCAGCGGCGACAGCTCCGTGAGCAGCTTCGATGAGGTAGGCAGGGTTCCTGTAAGAGATGGGATACTGCGAGTGCGATACATAGGCGTCTTTGTGAGAACGGATGCGGAGCAGGACCAGCCACACAGCTAAGGTTGTGAATCCAAGGAGAAAGGGCTGCCACCGTGAACGTAGACGAGAACTTCTAGGACATCCACGTCCGAGATCGTCTTTGTGAAGGGGGAGCTCGAGCTCGAGCTCGACCCGGTGGAGACTTGGCTGATCAAAGTGAGATGTTTTGAGACCCATGTTTCCGGCAAGAGCGTTAAGCTAGCGGACGACGTCGAAGCCCCAGGGATGAGAGAAGCGACAAGCCCTATTGGAAGACCGGGATCCGAGCTTGTCTCTCCTAGACAGACTCTATATGATCTTCTATTCAGTGGGTTGATGCCTGATAACAGTTGATAAGGCCGGGTCTACATTCGTGCTCGTTGCTCATTTTGCCCAGACGTGGGATCGATAACAGCTGATAACTCTGGTGCCGCGTGCAAGGCTGCTGCAATGGGCCGGCCGCGGGTCTCGTGGGGTGGTGCCGACAATTCGTGCTCGTTCCTCATTTTGACGCGCATCGTCACTAGAATTGCTGCCTATGTCAGCAGAAACCTTCAACTTGCCTCGTATGGATAGTTGAGCATTTGTTCTTTGATGATTTTTTCCCCTGCCAGGCGAAGGGCTGTACAACATCGATGCAAGGAGGCTGTTCCATGCACCCATATTGGACATATTTGTTTTCGTAGCTGACAAAATTTATGTAAAAACGTCGTTTTTCAACAAATAAGAGATGTTCTCTCACGGAAAATGGCAAAGTTACTGTTGCGCGAAGTTCCTCCTGATATGGTTGAGGTGCCGAGCGAGTCCTCCAGGTTGCATTCTGTAGCTACTTGATGGAGGAGTCAGAAATCAACTTTCATACGTATGTATACAGTCCGTCACGGTTAGGGGCTAAACGGAGAATCTTAAAAAAGCAGTGTACAGATGTCAAACCGGGAAGGCGCAGAGGACATCGGTCAACACGGCGAAAAGAAGACTGGTAGGTGGTTCCGGTCCAGAGCTGGGGGGACATATTGTGAAAAACGAGTTCGATGTCTATCGATATCACGGTGGTGAATGAGTTTGAAATTTGAATGAAGCCTTGCAATTGAATGCGATATTCTATGGATCATATACTACACATCTCTTGCAGTGAGCTCTCCGTGATAAATTCTACCGTCTGTCTTAGAAAACTTTATGATGTCGGTAGTGTGAGTTAAGCTTCAATATCCTGCAGCGATTCCATTCTTCCGAGAATCACTTGCAGCTACAGAACCGATACATCAGAGTCTCGACATGATTTGTCACAATGTTCACCTACCAAAAATCTTCCCGTTTACATTCACAACGGCTTGAACGACAGATCTAACCCTGTCGCGGCTGAAAACTGCAAATAAGAATCAAGACTCGGTCAAATCCATAGTGTTCGATATCAGGCCAATAGACGTACCAGTAACATTATGTCCAATCTCGTGCAACCCCTGGATGATCGCAGGAGGATACGTATCCTCGACATCCAAATACAGTGGATATAACTGATCATGAACCCGTCCAAACTCTATTGCAGCACTAACATCTAATCCCAATTCAAGGTTGAGCAGTACTTGAATCACCGAGCCAAAAATGCGCGAGCCACCGGAGCCACCGATGGCAATATATAAGGAACCGTCAGGGTTCTCCATGATGGCAGGCGCCATAGATGAAAGGGGGCGTTTTCCAGGTTCTGGATAATTATCTACAAAATGCCCATGAGTAGTTGAAACTAACTGGATGGCCGCTGGAAGAAATACAAGGTGAGGACATCAAGCCGAACCCGTTTGCCACGCCTGGGGTAGAAAAGTCGTCCATCTCATCATTCATTATGATGCCCGTTTCGGGATCAAGGACATGAGATCCGAAGCCCAAGTTTACGGTTGACGTCAAGGCAACTGCCATGCCCTCCTTGTCGACAATGGAGACGTGGCACTACAAATGAAAATGAAAACTTTCTGAAAGTATGACCCGCCCCTATCACTCACAGTGCCATGATCCGTCAGAATGTCGAATTCCGGACCGTAATATTCTGGTGGGTGAGTTCGATCCTGTTCAAATGAAAACGTCAAAGGACAGCATAACTCGGAAACGAAAAGTGAATATACGTCAGTGATATTGGAGGCAATCAACTCAGCAAACTCTGGAGTCGATATTTCATCAATTTGTGTTGTATCGTTGAGATATTTGGGATCACAGATTTTCGTCCTGGGTTGCCATTCAATGGGTCAATATACTCATTTTGGATTAACGAACTCACCGTGCAGCAAACCCAAATTTCAGCATTTCAACCAGCCTATGAACAGTTAATGCATCAAATGTAGTGATGTTATATGTCTCCAAGAGGTTGAGCATGTGTAGGAGGACTGCGAGTAGTCCGGGACTAATATCAGTCGATTAGTAATGAGGAGAGATGATTTTGACGAACCAGGGCCAGAAGTAGGGGCATGGGTCGTATAAACCCTCTTACCTCGGTACCGCCCGTGCAATGCACGGGATACATTGACGGAATAGTTTTCCAGATCTGCATGAGAAAGAATACCCCCAGTGGCGCGTACTTTGCGCACCAGAGAGTCGGCAATTGGACCCTGGAATCGCCATAAGAAGAGCATAACTTTTATTCGATACATGGTTTACCTTATAAAAAGCTTGTGGACCCTCCGTTGCAATGATTGCAAGTGTTCGCGCCAACTGGGTCCGCTTGATATAATCACCTTCTCGTAGTAAAGTTCCCTTGGGCGCAAAAATAGCACTCCAATCAGACTCGTTCGATAACAATTCTGAATAAAGCTGGAGAGAGCTAGATTAAAATAGTCGGGTGAGCTGCAATAGCTAATGTTAGGCACACCATTATTCGCCTGGCCAATTCTCTGTCGACCTCCCATCCTTGGGCCAATTGGACGCTCGGCCAAACAAGCCTCGTCCAAGGAAGCTTACCCCACCTCCGATGTGCTTCCTCAAGGCCCCGTATTTCTCCTGGGACAGCAATAGATAGCCCACCTCGCCTGGCGAGGAGAGGATCGTGGATGAACATCGAAGAATTTGCTAAGGCCGGTGCAGTTTCACGGAAGTCTATTGTATAAACTTGTGATTCGCCATCTTGATTGGAAGAGGGAATCCGAACAGTCATGAGACCTCCACCGCCGATGCCAGACCTGGAAAGAATATATTCAAGAGGTGGAAAACTATCTGGTATGAAACCCACGAGAACATATTGACAACCCCAGTACATAATGTTGCAGCGATTGCAGCATCGACTGCATTTCCGCCGTCTTTGAGAGCATTCACGCCGATATCAGAGCAGCGTTTATTCTCAGCGGCGACAGCTCCGTGAGCAGCTTCGATGAGGTAGGCAGGGTTCCTGTAAGAGATAGGATACTGCGAGTGTGATACATAGGCGTCTTTGTGAGAACGGATGCGGAGCAGAACCAGCCACACAGCTAAGGTTGTGAGTCCTAGGAGAAAGGGTTGCCACCGTGAACGTAGATGAGAACTTCTGAGACATCCACGTCCGAGGCCGTCTTTGTGAAGGGGAAGCTCGAGGTCGACCCGGTGGAGACTTGGCTGATCAAAGTGAGATGTTTTGAGACCCATGTTTCCGGCAAGAGCGTTGTACGACGTCGGAAGCTTGAGGCCCTAGGAATTAGAGGAAGCACAACGTTGCGCCGTGGTCTGCATAACTTTGTAATTGGTCCCTCGTGCCGACAATTCCGGAAAATTATAGTCACATGACATAAAGGGGGTCGTGCGGCTGACGCCGCAAAGCCTGCTACAGCAGCAACCATCGCAGATATTTTCAAAAGCACACCAGGATGCATTTCTAGTACTACACGCGAAGCTATATATTAGTTGAGACGATAGAGAGGGGTTGGAGGGGAAGGCCGGTGCTAGGTCCAGGGATGGTAGATGGCATGACAGGTGCTTTGACAATGATGGCAGTGGAACGGGGTGAGCAGGTGGCGTCATAAACGACCAGGGGAGGGCCAGTATTATATGATGTTTTGTGGTAGAAAAGTTGGGGAACGGGCAAGGAACAGGGACAATGGACAATCATGAAAAGGGGCTCACTGAACACCTCTTGACTTAGCTGAGGGCTATGAACCGGGCCACACCACTACAATTTTTTATCAATTCTGTGACAGTGTGAGATAATACTAGTCGTCCTTCGAGTACGTAGCAGGAATCAGATCGCACCGTACTCGAATTATTGGAACGAGCCCAACGACAGCTGGCCAGGAGTCCGCTGCACAAGTTTGTTTTCGTAGCTAACAATGCTCACACATGGCAAAAGGGCAAAGTTACTGCTGCACGAAGTCCCGTGCCACTCGTCGCCGACCTATCAGGGGCTAAACTCATTGGAGGCAGTTGTCTCTCCTAGACAGCTGCAGACTCTACTCAAATGAATATTGATGGGATGATGGAAGGCAGGTTTACAGGAGTCAGAACATTAGGCTCAACTAATCCCAGGTATGGGTAGTGTAAAAAGACACAAAATATCAAAACGGGAAAGGACATCGGTCACGGATGAAAAGAAAAAAACTCGTACTTAGGTGGTTCCAGTCGAACTGGGAACACAGAGTGAAAAACGAGTTCGATATTATTATCATGCTAAGACTAGAATTATCCGGCATTCATCGGCAGGCTCTGAGGACATCGGCAACCTTGCGACATAACTAGTTGGCCTTGCACTTGAGCCCGTCGCTAAACTCGCTGGACAAGAAACTCCCTCCACGTTGACCGGCAGTGGTAGCCAGCGAGTGTCATGTCTCGATACGATAGCAGACAAAGTTCGAGATCAAGTAAGTAACATCGAATTCTACCACCCATTCGCTCATAAGCCCATGTCAAAGCCCGGAAGACACTTGCACTCAATGCTCGAGTGGATCGCATGGTCGAATCACTCGATGCTCTCCGCCGGCATCCTAGAACCGTTAGAGGCAGGCGGACGCGCGATACTACTGCTTCGTCCGTTGGCACTTCCGAATCTGAACTCTCTCGAGCACCCTTGGACGCATACACTCATCTACAAGAAGGGCGACTAGGCCGGGATTTCGCCGTCATCAAGGGGGGTTCTTCTACTCAGGCTGATGATGACCCAGATCTTCCATCTGGACTTGTCGAGTCGGTTAGGGCGTTCATTTTTCAATTTTCTATGATCATGATTGGCCTTTCATCCTCGCACGTAGGATACTCGGCAAAGTCAAGTTTCGAAAGCTCTGCCGGATTGGCTTTGCAAGACTTTTTCAACGCTAGAACCTACAAATCCATTGCGACGTTTGTTGCCACAAGGTGCCTGGGAGGAGGATGGTGCTCAGCCATTGATACCCCCCGGACTTTTGGACGACTGTGACGGTCTAGAAACGGGACGCATCTTTCCTCTTCAGGCTGCTATCAAGGAAGATTACCTGCTCGATGATCGACCAGGATCCACACGAATGTATACCCTTTTTGATGCTCCTGCAAGAGAAGAAAATACGAGCGGCCCGCTCCCTTTCTCCACACCTGGCCCAGGGTCTCTAGTCAACGCTCAGCCTGGAGCCATGAACAAACTGATGTTGGATGTTGCTCCGTGCCCTCCTGTTCATTCAATATCCGTCTCAGAGTTGGATTTCATCCCTTTTTCGACCCCTGGGCCCGGTTCGACATTATCGCCAGCATCTGACCTTGTTCAAAGACAGCGGTCTTGTCTCCCGCCGACGTTTGATCACGACAACTTGCCTAGCCTTCCCTTTCACTCACAACCGCCACTCAAAGAAGTTCATGTCTTGAATTCTACTCCTTATCCTGCGATACTTGCTGACTCGTCCCTACCTTGCTACGCAACTGGATTTTCTGACCTTGCTCATGGTTACTCATCGGACGACGTGCTTGATCATCATGAAGACCTAACTGACGACTCTGGCTCTGACCCCTACCTTGATCACCATGTCTATCACCTGCAGAATCTTTCCACAACCCCCGAACCTAGGAGTCGTGCTCCTCGACCCATATATTTCAATTCACCAACAGAAGACCCGTCTGATTCCGATCCTCTTCAACCAATAATAGATTATGACACCTTGGATTTTCATTGGGAGGCGTACTTTACGAAGGATGTCAAGCATACAAACCTTCCGCGTCATGACGCTCAACAGGAGATGACGGATACGTCTGAATTGCTACTTTCCGAACTGGGACCCGAGATTCCGTTGCACCACACACTTTTGACACTCGAATCCCCTCCATCCCCTTCCCCATTCAGGTTTTCCGTCGATCATTTGGACCAAGCCAGTACGTCCGAACCATTCGAACACAAAGACGACAAGCCCAAGACACCTGAAGTATATTCGACCAGGTCGACTTTTGCTCCTGCTCCTGGTATCTACATTTCGCCCCTCAGAGGGGGCGACGTATCTTCTTTCCCCGCCTCGTCTCCCCAGGTAAGGTTTGAGAAACGTCAGAAAATTTCCTAGGCTTAAACTATTTTTTTGCTGCCAGAAGCGAAAGCGAACCCTCCTTGAAGCTCTCTACGCAGTGAATGCCTTCGAGGTTTCTCAACTCCCGGATGATTCTATCGAGTCGTGGAGGGATGTCCGAGTCGACGTATGATTGTACTTTACACCCTGTCTTTCTAGAACAGATATGTTTAATTCCAGGGTATCAATCCATAACATAAAGGTAGAAATACAATGTAGCGAGAAAAAAAGAACTCTCTTCCGCTCACCACCCAACCTCTCCACTGTCATAGGGATGAATTGTAAGGTGTTGTCGATTTTTCTCCTTCCGAAGGATATGACGTTCTAGGGTATAGATATCGTACGACTGTGCAGCAAGCCGCATTGCCCTAATATGATGAGGACGTGCATTCGCTCCGACTGCGTGCTTACGGCTCTGCCATATGCAAGTGGCGAGGTTCAGGCCACTCGATGGGTCAGGTAAACCGTACCAGTAAAGAACCAACTGGAAACTTTTCAATTTGCGAGATACGAGCAGGAACCTGAGAAGCTTACACCTCCATTGCTAACAGCTTCTTCGTGTGCAAGCCTGTCGGCACTATACAGAACTAGAAGAGGTTGGCGGGAAACGTGAGGAATCCGATACTTGTAATAAGACAAAATTTTGACCAACCTCCACCATCGCTTCCTGCTTTCCGCTTGCTACGAAAGACGACACAATACCATTCTCGCTCTTCGTCCAATGGGAGAAGCAACTGTGACCAGTTGAAAGCTTCGGCATAAGGGACAGTCGCGTAATTCGCGCCGAGTGGTTTGAAATGGTGCAACGCCTTGTGAAGGGACAACGACACGGGGTCTATGTCTGGAAGCCGCGTTTCTGTGACAAGAGGTCGATGCTCGACCGATGATGTCGGTTCAGACGGGATGTGGTGCGGTAAGGAAGAGAGAAGAGGTGGAAGATATAAGATGGGCACTTCCGGATCGACCAAACTGCGAGAATCGAATGTGGGTGGATCATGCGGATTTCGTTCAGCAGAAGGAGATTCCGTATACAGGGACTGTGCCGCAGGTAACTGAGGTTGTTGCAGCGCGGCTTGAGAAGGGTGACTATACGTCAAAGTCATCTTGAATGAGACGTAGTGGGATGGTATCTGAGAACCGCTGTAGAAACCAACTTATATATGTCGAGATTTGTAACTTTGCTGCCTGGTTATTTGAAGGCGGAACATGGCCAATTATTGCGCCATTTTGCTATTTCAATTAGCTCGGCACCAGTGATAGGCTTCTGACCTGAGGCCTCAGAGCTCCTGTACCCTGCAGATCACCTATGATTCATCAGTTTGGAAGTGGGAATGAGGCGTACATTCAAGAACGATGGCAACGAGTGCACAGCACACGCTCCGATTGCCCGAAATCACAGCGCATAACGAGGCCGAACCTGCAGGCAATGCGACCAAACGCCAAACTATAACGTCCCCTTGCAGTGGTCCTCCCCAGGTCCTGGAAATTCGAATAGACGTGCGAGTTTTCACTGAGGACTCCATTCCGTAATTATAATAAGTAAAGAGAGCAATCAAAAGTTGGCCGAGCTTGACTCGGAGGAGAGCGGCAAACATCCCCACATCCCTGTTCCTTCAACGACCGTCGTCCACGATGGCCACGAAGAAAGCCGCGGAATCGACCCTCTACCATCTCAGTCCTCAAGGTTTCTGGAAGAAATTCCGTAAGTCAACATATCGATTTGTGTCATCAAAAGACATCGCCCAACTCGCATTACATAGGTGACGCTGTCGTCGTCAATCCCGAAATTTCATCCGGTCTTCCCATTGCAAGCATCCATAGGCGCCCTCCGCCCGCGTCAAGGCCAGAGGAATACAATACACCCGCGACAAAGGGCATGCACTACCCTTCTTTACCTGCCTTACCGTCTTCTAATCGCATACATGGGTACCTAGCATCTGACCCCGCACAAAACCCTTACTGGAAACGTGATGTCCGCCGAGTATACCCACAACTTTCAGTAGTCACTCAGTCAGAGCTATCAAGTCTCTTGATCGAACACTCTACGGCAGCCAGGTGCGTTTTCCCTGCAGGAACGTTTCCGTGACTCAACCTCAACACGTATACAGTATCCCTGCTCCCGGACAAGTTAAATCCGACGTGCCCACTGCCTCTCAAGCTTCTTTGAATCTGGCAGATGCCATCGCCTCAATAACCTCGTCGCAAAAAGTCTATACAGAGTCCAAGTTACCCCCTGTACTCCCCACTCCCTACAAACGTTGGATCCCTGAGCGAGCACCTGACGCTCCCCATGATCCTCATGCGTATTTCCCGATGGACCTGTACCGGTAGAACAGAATTAGATTTCCATTTGAAGTCAACCTTCATCTGATGTATTGGTGGACTGGCGCCTTCGAGCCTGTCACACACGCAAGTCATTTATCTTTCATAAATTTGAAGCAGACCGACGGCATCACCGTAGATGGATTCACGACAGAGCAGAACAGGAACGGGTCTAATCATTATGCGAGACGAA
>Ga0307516_10004373_pt1 | contig 17485 bp, 29 predicted proteins | sample 19_EM_MG_FD_203310 | JGI IMG/M metagenome (GOLD analysis project Ga0307516, IMG submission 203310) | Populus trichocarpa ectomycorrhiza microbial communities from riparian zone in the Pacific Northwest, United States - 19_EM | ecosystem: Host-associated > Plants > Roots > Unclassified | place...
GCCCTGTTCACAACCGGGAGTTCATGTAGAACAATGAGCCAACCACGGCTGCAGGCACAATTCCAGAGGGAATTTTGGGCAAAAACGCGGCCCACAAGTCTGCCGCAACCTTCAAACGCGAGATCTTCCTGTGGTTCCAAATGAATCGGGGTACGATATCTGCAATAGGGATGAAATTCCTTACACTCCGTGCCGCCTGTTGCGCTCCACGATGATATCGTACACCCCCCCTCTAACCACCTCCTTCTCCAACCGCAGGAGCGGACCACCGTCAGGTAGGAGCCAGGCAGCCCCAGTCGACGACATATTACGGTCTGTAGCGGCCAAAATGATAGCCCCACCGACCCGCTCGATCGGAACAAGGGGGATACCCGCTATCGCAACCCTGTTCTCTATCTTCAAAAGGGCTGTCTCTGTTCGCCTTGGTAAGGCGATTTAGTCCATAGGAAAACACCGGTCACGGACCTGTGAAGAACGGATGAATGACGGCCACTCGAATCTTCTTCTGCGCCAATGGATAGGCTAACGATCGACCTAGAGCCAAAACCCCAGACTTTGTTGCAGAGTATATCGGACTGTTGGCTGCGGCTTGCCAAGAGGCTGTATATGCGTCAGAAACTACGTTCAACTGGCGGAAACAACCTAGGAACCTACCCATCGAACCGATCAATATTATAGCCTTGAGTGCATCGTCTGGTTTTCGTTCGAACTCCAAAAAGTAGACGGCCAAGTGAGCGGCTAGAGCAGTCGTTGATGAGATAACATTGCATGTGTAACCGATCGGATCACTCTCACTGTATATTGACCCCAACAGATTCACGTCGACAGTGGCCGTCGTCGGTTTCTGGGGCTGCCCATTCTTGACTTTCGGTGTGAAGTAGTCGCCTATCTCATTCACCCCAGCGTTCGCGACCTGCAAACGATACCTTCTCATGCGTGCGCAACCTATGTGACGCCTAACTTACCACAACGTCCACGGAGCCGAAAGTGTCAAACCCGGTCTGGAAGAAATTGACTTGGTCCTCCCACGAAGTGACGTTACAGCGGAATCCAATGGCCTCGCTGGTGCTCCGGTTAGAACTCAAAAAATCCACAATCAGTAGACATTCAACCTACCCTCCAGCATTTTTAATCTCTGCGGCTACATTTTGGACTGACGATTCATTGATATCACCCAGGACAAGCTTGGCCCTGTACGTGCAACGGGGAATGGGTGATTACTTCGTTTTCGGGAGAGCAGACAAAAGGCAGCATACTTGTACTTGGCACACTGAAGCGCTGTCTCCCTTCCAATGCCCGACCCGCCGCCTGGTAAATTGCAAGCGATCAGACCCGGCGCCAAACTAAACTTGCCAAACACTCACCAGTTATCAGCACGACTTTTCCTGCAAGCCTGTCGCTGTGAGAGTACAGCTGGTCGTCGAGAATGGTGGTCATGACGAAGCACCGGAGGAGGCATGGATCAAAGCGGGGTGCACGTAAATAGGACCACCCGCTCCCCCATCAACGACCCAAAACGCCGACGCGGCGATCTGATCGTACGGTTGGTGTACCGGGCGAATCGTCGCGGTCCGGAAGCTCGTTCCCCCCGGAAAGGGTGCGAACAGCCAGGGGAGAGCGTGGCCCTTGAATATACAAACCGTCGGGTAGCCTTGGGTACGGCGGGAGGAGTTGATACACCCCGGTGGTTGTGGTCCGGGAAGGTGGCACGTGGCGATCCCCGGGCACCTCCCATCCCGCTCCTCTATTCCAGTGTGAAAATGCTTTGCCGAACCGTTGAACGTGTGATCAGCCCCTACTCTCCCAAGTCAACAGGGGACGGGAGTGGAAAGGACGAGCTCGCACGGAGGAATTGCGCCGAGAGGGGATTGTATAGCAAGGGGGAGGGCTCGACGAACTAACGCGGTGCGCCACCACTCTAATCGTTGGTTCCGTTCAGAGCGACGAGAGAGTTCTGGGGTGCATTGCGACCAACCGTCAGCGGATATGGCTACGGGGGAAGAATCTGTCAGAGGCTACGAAGAGGAGGGGCGGGGCATGATGCATGAGAGGTAGGTGCTATCCCGCTTTCTCAAGAGACCTCCCCTGACGTACCCAATCCATAACCCCAGTGCGTGGTTGCAGGCCGTTGCGACTGGAATCTTGGGGGACACTCTGAATAGATTGGACGGTACGCGGGGGAGGCTGGGGTCTCGAGTCGCAATGGAAGTCAACGGCCGCGACTTTGGAACGGAATTGTGCAGAAATCTGCCGCCGAGGATGCGACGAGAAATGGCTCCGTCTCCTGGGACGGAGCTCAACGCCCAGGCACTCAGCGCTCAACCTCCGAAGCCTGCGCGCTACCTCCAGGCCTTGACCTCATTCGGCTGATCCGGATCTAGGGATCGACATGACGGAGAACTCACAATTGTTATGTGTGAGGCTATCGACGCCGTAATTTCACCCAAGGGGCGGACCACGGAAACGGGAACCACTCCCTCTCGCCACCACCACCACCACCACTGCCACCGCTGCATCCCTCTGCATGTCCCAGGTAAGCCAGTCGCCGACGTTCCAGTGATCGGTCAACAATTCTAACCTCATATTGTAGGTGTTCATGCCCCCCGGCGAAGTTGGGCCTTGGTCCGCGATGGAGGTCGCCGCTCTCAGACTTCGAAACATCCAGTACGCAGCTATCCTTCGAACCCCCGGCGAAATCCTAGTGTCAATTTTCCGTCAAGTTATCAAGACCAGCCCCGATTACGTGGAAGCCGTACAGCTCATCACCTCCATCTGCCATCACCTCCGTGCGCTCGTGTTCGGCACCCCGGAGCTATGGGGGTTCGTCTGCATGAGCGGGACCCTTGGCCCCCTCTTTCTGGAACGATGCCAGTGGAATCCCATTTCCGTCGTACCCTACTTCTATGAGGGGGGTAACCAAAGAAACGCGAGGTTATACGCCTGTTTAAACTACTGGAAGAGCGTGCCAATTTCCCACCTCACCCGAGTGGAGTTGATAGAATTCTGTGGGACCCGTGAAAACTTCGCGGCCGTTTCGTGGATCTTCAACTACCACATGCCCAACTTGGAGACCCTGACGCTCGCCTCCGGGCCCCTGATGGTGGGGGCCATCCCCTACCTCGAGGAAGACCCGGACATTTGGAACATCAACCCGAGCACTCAACGCACGCTCAAAGATGTTCACCTCCAACATATCTTCATCCCATGGGCGTCGAACGTATTCTACGGATTATCCACGCTTTACCTGGACTACAGAGGATTCTCCCCCGACGTCGTCCCAATCCCGATGGATGCATTCTTGGAAGTGTTGTCCCGCTCCCCTCGTTTGGAGAAATGTTCCCTGTACTTTGCCATCCCGCGGTGTCACAGCAAAGAGTCACTCCAGGACCTCAGACCCACTCGGACCGTCAATTTCCCACTCCTCGAGGAACTCACCATGTTCGACGAAACCCTCAGCCTGGCTTATCTCTTAAGGCACCTCTGCCTCCCTACCACGACGAAGACTCTCCTGAAGGTAGACACTTCGCCGGACGAGCTGGGGGGTCTACTATCCACATTATTCCCTCCTGGCTCAAACGCCACATTCGACAGCCCACACCAGATGGCACTGGAGCAGCCTTACCCAGAGCGCCGTCCCGCGCTAGCCATAGGGCCCATAAGAGTCCAATATTTAGACGAATGGGACGATGAGTCCGTGGACGACCCTAACCACATCACGCACATGACGTTCGCCTTCCCGTTGTTGGAAGCGGCTCATCGCGCGGGTCCTTCAGTTCACATTTTGAAGATCCGCCTGGACTGTGGGCTTGTAATCCAACCGGCGGTTATGAAGGTTATCCTGGAGAGCCTACCCAACCTCGATGAGCTCGTCTGCCAACCACTGGGGAAATTGGAGGATCATCAGTGGCCGCGGTTCTGGGAGGTGTTGTGCCATACGGGGGGAAGTGGGCTCATTTGCCCGAATCTTCGAACCCTACGGATCGTCGACATGCAAGGGGTTCCCCCGGATTCTGTGACGTGCCTGGCTACGAGGTGGAAATTGGAGAGACCACTGGGCGTATTTCACATCCGCGTGGGGAACTGTGAACTCTCGCTCGCCCAACATACCATAGCGTATCTCCGCCCGTTCGTTGCGCAGCTTGTTTTCGAGATCATTGGAGACGAGGGAGAAGTCGTGAGTTCAACATGCCTACGAACGAAACCGTGTCACTAATGCGGTCCACCTCTATCTTAGATTCGTTTGGCATAGGTAACCTGTTCATTGGCCACCGGACGTTTCTTGGTTCTCAGTCTTTTTCTTATCTTTCTTGAGTCGGAAAATAGCCGAGTATTCGAGGATGCAATAAGATGTGATACCCAATGTGATACCCAATACAACTAGTACATATTGCGCTACCAGGACGCCAGCTCCTTCTGAGTTAGTGGAACGGTATCTGTATCCTCGTACTCGACCTCCACTCTTGGGCCACGACGTTTCTTCACCCGTGGTTCGGGCGAGCGAGATTGCGGTCTCTTTTGCCGTCGTTTTCCACTTGATGGCTCATCGTCTTCATCGTCATCGTCATCACCACCCTCCTGAAACATAGGTTAACTCTGGCAATGAACAATCGTATGACAATTCTCACCACGGCGTCCTCCAAATCACTCAATCCGTCATCGGATTCTCCGCTGATATCACTGACGAACTCCCGCTCGTCCTCGAATTCGTACTCTTCGTCCAGATCTTCCTCTGATTCGTCATCCACCATGTCCAGCTCGGCTTCCACGTCTTTGGAACCTGAAGCCTTCTTTTCGCGGTCCAGAACCGCTTGCCACACGGCCTCGTTCACGTTCAGTGGAGCGTCACCGTAGGCTTTGGACATCAGTCGCTCCAGAAGTTCTTTCTCGATCGACTTTTCAATGCGTGCAGCCGACAGGGCCTTGCGCTCCCGCACGGCTTCCCTTCGGTCAAGTTTCTTCTTCACGCCGACAAGTTTCGGCCTGAGGATGGCGTTCAGTAACGGGACACGGGGTTGGTTAGACAGCATACGCACTGTTGTCGCAGTTTCAGCCGCCGCATTTTGATGAGGTATTGCGTGATTTTCGTCACTCGTTGTTTGCACTTGTGAATGGTGAAATTTGGCCAGTAAATCAGTTCTTTGTCGATCTGAGACGCTGGGTTCAGTGCTCCTATCTGGCCACATCCATCCCAGCATACCTGTTCAAGGGCTTTCGTGTAGCTATTCGACAGTTTGATTTTCTCCCACATGCGAGCGGGTGTATGCGCTCGTTCGATGGTTTTGACATACAAGTACATGATGCCTGCGGTACTAGTCAATGAATGCAGCATTGACGAAGCGAAATTGAGCAGAAACCTTCGTGTTCACGAATGGTGGCATATCTTGAATTTGCTAGTGGACATGACTGGCGATTACACAGGCCGGTAACGTTGTACTCGTTCCGACAAAAGTTTTGGGTCACGGTTCTGGTAAAAATCCGATCAGAGCATGGAATTCTAACGCGGCGAACTCACTCACTTGACTTTGTACGAGCAGAATTGCTGGTTTATGACAGACCAGATAACATCGTCGCTCTGCATTTTCGAGCTGCAGCAGAGAGTGGAACGGAGCGAGGAGGCGGAAGAGAAGAGGCTGACACACGTGACTCGAGATTAACCACCTTTCTCCCTCTCCCCGACGTTCGACAAACACTCTACCGGGCTCGAGTTCCGGCCAACCCGCATGAGGCTTTAGCATCGCTTCTGGGACACTTTCAGATTTCTATCACACACACTCTTTTGCGCTTACGGCTGCCACTCCTTGTTTCTTGAGGGCATTCTGACGACCAACCATGGCTGGAGTCGCGATTCTCAGGATTGGCCAAGGCTTTGGGACGTGGCTCATACCTATCATCATCTTCGGCGCCCTCGGTTCTATAGCTATTCTGTCTTTGGTTGGCTTGGTCTGCGTCTATTCCCGTCGGCCGCGGAAGAGGATAACGGACCCGGAGCCTGAGATGTGCTACGAAACATATCGCACGCCGACCATCCCTTACAGAGAACCTTCTCCTGAGAGGCCTATCGACTCTACCATCGGCCGTCTCATCACGCACTCACGCAGTTTACATGTCGTACGCCCATTCGTGTGCATTCCGAAATATAGAGTCCTGATTTCCACTAGCCACGCAACCAGTTGATTAACGGTCGTCGCCTCAGACCACAAGTCAGTTCTCCAGAATTACGCAATACCTCTCGACCTCCACCATACGTGTTTCGAGCGATGGCTCCATCCTCGCCTCACAGAAACCCACGGCCACACGGACAAGTATACTTTGACCAAATCCTTGACCCAGGACACCCATATCATACCCCTCAGCAACCACGACAACTCACCCCACCACCTGGGAACCTACCCGCGCGGCCAGGAAGACGTTTCTCCATTTCTTCACCGAGCTCGTATTCATCAACTTGTCTGTCTTCAGAAGGACCCGCCTCTGTAGAAGCGTTCTCTCCACCCTCCACGCCCTCGAACTTCAGTCAAGAGTCATTCGTCCCTGCGCGAACTCCTAGCTGGGTTGACTTCCCTGAACCCGGGCATTCGGGCTCGGATTTCGACGATCCGGGTTCCCTTCTTACTCCTCCAAGCCACAACGACCTCTCTGCTGTATCTGCTGTCCCTGGCTCCGACGAGACTGAGAAGTTCCCAACGGCCCGGCCCAGGCGCCGATCAGAAACCGATGGCCGAACCGGACGCTTCGGGCAAAACAACCGGCATCTGATTATCGTGGACAACAACCTGGTGAGCAGGGAGCCGGAGGCGTCGCCCGATGGTGCCGAGATTCGTGACCTCAGGCGGCTCGGGGTTTCTAGACTTGTCAGGGGCACCTTGGAAAGGAGAGCAGGCGCAGGTGCAATCATCAACGCATCCAACAAAGAAGAGACGAGCAAAACGAAAGAAGTGGAGGACGAGAAGTCACCCCCCGTTGGACAGAAGAAGGAGAGGAGTGCGGTGTTCAAGGTGATATGCCCCGATACGAGCGACCTGTGGAAGATGCCGGTGGTCCCTGGAGAGACTTTGGACGGATTTGCCGGTCGGGTCAAGAAGAAGACGGGTGGAGATGTGATTCTTTTCATGGATGACGAGGTGCTGGCCAGCGAAGAGGACTGGAAGGCTGCGAAGGGCGGAGGTAGAATAGTCGCGCATTTAATTCGTTGAGCAAATCGAGGGCCATGTTGTCGTACGAGCCGACGGGCGCCTGTCTTCTAAATCCGGCAGGTGTTTCCCGTCCACGTCTGGTTTGTGTCCGCGATCTCGTCTCGAGCCTGGTGGTTATGCTCACCAGATAAATGTCTTTCTTCGGCATCGACAACAACGACCTAGAAAATGAAAAGCGAAGGTACCTAGAGGGAAACCCCGACGACGGCTCCGACATTCCTGTCTACACCTGGGGAACCGGACACTACGATGAGTTGGGAGATGCTCTCCAGGAGGGTGGTGATGATCTTAACGACGAGACCTTTGGCGGGTCTGGCCCAGTCGGTGCGTCTCACCCCTTCTGCTCCTCGAACCCACTGCTCACGCCGTTTCCCCGCAGGCAAGGATTTCGATTTCTCCCAGTCATTTTTCGCCGATGATGCGCCTACAAAGTTACCTGCACCGGAGCCAAGACAAAACGCTTTCGATAGGGATCCGTTGCTAGATTCGCGCTCTCACTTGGCCGGTGAGTGCGCTGCCTGAGATTTGTTGGCGTTATACGAACATTTTCCTTTCACAGCGCGGACATCTCAAGTCTCGTTGGAGTCGCGATGGGATGACCGCTCGGTCTCCTCTGTGCTACCGCGTGCGAACGGCACCGGCCGGTCTGTAACGCCTGGCCAACATCCACAAGTCCAGCAGGTTCAGCAACAGCTTCCCCCATCCTCTTCCGCCAAGTTTTCTCCCTTTGGGGCGGCAGAGACTCTACACTACGAATCACCTCATATCTCTCATACTCTACCACAACAACAGCCCCAACGCGCATTCGCAAGTCCTCAACCAGGTGTGGCGCGAACCCTTGAGGAGGTGGAGGCGGAGATGAGGGCCTTGGCCCAGCGGAGTAGGGGGGAAATCGCGATACCTCGTCCGACCACATATCAACAGCAACAAACTCAACAGCTACAGCAGTTGCAACAGTTACAGCAGCGTAATACCCCACCTCCTCGGATGCACCCCCATTCCCAATCCCCTCGTTTCCACGTGCAACAGCAGCAGGTTCTCCTCCAACAGCAGCAACAACTCCAGCTCCAGCTCCAACAACAGCAGTTGCAACAGCTTAGAGAACAACAGCAGCTTCAGGAACTCCAAGAGCTCCAGGACTACCAGGAACAGCTTCAGATGGAGGAGCTCGAGAGGCGAATTCGTGCTCAACAACTCTACCAGGCCCAACAACAACAACAGGCTCGTGCGGCTCTGCACCAACGTCAGGCCTCTGCTGCACCGACGTTAGTTGAGCTTCAGGCTGCGGAGCAACTCTTGCGCCGTGGACAACGACAACAGTCTCCTGCCGCTTTCGTCAACGACCAACTCGAAGCCCCGTTCCAGCAGAGCATCCAGTACCTTCCCCAGGACCTTCAAATCCAACAGAGGTTGCTCGCCGAAGCCGCTCAACTTGAGCTTTTGCAACAGCTCAAAGGGACTCCCAACCAAGTCGATCAGGAGACCCTCCGGGCCGAGGCCATGAGGAAGATTATGGAGGCTGAGCGGATGGAGGATAAGAGGAGGAGGCGACAGGCGAAGGTTGCACACATGGTCAGCCTCGTTTCACTCCCCGCATATCCAGCGATTGAGGTTTTCTTCAGTCCAGGTACAATGACTTGATGACCCAGTCGGACAAAGACTTCATCACTCGAATTCAAGTTTCCCAGCTTGTCACTCAGGACCCCTATGCCGATGACTACTATGCCCAAGTGTTTACCTCGAACTTCCGATCTCGCATGGGAATGAACCCCAATGATGAACACGTTGTGAAGTTCGGCAAGAGTGGGGGTGTGGGTATGGGTCTGACCCAAAAAGGCGGTACAAGGAGAACAAATGCGTTGCAGAAGATGGAGGCTCAAGTCGAGCGTATTGTTCAGAATGCTCGGTTGCGGGAGAAGGAGAAGGCTTGTGCGTCGGGAAGTGAATTGATTTAGGTGAATTCCCTGACGGCTTCCTTTTTTCAGCCTTGAACAGTCTTCAAGGCGCTTTGGGGAAGACCTCTGGCCGCAGCTACAAGGCTGCTCCCCGCCAGCTCCTTCAGGTAGATTCCGCCTCTTCCGTGACTTCGGATCACGCTGCCGGTAGTGCCACAAATGGTGATAGCGCCGGGGCGGACCTTGCGAGAGATCTCAACGGGGCTGCTGCAGACGTAGGTATTTTATCCCCCTCGTTGATCCTTTTTCTCACCATCGGGGCTTGTAGTCGAATGGGGTTGTCAAGAAGGACCCCCTTGCATACAAAGAGTCGCTCCGGATCCTCGAGTACCTGTACGAACTCACCATGCACATCGACTCGCACAGGCGGACGATCCCGGCTGAGACGGACACCGCGATGACCACCATCTGGTAAGCGTGTGACCGGGCAATTATCCGTCCTGTTGGTTGAACGTGCTGCCGGAATAGGCAAAATAAGGATGACGAGCTTGTAGAGGAATTGTGGGACGGGTGGAAAGTTATGGTGACCCTCGAGACCAGGTACTTTGAAAGCTCCATCCCATACTCCACGCGCTGACGCCTTGTCGGCAGCAAACCCCATCCGTTCATTTCGCTCCTCGTCCCACCTAAGGGCAAGAAGCTCCTCTCGCGAGATGCGCACATCCTTGGCCAAAAACGGATGCTTACGATGCTCACATTACTCGTCGCGTGCTTCTCACAACTCGACGTCGTCGCCGATGCCACAATCATATACGACACCTCCGAAGCCACGGACGCCTTCCTGGCAACAGTGATGCATACCATGATGCTCGTCGTCGCTAAGATTACCTTGACCCCCATTAGTGGTTTGTTGGAACTTCTAATCAAGCACAACGATATCATGACGATATGTCACACACGTGTGAGCATCCAGAGTTCCTGCCTCGCGTATTTCTGCTGACCACATTCAACCTTAGCCTCTGATCGCGCTGCTTACAATCTTCCTAAGTAGAGTTGAGGATCTCAAGCAAACTTCAGATCCGGCTGAGGTCCCTTCTCCAGAGGAGCTAGACAAATGGTATGCCACGAAGCTTCCAGCCTCGCGTCTGCTAACTCGTCACACAGGCAACTCGTGTTCAACACCCTGTTCCACATCATCGCGCAACATCTTCTGCTCCTCTTCCCTTCAACGCGTGCTGCGGCCATCGCCGGAACGAGCTTCGTCCCCTCACCCCAACACGACATCGCCGACCAACAAATCTGGCAACTTCTCGCCGCCATTGCTCTGCATTCCTCTCTGGAGCAGCAACAGCACCTCGTCGCCACGTTGCGCGAGAAGATCTTAGATAACGTCGTCTCCGTCAACAGAGGCTGGGCGAGCAACGAGGAGGACGCCGCGATCAAACTCGCCAATGTTAACATATTCCTACATGCCCTGGGTTTAGATAGCTCCCAGGTCGTGGCATAGCGGGATCTACCGTATTTCTTTCTCCATTCCTCCGTGCCTTTGTGACCGTTCTTCTGCGCCGTTATCTCTCGGTGATCACAAGCTGTTAGTCGTTATCGTTGTACAGCTGCTATTATTATTTATGCAATGCTGCGATGACACTCGAAACGCCCCTCACTCCAAGAAGGGAAACTTCTAATCCTCTGGACATTAGAACCTACAAACTTGTGCGAAACGGTTTGAAAAGCTGGGTTATTCTACACAGAGGAGACTCCTGAAATCAGGCCGTAGGTGGGTTGAAGTTTCACAAGTAGGGATTATCTCTGATCGCCGTGTTTGTCCCAACAGGGTGAGAGCCTCCAAAGAGCTTGGCTGACCGAAAAGGTCGAGGACAGGGAGATCGTCGAACATTGGCAATGCTCCATGTGGGAGATCCACGAGCCGCGTGGTCCCTTCCAAACCCATCAGTGGAACGCGGAATTTCTCCCTCTTCTGCTCGTAAGATCCCCGTGTGGTGTCCTTCACATGTGACCCGATCTCGAGGTGATTCGTAGAGAGCGATACGAAATTATCGTAGTTCGGGTACACCATGACGTATCCGCGCAGATAAGCCAGTTCGATGAAGTATTTCTTCCACGACCTCGACCAGCGGTTCGACCTCGCACCTGGAACCACGACCGCGTCGATTCCGAAAAGGGCCTCGGAGAGGCGAACGTTGAGGTATGAATGGAACTCGCGCCAGTGTTCGGGGAAGTAGAGCGCTCCCCAGCTGCAGGGGATTTGGGAGAGGTATGGGGTTGTGTATTCGGTTATGCCGTTGGCAGCGAATATTGTCCGGGGGTTGAAGAATGCCCTTCCTTCTTGCCTTGTCTCGATGACTTTCGGTTGATACAAGCTGATTCCGAACATGTGCGCGGACCGGTTCTGATTCGCGCCGTACCTATTCCGGTAAAGGGGGTGAATGCCATGTAGGAACCTCAAACCGATAAATGCAATACCTGTATCGAAGCAGGTTCATCTTCAACCAACAGTAGAAGAGAGGTGACACCTCCACATCGTCCTCAAGAATTAACCCATACGAATGGTTCGAGTGTGGGTACCAAGATTCCACAATCGCAGGAAGGAGGCCAGCGTGGATCACCCTTCTGGTGACGGATACGCTACCGTACTCCCAGTTCCAGCGGTCAACCAGCTCAAGCGTCTCGTAGTCCGCGTCTTGTTCGATGTTGATCCGAATGTTCAGTTTGTCCCCGAAGTACCGAGAATTCGATAGCGATTGGAGAAGCCGTCGCAGGGAGTCCGGTCTGTCATTCGTGATGATAGAGAGCTCGACTCTAGGAATATACCAATCTACATCTGTCAGGAATGCCCGAAATAAAGCTCCGACAAGTGCTCACTTCGTAACTCCTGGGTCTCGAGGGAGGCCATCCATTCGCAATGGGGCAAGTCGCTCCGAGGTACCCGAATCACTGTAGCCCCTGGGTTGGCCTGAAGGGGAGACTCCGGCGGGAGGTGGTACTCCGTGAGTGCCAGGAACAGACCCGGCGAACGGCCAAGCAGCTGATAGAGCGTGGGGTCCTGCAAATCTTGAACCTGGGTATAAGCGACATCACAACCCTCGATTTCGATATCTGGCGGCCTGAGAGGATCGGATAGAAGCGCGTACGCGATAACCTTGGCTTCCTTTCCTCTCGATCTGAATTCGCATGCGAGCTTCAAAAATGCCGGGATATCCCTGCTTTCGGCCACCAAGATGACGAGCAGGTCGTTGAACTCGGAAGAGTCAGGAGGAGAATGGGAGTGCCCGAGATGGGAGGGAGCGGCTGTTTCCGAAGCATCCAGGTGGTGACAGCTACTCGCGTTTTCCGGTGTTCCGGACGGTATTACCCCGCCCATCCCCTCGACTTGTGTGAAGTGCGCCCCTAGTTCTTGCCATGAGGTCAGATGAAAATACGAGTGGTTCGTTGTCCCGAGACGCGGTGGTAGGAGTAGCGGAGGCAAGACAAAGCGAGCGGTTAGGAACTCTTGATACTTCGTTTCGCATGAAACCTCCGAACCACCTAAACCAAGAGGAACGGGGAGCGATGGAGGTCCAGAGAGCAGCATAGTCCTAGCGGCAGAATCGATACCCGCAAGAGCGTCTTGAGGAAGGATAAGGACGCCGTTGGAAATTGTGCTCCAAGCCACTCGGAGGACGGCTTCGGTCTCAGACCATCCATGTTGCCAGAGGGTAACGAAGAACTCCGTATGACCGGGACCTTGAGCGCGGGATAGAGTTTGTCGGAGGACGTTTCGGGCAGTATCGGTCACGTTTTCCGGACAGAGCAGGTGTATTTCGCTCAGGTATGTTATCGTGGACAACTCGGAGAGAGAATCAGATAGACGAGGGAGGGAGGAAGATGTGACAGGGAGTACTGCCGTGATGGCCCACGAGGGAGGGGAGCTAAAAGCGTCGTCGAAAATCGTCGGATGTGAGTCACCAATGGAGACATTGTTTCTCGTTGGTATCGTGAATGTTCCCTCTGTGCGATCGGTCGTTCCACTTGATTCTGGATTCCTCGTTCGCTTGCCGGTGCCATGATAGATCCAGAGCACACATAGGAAAACAAGCAGGGACCAAGGCGCCCTCCTCTTGGTCATGAGGTTCGGTGAGGTTCGTGAATCGAGCGGCCGTCGAGAGGGCGACCAGGACACGGTGGAGGTTCGTGATGATCGTAGGTCTCTGAATCGGGAAATGTTCAACGCTCAACATCAGCGCGCCAATGCAGCAGATTTTGGCCGTGGGCACCTCAGACAGCAGATATTTCTTCCTCGGCAGGATGGATCCGGATACATTTTATTATGTAGTGGGTAATTACAATTACAAATGCACATGGGGATCTGTGAGGGACGGTCAGCATTTCGTCAACAAAACTTTTGCGAAGAGGGTTCAGTCAAAGATATAATGATTCCGGATAGACTAGTATCCTCACAGGAACTCTCCGTAGAGGGAGTCTTGTTGTCATCAAGTGGGGGGGTGACCAGACACACTCTCACCTTAACGGTTTTTGAAGTAGTCGACGAGGACGTGGAGGCCCTCGCTGTCGGCACCATAGTCCTTGACAACGACACAAGAGCAGCCGACGACCTTACGGGCGTTCCCCTCCTTGTCGATCTTGCAAAGACCTGCCCATTGACCGAGAACCTTCGAGTCACCGACCTTGATCAAGTTGATCTTGTGTTCGGCACAAAGGGCCTCAATCAACTTGATGTACTCGGCCTCGGTACAGGTCTCGACGAGGACACACAAGTGAGCTTGGCGCTTATCGAGGGCCTTGGTGGCTTCACGGAGACCACGGGCAAGACCATCGTGAACGAGAGCCATCTTCAGGACTTGCTACAACGTGGGGGAATTGTGAGATTGAGGCCGAGAGATGCAGGGGGTTCTAAACACACCTGCAGGGCATCCTCGACAGACAATTTTCCCTTTGGGGCATCGGTCGCAGTGACTTCGACCTGCTCGTCCACAGGTAGAACTTCGGTTGGGATGTCATCTCCAGCGTCAGACATTCTAGCAAGAGGTCAAGGTGGTCAAAACCAGCGAGAACCGTACGAAATATTGAGATACGCACTTGGATGTAATTTTATGGGTGGGTTACAGGTCTTCCGCTATCGTTGATGTGAGGAGAAAATAAGGTTCACGGCCCACGCCGGACTACACTCTGATTTTCAAACCCCGACTCCGCGAGCGGGAGCGCGCTGTGGCTGAGGGCGGGGTGATCGGTTTGCTTGATGCTCCTGGCAAGCATCACGTACAACATGGTGAGCACTCACTCTGCTGGGATTTGTCGCGAAACTCACGAAGACCACAGAGTCTCGTGTATTTGAACGCGGTTGTATGCCAAGAACGTGAGCGATGGTCGTCTTCCCGATCAAGTGGTATCGCTGACCAGAGCAGCTCATAAGGACGCGATCTGGGGCGTGTCTTGGGCTCCGGACGATAGAGTCTTGTCAGTATCCGCAGATGGTACCATCAAACAGTGGGACTCGGGCTCCGGACAGATCACACGGGCAGGACCACGCCACCCGCTCGGTCTTACCTCTCTCTCAACCTCCCAAGACGGGAGATACGCGTTGTTCAACAGCGTCGAGGGCCTGACGCAAATGTGGGACCTTCAAAGTGGGGATATTGTTGGGAAGTTTGAGAGTTATGCTCGACCGGCGTCTGGTCAGCTTGAACCTTGTACGCGGTCACTGATTCACTGCTCGTGCCGCACGACTGATTTGGAACGCAGCTTGGTCCGTATCTTTACACCCAAAAGCCACATCGTATGTCTCTTGTGGCGGGTCCGGAAACGTTCTTGTCCATTCCACTGACCCCGCGACATTTGGCCAACATCGAGCCACCCTTTCGACTGGCCGCGTCAGGTTTGGGCTCTGTTGTTCCTATGTACGTCTGGCGCGTCAGTGGATATCGTCTCCGATAAACTTGATCGAGGGTCCTCATCTGGATATAGAGTCCTGACGGAAACCGGATAGCATTGGCGTTGGAAACGGGCCAGATATACATTTTCGATGCTCAAACGTCAGAATTGACCGCAACGTACACGTCTCACGCCATGTCGGTCCGAACGCTTTCTTGGTCCCCTGATTCATCGGTAAGAGACTCGGCCCTCGTCACCTTTTCCCATTCATTGGTCTTACCGCGCCCAGCTTCTGCTATCAGGGTCCGAAGACAAGCGCCTCATTCTACATGACGTCCGGGTGTCCCCATCTGGAAAGCCGGGTTCTGGGGCGGTCGCTTCCCTGACGGGTCACTCGTCCTGGGTTCTCAGCACCCAAATATCCCCAGATGGCAGGCTGGCCCTCTCGGGGTAAGTTTGGCACGTTCCAGGTCCCAGATTTCCAACCTGACCTGCCCACAGGTCCGCAGATAAAACGGTCAAGGTCTGGGATTTATCCGCTCGCACCGCTGTCTCTACTATCCAAGATACTGGTGAAGTATGGAGTGTGTCTTGGCGACCACACCCTTCCGGGACGAACACTTCAGGCGCATTTGTAACTGGCGGTGAGGATGGTCATTTACGTTGGTGGAGAGCCGCAGGTGCTACTTGATCTGCACTCCGTCCACGGTTTTGTCAGTCGCACTGTCCGTTGAGTACGACGGGAGAAATTGAAGTACAGCAGCGGTATCATATTGACGCGATGACAACAAGCAGGATATTAGGTGTAAGGTGAGATGGAGGAGATATGGACACATTCTACTCTGTTTGTCACCGGTCTCGGATTGCTGCCTCTGTGGGGGAGAGATTAATAAGTGCATCACGGGTGACGAACGGGGCAGACGCACTGAAAAACTCGTAGGATAACCAGGAAAGTGCGTTACTCGGCATGTGGGTGAGCACCCTGGGGGTCAACCCTCTCGAGAACCCCCTGAGGCCGTCCCTCATCCAGATGATACGGAAGGCATGGAGCATCCCCCTACATGATCTGATCTCCGGGTCATGTGATGTACCCCTGGTTTGTAACAGCGTCTTGGCGACGTCTAAAGGTGTGGTGACCGCAGCGCCGACGGCACCCGCCATTCCCCCAGCTATCACATGGGTGACCGGGGAGTATTCTCCCTTGGGGTTAAGCAGCATTTTCGTCCGTTCGTACACTGCAAACTGGCAGGCGGCGAACGGGATGGTCATCGTGAGGGTTGTTGGGTATGAAACGTAGAACGCGGACAGCCCTTCGTTCCGATAAACCGTCCGTGCGCAGTCGAACACAGAACGGAACTGGGACTGGTGTATCTGCATCCTTTGTTTGATCACTGTGTCAGTTGAGTCAGCCGCGAAATGGGGAGTTGTCGTATGAACGCACCATCGAACGGGTTCATGAGAGCGTCACTTGCGATCGTTGCAGAGGCACCAGCAGTGGCTAGGAAAGGCGGTCATTCCTAAGTGTTCCAAAGGGATAGGAATCTGGACTCACCTGTCGAAATCCAATGGCTGCCCTCGTCGTTCCCACCCGTCAACTCTTTTATAAACTCATAGGTACCGAAATGCACCGCGTGAGCGGGACCTGCTCCTAAGATGACGGAAGAGACACCTCTCCACAACGTCCTCAAACCCTCCGTCGCAGATATCCGGCTGAATGCGTTGCCTATGCCCGTGTACATTGCCGCCGGTGACGTGGTGAAGACCTGCATCCGTGTCTGTGAAGGGGGATACACACGATGAGTGGGAGGGACGGGTGGTACGACACGTTAAATCGTTACTTTAATCATATCCGCGGGGAACATCACAGAATGCTCTGTGATCCCGGCCTTGAAGAAGGTGGCGATTAACTCGTCGTCCAACTTGGCTCCCGCTCCCGAGCCTCCCTCGCTTCACTCACCAAAGCTCCTGCTAGCATATGGACCTGAAAAAGCACGAGTTTGAGCAAGCTATATGGGACCTTCCGCTCAACACACGTACGCCGAGACCAGCATTTGGGGAGAGACCTTCATAGTCGTAGTCTTCTTCGCTGGAGGACATGGGGGCGTAATTACAACCGGAAACGCCAGGGAGTTCGCGGTTTGGAGGCGATGCAGCTGGATGAAGCTGACGGCGACGAGAGGAGATGCGGGAAACGTCGGGAGCTCTACGTTGCCACGCCCAACCAGGGAGATGGGGACCGTTGGGGGAGAGGCGGAGGGGAGGAGGGAAACGGATGACAAGTTCCCGGTCACGATCGATTTTGATGACGGGCGTTTACTTCAAATGCCCCCGACGGGTTCGGAGCGGTTCCCCGACCGCAAGTCGGGTGTACGGAGGTGCGACCGACAGAGTTCTACGTAAGCTTAGGTCTAGATAAACAACGGTGGACGGTGCGTGGGCTGTAACAAAGTGGTGCTCTGCTTGTTTCTCCTCTAAAGACTCTAATTTCACTTTTGGAGCGCAGCGAGT
>Ga0307516_10004374_pt1 | contig 17484 bp, 13 predicted proteins | sample 19_EM_MG_FD_203310 | JGI IMG/M metagenome (GOLD analysis project Ga0307516, IMG submission 203310) | Populus trichocarpa ectomycorrhiza microbial communities from riparian zone in the Pacific Northwest, United States - 19_EM | ecosystem: Host-associated > Plants > Roots > Unclassified | place...
TATCGAGGAATGGAGTGGTCAATCGAAATCTTAGGTATATGTCAGGCTGAGAGGACGTACGTCAACTGTGTGGCCGGTCCACCTCTCTACCTCCTCTTTAGTGTCTCGGAGGCTTCGGACGCCGGTGGCATCGACAACGGACCTACGCACAAGGGAAATTGGATGTAGCGTCAGTAGGGGAGATATGCAAACGGTCCAATGAGCACACGCACACCGACGTGAAGTCAAACACGACCGCCCTGATCGGCCTCCTACTTTTTTCTCTCTCATTCTCACCGGTACTGCCCGAGTTATTCGTCTCATTCCACAACCTTTCCTCCTTCCCGGTCTGGACCAACTGTGGGTTCCTCTTCGCATTCTCTTTGAAATACTCTGTAATCGACATACCCACCGACGACGCGTTTGGATAGGTCAAACTCTCTCCCAGCCTGTAAATTACTACCCACGGTGCGGGGTTTTTTACCACAGTCTTCACGTTAAGTACGCCTCCATCCCTGAGGTCCAATGGGATGAACACCTCGCGGGTGGACTCGTTCCCTTTGTCATCGATGAGCCTCAAGGTGGTGGATCCCAACAATCGACCTTGCGGCTTAGCGACCCTAATGAGAAGCAAGGCGAGCGAAGCCAGGACGGGGACCAATATACCGTACTGGACCCCACCAAAGATGGTGGCAATGACGCTGCTGATCCAGATGACGGCCTCGACCCTGGAAATGTGCCAGTAATGGGCTCCTTCCGACCCATCGACGAGAGCCAGGGCGGCGCTGATGATGATGGCCGCGAGACCCGCTGTGGGTACATAATAGAACACGCCGGTCAACGTGTACAGGGACAAGATGATCAGCGCGGAGGTGAAGAGGCCAGATAGGGGACTCGGAACATGACACCTGGCCTTGAGAGCGGTCATGGAGAAAGAGGCAGTGGTGGGGTACGACGAAAAGAAGACACCCAAGATATTGGTCATACCAAGGGCGATGAGTTCTTGGTCCGGATCGGTCTTGTAATTGTTCTGACGACCGAAAGCTGGAGGGACGTACGATGGGAGGGGATGCCAGACGAAAAGTTTAGCCACTTACATTTTCCTATCGCAATGTGACAGAGTAGCAGGACAATGCACGGCACAGGTAATTGACGGAAGGCGACCCCCACCAACTTCTTATCGAAAGGAATGGCGCCGATTTTGAATCCACGAGGAACTTCTCCAAGGATAGCGATTGGGGGTTTCCCATTGGAATTGGTGACGATTACCCAGGAGACAAAGGTGAGCGCAACAGCCACGAATACGTTCCTTATGACAGATATGAAAAAGAACGTCTGGGCTGAAAAAAAAAACATGTCAACGAGAGAAGGCGAACTAGTGGTGGAATTGCCAAACCGTGTCGCGGGTACTTTTTCGTCAGAACTTGACAGATCCAACGAAACAAATATAACGAGACGAGCCCGGATATCCCGAGGACAGAGTCCAGCCGCGCCTGGCGTATGTTGCGCAAGGTATTCCAGATGACCTCGAACGCGGAACCCCCTCGTCCTTTGATTCCGAGGAGACGAGGAAGTTGGGAGGCGGTGATCTGGATCGCGGTCCCCGTAACGAATCCACCGACCGCAGGGGCTGGGATAAACTCGACTAACCAGCCGAGTCTAAGTGCGCCGAGGAGGAAAACGACAGCTCCCTGGGAAACACAGGTTCTCTTAGCGGAGGGGAGGGGGCGGAAACCGACTGTACATACGCATAGGAATCCGAGCATAGCAGAGATTTGAGGACTGCTCCAAACTCCGGGATGCATCTGATGGATGTTGGAAACGACTTCTGCCACAGTTAATGAGACAACCGCAATCGGACCTAGGGAGATATCTTTGGAGGTTCCCAGGAACTGACAGGTGTGAGAATTCAGACGGAGCAGTGCAGGGATTGAACGTACGGGGTAGACTGTGGTTCCAATAAACGAGCAGTACAATCCATACTCGGGCGGCAAACCAGCAAGCTGTAGCACATATGGCGGTGAGCCTGCAAGGGTTATCACGCGTGTTTTTTCGCGCACTCACGCTGGCGTAGGAGAGAGCCTGAGGTATGTTGACTATTGCAACGGTCAAACCTGTAACGAAATCGCCGTAAAGCCATCGGAGATCTTCGGGGATCAGAACAGGAAGTGGATGGATGTTCTTGGTGTGGAATACGAACCATATTTCGGCAACCAGGCAGTTATCGGCAAGAGAGTGTAAACCAGATTCTTAGACATATTGAGGGCATAAGGGCAAGAGGGCGTATGGTGATAACGGGTACTTATCGATTTGCTGTGCGCTCCGGGCAGCGGGATTGGGTGGAGATTACGATGGGGCTGGAACCATGTCAACAGCCCCCAGGCGCATCCGTTGATCCATTCCCCAGGCACTCGGGCGTCTCGACGGAGACCAAGATTGTGATCACTATACATATGTTGTGTCGATCAGCTTTGGATTTGTTTGTCCAGTTGTCAACTAGACGTCGTGACCGATAGATAGGGGTCTGTCAAGGTCGAGAGGGATTTGCTTTTCGTGCCAAGAATTGCGCGATATGACCTGGATCTTCTTTTCCGCGATCCAACGTCACCGCGACCATGAACAAAGTCGAGGGACAACCGTTGCCTACATGGCACGGCCACGTTCCCACCTCACAGACCGCCAATCGGAAAAGACGGTTCTGGCTCATCGCCGCGCTGACAGGAATCCTTATCTTTGCAACGAACTTCCGTAGCGCTCTCAGGACTGCGAGTTGGAAGCCGCATATTGTGTGTAGGAAGGGACGCTTGGACGCGACGCCGAGGTCGCATTACGCCCTCCCATCTGGAGATAAGATTCCAAGTGTCGCGCTTGGTGAGCCCGCACTGTTGCCACATTCAGCTTATCAACCTTGTCAACCCGCGTTTGCCTATCCACGCGACAGGTGTCCGGCTAGCCGGTGGGGAGGAAGTTGGCCAGGCGGTAAAGGCTGCCTTGGCTGCCGGGTATCGCCACATCGATGGTGCTTGGATTTACGGCGTACGTACCGCGACGTTTCCGTAAGGGATTCCCGAAACGAAATGTATGCACACAGAACGAGGAGGAGGTTGGAGACGCGATCAAGGAGAGCGGGGTTCCTCGGGAGGACATCTTCCTCACCTCGAAGGCATGTGATCTCCCAGATGTTGATTTCCCTAATGAATAATCCCCGCGCTGGCAGTTGTGGAATTCATTCCACGCCCCAGAGGATGTTGAGGCGGGCTTGGATCAATCTTTGTCCCGCCTCCAGACACCGTACTTGGATCTCTACCTCATCCACTGGTGCGTGCTGCGGTCCCCCGTTGTAATTTCCAACGCTGACGGGTGGGCCGCAGGCCAATCGCGTTCAAGAAGGAATCGAAAGATGGGAAGATCGTCGTTGACGAGGTGCTGACTGCGGATCCCTACCCCACATGGAAGAAGCTTGAAGAGTTGGTTGACAAAGGCAAGATCAGAAATATCGGTGTTAGCAAGTGAGCCTATGTTATCTGTCCCACTGGAATTGAGCACTGATGATGTTGAAAGCTTGAACGTGTGGAGGTAGGCAATGGTGGAGTTCGGTGGCTCTCATGACGCATGACCAACCCTTACAGATACGAAAACTTAACTTCCAACCCCATCAAGTACCGCCCAGCCGTAAACCAGGTCGAACTAAACTTTGGAAATCCACAGCCAGAATTGCTCGCTGTATGCATTTCTACAGTTTCCTTCCTTTCTGACCGTTGATGGAACACCGCTGTCTGAACAGTGGGCTAAGCTCCACGGTGTACTGCTTTCGGCTCACACGCCACTCGGAAGTAGCGAACAAGTCAAGGAGACCCTCGAATTGCCGATCGTAGGAGATCCAGACCCAGTTGACTGGAGTCGACGCTTGGTTCTGAAACCCACTTTTCTAGATCAAACAGGTTGCCACGGATCTGGGAATTACCCCCGCTCAAGTCATTATCTCGTGGCACGTTCAACGCGGGGTCGTTGTTTTGCCCAAGAGCGTACACGAGAACAGGATCCAGGAGAACTTCAAGAGTGCGTCCGCATCCATACATGAATTCCGCCTTTTTGTTCCGTGGGCTGATCACGCCATGTCCACGATATAGTCGTGTCCCTCCCTCGAGAGCACTTTGACCTCATTGAACGCGCCGCCGTCTCGAAGCCTCCCAAGAGGGTCAACAATCCAAGGTCCGTCGGGGAAGCGATCGACGTTTGTTATCCGCTAAACTCCCCGTCCACAGCAAAGCGTGGGGCCTCGACTATGATCTCTTTAGTTGAACATTACATGGGTTCGTATGACCGGAATCTATATGTATCGCCCATCTATCGTTATGCCACTTGCTTCAATACAAGTGTGTCCAGACTCGCACAATACCTCACGTTTGGTTACGGTCTTGCAGCGCGGCGTGTTCTTCCGGAAACTTGTAGCATCTGCTCGGTAACTATTCGACACTACCATCTTTTACATCGCTGGACTCCACTATATATCCCCGCACCCTGCGAACCATTTCAAACCGGTACAATCACGTGCTCGATAAAAACCAGCATCTGCGGTCAGTCAATTAGGTTCGAACAATGGTCGCGGCCTCTCCAAGAGAGAATCTCCCCCAACGTGCCGCTCCAGCCTCCTTGCCTTCCGACCAACGGCTCCCCCCACTTCCATAGATCCGCCACCCCACTCGAAACGCTCCTTCGATTTTTCTTTTTTCAATGTACAATCAAATAAATTACTGCTTATTTTATTTAAGCACGAGTACCGCCGAATCCAGTGCAAACAGGGTAAGCCGGTGAGAAAACAGAATTCGGCCGCGATTCCGTGAGCTTGGAGGTAACTGGGAGCGCTCCGGAGCTGACTCGGCATTTTCCTGATGAACCCGGATAGCAGTTGGTGTGCACGGATGAGAAATAAACGCCACTAGGCATGAGGTATTTATTTTACAGACTGAGAAACAAAGGTAGACCGGAAAAAGGTGGGCGAGCAACATTATAGGTGACGGTTCTCGATGAACGACGCGGCAACGGAGCGAATACCAGCGAGGAATTTAATGGCGTGTTTACGCTCAAACTTCAAGCGGTTCTTCCAATCCTTCGCCTGAACGGCTTTTTCCAGGCCATCGGTCAGGTTCATCTTCCTTCTGGCGTACCAGTGTTCGTTGCCAGGGGTCCACACCCCAAAGTCCAACCCGGAACCGGACCACGCTGTGTGCTTTGGCCACCAACTGTCGTGCTTGGGGGTTGTTTTTGGATCTACAGGCCGTTGAGTATACTTGCTCTCCACACCTTGCACTCTCCTTCGCTTGGCTTACCTGCCCACTTATACACACCCGCGATCACCTCCTCCTCCTCCAGAGTAAGTTTCGGCGACCAGTAGCGTTTGCCGTTGACAGTTCGTTCGGTGCAAGCTCGGGGGTTAAACGGGCGAACGATTTCCCTCTCTGTGGGTAGAGGGAGAACATCAACGGCAATCCTCCAGAAGATGCCACCAGCACACAGGGCGGCTACGTAGGCGTGGGGATGGGAGTTGAAAAAGTCCGCCACGTCAAGAAGGTATGTCATATAATCTACACGAGTTGGACATTTTCCTTCCGGGTGAACAATGGGGCCTCGGGTCTTGTGGAAGATGCCGCTGCGCTGGCAAGAAGGATAGAGGACGTTAAATGGGAGACCGTTTAGGACCAAGTTGAGGACAAGAGTGTCGGCCTGCAGGTCCCACTCCTCTCTCTCAATTTGGATCAGAGTGAGAGGATCCTCAATGAGGAGCTTCCAGGGGCGAGTGGGGTTATCGCTGATGGTAACGAGGTAACCTGTTTCATGGAGATCGACCTTGAGGACATTGCTGGGGGACCGATGGGGGAATCCGCCGTCCACGGATTCATAGTCTCTTGAGAGGTCGCATTCACGGGGCAGAGCGGTTGACTCCACTGCCGAGGAAAATAGGCGGCTCGCGGAGAGGTCTAGTACGGATCCTTTGCAAAGGCCAAGTCGAATGGGAAAGTTTTCCGACAGTCCGTCTTCCACCTGACCAGAAAGCTCCCGGAGCCCATAACGGTTGGAAAGATAATTATCAACGGCGGTCCACCCATTGGCCAAGTCCCTGTCGACAGAAAACTGAAAGGGGAAGGGCGACCTAAGGAAGAGGGCATCATCAATTACGGGAACGCAAGGAGGCTGCGACAATGGGGATCCTTCTTCAGGAGGGGGATTGTTGGGATTTGGCATGAGCTCCCCTTCTTCTTGAACGAGGTTAATCTCTGACATCTTTGCTTCGATCCCGTCAAGCCCGGAACTCTGTGGTTCTGGGTTGACGGGGACGTTTCCTTCGATATCGAGGAGCTCGGAGACATTCCACTGGTTGAAGACACAGTCAAACCTAGATGGCTGTTAGGGGAAAGGAAAATGACAGGGAAATAAAAGGCGCGTACCAGAGGTTTCGATCATCGACGGATTCAAAATCTTGGAGAGCGTCACGTCCTGTGAGCTGGATTCGAGCCCAGCGGATCTTTTCGAGACCGGTTTGCTCATCGATGACGGTTATTGTTTGGAAACGGAAGTACTCCGCAAAACCCAAACCGGGGAACTCGGAAGCGGACTTGACGCGATCGAGCATGGCCTGCCGGTCGGGGAATTGGTCGAGCTCTGCCGGGATATTCTGAAGCCGTAGTTTAATATAATCCAGCGGGTGGTCGTAAGTTGGAGTGTGCTTCGCAGTAATAGGAATCTCGTAGCGGGTCATTGGGATATCAAGGACGGGGGTGAGGGACGTTCGTTGGCAGATGGGTGAGACTTTGGCTTTGTATGGGCGTCAGCTTCAAGTTATGCCGTTTGTCCAGCTGTCAGCGTACGTACTCATCCCAGAAATCATGTGTAATCTGCTTGGGATTTCTACTTGAAGTATATCCCGGTGTAGAAGCAATCAGGCGGCCTAGTGTTCCACTGCCGAGTCCTCCCATGTAGAGTCCTTGACGTCGAGTAGACCAGTCGGTCTGAGGGTGACTGGGGGGGGGGGGTCCCGGATTCACACCTCGATGAGATTCAGAACTAGGTCGCTTTGATGATGCAAAAAGACCGTCATCTCCGAAAGCGCTCGCCGGGTTGATCCACAACGCAGGCTTCTCGTACGAGATTGTTCGCAAGGCGGCCACCGAACGAGACGAGGTGGCACGTAAATACACGATAGATGGGAAAGTACACACACTGGATATGGTCGAAGGGCGAGTACAACAACGTAACGATAGTGGAACCAAGTAGACGAATTAAAGCTTTCCGAGGGAGGCAGCGTTGATGGTCTGACCGGCAGCCTTGGCACGTTTGCGCAACATCTGTGTTGATTTATTGCCACGAAGGCCGCCACCCCATTGTCGGCGTTGATCCTCGTACTTGTCGGAGCTGGTGAACAAACGTTAGAATTGATTGCAACGATGCAGGAAATCACTGACAAGTTGGCCTTGGCGGCGCTGACGATGGTGGTCAACTCGCGCTGGTCCTCGCTCTTGACATCCTGGACGGTCAAAACTGCGGCGGTCTTCTTGTGGACAACGGTGCCGAGGCGGGCCTTGCCCTTGACAATGACGTAAGGAACACCCATCTTCCGGCAGAGGGCCGGGAGATAGACGACCAGCTCAATTGGGTCTACATCGTGGGCAATGACGACCAAGGAGGCCTTCTTGGCCTCGATGAGGGCGACGGAGTGATTGAGGCCGTACTTGACGAAAAGGGGCTTCTTTGTGTCCTGCGGCTACGGGTTAGGTGCGGATGAGACGCTCGAACTGAACCCGTACCTTTGTTTTTCCGTCGGCGGTTTCTTGAGCGGTAGCGGTGAGACGAGCCTTCTTCTCTTGCTTGGTCTCGGGTCGGTACCTGGATGCCAATGAGTACCTACACGCGCAGCGCGCGAGCCGAATAGGAACGCACTTATCGAGCAACTTGAAGAGCTGAGTAGCGGTGTTCTTATCCAAGGTGTGGGAGAATTGGGCGATGGCAGGGGGGACCTTCAGGCGGCGCTGAAGGATGACCTTTTGCCTCTGGAGACGAACATACTCCGGCCACTTTACGAATCTGGTGAGGTCCGTGGTGGGTTGAACGTCCTGGCCTGGAAAACCCGAGGATCAGACACGACAATTTTGGCGAAACGGTGTATACTCACCAATACCAAAGTTCTTGGGGGTGGATTCGAATAAGGGGTTCTTGGTGGCCTTGGTCTGGCCCTTCGAGAGGGGGGCGGGGGCTGGCTTCTTACCGGTCTTGCTTTTGGCGGGCTGGTCATTGAGACAGAGTCAGTCGGGTGGTATCGAAAAACGATAACCATCGCGACATCTCTGGAGCTCTAACGTCCGAGCGTTTGAGAACACTCGGACCCAGCACCGTGTGAGCGTCGCTTCGTCAAAGACTTCGCGATTCGCTGTGAGAACCGAACGTCGAAAAATGTCAGAAGATGAGATTATATCGGGTACGAAATCGCATACCTATACCGGCGTTGCTGGTAAAACTCTAGAGCTCCAGGATTTCACGCAACCTTTTAGAACTGGGCTCACCATTTTAACGAGGTCTTGAAGTCTTGAAGAAAGGGATCGTTGATTGGGAAAAATAAAGTTCAAGGAGGTAACCGACTTTTGAGTCGGAGATTTAAAGTAAATGATCCGTGGCTCACAGCACTGCTTCCGGAGCCGCTCGCCGTCCGACCTCCCCATTCGTCCTCGCCAGCAGCCGTCGAGCAGCCCTCAGGTGACTAACATTGTCATCACTATTCGACGCGTCCTGACGTTCTTGCGACCGTCCTTTTAGATGTCCAGTGCATATGCTCCGAGCTAACATTCTGATCCGACATGGACAATCGATAGCTCGTTCACTTTCGACTCAGGCAGCCACGAGTACCCGGCCGCTTCGACCGGTCTGGTCACTTTACGAAAACCAAACGGAACCTCATATCTTGGGGCTATACAAGACCACCTGGAAGGAGACCGGGGATCCAACATGGCCATTCGTCCTCGCGATGAACACCCCCCGTTCGACCAAACGCACCAACGCCATGGTCCGCGATACCGGGTTGAAACTCAAACCCTACATCCGTTGGAGAAAGTTCGTAGACTCTGCGAGTCTTGTAGATGTCGCGTCCCGTATACGCGAGGCCTCAGACGCAACGAAATTCCCCTCGATTGCCGGAATGCCAACCTGGGCACTGGGCTACATCCTCACTTTCCGCGTAACCAACCCGTCCGAGGCCCGGGTGGCAGCAGACCTTACGGTTGCCCGCATATTTTCGGGCTGTGGCCATGCGGTGATCCCGACATTGCTCACCCTATCTGTTCACGCCCTCGCCAACCATCAAGTAGTCGACCCTCTCCACAAAATCGTCAAGCTCTTCCTGGATAGGCGCCGTTTCCCTTTCCAGTACGGTCTTTTCCTTCAGGCGCTTTCTCGGTTTCCCCCATCCCCAGAGAACAGCGCAGTGATGGCTACCATCGTCGAAAAGATGAACAGGGAAGAAGGCGGGGTTCCTGAGAACGTTTACGTCTCACTACTCGAGTCGAATTCCACCTCAGTGCCACTCGCCCAATGTTTGGAGCGCCTGCTTTCAACCACAAATACCCCGACCACCCCCCGTCTTTCTCATGTATTCTTCCGAGTATACACCAAACACGGCGCAACCACCCTCGCTCTTAAACACCTCGTTCCTGTCCTCCAGCTCGCCGGTCTGTCTCGACGTGATAATACCCTTCCGTTCCCGAGTAGTCCCTCACCACCCGTCTATGGTAACCCCACTGGGTTACAGTCTAACGTCGGTGCGCATGCCAGTGTTACCGGTCAAGCCCCCGCCTCCCCGCAACCTCAATCTCATTCGGGAGGCGATCACACATCCGTTTCCACCAGTACCAAGGCCTGGACCTCCCTCCTCGGCTTCTTCTCCGGCAGCAGTAGCATCTCCACGGACCAGCTGACGGAACTATTCAATCGGATCCGAAACACCCACCCTCCTACTACCGTCTCGTACACCGTTTTGATGCGCGCGTTGGTGTCTCGCGAGGATTACCAGCGTACAATCGAGACCTGGCACGAAATGCTGGCCGAAGGTCATCCGGTGGATATTCAGAGCCTGTCTGCGATGATAGAAGCTTGCACACTCCTCAAGAAGCATCGGGAAACATTCTACATCCTCGAGGTTGTCGCCGGTAACGGATCGCAGGATGGCCTAACTCAACCCACTCCCGGGGACTCATATCCCAGAATCCAGCTAACTCCCACCTTTATTGCAACTTTCATGGGGAATCTCGCGCTCTCTGGTCGCCCAGACGTTGCCTTTATGGTTTGGGATTATGCAGAACTATTGTACGGAGTAACCCCCAATGCTTCCATGCTCAATGTTCTGCTGGAAATCGCCCGAGTAGTTGTGAAGTACGAAGAGACTTTCGCTGGGTTCTGGGCCAGCATGCGTGCCAAACGCACATCAACACATCCGGATAATCTCTCCTCATCTTCTTTCCACGTCCTCAGTCGAGGCGAAGTGGTCGAGAGCCTGAGGCTTACCCTTGACCACGGTACCAGGAAGAACAAACCGACCGGTTTGTGGGGCGAGGTGCCGGCCTGGCAAAAGGCAACCAAGGTCTTCTACCACACCCTATTAGGCAACAATCCCGAGTTGCTGCACGTCGTGCCACCTGTCACTGCAATACGGTCCTCGGCGGATGATATTCACCGGCATCCGTGGGCAGAACTCATCCGGAGTGTTCAGGGTCCTGCATCGGTGGACGAAGCCTTTCACGACGTCGACGTCAACTCCCCAGCGTCTCTCGCGCGCCTCGGGCTATACCCCCTCCAAGCCTACCCGAGTATTACCCCAACGAGGAGGACCTTCCACAATCAGATATATCTTCTCGGAATGTGTGGTCAGGCTAGTCAAATACCGTTAATCTTGGCCTGGATGAAGGAGCTGGGGATCGTCCCCTTCAAGAAGACTATTGCAATGGCGTTGGTTTTTTGGGCGGAGGTCAGTCTTAGAGCACCGTTATTCGAGCAGTTTGGAGGTGAAGGGGAGTATCCGAAGCTTCTTAAGTGGCTGGAGGGGTGGGTTGGGCAGAGTCGGATGCCAGGTCAATCTAGGATGACGAGGGTGTCTAAAGGTGTCGCGAAGGCGCGGGAAGGGTACGACAAAATTCGCAGCTAATTTTCGTTCTGTAGTACTTCTGCGAACCAAATTTGATCCGTCCCTGTCGTCGTCCAGCCTTCGCTGGGTGAGTAACACCTTTCTGTCCGTGGCCGGCAAGAACGGTGTTCAATTCCCCCGTTAATGAAACTGGCGAGTTGCTCGACGACCTTTGGGTGATTCAACCGTTCATTGAGGATCTCGCATTTGTTGACGAGTGTACAGCGCTCCGAGCGCGACAGCGCGGGTGAACGTACGAAATCACGGTGCCCAGGTGGGACCACGCGTGGTGAAATTGGCGAGTCTGCGCCGGATGAGAGTGCCTCGCGCGTGTGGGCGTCATGTCTACAAACAAATGGAGGGAGAGCTTCGAGAAGAGCGTCGACGTTGTTGAGAGCGCACATAAAATCGCCACGCCCTTGGTTGGGGCAAGTTGGAATGGAGATGGTTTCGTACCGCGAGGGGAGACTGACCGATGCAAATACTTCCCGGCTAAACAGGTCAGGTTGAAACCGCTCGGTGACATCTGGCACGGGCCGCCTCAGTCCTCCCGTGCAGACCGCGGCCCGCTTCTCTCCCACAGCGATTGTTCGAAGATCCAAAGTCTAACGCAAGCGCCTTAGCTAACCGGGTGCCTTTCACTTCGCTGACTATGCGCGTTTATGTTTCCAGATTCGCCCTTGTGGATGTATTCCGGGCGCCGCTAGAGACGACCGCATCAAAGTCATCCCCTGCCTTGTGTCCCTTGGGCCGGCCCGTGTGTGAACGCGATGCCGTTTCTGGCTGTATAACATCCGCCGTTATGAGTTAATCCGCTGGTTTTTCCCCCGCAAAGGGCCCACATCCAGTTTTAATCAGATTCCCTCTATCAGAGCCGCCCTTCCGTGATGAGGAGGATCAGTGGGACCGCGGCCGGCCGGTATGCAACTATCCATTTTTCTTCCAGGACCGTCCCCCCAGTTCCCTTCTCACTACGCCTCCCAAGGGGCGGACGACGCGCCCGATGGATACGCTGCCCCAGAATGTATGGAATGCGTAAGCCTTAACCTCTCCTCTCTCGTCTATACTCCCTCACGTTGGGTGTAGAGATTTAAACCGGTATATGTCACTCTGTGGTTTTAGTAGGCGCGACGCCTCACGCGTTCTGACACTCGACCTGACGTCTGTCATTCCCTTCAGCACTTGTCCTCTACGACTACGTCTTGACGTTTCCGGCGGAGGTGGACCGGTTTTGGTCACCGCTGCGAATACGGCAATGGGGGACCTTCATATTCGTCGTCAACCGATACGTTGGCATTTTTGGCCATATCCCCATCATCTACTCCTACTTTTTCGTTCCCTCACCGGGCTTAACTGTGGGCCAACAAGACCCGAAGTGCGACCCGATACATAAATACCACCAGTTTCTCGCGGTGGTTATCCAGACAAGCGTTGGAGGTACCGGTCTTACTATTCTCCGTAAGGGGGTCTGACGTCGCATTGGCAGCTATCTTGCTCACACGGGTATACGCTCTCTGGGACCGTAACCGCGTTATTCTGTGGAGTTTGCTATTCTATTACTTTGGTTTTGCCGGGTTTGCCGCGGTGCGTTACCCGTCGCGTTCGTCCGTCCCATTCTCAATCCACCAATTATCAGTGGGCGATTACCCGGGGGGAATCCCAACCTCCTCCCTTAGTACCACCAACTTCTCTGGGATGTATCAGCTCTTTATCGAAGGACGAGTGCGCACGAAATATCTTCCTACAGCGCACTGACTGATCGCCTCTTCTAGGGGATTCTGTTTGTGATTCTCTGGTCGGGCCGGGGGCTAGCGACTGAATTTAACTCCGACAGATTTCGGCTTGGTGTGGACTGGTATCATGATCTTCGACTCGATAGTCTTTACCCTTACTATTTACCGATCTGTGGCGCTCTGGAAGCAGGGAGGTCGGGGTCTCGTCCACGTCGTGATGAGGGATGGTGAGTTTCCAAACTCAATAATTTGATCAAGTTTTGACGCCTTTCCTACTCAAGGTGTGGTGTACTATGCGTGAGCCGGACTCAACTACTCTCCAAGTAGTGATTACTAAACGTCGAACGTTCTCCCAGTGTGCTGGGTTTCTCGACATTATCGAACGCCCTCACATTCATGGTCAGTGCGACGCTTTGCCCTTGTTTTCCCTTCCTCATCCTCCCGCTCAGCTCGGATCGGTCAGTGGAGTGATAGCCGTGTTTAATTGTTGGCTGAGGTTTATCACACGGAGCAGGGACTCACTCGGGGAATAAATACCTTGATGACGAACATGTGGGTAGTTTGAATTCCTATTACGGTGTCTAGACCTGTTACTGATGCCAAGAATGCGGTAGGTTGGCGTGCGCTCTGTGCTCACGACTCATGTTAAACCTCCGGGACCCTAAAATTATCAGATATCCCACGGAGAGTGACACCGCCTATGGTTCACCGTCATCCACCGAACTTGCCGCGCTCACCGCCGTGGTGATGAGTGATGTGGCTGCTTTCCAAACGAGAGCTGAGGAGTACTAAATCGGTAAGTTCCTCCGCATTCACTGCGGTAGTTCCCAAGTCACGTCTATGTCGCTCTCCAGGTCCGCCGACTATTGGGGTTGCGCCACGGACGTGATAATCTGTGTATCGATTAGAAATTTATGGATATACTACCGACTGTAGTTGCTTAATTGGTTCGTATATTGGATTTGTACCCTGAGGCGTGAGAGCTTGGCCTACGTGCGTTCGCCCGCCGAGTACGGAGGGCTGCGCTCCGTGAGCGCGTTGATCTTGTGAATGTCGACCAAACTCGTCAAACTTCAAGAACAAATCAGGTATCGCTAGGAAAGGGGATCACATGACTGGGCACATTTGTAATCACACCACCATCTACACCAACGAACACCGACATGAGTGCCCCAATTCCTATCCCGGGTCCATCGGAGGGACGGGGGCGTCTACCTGCGGGAAACCGAGACAACCGAGAGGGATTGGGTGTGCCAGATCCAGAAGATCTTGAGATCGCACCATCGAGTCCGCCAGCACCTCGTGTCCTAACACATGGTCAGTAATTCAACGCTGCGTGAAAAGCGTCATTTTGACCAACGTTCTAACTCTGCAGTCGTAGGTGATGTGCAAGAGAACCGGAAGTCGGCTGCATCTGCCACGGCCAAGTCAATCCTCTACAGGATAAAAGAATCGCCGAATGCTTACCCCACTCTCAAACCAATTGCGGAACACCTCTGGCATATTCTGGATAAATGCGAGGTATGGTCCCCTTCCCTGTATCCAACCTGCAACCCTTACAGTTGCTATAGCGAACTGAGGTGAATCAACAAGCCATAGAATCGCTGGCACCGCAGATCAGATCACTTTCTGAATCGCTCAATGAGCCTATCACTACAAATGATCTTTATGGGAAGGCAAGGGAGGAAGCGAGAGAAAGGAAACTGGGATGGTGAGCTTGCACCCTCCAGGATTGACTCATTGAAAACTGAGACTGACTTGTGGGGATCACCAGGGAATTGAAAGAGGTTTCCCAGGCCATGGGGTCAATGGCAAACCAGAGCAACCTTGTGGATTTCCTGGTTGTCCCTGGGAATGCACAGTTTGTTAATGGTTTGGTGGAAGATATTCACTATGCTTGGATGGACTATCAGGTTTGTGCTCCCAAAAGGCCTACTCTCATTAGTTCTGACATCTGCTTCAGACTTCATTACAACAAGACATCTATGATAAGGGCTGTCAAGAGATTGTGAGTCCTCTCAACTGCAGTCCAGTCTTGTGTAGTAACAGACAGGTAGAGAGATGCAGATCGCCATCTTCTACACAGCATGCCCCACACTGATGGAGCTGGGCGCCACTCTGGAAACAGGCAGGGGTGCCTGAGGGGAACAAGGGTGGATGTATTCATGCAACTTGAATGTTGGCTGAAGGATGAACAAGACCACCATGTCTTCTGGCTCAATGGTCTTGCAGGAACTGGAAAGTCAACTATCACCCAGACATTTGCAGAAATTTGCTTTGCAGATGGAAGCCTTGGTGCAAGCTTCTTCTGCTCTCGAGATTTTGAGGATAGGAGTAACCTTCAAGCAATCTTCCCAACTCTTGCATTCCAACTTGCATACCGGTACTCCCTATTCCGAGAGCAATTGCTTCGGGTCTTGAGGGCCAATCCTGGCATTGGGCAGGAATCTCTTTGTTCACAAATGGAGAAGGTTATTGTTGGCCCTTTGAGTGCCACTCACATTCAGACCTTGATCATCATTGATGCCCTTGATGAGTGCAAGGATGAAGAACCCGCATCTGCTATTCTCTCTGTGCTTTCACGCTACGTGGACAAAATACCACAAGTCAAATTCTTTATCACTGGTCGTCCAGAACCTCAGATACGCAATGGATTCCGGCTGAAACCACTTCGTCCAATCACAGAAGTGCTCAGGCTCCATGATGTTGCACATTCCTTAGTGGATAGTGATATCAAGCTCTTCCTCAGGACTAAATTGACCAACATTGCTGAGACCTGGAGTGACTGTGACCTAACAGAGGATTGGCCAAGCACACATGAGATTGACATCCTCTGCAAGAAGGCAGCAGGGCTCTTCATCTATGCCTCAACAGTTGTCAAATTTGTTGCATCTAAATTCCACACCCCCACTAAGAGGCTTACTCTCATTGCCTCACTTCCCCAAAGTACAACCCTTGAGGGGAAGTCAGGGATTGATCTCCTTTATACTCAGGTGCTGGGACAAGCATTCTGTGATGCAGATTCAGATGAGGAGCTCTTCTCCTATTTCAGGTCTGTGGTGGGGACAGTATTACTAGTATTCAATCCCCTCCCAATGGAGGCTCTCTCTACTCTCCTCAAGATATCTGATATTTTGACTACTCTCCGTCCTCTCCACTCTGTCCTTCTCATTCCAGACAACAGGGCTAGCCCCATTCAGGCTTTACACAAATCATTCTCTGACTTTCTTATGGATCAAGGGCGATGTAAAGATGAGAGATTCTTTGTAAACCCACCAGTACACCATCAAGAGATTCTGTTTTTGTGCCTCAATCTGATGGAGGAGAGGTTGAAGAGGAATATCTGTGAACTGGATAGTAATGCCATTCTTGAGGGAGTTGGAGATCTTACTGCACGCCGGAAAAAGTACATTGGGGATGCTTTGGAATACTCATGCCAGTTCTGGGCAAAGCACCTTACAAAGGTTCCCAGTAGTGGTCATGATACTGAGGAAGTCTACAAGGCAGTTGACAAGTTCTTCACAACACACCTGCTCTTTTGGATTGAAGTCCTTGTCATAATGGGCAGTCTTGGTATCAGTGTTTACATTATCAATGATGTTCAGCAATGGTATAGTTCAGTAAGTTGTACACAGTTTATTCACTGAAGCCAGTATTTATATCATATTTAGGCAGGCCTGATCTGCAAGTGGGCAGATGATAGTCAGCGTCTCATCCTGGAATACTTTGACACAATCCATGACTCTCCTTCCAAAATATACCATGATGCTCTCCCCTGGTCTCCTTCCTTGTCTTGGTTCCACAAGCACTACAGCCCAGAGCTCTTGCAAGGTGTTAAGGTGGTCAAGGGACTCCAAGCTAAATGGGGAACATGTTCTCGCACAGTTTCACTCAATTGTGCCCCATGTGCCCTTGCATCCTGTGACAACCTCATTGCAATTGCTGATTACTCTTATAGCATTATTATTTTTGATGCAACCACTGGAATTCACACATCAATTTTCCTGGGCCATGTTGGTTATGTGAAATCTCTTGTATTTTCATCAGATGGCAGATTTCTTGTGTCTGGAAGCTTTGACAGAATCATTAACCTCTGGGATATTCAGACTGGTGGGATCATTAAGGCCTTCCATGGCCATACCCATTGGGTCAACTCTGTTTCCATTTCAATGGACAATACTATGGTTGTTTCAGGATCATGGGATGGGACAATCTGCTTGTGGGACACCCAGACAGGAGAGTGCTGTTGGAAGATAAAAGAATATTGTGGCCATGTTCCCTTTGTTGTATTCTCACCTACAAATTCCAAATTCTTCATGTCTGCATGTAACAAAACTATACAGCAGTGGGACACTAGCAGCTGTCGCATTGGACCTACTTATAGAGGCAATTATGTTACTTTCTCCCCAGATGGAACCTGTTTTATGGGCTGGGGTGGGGGAGTTGCCACAATCCAAAATCTCAATTCTGGAGCTGTTATTGCCACAATTCATGCTCCAAATAGTGATTTCCATTCCTTGTGTTTCTCTCCAAATGGCAACTTCATTGCTGGTGCTTCTGGTAGCACTGTTTATGTTTGGGACATAACTGGTTCAAAGCCATGCTTGATTG
>Ga0307516_10004375_pt1 | contig 17481 bp, 20 predicted proteins | sample 19_EM_MG_FD_203310 | JGI IMG/M metagenome (GOLD analysis project Ga0307516, IMG submission 203310) | Populus trichocarpa ectomycorrhiza microbial communities from riparian zone in the Pacific Northwest, United States - 19_EM | ecosystem: Host-associated > Plants > Roots > Unclassified | place...
CCACATACACAGTCTGGTGGCGAGGCTCACACTTTGCAGTGTAATACATATTCTCCACATCCGCACTTCCTGACTTGTCTGTTTCATCATTATCGGAGTAATCGAAACCATAATCCTTTCATTCGTGCTGTCAGTCCTGTATCGCGGAAGAGATGACGGATTCACTCACCTCGTCGTCGCTGCCTTGCATGTAGTCAGCATCATCGTCATCCATAATTGACAATGTCTGAGGAGATAGCTTCAGGCAATTGAAGCTGGTCTGATAGGAGCAAACGCTTGGCGGATGAGTGGGGTGTATTTGACGCTTTCCTGGTGGTGTCAAGTTGTCCAAGTGGCTAGCTGAATTGGTTCATTACGCTACTGATCACATAACTATGTAGCAAACGATTACAACGTATGTATATGTAACAACAGCTTTGGGGTATGAATGTCATGAAACAATGCAAGGAACAACAGCGCTACAGTGTAGGTAAGAGTACTAGTATGATAAGTAACTTGGAAGGAAAATGACCGGATGTCTACCAATCCGTAAGAGTATTAGAGTCTTCTTCAGGGGCGTCTTTGTGTTTCATCCAGCGGTCAGGAACCTTAACAAAAGATCAGATCAACTCCTTTTGTTGTGGGGACTTCGCAACTTACCAAGGAGAAGTATCTCTCCATTGCACTAAGGAAACGTTGTTTGTACTGCTTAGGAGTGACGATGGTAGGTTCGCCTTTCCCGCCGCCACCCAAAAATGTGGAGTCTTTCACCCAACTCTCGAGTTTCTTGTCCCACGTGTATGTCCGAATGTAATCTATCATCTTATGAACTCGGAACACAAAAATTTCATCAATAGACATACCAACGATACCAAGAACAAGTTCATGAGCATCGTGGTCTACGCCGACAACCAGCGAGTAATCCATGACATTGATATCCGAAAGGAATTTGCTATCATTGTGTAGTGCACCTCGCAAAATACGCTTTGAGTGTTCTCGCAGATAGAAGGGAGAAAGGTGGGCAGCTAGCGGAAGATGAATCGCATAGAATGAGTCGAATTGGAAAGACGTACTTTCAACCAAGTTCTCGTCGAGTAACACCTCATTCTCTCGTCCCGTCGATTGCACATGGCGGTTTCGGGTTGATCCTTTCAGATCATAAATCTGATAGAGGATATAGACAAATACAATATTTAAGCGAGGACTGACCTTGGCGAACCGGCGGTTGTAAAAGAGATTTTCCATGACCAACAGGTTCATTTGTGTGACCTTGGCTTTACCGGATGCACCTTTCTCCTTGGATTTCTTAAACGTCAGTTTGTAACAGCCAAAGACTTTCGCAAGGAGTGTAGGACGCTGGAATGAATATGAACATGTGTTCACATCCTATGCACGAAATAACTCACGTCTGCACTAAAGGCCGACGCCATGTAATCAAAGTAGGCAGGCGCAAATGTTTCCATTGCTGCCAACTCGGCTCTCGAAAGCTCCTTGGCGACAAACCGATCATCTGCAAATGAAATATACTTCACGATATATCCGGGAGGGAGTAACGACGAACCTCGAGTTTTCAAAAACGCCGAACCAGACTTTCCACCATTGGCATTCCACTTGACACACCTCGCCAAGGATTCAACAATGCTCTTTTCGCAGTCATACATCTTGCGCAAGGCGTCAAACTGTTCCGGATATAAGACCGTGCAGCTAATTGTCAGTCCGCCACTTTCGAATGCTATCGACGTGAACCATCATGCGACACAGATAACAGCAATGAAGTGAACTACTTACAGATCACCCAAGACATCTTTGCAGACGCCGATTTCAATTCATCTGTCGGATTCATGGAGTCGAAGGAATCAACATTGACTACACCCCAAGTAGAAGAAGAGTCGGTGCCGGAATCGTCACCAGGCATGAATGCTTCTCCTTCTGTAAGTTTCGGCTCTCTAACAATGCGTTTCTCCGCTCGAGATTTGGATAACATCTCACGATATTGTGCCGAGCTTAGGGAAATGTACGATCAGTATAATATATAGAACAAAAAAAAACCCCCCACTTGAGAGAGAGAGCGATAATGGAAGTGGGTTCATCTGTGCGAACGACCATCAATGAGTCACGGAAAATATGCTCTGGATCGTTCAAGGGATCTTCGGACTCAAGTTCCGCTCGGCGAGAAGGGAATTGTCCAGACCATAAACCACGAAATGCTTGTCCAAAGATCGAACCTTTCCCTGGAAGATCATCTAAAGAAATTGTGGGTGGTGTTGGGGGAGGATGTTGATCCGGAGGTCCCGACTGAAGGAATGGTGAAGGTAAAGAACTTGGAGTTTCCAAACTTGCAAAAGGCGGTGGAAGAGGTGGGGTCGACGAGGGAGGGATAAAGGTGCCTTCATCCTGAGGCACTGGAACAGGCGTTGCGTTGGAGGCATCTACATTCACTTGGATCGGAACTGCTGGTAGCGTCTGAGACTGCTCGGGGGACGGATCTGCGGTGTTCTTCTCGGAGGATTTGCGGGCCTCATCTTCATCACCCCCCTCGTCATCCGCCTCACTTGAGCTATCGGAAGCATCTGTATCGTCCTTAATCGCATCTTTGATGCTTTCCAGTACTTCGACTGTAGCTGTAGAAGACGCAACTGGACGGACCTTACGGCCTCGGATGACAGCGTATCTACGATTGGCTCGTTCGTTGTCCCTGTTAAGTCGTTCGAAGTGCCTTGCAATAGTAGAAACTTTTGTCCCAGCACCCTGCGGATTGCGCCTAATGGTTGGCTTTGCATTGCCGCCAGAAGTAGAGCGTGGTAAGGGTTTCTCTCGCCCCATACCGCGAGAAGGTGCTTTTCCCCGCGTCGTTTTCCCACCAGTAGATGCTGGGGGTGACTTCGCAGAGGGTGGCGGGGATGATGCAGAACCAGAAGGATCACCAAACCTTGTCTTGTGCTTTTCTGGTGATGGATAGCGGGACGTCGCGCGCGACTCGATCGACGATGCATCTGGCAACTTGATCGTATATGACGTCTGCCTCAAGGAACGACGGGGTCTATTGTGCCGGGGTGCCGCGTTCGCTGCGTAGCCCGATTCGAAATCAGATACAGATGGTTTCCTGGCGACTTCTTGCCTATGCCGGCCACGAACAGGAAGCCGTCGAGGACGTGCGCCGTCTTCTTGCTCGCTCTCCGAGACGAGTGCAGTAGTAGGCGCCAGAGCAGTTTTAGCGAGCTCTTCAACGCCTTGTGCAGGAATAAAATCTTGGTACCGAGCGACCAGTTCTGCAACACTGGGATGCTGAGCGGTGCGGCGAGGTAACCTTGATGCACGGGGCCGTGCAGCTGGAGGTTCATTCCGTTCGACCTCAAACAGCGTGTGAATCGCGAGAGGTATAAGGCACCAGGTACATCACTTACCTCTTTGGCGCGTACACGTCCGGGCTGATCAGACGTCGTACCATCCTCTTTTGATGCGCCAATGGTGGAATCACTGTCTCGATCTGACTTCGTGGTAGCGGATTCGTGAGGTACTTCTGGAGGAGCAGCAGAGGCCTCTTCATCCGATTTCGCAGGCAACTCCTTTTCCGCCGGAGTTTCCAGGCAAGTATCGAGCTCAGGTTCAGAGACTTCCGAAGCGGAGGAGACCAGCGACTCGCCAGTAACTCTTCGTCTGCTCCGTCTGCCTTCCTCCACCTCCGAGACGCTCATTGATGGCATATGTGATTCAAAAAAGGGGTTCAGGTCGGACCGCTTCGGCCACATGACCCGGACAGAACTGAATGCGGACACGCGTCGACCACTCTTCTCCTGACTCAATGAGCTACGAGGTTTCGGCAGCTTGTCGAAGTCTTGTTGCCAAGCGACAATTCGGTCTTGGCGGAACGCCCTGACCTCATTCAACGCCAGAGTATCCGTCGGTGGGGACGCGTTATAGACTTTGTTAATCAGCTGACTATTCTCCTCTCGCTCAGCTTCAGCGCGAGCGATAAGATTATGGATATCTGCGGTGAGCTTCATATCTTGTTCTGGATCGCCGGTGGCTGCGTCGATGCTAATGAGCTTGAGGTCGTTAACTAGCGCCGTGTACCATGCAGCATTCCGTCGATGGAGGCGTTCGAAATCGCCATTCTTGAGCTCCAGCTGGGTTTCTGGGCTCACACGGATGCGCGTCGCAGGATATACGATCTCGTGCAAGATAACAGGGTCTGCCTGAAACCGAATTGTCATACCTTTAGTAGCGAAGTACCTTATATGATGTTGGTAAATGTTATGATGGCAGCCAGCGCCTTGGACGAGTTGCACATCGGCAGGATAGAAATGAAGCTCCAAGAATTTCGCGAAAGAGTATCGTTGCATCTCCTCCGAAATTGGGATAAAGGGGGTTGCCGAACCGCAGACACGGCATGCGCTCCAGGTGGTAATCATCTCCGGCGAAAGGTGTATGCTTCTTGCGCGTATCTCTCCATCCCACTGCTCGACCGCCACGCAAAGTCTGGTCTCATTGTGCACGAAGACCTGGCAATGTCGTGCAAGCGGCCGGTTGCACCCTTTGCTAGTACATATAGCTTTGGGGTCCAAGAACTGCTCCAGCGTGGTGCAGACGGCTTGGTCAATGAACTGACCAAGTGTACAGTCATTTTCGCCATAAAATGACATGTACGTCAAACTGGGACCAGAGCAAGGACGGTGAAGGCCGAATTCGTCGATCGGAGTGGTGTATTTGCATAGTCTGATGAATTGATACTTCTCTACGACAAGGTCATCGTGATTTTTGCGGAGGTACCATTCCCAGATGCGGCGATGCTCTCCATGTCGCCACTTGACCAAGCTGAGCTGGCTCGCAAGTGTAATATCAGCAGCGGTCTTCAAAGGAGCTATTCCTGAACCAGTCACCGGAGGAGAAGCAGAAAATGAACCAGGAAAAATATGACCCGACGAATTGGGCTGTGGTTCGAAGTAGCTCCCGGAGCCCTCTGACTGACGCATCTCTTTCTCAGAACATGGGGTCCGAACAATGACAGGTACTGGCAAAGCTTCGATTTGTGCCTTTACATCGTCGCTGTCCGTTACACTGCTTGTCGTATTCGTTGCGATGGCTCCGTCCTCTGGAATTGGGGTGCCTGACGACTTCTCTTTTAGTTTGTCAAGAGACCCTTTCTCTTCTCGTCGGACAATTTCATCCTCCCAAGCACGTTGAGCACGGGTAAGCTCCTCATCCAGCTCTTGCATCCGCATGATTGGTCGGGGTGGAGGGAAACGTAGTGTAGCCGATATGGAGATGAAGGTCCTGTAGTACGGCTCAATTGATGCTTTGATGCGCTTCGAGAGTCGCATACGCTCTGCATCAGCGTCTGGGAGGTCCTCCTCGGTTGTGTCGTCAGCTAGATCATCCCCTTTCTCCTTGCTGCCGTTCAACAGGGTGGGCAAGTGAACGAGTGAGACTGACGGAGGTAAGTGTGTGTGTCCGTTGGGTGTTCCAAGTCCTTCTTCTGGTAGCGGGTGCCTCGCCATTGCAGTTGGAACAGCCTCAGGCGAGAGGGAGGGTAGTGTAATAACGGAGTCCTTCCAAAGGTGCGTCTCCAGCTTCAGATTTCTCACAATGAATGTTAGGAACCTTGTCACTTTCTTTACTCTCTTCAGCGTCTCATTGTCCCCACCTCTCAGTATAATGGTACATCCCATGTCACGGTTGCAACCTTCGAAACGCATATACGTCTTGCGCCTCCCAGGAATGAGCGAATGATCAAAAGTCTGGATACGGAAACGGGCACAATGCCCCAGCCGAGGTTCTAGAACAAGTTTGTCCATGGACGAGAAAACGTCCCCTTGAGTCATCCGTGCTACAAACTGGACAGCAGAAGGTTTGACAGACCGCGCGACGACGATGTTATGCTGAGCGAGTGCCTCAAGAGCAATGCGCGAGACAGAATTTTCCACCATGACAATATGGGGCCGAAGAGCTGCGATGCGACTAGTGAGGTTCCCGAGATACTCCTTCTCCTGCCTCAGAATCTGTCCAAAGTGTACGTACTGTCCTTCGACACGGTGGAATTCAAGAGGAAAAGTGACAAGCATGACGCGAGGGTTCTGTAGCGTCCGTAGCATCTGTTTATGGGCCACATTTTTAGTTATGACGGCCCCATCAACGTATTCCGAATCCGACGGTGCACCGCCCGGAATTTTCTTGATTTTGACATAGCGTCTCACATCCATGTCCTCACCTTGATGGTAGGGGATAGCAGTAAAGGTGAGTTCACGGGCAATGCGAAGGCCAAGTTTCAAAAGGGTTTCTTCCCACTCCTTGATATTTGGTATTTTCTCAGTGGTCAACATCTGCTGCAACATTATGCGAAGGTGGAACATTGAAATCAAGTTGAGTTCCTGGGCATATCTAATCATACAGGAATAAGCAATTCGTAAAATATCAAACAAGGCGCGCTTACATCGTCGAATCTCGTCTTGTTCGCCAACCCTCCAACGCGGTAACGCTATCCAACCGGCTCTGAGCCCTACTTCGAATGAAAGGTGTGGCAACATCGAAGTCTCCGAGGCTGTTAAACCTTGATCGGATAGCTTCATAGGTGCCAGGAGTATCGGAAGCGCCGAGATGCTCGGGAGAGCTAACTGGAAATTGAATCGTGCTGGTGTTCGGTCGGTCCAATGCAAGTGGTGCGGTTTTAGGGAAGTCGACAGGTGGTTTGGAGCATGGTTCAGGAAGTGCTGCATTTCCATTCTGGTCATGTTGGCGAACGATGGCAGTTGGGTCTTTGTCGTCCTCAGTAAGGTTCCGTCGGAAAGGCGCTGTACTGTCTCGAACGGGTTCTGGGCTGTGAGATGTAGCGAGCCCGGAGCTGTCGGAGCCTGAATATGACCGCTTGGTCTCTGCAATCGAATACAAGTTAAACGGCTCTTCGGACTTTCCAAAGAGTTGGGATGCAGCGAACGGCGACTGAGGGTGGTGACCTAGGCCAAGAACAAACGCATCGGCACCGAATTGGTGGGCAGGGAAGGGTGACGCTGTGGATGAGACGATTGAACGGCGGTCATCGTCGTCCTCCTCGTCCACCTTGGCAAGTTTCTCCAGGCATAAATTACACACTCGCACCATACCATCATGACCATAGCGAGTTCCTTTAATGATATTGGAAGCACATCTCGAGCAGAATATTTGACCTAAGAGATCACGGTAAGCCTCCGCATACTTGGACCCAGATACGTACCACATATGCGACAATGGTGCTTGCGACGCCAAGTGGTGAATACGCTCTTGCAGTCATAGCACTCTTTGGCACTCTCATCGTCCATCCAATAATCGCGTGATATGCCTATAGGACGTGCAAGAATTAATAACAAAACGTTAGACGTCTACACATACCTTCACCGCGTATTCTTCGAATGACTTTCGATACGGATGCAGACCGATTAATGGAAGTAGACGTGCGTATGCTTCGCGCATCGTCTGGAATGGGAAATCCGGGGATGGCCGTTCCAAATGGCGCGCCGTCGGGCCCATCGTATACAGGAGTGGAGTTGCCGCTGCGAGACGGTGATCCGTCAAAGTCGGCCCCAAACGAAGGTGTTTCAAATACAACTGGGGTGAGGGAGATCAGAGGTGGTGCGGGATTCGAAGAGACAAGTTTGAGTGAAGTCGGACGCTGTTCAGAAGCAGATTTGGATGAGGGACTTGGCTGTGCATTTTGGAGTGCAGAGGAGGACGGGCGTCTTTGCAGTGTACCATTAGAAACTTGCTGGCCAACAAAGGTCGGGGAAGGAGATGACGAGGTCAAGGGCACAGCGAAACTATTCTTCATGCGAGAGAAGAGAGAAGATACCAGTGCGTAAGAAGAGTTGTCATGCTCGTCCTCCTCAGCGAAGGGGTTGAACGAAGTGAGGCAGGCTACATCGTCGCCCACCCTCGAGCTGCTGTGTGTTCTCCCGCTGGAAGGAGGTCCACTGTACACCGATTCCATGGTCAGCGCAGAATGTATTATCTCATCAACTGGCTTTGGCATGATGGCCACGGCAGCTGCCGAATTCCCTTACATGGAAAATGCCCCTGAGTCGGTGCGACTTTGGGCAAGGAAGGCGAAAACTACTCGAGAAAATGGAAAGTGTAGACGGGATCATCCACACCCACATCCCCAGTGTTCATATCGGAGTATCCCTGACCTAACTCTTCAATGAGATGTGTAGCATCCCTTTATTACAACTTCCGTATCCCGATGTTCTTGGCTCTATGAGACAACCCTTGAGATTGACGTCTCGCCTCATCGTTGTAAAGTTCCTTCGTCGTTTTCTTTTCGACTCGCTTGGCCTGGCGTTCAGCTTTGACGGCTTGCTTGCGAGCCCGTCTGTCCTCCTTGGACTCGTCACGGGATCGAGTGACTGTCGTCTTGATGACTTCAACGTGTCGTCAGTACCCAGACCGTGGCCGCTAACACAATGCCATTACCGACCTTGCGGTTGTTCATCATTCTTGGGCAAAGTGTCGCATCGGTTCTGATTGCATGTATCGACACTAGGGAGGCCCGTACGAGGGTCTAGCCGGATCTTTGGCACAGGTTTAGACATCCTAGCACGGATAATCCGGGGGTGGTTTTCAAGGTTAGAGTACGTTGCTGCTAAGGTCAGTATTTAGCACCACATACACACCGATTACTTACTCAATATTGTCTCGCAATCCCAACGGTCTTCCTTCTCATTGACATGATATGATGCAAATAGCTTTTCGTCGTCATCACCATCACCGTCACCATCATGCGCCGTCGATATTGTGACACGCTCGTCCTGACCCATCGCCCGCCGAATAGTGTCAAGTTTGTCCACAGCAGAATCCCCGGGAAGAACTTGTTTCAGTTTCCGCCCGACTAGTTCGTAGTTTTCCATGAAATCATCGACGATGGCAGTGAAGTCTTCACGAGTCGTGATCAATTCAGGGGCTTCATCACTGTCAGATAAGTCAGAGGATGTCATGGCTTCCCCATCTACACCCTCTCCCTCATCTGGATCGTATTCCTTCAACATCAACTGGCGAACCTATAAGTAAATCAAGTAAGAGTGGGGTGAAGAGCCTTACTTGATCAAAGCGCTCATCGAGCGTGAGCAATGCCTCCGTGCGATACATTGATGAGCTGCTCATACTGTACCCAGAGGCTACATACGAGCCTTTTCGTCGCTGCTTACCCCTGATGACAGGCAACCTTGGGAGATTACCGACCGTGTCCCCGCCTTCAGAACCCATCTCTCCATCAGAATCACTGTGAGGTGGAACCTTTTTCGATTCCTTTTTGAACCTGGAAAACCTAGTTTCCCAGCTGTCTGCTTCTTCGGCTTCTTCATGGCCATTATCCATGCCACTTGGATCTCCATCCTCATTGAATTCATAATCGAGCTCTTGCTCGTTTCTTTCTCCCCCTGCGACTAATTCTGAAAAGAACCCATCTTCCAACGAATCGTCCACAAATGCATCATCTTCAAGAGCCTCTAGTACTTGCCGAAGATGGGGGTCCAAATCAGGCTGGAAACCAGATATTGATTCGGGTATAGCTTGCTGTGACTCAAAGTTCCGGGGAATCTCATCTTTGGAAGGAAATGCCTCTGGCGGGAAGTCATACAGCGGCCCATTGGTCTTCCCATTACTTCGTGCTTTCTTTTTGGAGGTAGAGGGTGCCTCGATGAGGATGCTTTCCACACCTTCCTCCTCCGCCCCGACGGTGCGGAGGTGTTGCATGTAGTCATACTTTGTGTTATCAAAGTATATCCCATATGATGCCACTTCGCCGGCATTGGAACAGAAGTCCTGTGCAATTTCCTGTGGATCTAGCGCACCTTCCAGGTCAGTGCGAGATTTTCCCTGCAACATTTGATTGGGCAGCATGGTCAGAAGTAAGAGCACGTTACGCACGTTTTTGTCGTTCCCCCGTACGACTTCCCTGAGTACATGTTGTCCAGCATCAGAGTCATGTATGAGCGGATCCCTCTGCGATCTGTGGACAAGCTGAAAGTGCTTTGCGCCTGGTTGTCTGTAGATCGACTTGGGTGGCATCGAGATGAGAGATATGAGTATGCACAGCCACTGGAGTTTGTTTGTATTACGTAATCTTCGTTGGCTGCTCCTTGCCCGTCACGAATCTGACTGCTGCAGCTGACGGCGAAGACAGCGACATTTGCTGCTCTTCATTGTCTTGCTAGTCAATCATTTCGCGTCGAGAATATCGTTCTGGAACAAACAGCTGCTCTGAAACTCTGCGAGTTTACAGCCCTTGCTTGCTTTTGCGAGTTGGAACATGCAACGGGAGCACGTCCGTCGTGGTTTCTCTATATAAGTTCTCTTCTTTCTTTCTTTTACACTGAATTGACACGCCACTTCCGTATATACAAGCCACCAAAAGGTTGTCTTAGAGATTGATTTCTCTGGTTTTCTCTGGGTCTGTCCTTTCCTCTGCTTTGACGCGCGGCTGCTCACAACGACGACCACAGGGTTACACGGAAATCACTCTCGTACCCAATAACGCGAATTTGAGGACCATCCATCTTCACTCTAGACAGTGCAGTACGTCGCTTTTGCGCGCCTCAGGCGCACAAATCCGACTCACCTGTGGAAACAGCCGTCCACTCTGTTACCGTTGCCTCCCATAAAGCCGATTTTGTTCACAGTGATCCGCTCGCGAACATCAACATCTCCACTCCTCAAGACTGCCATACGTATCCAGAACTCAAGAGAAAGATCTATTCCGCGCTTGCTGAGGGGGATGAGGGCGAGTTGTCCATTGCGATCCCCAAAGAGGTGTCGTTAAGGCAACTCGGACACCCAGGGCACTCCATGACCGCGGGTCCCGTCAGTGAGAGTGAGCACCTTTTCTGACCCTTTTCCGTGGTGTCATTCAAGGGCGACAATGCACAGCTGCTACTCCTGAACCGCAGACCCCCGGCCCCTCTTTTCAACCCCCCGCTCAAGGGCCAGAGTTTATGCCTATTGTTGTCCATATTGAATATAGTCTGCGGAATCCCGTAGATGGTATACAATTCGTGCTTCCCACAGACGCTTATCCATTTGTAAGTACCGTTCCTGTTGTTGGCACAGCACTCCTTATGCCTCACAGCGTGTTCCTCACGCGTTTACCACCCCCTCTTCGCCGGACTCGGCGAGGTGTTGGGTGCCGTGTATTGACGACCTATGGGAGAAATGCACATGGGAGTTTGAGTTTGTGGTTCCTCGGTACCTGGAAGAACCAGACCCAACTCAGCGAAGCGATCACGGTGATTTCGGTGAGCCGCAGGATTCCACCCCCACCGTCGTCATATGCACAGGAGATCTCGTAGAACAGGCATGTTATCCCCTCTTCCTTTCCTCCGGTAGACGACCTGACCTGGAACTGTAGGTCTCCCACCCGAACAACTCCAACAAAACCATATTCCTTTTTTCTCAGTTGGTGCTAACTTCAGTGCAACATGTCGCATTTGCCGCTGGGCCGTTTCATGTGCACCAGATTCCCTCTGAAGCGACAATGGAAGAAGCTTCTGGGGTCGCACAACCTCTCATACACGCATTTTGCCTCCCTGGTCATGAGTCCATGTTGCAGTCATCGACATCTTTCCTTCGCTCGGCGATGAACTTTTATAGCACTGATTTTGGGTCATACCCATTCGGTTCATACAAGATAGTGGCCGTGGATGACTTACCTGTTCAGCGCTTCGACAGCGCGACGCTGTCACTTGTCACTATCGACCTACTGCATAGCGATGACTCCATCGAGCAAGTAATAGAAACACGACAAGCTCTTGGCCACGCTCTTGCTTGTCAATGGATGGGCATCAACATCCTACCCAAGTCTTTCTCTGACACTTGGCTTGTCAACGGCTTGGCTCTGTATATCACCGGACTTTTTATTCGCAAGCAGCTTGGTAACAACGAGTACCGGTACAGGCTCAAACGAGACATGCAGCGTGTCGTGGAGTGGGACAACGGGTCGATGCCACCTATCTGCCAGCCGCAACACATGGATCCTCCAGACACAGCTACGCTGCCATTCGTGAATCTCAAGGCACCCCTTGTTCTTCACATCCTTGACCGTCGGCTTGGTAAATCTGGGACATCCCTCGGCCTCTCGCGAGTTTTGCCGAAGATTTTTCTATCTGCCATCAGCGGAGAGCTTCCCAATAATGCGCTATCTACGAATTCTTTTCTGCGGGTTTGTAGGAAAGTAAGCGGCGTTGATCTGCGCTCCTTCGCAGAGCAGTGGATATATGGGAGTGGATGCCCGGCGTTCGGGTTCTCTGCGTCGTTCAACAGAAAGAAGATGGCAGTTGAGATTACAATGCGGCAGGAGGCTCCTGCTTACAGGGCACACGAGCATAATGAGGTATCTAAGATGCTCTTCAAGCCTATACCATTCTTTGAGGTACGTCATTGGTTCCATTCAGCTCTGAGCCAGCTTAATCAAACTGAAATAAGGGTCAAATGACCGTACGAATTCATGAAGCTGATGGAACTCCTTACGAACATGTCCTCGATATTCGTTCGCCCTTCAAGCGTTATGAGGTGCCATTCAATACAAAGTACAAGCGCATTCGCCGGAACACCAAGCGATACCTTGCCCGACAAGCTGCTGCACAGGCTGCCGCTGAAGGTGATGCCGAAGCTGCGGAAGCGATGGGTCTCATAGATATGGGATTCGGGCTAGAGATCTGGGAGAATGAAAAGGAACGAGAGAACTGGAAGGTTGCAGATTGGACAGAGGAGGATGAACAAGTGATGTCCGGGGCTACGTATGAATGGATTCGCATGGATGCCGATTTCGAATGGATCGCAGCCATTGCCTTCGACCAACCAGACTTCATGTGGGTCTCGCAACTGCAACGCGATAGGGATGTCGTTGCACAACTTGAGGTATGTACTAGTTAAAATGCCGTTAAACTATGTTGCGTATCATTTTTAGGCTGTTCACGCCTTGTCAAAGCAACCGACGGCCATCGTTTCTAGCACGTTTACCAAGACCGTGCTAGTCACCAACTACTACTATCGGATACGATGTGAAGCAGCTTTGGCCCTGGTGAACGTGAGTCCACCGCCAAGTCAACAGTGTCATTACTGAAACTACCCAGTGCGCAATTCGGACGATTGATTTCTTGGGGCTTTTCCATCTATTTAAACTTTTCTTGCGATATTGCTATGAACCCGAGGATCCAAACCAGGACCTTTTCGCGCATAACTATGTACCGAAACCGAACGATTTTTCTGACCTTCCCGAATACTTCGTCCGCAAGGCTAGTTAGCGCACGTCGTTCCATCGCAGTTTTTACTGACACCCTTTTGTAGAGCCTTGTCCATGCTATATCGAGGATCCGTTTTGAGAATGGCAAAACGCCTGCCGTGGTTCGACAGTTCCTTATTGACCAACTACGGTATAATGACAACACCGCGAACCCAGTATGTTGCTACGTTACACAGGGAAACCACTGGCTTACAAGGTACCATAGTTTTCTGATGCTTTCTATATCTGCAACCTTATATCCTGCGCGGCTTGCGCTTTGGTATCGACTGCTCCACCTGAACGTGGAGAACTCCTTCGAGAAGAAGTGCGATCAGAGCAGACTGCCGAGGACACCAAGTTATTGAAACAAGCGGTCGACGAGGTAAATAGGTATAGAAGCATGGATAGGCTTATTCCATCTCCTCACAACGTAGTGACGACAGCAGTGTTGGAGGTAAGTTGTTAGTGAAATATGTACAAGACATTTCTGACAGCATCAGTGCCATCTCCTTCTGACCACTGCCAATCTTATTCCGAGCGACCTCCGGGTATTTTTCCCGCTCACTCGGTATGTTGGTCCTGGCTCTTAATACATCGCCTCACTTATCCGTTTCAGAGAGGGAAATTACACACAAGTCAGAATTGCCGCCTTCGATGGGTTGTTCATGTCTAAACAGTGGTATGCGCCTGCCATCATGCGATATATTCTGGCCGTCATGGCCAACGACCCCTGTCGGACTGTGAGACGTCACGTAGCTCGATGCGTCTGCCAAAGTTTGGCCCTTCTAGTGACCATGGGTGAGATGAAGAATTCAATGAAGGATTCGGAGTCTTTACTCATCGAGGAGGATGGGTCTGTTCCTGAGAAAGCGAAGGAAAACAAAAAGAGCGATGTTGACTTCATGATCAAAGTGCTTCGCAAGGACCGCGAGATCGGCAAGAATGAAGTGATGCGAGAATTTATGATGCCCATTGCATTGTATGTAACATTTCATCTTTCGCTGACTTCATGGTTATGTTGTCCAGGGCTCCTAATGTAGACTATGAGGTACGATGGGGCATCATCAAGCTTGCCGACCTTGTTCTGCGGGGTGTCGAGGAAGCTCCGCCAAAAGTTACAATACATCTCCCTCCGACGCCGGTGCTGGAGCAGCCACCCCCAATCAAGCTTCCACCTAGGGCAACAGCGCGACCAATCAAAACCGGCGGACCACCAATGCGGAGTCCACTTGTTTCTACATCTGCGCCTCCCAAGTTGAAGATTGTTCCTAGTGGGTCGCAGGCTCGTGCTTCTTCGGTTGCTACTCCTGTCACTGGTGCGGCCCGTATGCCTCCACCCCCACCTCCTGCAGCGAAGGCGAAGGCGAAACCGAAAGCCAGGCCCCCAACTGCGAATGGAGTCAAGGCTCCTCAGATTCCCAAAGCACAGTCAAGTGGGATGAGCGTTAATGACTTGCGTGCTTGTCGCAACGCACTCAAGAAACTGAAATTGAACAAGAACGCTCTACTCTTCATGCAGTCAGTAGATCCTGTACGAGATCATGCTCCGAAGTGAGTATTTACTTTACTTCCTCTCCATCTACTGAACTAGTCCTAGTTACTATGAGGTTATTAAGAATCCCATGGATTTGAGTACAATGGGGGCCAAACTGGAAGAGGGGATGTACAAGGATCGTTTTGCTTTCGAAGCGGACTTCCGTCTCATGATAGCGAATGCGAAACAATACAATCCTGCCGGCAGCTACGCACACACCGAGGCAATTTTCTTTGAAACATTCTTCGAGAAGTGTAAGTTACTGCATCACAGGTTTGTTTCCAACTCAAATTTCCGCAGTGTGGAATCGCATCCATAAGACCCTTGAAGCCGCGAACAAAGCCTCGGAATCCCGTCCGCCGGTTACACAATCCATTACTATCAAACAGCCTTCGACGAAGTCCGTCGTGGAGGCGTCAATGCCAGTGCCAGCTCCTACCTCTGCACCTCGACAGGCTCCTCCACGCCCTGTCATCAAGCTGAAAGTCAGCAATGCTCAAGCTACCAAAGCCGTCGAAAGAGCAACAGAACATCCGAAAGCCTCTTCTAAGGCAAAAGTTCGCAATCCCACCGTGCCGGATGAGGCCCCCCCTCCATACGTAGACGACGGTTCTCATGACCTTCTCCAGGAGGTTATTGCTATCGAGCGCGAGAAGAACGAAGTAAGACGTCATCGCAAAGTAGATGGCCGGGACGTTTCTCCAAACAGAGCGACCGGAAGTGGACCTCCGGGAAAACGTAGGAAACGCAATGTGGAAGGCGACGACGATATTCTGGCACTCACCGCACCATTGACGCGGAAAGAAAAGGCCAGCACATCATTCGTCGCTTCGGGAACCTCCACCCCAGCTCCCGAACGATCTGCCACCCCCATAACGAAACCCGTTCCACCTCCAGCCAAAGCCAAGAAAGAGAAGGCTCCCCCACCGATGGAAGCTCCTGGATCAGTAGTAGAGGTCCCCTCTCGTATTTCTATCAAAGGAAAGGAAAAGGAGACTTCTAACAATCAAGTATCTCCCTCCAAGTCACGACCAACGGCTACTGCTAATCCGATAAATGAGAAGAAATGCAGGGATGTCCTGAGGGCTCTTTCTAGACTCCCCGAATACCTTATCTTTTCTGAACCTGTAGACCCAGTGAGGGATGGCTGTCCTACGTGAGTTGCGCCTTGTTGTCCTTCCCATCGACGCTGAGTTTTCCTAGGTATTTTGAGGAAATTGCCCACCCGATGGATTTTGGCACGATGGGTCAACGTTTAACGGAAGGTAAATACGCTAGCATGGAGGAATTCGCCAAGGACGTGGACCTGGTATTCGGCAATTGCCGGAAATTCAATCCCCCTACGACATACCCTTGTAATTGTGCAGATGCAGTGGAGAAGGTGTTCAGGAGGGAATGGGCGAAAGCTCTCGAGAAAAGGCTCTCGTGGGTAGAGAAACGCAGTCTACAAGGGCTTATGACAACCTTGGTCAAGGACGATATGTCTGTTTACCCTAACCATTATACATGCACCTTACTGATTGTTCTGTCTGCCAGCTCGTTCGTTTTCCGAGAGCCTGTCGACCCCATTCTCCTCGGTATCCCGACTTATTTCCAAGTCATTCCCAAGAAAGATGCGCGTGATCTTCGAACGATCCGCCAGAAGCTGGACACGGATAGATATGACTCAACAGAAGCATTCGAGGCAGACATGGACCTCATGATTCAGAATGCACTCACGTTTAACGGTGCCGAGTCGGAGGTTGGCCAGATCGCGTTGGTCGTCAGGGATAGGGTCAAGGACATGCTGAGCAACATTAAGAGTGGGGGGAACGGGAAGAAGCGGAAGGAGGGAGATGGCAAGGGGGCTTCGCAACCGACCAAGAAGTTAAAACTTGGCTAATGCAAGCACTTTATGCATTCCGGATTGCGTTAAACACCAAATGGGAGGAACAGTGAACGCACTACTTTAGAAGGCTTGTCATAATCGTTGTATCTATTATCCTCTCGCTTTGCATATGCTATGTACTTGCTTTTGTGTCGAATGCAGCAATTAATGAGTTGATACAGTCGACGCTAATGATATGATTGCAATTCGATCTAGTGCCAAGGCCACAGCACGCAGCACGGCGACGATCTCAGTACCGCTGATCGATCGCAACTTTTGTCAGTGACCACTGAGACTTGCCAACTGCTGGTCGTACAATGACTCAAGAAAAAGAGACGACTCACGAAGGTAGCACGAATCCTACAGAGATAGATGCCATCTGGATGTCGAGCCGTACGGCGCGCCAGATCTATTCACTGGGAGAGGTAGACAAGGTGTGTACATACCCTTCTTTTCACCGAGACAGACACTCATACAAACGCCCAGGACATCACCCGCCTGCTTTCGCTGGCCGCATCCTCGGTGTCGCTGCTTACCCTCCCACAGACGGATGGGCCAGAGGACGGTTTGCCACAAGGCGGGGAGCGTTCCGAGCAATTTGTGCTCGAAGCGAGCGAGTACTTTGAACGATTAGACGTGAGTTTTGGTACTCCGTATCATCCATGTACACGATCGCGACTTTTTTTAATTCCTTTTGGTTCTCTGGACATGCAAATATGTATGTGGGTATGTCCTGACTCGAATTTCGTACTCTTGGAAAACAGGCCATACAAGGCGCGATCCGCTCATCACTTGCACATATACGCCAGTCTCGCATTGCACCGTCTGCGATCAACGCCCCTCTGCCCAACTTTGTCCCTC
>Ga0307516_10004376_pt1 | contig 17481 bp, 27 predicted proteins | sample 19_EM_MG_FD_203310 | JGI IMG/M metagenome (GOLD analysis project Ga0307516, IMG submission 203310) | Populus trichocarpa ectomycorrhiza microbial communities from riparian zone in the Pacific Northwest, United States - 19_EM | ecosystem: Host-associated > Plants > Roots > Unclassified | place...
CACCCTCGTTCTAATGGTTTGTAGTACCGGAGTTGCCTGCTCCTACTGCGCACAAATCTTGGGAACAGCTTCCTAGAGATCTGACATCGCTGGCGTCGTCGCTTGGGGTGGCCAAAGGCTTACGCCCTCTCAATCTCGAGTTATCTTGGGTGTATGTGATTCTAACCCGTTTGTCGAGTGTTGTGGGTTTACGTTCGTTCCTTTCAGCCCTTTCAAGTATGGTAACAAGGTCCCCACCGACGAAGAGGTCTCACGAGTGTCAGGAGACATACTGGATGATCTCGTGATTCTAATTGGCCGGGACCCATGCGAGAGAGCCGAAGTTCGGAGGCTACTGGATGAACTCGTTTCCCCAACACCGTCAGGGCCCGTCTCGGATCTCGCCTTTGTGGAGTGTACCCATCCAGAAGACTTTGTGGTTGCAGAAGTACTCTACGATGATAGCATCCGCCCTCACCAGCTTGTCCTGACCCGAGATGAGCGACACAGGGTACTTATGATCGGTGCCAACATTTCTGGTTCGCTTGTGCCCGACTCGCTCCAGCGCTTGGCGGAGCCTGCAGGCGACGACGCCGAGATAGAAGAGGGTTTTGGCGGGGGCGAATCTCTTTTTGAGGAGTTGGAGTTCAATTCGCAAATCCCACGCGACTTCGTTGAACCAGAGGACCTACAGGCTGAAGGTTACGAGGGCGGATGTGAAGAGTTCCTCCCGCCACCGACAAAGAGGCCACGGCTCGGAGACTTTTCACCTGTGATTGGCTCCAGCTTTGAATCTCCTCTACTATCAGAAACGATGCGTCGTACCGTTCTCCCGCCCGTGGCAGAACCAACCTCCCCGAGGAGAGCAGAGATCTCGAACGAGAGCCGTCCCCACCAGATCCCTCTCGCTCAGCAAAACATACATGTTCCCCCGGATATCACCTCGCAGCCTCACGATCCCGTTCCACCAGATATCCCCGATGCCACCCCACACGTTGTGCCTCCTGCTACCAGACGAGTTGTCGAACCTGATCCTGTACATGCCACGGGGAGGAGACGAGACTTCGCTGAGTTTCTGGCCCATCGTCTTATACATCTCAGTGCACCTCCAGCTCCGACGATAACGGAGACCACCATAGATGATCCACAGCCTATCGAAGCTCCCCGGACCGTGACCGTGGTTCCTCTAGACCTGATTGACAAAAACACAATCCAACTCCCTGCGGCTAACTCTTTGCCGGTCTCTCGCCATCAATACCTTGCCTCACTTGACCTCCTCCAAAAACACGCTCTCTGTCGGTGTCTCTCGGATGACGCTGCTGCTATAGATCTCGTTGAACGCGAATTCCTCGGCGGCGTGGATCTTATCCTCGACCAAGATACCGCCATCATGTTTATACCTCTTTCTGCGGTACCCTCCGAGTGCGAGGGTCTCATCGCTGGAATCTCTGATATTTCCTGGAGGTACTCTCACATCCTGGTCATCTTCGAAACCTTCCTCGTTTCTCAGGCCTTCGGCGATGGCGAAGAGAACTGTACCATTTCGTTCACTTTCACGGAGCCAATCCTGAAGTCGGTGAAGAAGTTAAGGAGATCGCTCGCGATCGCTGAGGGTGTGGGGACAAAGACGGAGGATTGTTTGCTCAGCTGGGCGTTTGCTAAGAGCATAGAGGAGGCTGCGAGCCTGGCAAGAATTTACGGAGACGCTGCCGAAAGTAGGGATAGAACGGGTGGATCACTTTGGCAAGAACGTTGGTGGTTAGGAGAAAGGAAAGTGGAAGACTCACCTTTGTCTGAGCCTGAGGTTCGTCCAGCACACACGTTCCGAAGGTTACCCTTGGCTTATGGGGTGTCCAGGGCGAAGGTGACCTTGCAATGGTGGCGGGAATGAACGCCTTTGCGGCTTGTCTTATCCTTTCTCAAACGTCCTCGGTCCAATTATTTAGTCTGACTCCTGGAGAAAGGACTGAGATGTTCGGCCAACTCTTGGGGACCAAGCGCATGGTGCGTGCTCGAACCTCTCCCAGCAAAGCAGCAGACTCACGGTGGGATACAGGCCGAACTGAATCGTGTTCTGGAGCAATCTGCTGCAGCGCCATCTTCGCCATTACCCACTTCCGACCTGATAGATTCCTCAAGCACACAACTATGATTTTTCGCCCCACATCGTATTCTCTTGCTGAATGTATTTATGATGTGTGGTACCGGGGCGTATTTTTGTTCGAAGTATGGAGAAGAAAAATTACAACAGACTGGTAAATCTAGCAATATGAGATGCATTCGAGAGTGATTCAATGGTTCCCTTGGATCAACGCTGGGATTTTTCCACTGCTGAGTCTGGAGACACCGGGGGGTAACGACAGAACTTGTCGGAGATAAACGTAACGGTCCACGTTCCTGTGAGAACCAGTCAGTGCGAGAGGGGGCCGTCACTTTGTAATTTACGCACCTTCTAAAGAAGAGTAGATGGAGTACTCTTTCGTGGTCACCCCTGTGACGGTGTGCGTCTCTAGGATCTTCGGTGGCTTGTTGGTTTTCTTGGTCTGGAGTTCCGACCTCTGGTATGTGAAGGTGAAGGGTGGTTCTCCAGTGAGGGTGAACACGATCTCGGCTTGGTCACCTGAGACATGCTTGAGTGTACTGGTCTCAAGCTGGGTGCAACGACATAACGTACCCTCGTGAATATCCTGCAATACCCTCTTTCCATGGCCAACCTGTGCGGAAGGCAAAGGGTAGACGGTGTAATGAAGATCCGTCACAGCCGTCTTGCACATCGTTTGCTGGTGAGCCACGGAGGTAATCATAAACTCTCCCGGTTTCTGCAGAGCCAACGAGAACGGTGAACTCCTCGCTTGCTGGCTGTGAGATTTGCCGCTGATGCGATAGCTTGAGACGAAAGGTCAGAACAGGCGCAGCCCAGGGTATTCAGGAGCCAAAACCTACCCGACGGTCCAAGGCGGGTTACCCTCAAGCTGGAATTGTGCTGTCTCTCCCTCACAGAAGTGTTCCCTTCGGTCAAATGGCACAATGGCAGCCGTTTCAGCCACATCAATCCAGATTGACCTATGAAGAGCATCTGGGGCGGTTTGCTCGCAGCGGGAAGAATCGCCAACAGAGTCAATGGTCACTAGGTAGGGCCCAATGCTGGTGAAGATGTACTTCGGTAAATTCACCTTCCAGAACGTGGTATCAACCTCGACAGTCGTATGGAAGGTCTCTCCAGCGGCCATGTTCTTGACTGAGAGAGTTATCGCGAACGGAGGCTTTCCTTCCAAAACTATCACCCCATCGGGACCAGTAAAATCCCTGGTCGCGAAGTGGTCGTTAACGCAGTAAGCCAGGTGGTTGGGAGACTTGAAGGCAGCGGATGGTCTCGTGAGAACATCTTGCTCGAACAGCAGCCTGTCCTTGAGTGGGATAACGTGGTCGCGGTGTTTGGCTAATGGGTACGCCGCGTCGCCGATCTGTTTGACTTCGTAGTACATTCTACCAGGCTCCTTCGTGTGGAGCTGGAATCTTGTATGGGGTTGGATACTGTTGAATGTCGGCTGGTCGAGGAGCTTGATCCCGCCGCCGCCGTTGTCCTTGGCAATGTTATACATGATCTGGAAAGGTGGGCGACCAGAAAGATCGAGGTCGACGTGACCGAGTGCTCCTTCGCAAATAGGTGGCAAGATATGAGAACCGTTGATCGCATCGTAATTTGATTCGGTATCCTGAGATAGACGAGCGAATGGTCGGGGCACCCATTTAACAATAAACTTCGATTCTTCCGAAATGATAGAACCGGAGCATTGCGCATCGGCGAGTTCGACGAGCTCGTAAGTCCCATCAAAATGAGCGGTGAGGTGGTCGTTCGGATTGACGAGAGTGGCCGAGAGCAATCTGTTTGGGGCCTCTTGCCGTCGGTACTTGATGGTCCAAGGTGCATCGCCAGTCAGCCTGAGTGGGATGCTAGCCTTCTCATGTTCAAGGACAGTGACTTCACGCTTCCCTCTGGCGTAGAACTTGGCGGTAGGCTACCAAGCGTGTTAGATTCAACCGGGACGCCAAATGCGGAGTGTTAACCTTTACCCTCCTGACGTTGACGGATAAACTCTGAACAGCCAAGGGGCGTTTACAGCCGTATGCGTCCTCAATGCTCGCTAAACTGGAGATTAGTAGTTACCTATGTGACAGAAGGACCATATCTTACCCAAAGCAACCTCGAAAGAGCCACCATCGTGGTCAATATCCGAGGGTATGGGAACCCGGACGGTATACCTCGGGTTGGGGATGTTCTTCTCGTGCAACAACTCGGAACCCTGAGGACTGACAACTTGAACATTGAGGTTCCACGGTCCAGTGCCCTACGAACTAGGTAAGTATTGAAGGGAGACGGAAGGCAGTGAAGACACACCTTGAGATCGACAGGAACATCCACATGACTTCCGCCACAACTACTGATGAGTCTCCTGGTTCTACCAGGGGCTATATCCCCTCTGGTGGCAAAGTCCGCGGAAGCGAGGGGGTGTATCACTTGGTCGATGCTCGGCCCGTGGAGCGGGACCTGGTTGTAGTTGGCATCACTGAGATGAGTGAACGTGAACTTGTAGTGACCGCTCTGGTCTGGCTGGAGAGTAATTTCGCCACGGGAACCGCCGACGGTCTTGACCAACTCGCGAGGGGGCTCCTTGTCCTTCTGCGATTGATAATATACCTGGAAGGGGCCGGTACCGCGGAGAATGAGCGAAGCAGAGACACCTGTGTCGCCGGAGCTTCGGAGAGACTTAGAATATTACACACCAGCCTGGAAAACCACTCACCACTCGTGGATCTTCTTCCATTCGATCTCTGCGCTGGGGAGGGGCATCTCGACGACCTTGCACGTTTCCGGGCTTAAGACGTCACCGTCGCAATACTTGCCCTTCACACCGAGAATGGTGTATTCACCGGGGGTAGTTGCGCGTAGGGTGATATCCTTAGCGCCACCCTGGGTCTTGAGTTGCTTCTCCCAACCTTTGTGCTTCTTGTCGGAAGGTGTGTACCGAACGCCGACGTCCCATACCCCGTCCAATGGATCAAAGCTGTGGGTAGTGATCGCAACTTGCGTCTCGGAACCGATTAACAAGGAAGACGGGCGACCGGGTCCGCACTTTTTGAATGACACGCTCGGGCGACGGAGGACAGTGATCGTTCGTGTTGTCTTGGGCGAAAGGGGTGGCATCAACGAATTTCCATAGCGGTCTATGACATGCTCCAGGCTATAGGTATGCGATCCGATGGCACCAAGTGAAACCGTGAGGGGTATTTGGAGCTTTTGTGGTGCCTCGGAAATGCCGCGGGTCTGATCGCCGACGATGCCCTCGACGGTGAAGTACTCCCGTCGTCCGTTGACATCCTCGTACCAACGAAGGCTGAGGGGTGGGACTCCGAATATGTCAAGGTTGAAATTGACGTCTTCGCCGGGGGTGGAACCTTTGTGGCCGGATACGACGCCAGGGGCAGCACACCTAATATTATCACCTCTCGAGGTGTCATCGGGGACAAACTCTGCCTTGGGGCAAGGAGCAATAACAACTTCCAGCGGATAAGCAAGTCGCGCATCGACGTCCGCAGAATCGAGCACTCGTTCGAGGCGCAGAGTCCCAGGCTTCGTGACACGGACGTGGGCCAAAGTTTGCGATTTTTGTAGGGCGTTGGCGGACGACTCGGTCGAATCCTCCTCTTCGTCATCGTCGTATTCATCGTACTCTGGGTCGTTAACGTCGCGCTTATTTGCGTTTGTTCGCGTGAGCTCCAAGCTCTCCTCTCTTGACTGTTCGGTAGCACGGATATCCTTGGCGTTCAAGTCGTGCGTCTCCACCTTTCCAATGATTTCTTGGCCTTCGCCGTGGCCGAGTGGAATGAGGCTGTAGCGGATTCCGATCGGTGTGGTGTTGTTCAATAAGATGGGAACCAAGACCGCACTTCCAGGTGTTTCCAAGCAGAACGCTTCAGCGTAAGGGTTGAGTTGGGCGGTACTAATAGGAGACATCCTGACGGTGTGTTGACCAAGTAGGTGTGGATCGCCGCCATCATTCGTTCCAAAGAGCCCAAAAGTTGGTACCAAGTCCGTGACTCGGAAAGGAGCTGCACCTCTTTGACCTTGAAGCCAAAGTTAGAACAAAAACACGGTGCACTTTGAACTCCACGATTTGCGCACCTCCAATTGCCGATGACAGCGCCGCTCCGAATCCCAGGTGTAATGAGATGCTCCCGAACAACACTCCATCCAGTAGGCAAAGGGTGATAAGTTGCAGGGCGAGGACGGAGGAGGTATATCGTAGTCTGGGTATCCTTAGTAGGGATAATCCGAGGATGAAGAAAACGTCGACCACCATCCACTTCGCCACATAGCCGGGTGACCAGGACTCCTCGTCATATGTCAGGAGGTACTGAAAGAAATCGAAAACTTTGACAGCCTACTTTGAAAGTCAAAACCTGGTGGGTTTCCGTGAAGTTCTCGGACTCACTTGACATAAGAGCCCCAGGCTTAACGCGTATAACCGTTGCGTGGGTGCATCGAAGTAAGACTCAGGGATGAACGGCAACTCCTCGTTCCTTTTCACGGCGGACATGGCAGAAGAGGGGAGGCCCCTAGAGATGCGTCCGAGATATGTGGTTCGTGGGCGGTTTCAGGACGAGATCTTCTAGAGACAGTCGCGCATCGAGGGAGTGGACGTCAAAGAAATGTATTTTGGAAATGCACGCGTCTTGCACACGTGACTAGTTGTCGCCGGAGTGGCCCTTCCGCGACCGAGCCAACCCCGGCCGTCCGCCGATTGTGCGTAAGACTCAGAGTCCGTAGGTTTGGGCCCACCTCGATGCTGAACCCCCGGCATTTAATTTGGCCACCACATATCGTATAACCGACCGAGAAATGTACGCGCACATGTACACCCACTGAACCACAACTACAGAGAGCGAGGTCTTATGACGACCGGTCCCTCAACCCTAGAAGAATGTCTGGACAACGACGTACAAAAAAACGACCCAGCAGAGAATCTTCAGCTGGGGGTCCAGCCCGTGGTACATGTCAGCAACGTTGTAAATGAAACCCTTGAACCCTCCGGCAACAACCCCTGCTGGCTGGACGTTAGGAGGTGGCGTGCCTGCTGGACCATCTCCGCCCAACTTGTGTCCTTTTCCGGGGAAGGTTGCATCCGCGGTCGCCTGGCCGGGTGAACCAGCAAGGTTTCTCAGCGCCGTATCCAACCCACTGCGGACAAAGGGCTGTCAGGATACGGGATCTCTGCGAAGGGTGAGAGTCCTACACTCTGTCAGCACCGCGAATCATATCCACTTGCTTTGAACCCTTGAAAAAGATGAACGTCGGCCTGCGACTCGAGTTAGTCGGCCAGGAATGTCGGCAATGCCCAGCGACTCACATTGCGGTAACCTTGTGTTTGGAAGAAACGGCCTTTGCAGCGTCGACATCGCACTTCAGAAAGTTGACGTTGGGGTACTGGTTGGAGAACGCCTCGAACACCGGGGCGATCTGATGACACGGCCCGCACCTAGGTCGTTGTGAGGGAACCGTGAAGCTCTATCAGCATACTGTGTTGAGTAAGCGCTTCGTACCACGTAGCGTGGAAATCGATGACCTAGGGGTTCTATCAGTCAGGTGCATTCAATGTGCGCCTAGACACCCAGACGTACCGAAACCTTCGTAGGGGACTGCCCGAGAATCCCGTCGAGTTGGGCGTTGGTCGTAATGTGGGTAATGCCCATCGTGAACAAATGATTTGTGGCCGGGTTGGTAAGTGTCGGGGTGTGGTGGCGAACGCGAACGATGATGTGTACCGCCAAGACTCGGGGCCAGGGCGGAGCCTTTCCTAAGTATATGAATTCCCACGTTTGCTACGCTACTGCATCATCAGGAATGGCAAGGTTTTGGGGTACGACCTTCATCAGTAGGTCTACCGGCACGACGATCTACATTCTAGGGTGGAAAGTTGGGACCTGGATATCTGGGACCTGGGATCCCACTGGTTGATCTTCCTCCCCGCTGAACTCGGCTTCGCCTTTGTCTTCAACAAGCTGGAGGTGCAGTCAATATGTATAGCCAGGGCAATTTCGTCGCAATCGGTACCTTTCCGTCTGCAATTTCGATGTCCTCGAGCCCCCAGTCCCTTGAGGCACCACCTTCAAGGTGCGCTCCATCCGCCAACTTCTTCACTTCCCATCCACCGATCACCTTCCAATCCCCCTCCTTCCTCACAAGTTCTGTGAGGGAGCAGCACCCGACCCTTATTGGCAGCTTCCGATCACCGTGCAGGCTTCTTATGAGCGCGATTATCGTCGCAGCATGGCTTACGAGCATGATTACTTTGTGCTGGGGGTATACTCTCTCCACATGCGGGATGAAGACAGAGAGGTACCCATCGGTGCGATCGTGGATCCCTTCCACGTCTTCTCCTCGACGGGATGGATACCAGGTTGTAGACCACCCTGCAGGATCTATTTCTGGGAACCATTGCTCGAGGTCGGAGGCAGTCTTAGGCCTAGGATGAAGACCCGTCCCGGGGGCAACCGGAGAGTACCATTCACTCAACCCTGCAAAGAAGTTATCAAGTAGCACACAGTTGCGAAGTTAGGAGGGCGAACCGTGCTCCACGTATAATGGGAGTTCCAAGGCTTGCGCCGTCGGCTGGGACGTCTGCAGGCACCGGTCTGGGTGTGGTCGATCAGTTGACAACGGACCGCATGGTTAAGCACGGAACTAACAGTAGGGAGAGGAGAAGATTGCAGTTGGCCGTTCTTCCTTGGGAAGTGAGAGGACATATTGTGCAAACTCCTTAGCCTGGGCCTATCTCGGATTTCAAGATCAAAGCTCTGTTGTTTGATCCACACATGGGGTCGTACCTCTCCGTAGGCTGCGAGTGGAGGGTCCCTCGGGAGGCCAGTTGGACTCGTCCTACGACAGACTCCGTCAGGGAAATGCGGAGATGAGGACAGATTGTGTGATCATGGAGCACCAGTTCATAGTAACCCAGTTCAGTCGGAATCCTACATAGACGATTCAAGACGATGCTTTGAAATGGCTTTGAAACGGACTTACCATGCCTCGCGATGTAAACCTTTTCGATCATGGTCAGTGCAAGGTTAGTACTCTACGTTGCCAGCAAACGGCCGCGCGGGGGTAAGATGTCAAGTCGAAATGGCGGACACGCGCCAATTCTCGGCCAGGACACGCAGACAGCAAACACCGAAAAATCAGATCCAAGCGTGCACTTTTATATTTCATTGTTCAAGAGCTATAAACATGTACTAACACAAAGAACGAAGCGACAACTGCGTTCAGAAAGGGAGCCGGGAAAAGAAAGGAAGCAGGGGAAATATACATGTCGTGGTGTCATGTTGTAGCCGTATCATTTTGACACAGGGAGTGCCGCAGTTTGCGAGGGTGGAGAGTGCTCATGATAACGAAGGGAAAGCAGTCTCGTCGGCAACGTTGAGAGGGCGTGTGTTGCCATTTGATCGTCCGTCACGTCCTCGGTTCCGTTCACGTCCACCACCCCTGTCTCCACCTCGGCCACCACGGCCGCGACCTCTGTCGGGGCGTTCGAAACGGGCATCGATCTCCAAATAGACTTTCTCCTCCTTCTTTGCGCGAGTCTTGGGAGCGGACTTGGACTGGACGGTGGTAAGTAGATGTAAATAATAAAGTACAGTTTATACGGACCTTTCCGACAAAGTAAGAGTCCTCTTCTGCGCCTTTGACGAGTTCTTTAGCACCCTTCCAGAGGCTTTCGTCTTGTTCGATCTTCCTGGTCTCCAGCTGAGGAACGATGGAGGATTTCTCCTTCTGCTGGGCAAGATATTGATCGAGAGTCAGCGTGTTGTCTGGCTCTTCCTCTTGACGGTCCCTGGGACGGCGGTCGGACCGCTCGGCAGGCTCATCGGCGTTCGTGGTGGAGGTGGGAGCGGGAGCAGGGGCGGCCCAGTCAGTGTTACCACCTTCGGCACCCCACTCGGTGTTGCCAGCTTCGGCACCCCATTCAGTATTACCACCTCCACCTCCGCCTCCATCTCCACCACCCCAGTTATCACCATCTCCAGTGGCTCCCCAATTTTCGGCGGGAGCCGCTTGTTCAGCAGCGGCATCGTTGGCAGCAGCAGTCTCGGTCGCGAGTTCGGTCTGGCCTTCATCGCCACCCCAAGATTGGTGGATCTTCTTTTCCGAGTCGCTGATGGAATCCAGGGTAAATCACTCGATCTCTGAATCAGAGTGAAGGTGCGTACGTTTTGCCTGTAGCGCTGTGACGATCGTATGTACGTCGTCCTTCACCACGAGAGCCTCCCCTATCACCCCGGCCGCGATTGCCACGACCACCACGACCCCCGCCGCGACCTCGGTCGACAAATTCAACTGGATAGGAAGGAAACGGATTGCGATGACAATCAGGGGGGAGATTGGCGCATTTCTAGGGGAGATGATTACCCTTCTTGCCGGTAGAATCATCGGCACCGTCATCCTCAGCACCTTCCCGAGGAGCGGATGTACGAGCGCCACCCCTTGGGTAGTACTTGCCGCCCTTTACACCGGGACCGCCACGACCGCGGCCGCCGCGCTGACCACCTCTGGATGGGGGTTGGTTGGTACTGCTGGGTTGAAGTGGCTCAGGCGCAGGCGGGGTCGCTCCGTCGTCCTCTGTGCGGCGATGAGGACCAAGAGAGTGGTGATGAGATTAGATACGGACCAACGAGGAGGGCGAAAGCGTTTTTTGAAGCCACCGACATGGTTGAAGGTGGATTTGAGGACGATCAGTAGAACGTCTTGCAGAGTTTTGCGCAATCTGCAACGATGAGTTTTTTCTTGAGACCCTCGGGCGAGCTGGAGATTATCGTCAACCGTTCCCCGGTTTCGGCTGCTGCACAGCCACAGCTGTACAGTTCAAACCCAGCTTACAAAAATCGTGGAAATTCCCGGAAAATATTCCTTAACGCTTAAACCACAGGTACGTCGTCCGTCGTTTTCCGCACGAAACGCGACTCTGACGGTCCGCAACAGCCCTCAAAAGCATCTCGACGACTGATCCGCCCGCCGTAATTGGACTGGAGTGGGTCGAGGACCTTGAGACCGTCAAACTGGGCTGGAGACTGAACATAGGGACGGGACTTGGGTGCGTCGGACGCGTTCCATAGGGATTCTCTTCGGAGACGTCTCTGCGGCTGCCCTTCGTGGTCGTCGTATGGGTTTTGTACGCAATGTCTCGTTGTACAGATTATTTCAGATAGTATTTTGTTATTTTGTTCCTTGCACCCCTACCATCAACTAAACATGGCCTCACGTCGGCTCGCCATCTCCTCCCTCCTGTGCAGTGATGAGACGAATCCGCCCTCCTCATCACCGACATCGTCCCCGACGTCGGCAAGGACGTCGGCCGCCCACGACTTTAGGCCTATTGACCGCCCTTCACGTCATCACCCCGCCTTCCCAGCCCAGACAAGCAACACACATCCGCCAACTTCCCCTAGCTACCGTCCCTTGTCTGATGCTAAATACACCCCCGCCGTAGACCGACCGCGGTCATATAACGACAACGACGGGCCCAGACCCCGCCCGACCACGTACTCACCCCAATTCGTTTACCGACGAGAACCTTCAACCTCCCCTGAACGCGTCTCGGCACAACACCAACACCAACAAACCTACACCTCACCAATGTCGCCGTATAACACCCAGCCCCCCACTCAACCCAGCCCATGGAGCGGGCAGTCACCCTTATACGCCCGCCCTTCCACGTCGGGCTCTCAAGACAACTACCTCCCTCTTACTCGGTCCCCAGTCCAGCCGAGGTCGAGGTCCTTCTCCAACTCGTCGATGCACCTTGCCCAGTACCCGCCCCAGTCAACTCCGACGTACCCGCCGTATAATTCTAGTCCCGTCTTACCCCAACCATCCCCATCACTTGGTGGCGGGCTCGAGGCGCTGGCTCAAGCTGCAAGTCAAGAACGCCGACGCTTGAGCAATGAGTTCGCGGAGTCAAGGCGGACGGCCTCTCGCGAGAGTGTAACGCGTACCCCGGTGGTGGTACACCACCCCACCACCTCCCCTTCCACGCACGAGTACACCAGAGAGTCAGCTCCGGCCTGGAGACGCCGGGGTCAGGAGCATCGTGAACCTCCTCACAAGAGGCGAAAGAGTTACGATCTCCTTGACGAACCTATTCCGGCAGAACCTTTGGAACTCTTCCAGCCAGTCAGGCCACCTCTCGAAAGGAGCTCTCTGATGCGTATCAGCGCTCTTGTGCCAGAACTCCGTGTGTCGCCGGACCGCGCCCACGCGCCCCCAAAGCCGCAGCGCCCCCCAACTCTCCCCCGCGTCTCTGACGTTCGCCATAGCGTCAGCACCGGCCCTACCATCCCCATTGCGAATTTGCTCACAAATGACCCCCCTCCTCGAAGGACCTCACCCCCACCTCCCCCTTCACTCCCTCCTTTGCAAATTCTACCGTCGCCCGTCGTCCGGAAAACTCCAACACCCCCACCCCCTCGTTCGCCCACCCCTCCACCGAGGTCAGCATCTCCCGTTAACGAACCTTCGAAGTCCCCAACTGAGTATCGCGAACCCCACTGTTCACCAGAAACCCCAGTACTCTCTGACCCCGATGGTCCCGTATCAAGTCTCTCTCTCCCAGAGGTTCAATCTCCCTCACCAATGGTTGAGGAGGCCGTCGAGGTAGACGTTGAGGAAGTGTATAACGTAGCAACCTTGACAACCCCTGTTCGGGAATCAAGCGAGCCCCCTACACCGTCTCCTGTCATTCCAGTTGAAATGCATCCCTCACTTTCCCCTTCGCCTGTCGACGACAAACCACCTACACCAGCCAGGTCACCTTCCCCTGTGGCCGAACTTGAACCCAAGGCCGAGTCTATCCCCGAACCACCTGTTGCCCGATTACACGAACCGGAGCCGGATCCAGAGCCTGGGGTGGAACCTGAACCCGCACCTACGTCTGTGCCAGATGTGGAGGAGGAACCAGTAGTCCCACCCATGACCGAGCCTCCTCGACAGATTTCCATTATTTCTGTTTCAACACCCCTCCCGCCTCCATCATATTCCTCCCCTATACTTCCGATGTCAGGACCCGGCCTCCGACCACCTTCTCCCGTCCGAACATTTCATTACTCCCCGCCCCAACACCCCCCTGCTCAGTCAGAACTCGAACACGACCACGACACTGAGGCGAGGGGTGATGACGATGGCACAGAGAGCGATAACATGACCATCGACATGGAGTTCGACCTCGCCGTTGGTGTAACCGGTGACAATACCGTTGGAGGTGGAGGCACGAGAACTGACAGCGAATACGACATGGATGTTGATGTTGACGATGAACTTCTCAGACTTGTGAATGGCGACAATAACGGCGCCGTACATGGGGACAACGGTGCCGGGCGCACGGACATGGGCCGATATAAGGGCAAAGCGCGGGCAGCGAGCACACCGACGGACACTTTCTTTGACAACGCCGTGCCTCCCCCGATGGACCTGGAAAAGATTATGAGGGAGCAGGGACAACCAAGGGTTCTGTACCAGCAGTTGCAGGGCCCTGGGCAGCCTCTTGTTCCGTTGATCGTCCATGAACCTCCGCCTGAACCAAAACCCGCGCCAAAACCTGCCATGAAGGGGAAGAAGAAACAGACTAAGGTGGGTGGCCCGGGGCTTTCTTGTTTCTAGGTGTAGCCGTTGATGAATTCTGTCCAGGTCCCTGGGAAACCGAAACAACCTGCTAAATTCCGGGTTAAGGGCGGCGCCAAAGCCAAGGCGGACGCCCTGCAAACTCAGCCCATCGTCGAGACCGTGTCATACACAGGATCAGGACGGATGACCAAAGCCCCTGCCGTCCTCTCGCTGCCCGTGACAAATCTTAACTCGTCCGCCGTTGGAGCTGCCGCTGCTCGTTCGAGGTCACAGTCGACACTGCCCGTGACGAGCGAGACTGTGGACGAGAAAGAGGTAGAGAGGGACGAATCGGACGATAAGGTGTACTGCATTTGTAAGACTGAGTACGAGGAGGGTAAGGTCATGATCGCTTGCGACAGGTTTGTCATCCTCCCCACGCCTCGGTCGTGCAGTGACGTTGATGATCGTCGACTCCCAGGTGTGACGAATGGTACCATATGCAGTGTTTGGGCATGTCCGATCTGGAAGTTGACCTCGTGGACCAATTCTTCTGTTCTACATGCATCCAGAGTAAGCCACCAAAAGGTGTCGTTTCGGTGTCCAGATTGCTTATGGCTATTCGCCAGATAATCCCAACCTCCCCCTCAAGACGACGTATAAGACACGCTGCTTCGCGGGACTCAAGCACAAGGACCCTTCATCCTCTAGCGCGTGCTACAAGCCGGCTCGAGGCGCGTTTTCGAAGTACTGCTCCGAAGAATGCGGCGTCAGTTTCATGGACACGAAAATTGAGGCTTGGACGGCAGGAGGCGGCCACAAAGCGAAACTCTGGGAAACCGTAAAGGATGCCGACGCGAGAGAGGGTGTGGCCACCGTTTTTTCCGGGCCCAAGAAACCCGCTACAGTCAAGGCCGAAGTTGACGGGGATGGAGACGTCAAGCTCACCGACGGTACCCTCCACTACACGAAACCAGAACCCGATGGGCCAGGGACTACTGTCAAGAAGGGCCTAAGCAAGCAGAAGGAACGAGAGCTCGTCAGGTTAAAGAAGGAGCTCGAGAAAGTAGTTGATCTGCGAAACTCGATGAAGCAGGAGCTGGAGGTTATCGAGTGGAGGGATTCCTTGATCAAACTCGCGAGCCAGAGGTCTGAGGAGGTGGGGGAGTGCGGATGGGACCAGAGGTTGTGCATGGACGACGAGGAGTGGACCGAGGTCGGACCGACGGTTCTGGAGAATTACGACGGGCAAGAACAACAGGAAGATGAATCCGAGTCCTTCGGGGAATGGTGGTGCAGGGGCAAGAAGAAGTGTGACAGGCACGCTGGGTATGAGCTAGTTTGTTCCTCATTCCAGGGAGTTTCGCGGTTGACCTATCCCTGCTGTTCCAGGTGGCAGAGGCTTCGGGCAGCAGAAGTCGAGTTTGAGATCCACCAGAAGGATCTTGGGTTGAAGAAACTTGCGGAGACCGAGCGAGACATTCGGAGGAGAATCGAAGACATCATGGACCCTCAGGTCGGTCCGGCCCAAGTTCAGGTGAACGGCAAAGAGAATGGGACGAAAATCAACGGGACCGGGAAGACTGGGAAGAAACGGAAAACGACAGGGTGACGGACCGATTTAGCAGGGCTCGGTCTCAACCTGTATGATTGTAGATATATGTGTGGTGTTTTCTGGATCTACAGTACATGCTATTGGATTAGTAAAAGTACATGTATATCGTGCTGGAGGTCAGGCGTAATGAATCTGCCGGGTTAATCCCCTCTCCCTTGGAAGCTTGCATTACTCGTGAAACTCGAGGTCAATCGAGACCGACGAGGCTAACTGAGTTACACCCCCGAGGTTCAGTAGCCGTCGCCCTCTCCGCCTTCCTTCGAGAAACCTTTCTCTTCGTGGAGTACTTTGGATTTGAACTCTTCTCGTCGCTTTTTCAGATCGGTGTCGCGTTTGTGGTATGGAAAGAGGGCGTCCCATTCGACCTGCTTCAGTGGGACTTCGTCTTCTCGATCAAGGTCCTGGGAGGTGGGATGAGAATTGCAAGAAAGGGGGGGGGGCTTTGGCGTATACTCACGATCTCGCCGAGTAAAACGACGTTCTCACCGCGGATGAGGAAGAGACCGACCCATTGTTCGGCGAACAGGTCCTGGTGGTATATCCTCTCGACTGTGTCTTCCAAGACCAAGTTGGCTGAAAGCGGTTGAAAAACACACCCACCCAAGCATTCAGTCTCCGCAAAGGAGAGGAACCGGTATGGACGGTACGCACCGAACTGATCATAAGATCTCAAGACCCCAAACAGCTTTCTTCCGTCCCGGAGGACGACCAGCATCTTTCCTGGAGCGATGTGACGAATGGGCTGTTTTGTCTTTATCTGGGAGCGCTGGGATGGACTGAGACGTACGGTCGACGCAATCCACCAGCGACCCCGAAGTCGTGAACGGAATGAGCGAGTCCATCCAAAAGGAACTCTTTTACGCTTGAGTTTTCCGGGTTTGCGGGTTGCGGTTTGCAAGTGAAGTGGCAACGGCCCGGGTTCAGATCAGTCGCGGATGTAATCGGTGCCGCTGGTCCGATTGTATCGGTGTCTGACTACGGACTACGACCACCGCACATCCCCGTTTCTTACGTTCCATAATAACCTTGTGAACCTCGCCCGGGCGATGGGTGACCACACGGTGTTGTAGAATACAACCGTATGCAAGGGTTTCACGATGTGTTCGCCTGACCTGCCAGTCCATCTTACACGAATCACCCTCCGCCGCCAAGGGCCCGTTTTTTCGGACGGACTGATCGAGAAGATTGTCGGTCAAACCTACTCGCCCTCATCGGTGCAGGAGGTGTCGGGAAAACGTCTATCGCTCTAAACGTCCTCCATTATGATCACGGTTTGGAGCCAACCGCCGCTTTATCGTTACGACCAGTTCCTCTAACCGGATCGTCACCTCTAGCAAAACTTACTCCTCCGCTAATACCCATTCCTATGGGGAGGTTACGATGGGAGTGAGTCGCCAGGGGTCATTGTGGTGACGACCATGAGGAGGAGGAGACCGATGGAGCTGAGAGATTGAACTTGATGTTCAGCACTTCAGTTCGTGGCACGTTCCCCGGGATGTGGTTCCCCGGCGTGAGGAACACGTCGGATATACAGACCCGAACGGCATAGTGGGTCTATGAGGGGACCGTCCTCCTTGGGGTGCGAATGGGAAAGAGATCTGCCCCGATGAGTAGATATCCAAAGCTCCTAAAGAGTTCACCGAGAACGCCCCTGATTCCAAGCTCACAGGGCTTCCATCTGCAGCAAGGACAACCTGCAAGGCCGCTGGGCGTGCAAGGGGTGCGTAGCGTGTATCTCCCGTCGAACCTGGATCTTGGCCGATCGATTCGATTCGGTCGTCAGACGACCTCGAGAACGAACCCAACCCCCAGGCCCAAGTCAACAATGAGGCAGAGGCCGCGTCCGCGAAGGGACTTGTGCCGAAGACCGTAGTTGGGCCGGTGTTAATCGGGACGGGCGGGAAGCTGACGGAGGAGAGTGTTCGAACGACATTATGCCGGCCTGAGACAATGCTGGCCCACGGACCTGAGGTTCTTTGCACCTGACTACCGCATTTTTCGTTTGGGTCATCGCATAGGGTGCCCGTTCAATCGGCGGGTTTAGTTTGTGGAACGGCGCATGCTCCACGAGTCGACCACACGGAATGAAAGTGGTGCTGTCAATGCCTGCTCTTGCGGACCTCCAGATCACCATTCGCGGGACCACCTTGGCGTACGGGCGTAGTGGGGTCACGGGGAACCGCCCACCCTGGGGTGCGAACCGTAAAGGGATCTCCCGGCGGTGAGAGAGGTCAGC
>Ga0307516_10004377_pt1 | contig 17479 bp, 21 predicted proteins | sample 19_EM_MG_FD_203310 | JGI IMG/M metagenome (GOLD analysis project Ga0307516, IMG submission 203310) | Populus trichocarpa ectomycorrhiza microbial communities from riparian zone in the Pacific Northwest, United States - 19_EM | ecosystem: Host-associated > Plants > Roots > Unclassified | place...
TTCCTCTTTGGTTCTCAGCACTCAGATAGTTTATATATTGTTGCGGTAAGGAGCAGAAACGGGGGGGAGGTTTCGTCGAAAAAGCTTACATAATAGGGTGTCGGTTCCTAACTACATCTACCTTAGGTTATTTTCTAAATCGATAAGCGAGCGGACTCCGAAATATTTACAGCTAGGTTTCCAAACCGTAAGCATGTCACGGTCAAGTCAAAAAAACAGAGGCATTCTGTAGATCGCGTATCAATGCGCATCACTCACCCAGTTACTGCGACATGAGGATGTCTGATGCCGCGCTCTGTTGAAGGTTGCGCTAGATGGACGGTGGCGGGGATTTGAGCAGACGGTCCGGGGGCTCGCCCGGGCCTGCGTGCGTTATTCATTTGGATGGCATCCTGCCACAGAACACCTACGTTCGGCGCACCTTCGAACTTGCTCCGGGCCTGGGGAGATCCCCTCCGTATGTCGACCCAAACAAAAAAGACACACAAAGCAGTGAACGGTGCATAACGTCTGGGGACGAGACTAGCACTGAGGTGCGTCTGAAAAGGGACACTGGCCGACAAGCGAGATTCGGATGAGCAGCGGGCGATGGATTCTGCTGACAAACGGTTTAGAAAGGTCGGCTAAGTCTGGAAAGGGGGTCATCCTGATTGAAGTTTGAAAGAGGGTGGCATTTCATACTTAGTCCGACTAGCGAGGTGACCCATTTGGCAAGCCGAGCTCGGCTGATGTCGCTTAGGCCGAATTGAACGTAATGTTGAGTTGATGTTGGAGCTTTTGACGGCCAACATCGCGACCAACATCAACTGAACATCAAAGGCAACATCAAGCCCATATCGCCTGCTCTGACCGTCACTATTGCCATGTGCCGCACCTGTAGTTCTTATTCCATATGAAAGACGTTTAGTGGGCGAATTCGCGATATGTGCGAGATGAGTGAAATTGGGTCGATTCCAAAAAGATCACGTTGTCCATTTGCTGGAAGAATCAAAGTTCTTCACGAGACAAATGATCATTGGCGGATGTATAATACAAATAATAGATAGACAATACATATTCCAAGGCACAAACAGAATTACGCACCAGAACAATATAAGATACGTTAAGTAAAATCAAGGAAAATCGGCATCCACACTCTTCCAATACGCAACATACTTCTCCAAATGCATGTTATCAAGAGCCGTACTCCTGACAAGCGTCAGCGAATCCTCTCTCGTCAGCGCCGTACGCAAAATCACCGTCCCACTCGACATCCTCTCAAAATCCCTCTCCAAAAATCCCAAGATCTTGAAGGCAATGTTCATAGAAGGATCTTCTCCGAGCGCACGGACGCAACGAATCCAGTCAGTCAACGGGACCAGCGGAACCGGGGCATCTTTACCCCCAAGGATGGATGTCAGATGACGGAGGATCCCATCCCAAGACTGCCGCGAGGGGTTCTCGAGATGGTAGAACGATCTGAACCCTCTCGAAAACAGGAGTTCGACCAGAATGTCGCCAGCGCGGTTCACCGGCATCCATGCTAGCGACTGCCGACAAGACATCTGTAAATTCGCCGACCCAAGAAAAGAAAAAAAGGGTGAACGTACCCCTTGGATGACAGGTAGCGCCTTGATCTTCTGCGACGCTCGTACCACAATCGGGAAGTGCTCCGATTCGTTCCACACACCTGACCCCTCCGGACCTGTCAACTGCCCAATCCGTACACTCGACCCTAAAATCAGTGGTTCCTCAACGTTGTACACGCTTCCGTACATCTCCACCGCTGCCATCAAGACCCGTTCACACACCCATTTGGCCTCGGGATATCCAAACTCAGCCGTATTCTCGGCGTCTAGAGGAGCTTCAGGCACCTCGTACGGCCCATGAGGGTTGAGGAGGGGAAAGCGCCCAGCAACGGCGACGGAAGAGGCGAAGAGGACTCGTGTGGGGGGAGAACCTGGTGCTCGCTTTCCGGAGCTCAGCAGGGCAAGACGGACGAGGTTGCATAATCCATGCACATGGGTCTCAAAGGATGCGAGACTACGGTTGAAGTTTACGGGCCATGCGTTGTGGATGATATGCGTCGCATCGAGAAGCTGTGGTGAGATGTTCAGATGAAACGTGGACGTGGATATATCGATGAGTGAGACCGTACCTGCTCAAACCCGTCTTTCCCGAGGCCGAAGTCAGGACGTCCCACGTCAACTTGATAAAAGGCACATTTGCTCCACGCCGCACTCGAAATGCAAGCGCCGCGTTTCGCCATGAGATCCAGCTGACGTTTCTGGGGCGACCCAGCGTGACGTCGATTCAGACAAATGACTTGCGAGATATCGGGATCGCTGGCGAGTCGAGCGAGAAGGAAACATCCCAAGCTTCCCGTCGACCCCGTCAGAAGAACGACATTGCGTGGCGAAGCGCTGGAAGTCTTCAATTGTGATCGCGCGCTGTGTACCTGCGCCACGAGACAAGAATACCCTTTCAACACATCTCGGTACTTTTCAACCATCTCCTTCATCGCCATGACCCGCGTGGATTGGTTCAGCTGGGAGGTTTCGAGATGGTGACTAGACATCAACCGCTCAAGGGCAACATAAATCTTCTTGATAGAAGAGTTCTCGAAACAAAAATCCTGCGCCAGGTCATCCACGGGATTCGGTAACCCTGGAGTTGCCCGCAGCCTATTGAGAATGACCTTCCTGAGTCGACTAGCTTGCAAGCTATCCATACCGGCCTCGAAGAAGTCCGCAGTGTCAAAGAGCTCGTGCTCTACAATGTCTTTGACCAGCGCACGAATAGCATCCAGAAGAGTAGGGTCATTATCTACAGAGGGAAGAGGAAATGGAGGGGCTTTCGAGTGAGAACCCCGCGCGTAACATGCCTTGATTTCTGGGTCAAAAGCGGCGAGGATAGCTTTACGTGCCAGGGTGCCCTTATCAGTTCGTTGAAATGGTTTTGTCGTTTCTCGGGTGATAATGATCATATCGGGCGAGACCTTTCCGTGCTTATCGGTCAGGGCGTTTCCGCGTTCGAGATATGGAAGGATCGACGTCATAAGAGCGCCTGTGCTCTCTGGGTGATCTTGATCAACCTGTTTCTGGCCATCGGCAAGTTCGACGAGAAGACCGAGGGCCACCTGACCGTCGCCAAATGCAAGAGCAGCATTGATGCGAGGATGTTCCGAAACAGCGCGTTCAATACTGGTCGGGCGAACCTTCTCACCCGTGGAGAGAACAAGGAGGTCGTCGGCACGGCCGATGATCCTGTATTGTTTAGCGTCATGAGGGTTTCTCTCGAGTAAGTCTTGAACCTCGAACGGATCTGTCCAGCCTGGTGGGTGGCCGATGAGACGATAACCATTCCCGTCTCCCAGCGGAACCAACTGGATGCCAGTGTCGGTCCTTGGCATCAGGTAACGCCAGTCATAGCCACGAGGAAGCCTTTGAATCGGGGCAATCCCTCCAAGCTCAGTGCACCCTACTCAAGTAGAATCAGATCTCTAACGCCAATAGATCTAGATCGCGTATTTGAAGACGCACCCCAATGATTCAAAAGATTGACACCGGCAGCAGCTATCTGCCTACCCACACTGTCTTTCATTGGAGCTCCTCCGACAGCAACAATCTCCAAATTTCTCAATGCATTAATACCTTCATCTCTGGGGAGGCGAACGCATTCTTCCAGGATGGAAGGCACCGTGAACAGGTAACGCGCTCCGCGGGATTCAAGGGTCGCGAGTGTTGTTTTGGCCGTGGGAATTATGCCGGCAGGGGGCAGAACAAAAGGCATGCCAACCGACAGCGACAGGCCCGGTGCCATAAGGCCGAACCCCTGGATAAGATCTCAATCAATTTTTGACCAGGGACCAGATACGGAACCACTGACATGATACAAAGGTAATGTGGACACGTTGAATCGGAATGGTTCAACTTGTTCTGGTAATCGGTGACAAGACGCGTAAAGTAACGGATAAGTTTGGCTGTGGTAGATTGGTTTCGGGAGCCCGGTCGTGCCAGACGAGTGCATAATTATGGCGTCCAGATCACCTGGTTCGTAAGCAGTATATCTTGAAGGAACAACGAACTTTGACGTGTCGCGACCTCCGTGGAGAAGCCCTTCGTAACCTAGAGCGTTTACGAGATCGGGGATATGTGAACTGTTGCGTTCCGCTCGAAGGAGAGAAGCGGCTTCGTTTGACGGCCACGACGTATGTGTGCTGGTCAAAACACATGAAGGGGAGGTTTCGATGAGGAGTTGGGCGATCGCAGCAGGCGTCAAGCGTGCAGAGAGGAGTAGAACCTAGTTTATCGCTATAGTCAACCGGGAACTCGGAGTGCATGAACAGACTGACCGGTGTCCCAATACGCAGTAAGGCTGCCATGTATATAAATATGCTGATGTCGCTGCCAAGCATAATTCCCACGGGCGGCACGACCTCTTGCCGTCTGGTGCGGCCTTTGGTACAGCCGGTCTGGATGAGCCAAGACGATGCGTATTCGACGGCAGCTTGGAGTTGGAAGAAGGTAATCTCGCAAGGGGAGACGTCCTGTCCATTGGCATTCTGAACGCCGAAAATGTGATGAGGGTTATTCGCAGCGTTGAACTCGACTAGATCGGGAAGGGAGTTGACAGCGCCATCATTGGCGTTACCGAGGTTAAGTTTGGGGCGAATGTAGGTGCTGCGAGCGAGAGCGGGGGACATAGTAATCCTCGCTGTAGTAGACAAAGCCGGTAGTGGGATGAAATGGGTCTTGGGGAACTTTGATATACCGAATTTCAACGTCTAATAAAGCGATGCCGCGAACGATCACGTGTAGAGGTTAACTTGATAGTGGACGATCACGGATTCGGATTGGGCGATCCTCGCTCGCGGACCCTATTCGGTTGTGTTAAAGGTTGATGTCAATCGGCTGAAGCATGCAGATCAATTCTGCAAGCCGGTCAAACAGGACTTTCCAGGCATGTTCTGGCACTGGCGCTGTGCCGACGAACTGGAAATCTGAAGCAAGAGGAACATCGCCGAACGAACAAAGGTCCTGAACTAGGTGGGGACGATGCTCGCCTTTCCGATCACCGAATCCGATTCGGTGTCGTACACGCGCGTCAGGCGTGATAGTGATCGAAGAACCCATAGTGACCAGTGGCTTCTTAGTAACGAGAAAAATCTGATGAATCAGGCTGAGGAGGTATGATGCCCTTGGACGGTCGACCCAAATGCCACAGACATCCCAAGACCTATACTTAGCTATCAAGGGGATCCGAGTTTCTGTGATGACTGGGCTCAGTCAGCAAAAACTCACGTGTGTTGGGTCCAACACCCATGTTATCAATACCATAGCAACAAAACCGCGGGCCCGCCTGAGAGCTCCGGACTTGTATCTGCCATTCTCAAACCAGTCAAACCAGCGCTGCCACCTGTCGCTCCCTTGCATCAACCCCTCGCAACATTTCCGTCATGCATCCTTGCAGGGATTAAGGTCGTGGGTTTATTCTCGGATCAGATGTGTCAATGTCAGGTTATGTTAATAACCCTTATCGCCCGCGCTCATGAAGTTCGGCTCAACCCCGCTCGATTTTTCGGCTTTCATCCGGACGGTTTTGCACCGGTCTCTATCCGAAAAATGGCTCATGCATAGTTTGGGGTTTTTATCCGGAAACTGCGCCAGCCCTCTCGAAAAATCAGAATTTTTTTTCCTGCTGCGCGTGTAAACAATATTGTGGTCCGTGTTCGGAAGTGAATAAGTGGAATATCAACTTTTGGGGTATTTTCAAGTGTACACAGAAAGAAGTCGAGAAATTCCTTCACTGTGATGGTCATCTCGAGGGAAAAACACAGTTGAATCTGAGCTACATACATAGAGCAAGTACAAGTCGAAATATACCTGCCATCTATTGAACAGTTATGTCAGGATTTTCGCAGGATCGGGGGTCGACTCAGACTCAGACCCAAATTTTTTACGCTGTCCCCTCACTGAGGGCTCATCCACCCCAAGTTTTATCCGCATTTTGGCTCACGGGTTTTCGAAAAATTTCCAGATTTTTATCCGCGTAGACCTGAGGGATTTTTGGCTTTTTGCCCCAATTTTTATCTGGAGGGAACTCAGGGATATTCGGGGGTCCTAATAAAGCATGGAAGGAGGTTGATTAGATTACCCCATGCCTGGATTCCGAAAACCCCCAGATTCCACCGGCCGGGGCCGTGGCACCAAATTTATCCTCGACCGACTTTCGCCTGTTTGGGGCAGGGCGGTTTTAGCCTCACCCATCAGGTCGGTTCAAAAACCCGGGTTTTATCCTGAATTTTGATCAGGCCTATGCCAGATTCTCATTTTCGTGCCGCGAGTGTAAAGTACGCTTATCCTTAGCAGTTTCAGAAGCACGATACACATGAAGATTACCGTACGATAGCTAGGCACAAATATGAAGTCTCGGATCTCATTGGCGGCGCGACCGTCGGGCACCCCTCAATCCCACCCCACACCACCCAAATACCACCTCTCCCACATTGGTCCATTCGTCGGTGAGAAATGGTTACCGATTCCTGCGGGGCACCTTCCAATTCATATCTAGCGAGCGAGGGGCGGACGGACCATTTGAGGAGTAGGAAGATAATTCAAGCGGTAACGCTGTTACGGCACGCACTCTGTCGGCGGAGAAACCCCGGTAAGTGCTGTAGGTTCAAGTACTCCGACCATCGCTTGCTGCCATCGTGTTACTCCCCAGTTACCAAGGAAATCAAGGTCCGAATTTAAAAGAAGCTGTTAGGGCCTAGTCTCGTCCCCAGACATTATACGCACTGCGCTGACGCGCTGATCTCTGCCATGTGTCTAATGGATGTCATCCTAGGACCCCTTATGCGGTCAGAGGTTTGATCCCAAATGGCCATTTTTTGGCACTTGTATCCGCACGAAAATCGACCATTCAGGTCCGCACCACGATCCGACCTCAGGTTTTTAGCTGATTCCATCCGCATGCGGGATTGGACATATTCTTTTGTCAAATCTGTCCGCATGGTGGATCGGACGTCGAAAAATGTGCTCATGATAACCGAATGGGTATCAACCGTGAGAGCCTGAGGCAGACAAGCCCGACTTCATCAAGAAGTCCCCACAAATGTCTGCATACGGATCGGACCTCGCTACCGACTTGCCTCTATTATGTCCGCATTTTGTATCCGAGTGTTGGCCCATTTTTGGGGGTTCTGTCCGCATTCGGATCGGACATGGACGATTTTTTTGGCCTCAATTATATCCGCCTTGGCTCGAATAACGGCTGGGAACGAGACTAGTTAGGGCCATCGCCTAGTAGTCTCGTCCCCAAACGTTAAGTATACGCACGCGCTGAAGCTTGCTGAAGCGCTGATCTTTGCCATGTGCTTTGATGGGTGAATTTGATGGGCAGAGAGTCTACCTGCTGTGAGTTTCCGAATCCCGCTTGCGTGGCAGGATGATGCGGAGAAACGGCTGGGAACGAGACTAATCACCTAGTAATCCGTTCTGCAACGAAGGTAGCCAATTTGAACCTTTCTACATCGTTGGCTAAGCGATAGTCTCTAGATCACCCGTCGCAGCCCACTCAACGGTCAGTGGAGAAAGCGTGCAAGATCATGAAATTATTCCTACTTAAGCTTCTACAGCTACATCGAAAGTAATGTAACGTCGAGAGAAGTGTCAAGTTCGTGCATCAAGCCATCGAAAGTCAATCATCAAGGCATAAACGAAATGAAAGATAAAGAGGCAGAAAGAGACGAGGTGAGAAAACTTCGGAACAGTGCACAAGAAGCGCGAAGACTTGATCCAACATGAGAAAAGTAGTTGATAAATAAGCGAGTTACACAAGTAACCCATCAAATGACAAGCCAGCGTGGGGACAGTCGAAACCCATTCCATGACGGGCACAAGATTTTGCACAAGAATCCCAAACAGAAAAAGGAAAAAAAGAAAAACCTGCAGACGGGTCTTAGTGACATCTAACCCGACTCGGTGACGAGCCACTTACCAATATTGACAAGAAACAAAGAACAGCGCAGAACAGCCCCCTCTCACGAATCCTTCGGCCAGATATCTGTGACCGTCCTCCTCCTTTCTCTTTTCGCAGTATTCATCGGAGGCGGGATATTCCCTCCCACAGACGACCGGGCCACGAGCGCCGCACTCCGATCAGCAGCGTTCACCGTCGACGCAATACGCGGGTTCAAAGAAACTTCCTTGTCCATCGACAACCTCCCAGCCCTCGCACCCACTGTCTTCCTCCGGGCATCCCTCTCTGTCTCAGAGCCACTCATAACACGCTTCACACGGACACTCGTGCTGGGCTCAGCCCCCGAACTACCATTCGACTCCGTCCGTCTTCGATCGTCCTTCTCCTGCAGGCCGTTCAAAGCTGAAACGGACACAGTTGATGGACGGGAAAAAGTTACAGCTTCCGATCGAGCAGACCGACTAGAGTCCGTCCGTTGCAGCGGCGGGAGCACAGTTCTTTCGTTTCCAGACACAGTATGGGGAGTTACGGCAGTGGTGGCACTGCTGGGCGTCGTCAAAGAGGCCGGGAAGTTTGAGGTACTACCGCCACGAATGGTTTGAATGGGCATAACGGAAGCCTTGCGCCGCTCGCTCTCCTTTGCCCGCCCCAACGCAGGTGAGTTTGAACCGGCAGCCCTCTCATTCAAGCGACGCAAGATGCCTTCAGAGGGTAACGCAGGGAGTGGCTTGGGTATTGCCAGCGCAGGTAGTGATTGATCCCGATCCGACGGTCTTTGTCCTTGAGGACGCGGCGCGGGTGTAGGGGAGGGTTCAAAGTCCTGCAAAGGCTCTTGTGAATGAATCGTCCGCATTCCATTCCCATGCGACGGTGTCGTCATCCCTCGCTGCTCTCTCGACGTGGGCAATCTCCGCGGTTGCGTCGATCCTGTGCTGCCTGGACCACGCGACAACGCATCCGCAGGTGAGGGAGTGTCAAATCTCCCTTCGACCCTCTCCCTCTCGCGCCCAATCGACGACGACGGCCGGTCGTGTCCCAAGGCACTTTCCGCTCGAGCTGAGATCCGCCTAGACACATCCTCTCTCAGGCTTTCCCTAGGCTCCAAGCTTCTCCTGGACTCGACACTCCGTCTCCCGCTCCCGCTCCCAGCAGAACTCCCTGGCCCAGAAGTGCCAACAAAAACATCCGGACTCATCGTCCCCCGTCTTCTCCCACCTCCCAACAACCCCTCCTCATCCAGACTAACGCTCCTCCCATGTTGGAGGTCGCTATTCCCACCGGTAGCAAGATCCCTGACGGTCTTGCTGATCCCCAGCAGAAAGGCAGTCAACCCCCTAACGAGATCATCACTGACCCTCAACCCATCCCTATAATCCATCCCCACCTGACCCCATAGCTCCGCTATCTCCGCCCCACGCTCATTCGGATCATCCACCTCCGCATTCACCTGGTCCTCGACAGCACGACTCATCCCACTCCTCAACATATGATTCAACCTCTCACTCGCCACCACAATCATCTGCGCATCCTTCACAAGCTCTCCAAAACCCCCACCAACACGCGAAAACTGGCCTTCAAACATCGTCAAACTGTCCGCCAGCAACCGAACATGGTCTTGATCACGCGGCTGCTGTGGTGTAGCCCCAGTGGCAGATGACGATCCCGGAAGGTTCCTCTTCCCACCCCCAAACGGGCTCGAGAACCGTTCCAGAGACTGCTGGTCCCGGAGAACATGGGACCGCAGGACGCCATAGCGACTCAAAGACGAGGCCGACCGATCAACCTCCAGCGCCTCCCTCTCCCTCGTCAAAGAGACGTCCCTCTCCCTCCGCCTCGGACTCATAGGGTACGCACTGCGTGTACTCCTGAGCGCCCGGTCCTGCCGCTCATGATCATAACCCTTCTCCTCCCCATCGGTATATCGGTATTCAGCCATAGAAGTGGCAGCCCTGGGACCATCTCTGACCCTGACACGGAGGGGTTCAGCCCTCATCTTCCTCACTCCATCCACGTCATTGGCATGGGCGCCGTCCTCCTCATCTGACTCCCAAACACTCGCACCCACACCCCCTTCATCAGGCGGTCGCCTGAAGACACACCCCCCGACCCCCATACGGCCCTCGCCCTCCCCAAGACTAATCCGCTTTGCCGTCTGCGCCCTCCCACCACTGAGCCCCGCAGCTCTAAACCCTTCCCCAACCAAGCTCCTCCTCCTCCCCCTCCCAGGAGTCGACACAAGCGCACTCTCCGCACTCCCACCACGCATACTCTGTCTTCTCTCCCTATACTCCGCCATCCCCATCACTGGCTCCCCCACTGCCGCAGAACTACGTCTGGACATGGACGATATGAGGTCGGCCGAATGAGGAGGGTTGCCATATCCCCGATCGTCTGCACTCCTCCTCGAAGTAGACGAGGTAGCTGTATAATCTTCCGAAGCCCATTTCTGTCTGGCTTCGCGGCGAATGGTGGAGGTGCGTGTTACGTGCCCAAGGGAAGATCCAGCCCGTGATAAAGTTCCCGCTCCCGAGGCAGAACCAGATGCATGAGAGAATGCAGCAGAAGAATGCGAAATGGCTGGAGAGTCGGAAGCAGACGACGAGTTGGATGACGTAAATACAATGCTGGTAGGTCGGTATGGCGTTATTGGTGATGGTGATTGATGGGTTGAGGCCTGGAGAGGAATGAGTTAGTTATTACTGTTCCCCAGTGGAAAAAAAAAGAGAAAAAAACTTACATCCCCTTCTCTCCCTTTTACAAATTCAACAGGGAGAGCTGCCCTCCTCCGTCCCGCAGACCCACCAGCTTCTGGAGTATAAGGACTGCCGTTCCCGTTCGGCAACCCGCGCCTGGAAGAAGCGACAGCAGCCAGTGCCGACTGCGTCACGGAGTCCCGCTCCTTATCCCGATCACGATCCCAACGCCTCTCCCGATCCCACCTTCTCTCTTCCGCAGACGACCTAAAAGGCAAGCTGGTTCTCGCTCTGACACTCGCTCCCCTCTCCACCTCTCCAAACTCAGTTGTGCTCTGCCTATGGCTGTGCAACTCCTCCTCATCGGCCCCGGGTTCGATGCTTGTGAAGCCTAATCTGGAAGGCGTCGTCAAAGCCAAAGAAACCCTCTTCCTCACTCTCGGACTATTAGATCCCGAGGCGGATCCTGAACCATTGGAAGAGGTCGTCCTGGCCGTTGTCGTGGAGGCAGTCGTCGTGCTCGTAGTAGTCATATCATTCTCGTGCACATCAGGACGGCCTCCAGTGCCCGCGTTCCGGCTGGTGTTCTCTGCCGTCAGAGCATTGAGCGGGGATGACGGGGCTGAAGGTACTGGACGAGTATACGAGGCAGAACTCGAAGGTCGGGGATGATGAGATCCAGAAAACGACGATATCGGTTCCCTTTCCGTCTCAGAACCTGAGCGGTATACTGGGTCGAGGTCCCCGTCTGGTTCGCGGGTGAAAGGAAGAGGAAGAGGCCGTGTTGAGGGAGTGGAACGCGCTGAACGGGTAGTACCCGGGCTGATGACCCCGCGTAGGCCAGAGGCTCGAGAAGTGCTCGAAGTTGATGCCGAGGGTTCGGGGAGCGAGGTGTAAGATGGTGCCGGGGAACGCGATGTGATTGATTTTGGCGTCCCTGCACGGGGAACCGAGGCGAGCTTTTCAAAAGTCTGTGAATGGAACCTTAGTATTGTAGATCGAATGATTGAAGAGGTCAAGACGGACCATGCGGTTCCGCTGCGTGAGGCTTTTTGCGCGTTGAAGCACGTCATCTGTAGTGGCAGCGATCGAACGACGAAGGTCAAACCGTGCCGTATCGTCCCCTTCCTCCTCGTCATGGGTCATATGGGAACTGCCTTCCCCCTGACCATTATGATAAACCCGCTCCAAATCCAAATCCACGGAGGTATTGCCTCCATTGGTACTTTTTGACGGCCCATCGTCAAATCTGCCATGCCGAGACGTCGTGCTGACCACGCTGCCGATGCTGCTCGAGCTGCGGTGCAAACTTCTGGTCCCACTTGCACCTCTTCGCATCCCCGAGCCGGAAGCAGCGAGGTCCTTTAGGCTGAAAGGTCCTCCCCCGGTACTAGTACTGCTGCCGCTGCTGCTGGTGAAAGAAAGCGGCCTCTCGGGAACCTCGAGTGTTTGTGTGTCGTCGTTGCTCCCAGTCGAGTTCGTCGCAGGCGGGGAAGGCAACCCAGAGCCGGTATCGCTGCTAACAGGGCTAGGTGGTTCTGGTAGATCAGGTATAGAGCCCCCGTCGACGGGTGGGCTCGTATATGCGAGGGGAGAAGAAGATGCAAAGTGGGCGGCGACGAGAGAAGGGTTGGACCCGATGTAAACAGCAGAGAGGCGATTGATGTTATGTTTGGCCCTGGCGATGGGTGTGGGGCGTGGGGGCATTGAACTGAAAGAATCGTTGTCGTGGTCGTGGTTAACGGCGACGGGCGGTCATAAAGGACGCTGCTCGTCGAGAGCAGCGATGATGGGAAAAAGCAAGTAATTTTGTATTTAAAATTTCGGATAATTTACACATAGATATTATGTATTTTCTGAGAATCATTTACTTGTTCCAGCTCACCTCCCACCACCACGGATTCCCTTCCCTTTCCCCGAGAAAAAGGAAGCATTTGCGATTGCTGCGAATTCCGCAGTTGTGGGAATAGGGGGCGCTTTTGTGTGTGGACACGTTGCATTTCGGTGGCGCTTGTTTGTGCGTCAGCAGCACTCTGGACGAACAATTGGGAATCCTCTCCTCTATTCGATACTGCGCAGCCAATATTCAGTGAGAAATTTCTTGACCAGAGTGTGTTCATGATGAAGAAACAGTCAATAACAGGCCAGCCATACACATCTAACGTGAAACTATACGATGCCTGGGATCTCCTTCCCTCTCCCAGTCGTGCTTTACCATGGTACCGACCTGCCTCGTATGCCACGTCCCTCTACTCACCTCTCCACAGCTGCCCGGAAATGGTTCACCATCTCTTCTTTAGTCCTCTACCCCATCTTGTTCATAATAAACGCTCCGTTTGGACGCTTCTCGCCATCAAAAAACAGCATCTTCCTCGTGGATGGTGAGCATCTCACCGCCCTTCAGAACCCGCCCTCATCCTCATTGACATCAGGCATCAAATCATGGATGGTCATGGAAATCGTCGCACCCCTTTCCTTCCTTTACACCTTCTTCAAATCCCCTCTTTCCTACTACTCTCCTCCTCTCCCCCCCTTATTTTCTCCCCAGACCATCCTCGCCCTCGTTTACTGCATCCACTACCTCAATCGCGCCATCCTGTCCCCGTTGCGCACACCTTCCCGTTCCAAATCCCACATTATTGTCCCCCTATGCGCAATCTCCTTCAATATTGTCAACGGGTCTCTCATGGGTTCCTACCTCTCCTCCCCCATCGCCCGTATTTTCATCGGCCCCCACTCCTTCTCTCGTCGTTCATTCTACCTGGGTCTAGCCCTCTGGGCCCTAGGGTTTGCAGGGAACATCTGGCACGACGAGATTTTACTCGACATCCGGCGCAAAGCAAAGAGCAAGGGCAAGGGCAAAGCCACCGAAGACGACAGCGCACCCGACGACGTTGACAAGGCAAACGCACCCCACAGTCCAAAGCCGAAAGTGAAGCGGGTGCAGCCAGAGTACTACGCGATTCCGCAGGGGTGGTTGTTCGATTACGTCTCCTATCCCAACTACCTCTGCGAATGGCTAGAGTGGTTCGGATTCGCTCTTGCTGCCGCCCCATTCCCCTTCATGATGTCCCCGTTCTCCTGGAAAGGCCTCTTTTCTCTCTTCTCTGACCCGGGATATCTATTTGCACCGAATCTCACGCCGCCATATATTTTCTTAATAACGGAGGTTCTCTTAATGTTTCCACGAGCGTACCGTGGACATCAGTGGTATAAGATGAAGTTCAAGGACAGCTATCCCAAGGAGAGAAAGATAGTTGTGCCGTTTCTGTTATAGCTGTACGTAAACTACCTTGTCTTTCTGTCAGTTTGTGGACATGAAATTGTTGATCCAATTTGTACCTGGGAATATACCGGCCCTGGCTTGACCCTCATGCTCACTCCTTGCTTGTTAATTTGAGCCCAGAGAGGCTTTATGCCGCCTCGGCGCCTTTTGATTCAATATCAATATCATCCACCTCATGCTGAGGCGCTTCAACTGTTCCTTGGCTCCCGACTCTGGCCATAACCACCCCTCGCAACTTAGACAATGAAGACATCTGACGTCGGGCACGCGCCAAACGCAGATCATCGACTTGACTCCCTGTCAACATGTCATATCATCGGGGATCTTCAGTGCAGGCCGGAGCGCACAACGGAAAACTGGATATCCCCATCCCCACTTTTGCCCGAGTCCGTGTCCCAGGTCTATAACGAGGGGTATGTACATAAGATGATCAGCCGCCACCGGTATGTATATATAGAGTTTCCTCTCTATAGGTTGCACTCGTCCCACAGTATCAGCCTCTCCCAGAAAGACGCCTCAGCACTATGTTCATAACCCCCGCACACCTAAACTATGGCCCTCTCCCACTGAGCCCCTTGACGCCCCACTCCCCAGAAAACCCCAGCACCCCTCGGGACTCCAGCGGGCCCTCACGCTCCCAGCTCCTCGAATCAACCTACCGATTCCTCCAAGCACTCTCCACATCCACACCCCCACTTACCCTCCTCACCCACTTCTCCACCACCTCCCAAATCTCCATCCTCCACTGTCCCTCCACCTGCCCCCACCCCTCCTCCTCCCTCCTTCTCGGCCCAAACGCCGTCCGCTCCTACTTTGACCTCCTCGCAACTCACTGGACACGGTCCCACCTCTCCGCCCCCCGCAACCTCATCCACGCCGACCCCGATACCCGCACCGTCACCCTCGCCGGCTCCAGCATCCGCTGGACATGGCGCGCCAGCGGACGCAGCTGGACAGAAGACTTCACTTGCATCCTCGGGTTCGACGAGTTCGCTAAAATCATGCGGTTTGAGGTCCGCACCGAAAGCGAGCCGGGCACGTGCGTTATGCGTGCCGTGGACAGGGACTCCTCAGAAAGGCCAGTCGCCTTGATCTTGGGCCCTAAAAGCACTGGAATGACGAAGGCGAAGAGCATTCGTCATACACGCTGATGGATATCGATCTGTATCACTTCGGCCTCGGTTTTGCAACCCCCGAGCGTGCTAATACCCTCCGCACCATAGTCGTCCAACTCGGAGCACGCCCTAGGAACTCCAGTTAACAATGATACGTTTGGCTAGCCTGCTTTCAGCTATGCTAAACTGCTTATAGTAATATTGATTCCCTGACACTTTGAAGGGCTATCGATCATCCTCTTCAGGCTCCACTCTTCCTCCAGGACTCTTCTCGATATTCGGACTCGGGGGCTTTATTCCCCGCTGTCGTGTGCTCATGGTGGTTTGCATAGTACTTTACTGAATACGTTTCTCGATAAAACCTCAATAGTAGCTACACGCACCTCAAGACCCCCGGTTGACTAAACAGCCGCCGCCACCGCACTGGTATCTGAGCAATCATCATTATTTCTATCTCCACTCGTATCTATGTTCTTTCTCTTTTCTTTCTACCTTCTTATCTTTCAGCAGTCAATTGTCCGGCAGTCTTCTCTTCGTAACGCTAGCGTTATTAGTTTTTCCACGCGACCGTCGCTTCAAGTCCCAGTCCTCTTACCAATCCTACATTACTGTATGTCCATCATCCCCATTATCTATTCCGAGTCTATGCACCGATATATGGCTCCGTCTCCGTTGTCAGACGCCCTTCACGCCCTCACCACCCCGAAGACCGGTAAACAATAGTTCCACTGTCGACATTCAATCAGCAAACGAAACGAAACCTATGTCTCTGCGATTCATTCAGCACATGCCAGGGCCTGATCGAACCATCAAGCGAACCTGTGAACGATAGATCCGTGGTCCATGGAAGTAAAGTAGTTCCACTGTCGACATTCAATCGGCAGGGGAAAGTTCGGAACGTATGTCTCTGCGATTCAATCAGCACCGGTTAGTGCAATCCCGGTCGAGCCTCGCAAGGGTACGACGAAGGCACGTACCGAAAGGATGTACTATTTGCAGGATGTTGATAGCACGCTTTTAATCCTGCGCGGGTTACAATGGCGCCCGGGTTGAAAGTCTGATGAGAGCGAAGTAGGCCAACCATGCGTCAGACGGTCGGGCTGACCAAAGTTCATGGCCGCACGCCACCGTCAAGAGTTCTCCGCAGCATCAAGCATGATGGACCAGACCGTCCCCACCGATCACCGTTGTCCACTGGTGAAACCCAGAATGTCGCAACGCTCCAACTGGACGGAACTGTGCACTTCCGAACATTTCCAAGGCGTAAAATGTCTGACATTTCCTGCCCCACCTTGACGTTGTCCACTACTCAGCAGTATAGTAGATTTCAATTTATAATTGAAATCTGCTTACCTGGGGTACCACCCCGGTAAGTACTCTGACTTCGCCTGTAGAATATCCTTCGGCCCGGGAAGACACATCAATGAGCCAATGATGGATTAATTGTGTGTGTCTTTTGCTGAAGACAAACTCAGGCTGTAAAATACCCAGCGTATGTAAAGACCCTGGATGTCAGCTAGCGTGCAAAGTCACTTGCTGTTGGCCCTTCACTGAATTTGTTCTCAGCACCGCCTTGACGATGGGGAAACTGGTAGTCCGTCAAAAATACCATCTTTCATGGAATCGGGCAATACAGTGCCACAGTGATCTCTGAGGTGGACTTATGCGAACGGAGAGATCAATTCGTGGAATGGAGCAGGACGAGGCAAACACAAGACATCCGTTGACGGTGGTCCGTCATAGCACCCTGGAGATACCACTAAGGAATTGTTCCTGGATTGTTTGCGAGGTAATGGAATGTTGTCAGTTTCAGACCAAGTGAAAACGATGAGTTATACTGTCTCAACTCGTTCCTGGACTCCACTCAGGGCTCAATCATCTCAATGTGGCTTCCCCATTGGTATCCTGCCATCTCCAGTACAAATATGAAAAGTAGGTAGAGTCCAAAGTAGTAAGATTGAGAGAGAGTCTAAATGACGAGCCCCTCCTTTACTCTCTCAATGACCGGTGGGCCGGCACGGTTGGAGTTGAACTCTACGTAGTGGTCGCGATCGAAAACGGTAAGACAGTCAAGAGCGTCTTCGCCGTCACCACCTTGGAGCCAGAACCTGAAACCCCACCCCTTGGTGTTGGTGAACTCCAACTTGTACTTGTAGAGTAAGGAGTCGACTTCGTATAGGGCGTATCGCGAAATGCCTATGTCTTGTACCTCGGGCGACACGTCCTTCCAGGATGAGTCGCCCACCTCCCAGTAGACCTGAGTACTGTATCCCAATGTCGCCGACATTATTGTATACTTAGGGCTGGGCACCGTCAACCGTCAATACGGTTTTACGGTACGGTACGGACGGTATCCACAACCGTCCCGTCAGCACCCCAGAACCCCCTGGGTACGGTACGGGTCATGGTATGGGTTGCACCCG
>Ga0307516_10004379_pt1 | contig 17477 bp, 14 predicted proteins | sample 19_EM_MG_FD_203310 | JGI IMG/M metagenome (GOLD analysis project Ga0307516, IMG submission 203310) | Populus trichocarpa ectomycorrhiza microbial communities from riparian zone in the Pacific Northwest, United States - 19_EM | ecosystem: Host-associated > Plants > Roots > Unclassified | place...
CGAGCAGGCGAGCGCGCCTGAAGAGCTGGTGCTCATCGACCAGGTGGAGCCGCTGTGGGACCCGTCGCTGATGCAGACGATGCGCCAAGGCCAGGTGCGCGTGCGCATCGAGGTGGACGTCGATGGTCGCTTGGCGCATGCCGAGGTCGTCTCCAGCAGCGACAAGCGGCTCGACCCGGTGGCGCTGGCCGCGGTGAGGCGCTGGCGCTTCCAGCCGCTGGAGCAGCGGCGTGCGGCCACGGTCGAGGTCGGCTTTGACCTGGGCCGCCGTACGCCGTGACGCGTGACCTATGCTCCGGGCAATGAGTGCCCACCGTGTTTTGACGTGCCCCGCCTGCTCCTGCCATGACCACGCTCGCTGAGGTCGCCCGCCAGGCCGGCGTGACGGCTGCCACCGTGTCGAACGTGCTGCGTGGTCGCGGCAAGGTCGGTGCCGAAACACGCCAGCGCGTGCTCGCGATCGTGCAGCAGCTGCAGTACCGGCCCAACCTCACGGCGCGCGCGCTGGCCGAAGGCCGCCCGCCGACGATCGCGCTCATCGTCTCGAGCATCGCCAACCCGTTCTACCCCGAGTTCGCACTCGCCGTCGAACAAGCGGTGCGCAAGCTGGGCTACTTCCTGCTGGTATGCAACACCAACGACGACCCGGTGCAGGAGCGCGCTTACCTCGACGCAGTGGGCGGCTCGCTGGCCCACGGCGTGTTGGTGATGAACGCCGATTTCGTGCAGATCGACGAGCTGGTGGCGCTGCGCGCACGCGGCGTGCCGGTGGTTCTGTGCATGTGGGAGAAGCCCGACCAGCCACCCGCGCTGCCCAGCGTGGCGGTCGACTTCTACCGCGCCGGGGCGGTCGCCGCCGAGCACCTGATCAAGCTCGGGCACCGGCGCATCGGCGCCGTGGTGGGCAGCGAGCGCAGCGGCAACCACATCTGGCGCTACCGCGGCTTTGCCGAGGCGCTGCAGCGCGCCGGCATCGCGCATGACGATGCCGATGTCTCCTTCGGCCACGACACCATCGACGCCGGCCGCAGCTCGGCCCACGCCCTGCTCGCCGGTGCGCCCGACCTCACGGCCGTGTTCGTCTCCAACGACCTGCCTGCACTGGGCGTGCTGCAGGCCGCCGCCGACATGGGCCTGGACGTGCCCGCTGACCTGTCGGTCATCGGCATCACCGACATCCAGCTTGCCCACCAGGTGCGGCCTGCGCTCACCACGGTGGCCGTGCCCACACAGGAGTCGGCCGAGCTTGCGGTGGAAATGATCATGCACATGATCCGGCAAGACGACAGCTCGGCGCCGCTGCAGCGAGAGACTTCATTGCCGAGGCTGGTGGTGCGTGCGTCGACGGGGCGCGCACCGGTCTCGCAGCCTGCGCTGCGGCGCTGACGCCTTCGATCAGCTGCTCGGCGTGTTGAGCGCGTTCAGCCGCTCGACGGTGCCCACGTCGGTCCACGGCCCGTCGTAGCGTTCGGCGCTGATGCGGCCTGCGTCCGCGCCGGCTTGCAGCAGCGGCGTCAACGGCAGCTTCTGGCCCACCGCCACGTCGGCCACCATCGCGGCGCGAAACAATCCCACGCTGGCCCAGGTGAGGCGCGGCTCGGCGCTGCGCGACGCGAGCCCGTGCTCATCGATGCCGAAATCGCCGGTCGGGTGGTGTGGTGCATTCGCCACCAGCCACAGGTGGGCGAGCGCGCCGCCAAGTGCGAAGCGTTGTGCCGAAGCGGCGTCGAAACGAAAGCCGGGCAGGAACACGTCGCCCGAGACGACCCAGAAGCAGTCGCTCGACGCATCCACCAGCAGCGGCAGCGCCTTGGCGATGCCGCCGGCGGTCTCGAGCGCGCCGCCGTGGTCACGGCCTTCTAGCGAGTAGCGGATGGAGGCGCCGTAACGCGAGCCGTCGCCCAGCGTGTCGACGATGCGGTCTTCGAGCCAGGCGGTGTTGATGACGACCTCGCGCACGCCGTCGCGCACCAGCGCTTCGAGGTGCCACACGATCAGCGATTTGCCTCGCACCACCAGCAAGGGCTTGGGCGTGTGGTCGGTCAACGGGCGCATGCGGTCGCCACGGCCGGCGGCGAGGATGAGAGCTTTCATGCGGGGCGGCCTCGTTCGATGGCGTGCCGCTCGACCTGCGCGGGCTGGAATGCGGCCAGCAAGGCATCGAGTAAACGATGCGCCTTGTGTGTGTTGTCGGCGCCGAAGTTGCACACGTAGACGTCGAGCGTCACTGCCTGCAGCTCGGGCCAGGTGTGGACGGCCAGGTGTGATTCGGCCAGCAGCACCACACCCGTCACGCCGCCCGCAGCAGGGAAGGTGTGGAACAACTCGCCCACCGGCTGCAGTGCGGCTTCGCGCACGGCATGCAGGCACAGATCGCGCAGTGCCGCCGGGTCGGTGAGCGGGGGCAATTCGAGGGAGCATCCCCTCAAGTCGGCGGTGAGGTGCAGGCCGTGCATCGGCGGATTATCAGGGCCCGTAAAATGCGGGGTTTCCCCATTCAGCCGCGAGCCCATGACCGCCATCGCTTCCAACACTTCCTTGATGGCGAACGCCATCCGTGCCCTGGCGATGGACGCCGTGCAGCAAGCCAATTCCGGCCACCCCGGCGCCCCGATGGGCATGGCCGACATCGCTGTCGCGCTGTGGGGCCGCCACCTCAAGCACAACCCCGGCAACCCGCACTGGGCCGACCGCGACCGATTCGTGCTGAGCAACGGCCACGGTTCCATGCTCGTCTACGCGCTGCTGCACCTGAGCGGCTACGACCTGCCGATGAGCGAGCTGCGCAACTTCCGCCAGATGCACAGCAAGACGCCGGGCCACCCCGAGGTCGGCATCACGCCGGGGGTCGAGACCACCACCGGCCCGCTCGGCCAGGGCTTCAGCAACGCCGTCGGCATGGCCTTGTCCGAAAAGCTGCTCGCCAAGGAATTCAACCGCGACGGCCACGCCATCGTCGACCACCACACCTACGTGTTCCTGGGCGATGGTTGCCTGATGGAAGGCATCAGCCACGAGGCCGCCGCGTTGGCCGGCGCGTGGAACCTGAACAAGCTGATTGCGCTGTACGACGACAACGGCATCTCGATCGACGGGAAGGTCGCACCCTGGTTCATCGACGACACGCCCAAGCGCTTCGAAGCCTATGGCTGGAACGTCATTGCCAAGGTCGACGGCCACGACGTCGATGCGGTCGACAAGGCCATCGCCAAGGCCAAAAAGTCCGACAAGCCCACGCTGATCTGCTGCAAGACCACCATCGGCAAGGGCTCGCCCAACCGCGGCGGCACCGCCAAGGCACACGGCGAAGCGCTGGGCAACGACGAGATCAAGCTCACGCGCGAAGCGCTGGGCTGGGGCCACGAGCCCTTCGTCGTGCCCGAAGAAGCCTACGAGAACTGGGACGCGCGCCAGAACGGCCTGGCCGCCGAGTCGCGTTGGGTCGACGCTTTCGAGGCTTATGGCAAGGCCTTCCCCGAGCTGGCGGTCGAGCTGGTTCGCCGCATCGATGGCGAGCTGCCCAAGGGCTGGACGCAAGCGGCTGTCGACGCTGCCGTCGCGGCCCACACCAAGGCCGAGACCGTCGCGAGCCGCAAGGCCAGCCAGATCGCGCTCGAGGCCTTCACCAAGACCTTGCCCGAGCTGCTCGGTGGCAGTGCTGACCTGACCGGCTCCAACCTCACCAACACCAGCAGCACGCCGGCCCTGCGTTTCGACGAGAAGGGCGAGTCGAACGGCGGCCGCCACATCAACTACGGCGTGCGCGAATTCGGCATGGCCGCCATCATGAACGGCGTGGCGCTGCACGGCGGCTTCATCCCTTACGGCGGCACCTTCCTCACCTTCAGCGACTACAGCCGCAACGCCATCCGCATGGCCGCGCTGATGAAGCAGCGCGTGATCCACGTCTTCACACACGACAGCATCGGCCTGGGTGAAGACGGGCCCACGCACCAGTCGATCGAGCATGCTGCGTCGCTGCGCCTGATCCCCGGCCTCGACGTCTGGCGTCCGGCCGACACGGCGGAGACCGTGGTCGCCTGGGCCTGCGCGATCGAGAACAAGCAGCGCCCGAGCGCAATGCTGCTGTCGCGCCAGAACCTCACCTATTCACCCAAGAGCGGCCTCGAAGACATCTCCAAGGGTGCCTATGTGCTGGCCGAGCCGAGCGAAGTGGGCCTGAAGAAAAAGGCCCAGGCCGTGATCATCGCCACTGGCTCCGAAGTGCAGCTTGCACTTCACGCACAACTGCAGCTCGCCGTGTCGGGCATTGCAGTCCGCGTGGTCTCGATGCCATCGACCAGCGTGTTCGACCGCCAGAGCACCGAGTACAAGAAGTCGGTGCTGCCGGCCGGCCTGCCCCGCATCGCCGTCGAAATGGGCGTGACCGACGGCTGGTGGAAATACGGCTGCGCCGCCGTGGTCGGCATTGACACCTACGGCGAGTCAGCCCCGGCCGGTGTGCTGTTCAAGCACTTTGGGTTCACGTCAGAGAACGTCGTCGACACCGTCAAGGCGGTGCTGCAGGCCAAGCGCTGAGCGTGCGTTTGAATGGCAACAACGAGCCGACTGTGACGTTCGTGGTCAGGTTACTCTTCGCTGTATCGGTTTTCCTGGGGCTAGTGTCCCTAGAGGCGCGTGCTCAGAATCTAACGTTCCAAAGCAATGACTCGACTCTCTCGTGCCTGACCCCGGCGAGTTCGGAGGCAAAACCGATCTCTTATCCGAAAAGCTTGCTTGAACGCAAACAAGGCGCGTTGATCAGGCTGCAGATCACCTTCAAGGGCGGCGACCTTGAACCCGAGGTCGAAGTGATAGCCAATACGGGCGATGATGATTTCGCTACCCTTGCCAGACGGCGTGCAAGCGAATACCGACTGCCTTGCATGAAGCCGGGACAGGCTCCTGTCGTTGCGAGGCAAGAGTTTGATTTCAGACCCACAGACAGTCGGCCTGTCAGTTGGAGCGGAGTGGAGCGCCAAACGGAATCTTTTCGTGGGTGCGCCATGCTGGATGGTGAGCCGTTTCCATGGCGTCGATGGCCGGCATATCCCGACTACCTGATCAGGAAAGACGTTGAGGGTGTGGTGCTGGCCAGCATGACATTCAACTCGTCCGCGCAGCCGCCGCAGGTTCGGATCCTCTTCGACTCCGGCAGTCCTGCGTTGGCGAACGAGGTTATCCAGTACCTGCAGGGCGTGCGGCTCTCTTGCTTGCCTGCGGGTCAGTCCGTGACGGCGCGCATCCCGTTTCATTTCCGGATCGAAGGCAACAGGAGGTTCAACCTCAAAGACCTGACACTGCAGCAATTCGTGGGGGCCATCGAACCCAAGGCCGTGGAGGCGCCTTCCGGCAAGGTTCGCTTCGATCTCTCTTCGATGGGTTGCCCGTTCGATGTACTTCTCGAGCTTTGGCAACCCTACGACGAGAACATCGTGGGGACGGTCGGGGAGCGTGATCCTCGCCGCGAGCCCTTCCTAAAATGGCTCAAGACGGTTCCTCTGGCCTTGAAGCCAGATCAACTCAAACACGTTCTGGGCGGCCACACAAGGATCTCTGTGCCTTGTGGTTCGCTGGATCTCACCTGAATCTTTTCTGTCAACTGGAGAAACGAACATGACCATCAAGATCGGCATCAACGGCTTCGGCCGCATCGGGCGCATGGTGTTCCGTGCAGCGGTTCAGAACTTCAAGGACATCGAGATCGTCGGCATCAACGACCTGCTCGAGCCTGACTACCTGGCGTACATGCTGCAGTACGACTCGGTGCATGGCCGCTTCGAAGGCGACGTGTCGGTCGATGGCAATACGCTCATCGTCAACGGCAAGAAGATTCGCCTGACCGCCGAGCGCGACCCCGCTACGCTGAAGTGGAACGAGGTCGGGGCTGACATCGTGGTCGAAGGCACCGGCATCTTCCTGACCAAGGAAACGGCTCAGAAGCACATCGACGCGGGCGCCAAGAAGGTCGTGATGACGGGTCCGTCGAAAGACGACACACCAATGTTCGTCTTCGGTGTCAACGACAAGTCGTACAAGGGCGAGGCCATCATCTCGAACGCCTCGTGCACGACCAACTGCCTGGCTCCGCTGGCCAAGGTGCTGAACGACAAGTGGGGCATCAAGCGTGGCCTGATGACCACGGTGCACGCCGCCACGGCAACACAGAAGACCGTCGACGGCCCGAGCAACAAGGACTGGCGCGGCGGCCGCGGCATCCTCGAGAACATCATCCCGTCGTCCACCGGTGCCGCGAAGGCCGTGGGCGTGGTGATCCCAGAGCTGAACAAGAAGCTGACCGGCATGTCGTTCCGCGTGCCGACCTCCGATGTGTCGGTGGTCGACCTGACCGTCGAGCTGATCAAGGAAGCCAGCTACAAGGAAATCTGTGCCGAGTTCAAGGCGCAGTCTGAAGGCGCGCTGAAGGGCGTGCTGGGCTACACCGAAGACAAGGTCGTCGCAACGGACTTCCGCGGCGATGCCCGCACGTCGATCTTCGACGCCGACGCCGGCATGGCGCTCGACAGCACCTTCGTGAAGCTCGTGTCCTGGTACGACAACGAGTGGGGGTATTCGAACAAGGTGCTCGAGATGGTTCGCGTGATCGCCAAGTAAGCGCATCGCGCGTCTCTGACGCCCGTTGTTCTGCTCGTGACAAAGTGCCGCTCCTGCGGCACTTTTCGTTTCTGAGGGCGTTGTTCATGTGCCTGCATGAGCGTGTGTCTGTAATGTGTCATCGCAGGGTGTATCCAGGCGTTTTGCAGCAACATGCCAGCAACGCAACAGCCCTCACACTCATGCCATGTTTGCCCGTTCCGCCCCACGCCTTGCTGCGGTTGTCTTCATGACGCTGGCCGTGGCGGCGTGCGCACAAACGCAGACGCACCAAGCTCCAGCGCCGGGCCTTCGTGTGCAGGTCGAAACGCAAGCCGAGTGGACGAATGTGGCCGACGTGGCCGCCCGCGTTTCGCAGATCGCCGGCCTGCCGGTGCGTGACGCCGGCGCCTCGACGACGCGGTTGTTCGCGATGACGCTCATCTGCCCCGACGAAGCCACCTGCAACGCGGGCCTGCAGCGCCTGATCGATGCGCGCGATGTGTTCACGCAGGCGCGCATCGACGCACGCCGCACGATCCCTCGGCCCATTTCTCCATCTCCTTCTGCTTCGGCCGTGCGCTGAAAGGTTGTTCGCCATGAAATCAATCCGGTCGCTGCCTTTGCCCCTGCTGGCCTCGCTCGTTCTGGCCTTGTCGGCAGCCTCCGCATCGGCGGCCGACGCGGCGCGGGTGATCGTCAAGTTCAAGACTTCGACGAACGCGCAGGCCATGTCGGCGGCGAGCAGCACACAGGCGGCCACGCATCATGCGCAAGCCTTGTCGCAGCGCACCGGCCTGGCCTTGACGGATGGTCGGGTGATCAATTCGCGCCTGCAGGTCGTTCGTGCCGCTGGCTTGAGTTCGGCACAACTCGCGGCGCGGCTCGCGAAAGAGACTGACGTGGAGTACGCCGTGGTCGATGAGCGGCGCCACGCGGCGGCTGCACCCAACGATCCGCGTTACGCGGCGGGCCAGTCGGTTTCGACACCGGCCGTTGGGCAGTGGTATCTGCGTGCGCCGACATCGACCGTCCTGTCGGCCATCAACGCCGAAGGCGCGTGGACGCAGGCGACCGGCGCGGGCGTCGTGGTCGCGGTGCTCGACACCGGCGTGCGCTTCGAACACCCGGACCTGGCCATGAAGCTCTACCCTGGCTACGACTTCGTCAGCGATGCCACCATTTCCAACGATGGGGACGCGCGCGACAGCGACGCCGCCGATCCGGGCGACTGGATCACCAGCGCAGACGTCAGCGCCGGTGGCGACTTTGCCGACTGCACCGCCGAAGACAGCAGCTGGCATGGCACGCAGACAGCCGGCCTGATCGGCGCGGCGGCCAACAACGGCATCGGCATGGCGGGCGTCGGCGGCGACGTGATGATTCTTCCTCTGCGTGTGTTGGGCAAATGCGGCGGCTTTGACTCCGACATCATGGCCGCGATGCTCTGGGCGGTCGGTCAGCATGTATCAGGTATCCCCGACAACACAGATCACAAGGCCAAGGTGCTCAACCTGAGCCTCGGGTCCGCCCCCTCTTCCAGCGGCTGCCCGCAAAGTTATGTCGACACCATCAAGGCCGTGAACGACGCAGGCGCAGTGGTCGTGGCGTCCGCGGGCAACGACGGCCTGGCCGTCAACATGCCCGCCGCATGCGCAGGCGCCATTGCGGTGGCCGGTGTGCGGCACGCTGGTACCAAGGTCGGCTACTCGAGCCTGGGCCCGCAGGTCGCCATCAGCGCGCCGGCCGGCAACTGCGTGGTGACCTCGGGCCCGTGCCAGTACGCGCTGCTGACCACGACCAACAGCGGCACCACAGGGCCTGCGAGCAGCACCTACAGCGATGCCACCAACCCGTCTCTCGGCACCAGCTTCTCGGCGCCCATGGTGGCCGGCACGGCAGCGTTGATGTTCTCGGCCAAGCCGTCTCTCACTCCGGCCGAAGTACTCAGCAAGCTGAAGAGCTCGGCGCGGGTCTTCCCGAGCGTCTCGTCCACCGGTGTGGCGAGCTGCCAGGCGCCGACCAGCACGGAGCAGGACGAATGCGCCTGCACCACCACCACCTGCGGCGCCGGCTTCCTCGACGCCAGTGCCGCGGTTGCGGCGGTGGCCACGGCCGGCCAAGTAATCCCCGTCATTTCGTTCGACACCAGCACCGCGACCGTCGGCGGCTCGTTCACGCTCGACTCGTCGCGCAGTGTGCTGCCGAGCGGGCGCAGTGTGCTGGCCTACGACTGGAGCATCGTCAGCGGTGGCACGAATGCGACGGTCACCAGTGCGGCCAACGCGGCCACCGCCACGCTGTCGGGCAGCGCGCAGGGCACGGTGGTGGTTCGCCTGTCTTTGACCGATGACCTGAACAGCGTGACCACGCGTGACGTGTCGATTGCCGTGGGCGGGGCTTCGTCCTCCGGTGGCGGCGGCACGACACCCACCACACCGACGACGACCCTGCCGCAGGGCCAGAGCAGTGGCGGCGGCGCATTGGGGCTGCATTGGCTGCTTGGCCTGACGCTGGCCATCGTCGTGTTGGCCGAGCGCAATCGGCGGCTGCGCCTGCAGAAAATCTAGCCCAGCGCGTTTGCCACCCGGGCAGGCGCCTGGTGGGGTCTTGTGCCCTGGCGCAAGATAGGCGCTTTCTTAAAAGGGTCCAACGCATGGCTGGTGTCTTTCGCGTTCGTTGTTTCGCTGCGCCCCGTTTCCTGATCGGCCTGTGCGTTGCACTGGGCATGACCGGCATGGCTTCGGCGCAATCGGCGGTGCGGCAGGCGCCGCCCGTGAGTGGCCTGATCGTCAAGATGAAAGACGCGCCATCGCATGAGCGCATGTCTGCCTTGAGCGCGGGCAGTTTGCGTGAGGCCGAAACCGGCCGCGTGCGGCGCACCCTGGCGGGCGCTCGCATGAGCGAGGCCCGCACCCGGCCCGTCGGCCGCGATGCATTGCACCTGGACCTCGGACGGCGCCTTCCGGTGGCCGAGGCACAGGCCTTGGCAGAGCGTCTGCGCAGCCAGCCCGATGTGGAGTGGGTCGAGTTGAACGAGCGCGAGCACCTGCTGGCGGTTCCCAACGACCAGTACTACCCCTACAACGCCACGACCAACGACACCGGGCAGTGGTGGATGCGCCCGCCGGGCGAGACGGCGGGCGGCTGGGTGGGGAGTTGGGGCGCGCCTGGCCTCGAAGGCGCGTGGAACGTCGAGACCGGGCGGCCGTCTGCGGTGGTGGCGGTGCTGGATACCGGCACGACGAACCATTCCGACATGAATGCGCACTACCTGCTGGGCTACGACTTCGTGTCCGAGGTCACCTACTCCAACGACGGCAACGGTCGCGACACCGACCCGTCCGACCCAGGGGACTGGGTGCCCGCAGCCCAAGCGAACGATCCGAACAGCGAGTTCTACCAATGTGAAACGACCAGTTCGTGGCACGGCACCTCGGTCAGCGGGATCATTGCTGCGGTGACCAACAACACCACCGGCATAGCCGGGGTGAACTGGAACGGACGTGTGCTGCCGGTGCGCGTGGCCGGCAAGTGCGGCGCGACCCTCGAAGACATCGTCGATGGCATGCGATGGGCCGCAGGACTGCACGTGGACGGCGTCCCGGACAACGCCAACCCCGCACGCATCATCAACATCAGCTTCGGGGGCAGCGCCGCATGCGGCAACCTGTACCAATCCGCCATCAGTGAGCTGGCCGGCGTCGGCGCCGTGGTCGTGGCAGCAGCAGGCAACGAAGCGGGGGGCCTGTCGCGGCCGGCCAGTTGTTCAGGCGTGGTCGCCGTCGCGGCCTTGGCACGCGATGGCCTCAAGGCCTCTTATTCCAACTTCGGCGCGGGTGTCACGGTGTCGACACTGGGCGGCGACAGCGCTGTCGACGACGGGATACTGACTCTGTACAACACGGGTGCCGAGTCGCCCGATGTCGAAGACTATTTCAACCGCGTCGGCACCAGCTTCTCCACACCCATCGTCTCAGGCGTCATCAGCCTGATGCTCAGCGCCAATCCGAACTTGACGGTGCCGCAGATCATTGCCGGCCTGCGTTCGACCGCGAGGCCGCACGTGACGTCGAACCTCGCCGTCTGCTCGTCGACCAACAGCGGAGCCTGCAAGTGCACCACCAGCACTTGCGGTGCCGGCATCCTGGATGCCGAAGGCGCTGTCCGTTATGCGGCTGCCCCGACGCTCCCGAGCGGCGGTGGTGGTGGCGACAGCGGCGGCGGGGCGCTCAGCTGGATTTGGCTGGTCGGCCTCGGCCTGGGCGTGCTGGCCCTGGCCGGTCTGTCACGACTTGCTCGCGCAGGCCGCGAAGGACTTGCCCAGTAGCGCTTCGGCGCGCAGGCCCGCCAGCCGGGCCTGCAGGCTGGCATCGGCGTGCTCCACACGCAGGCTGTGCGACACGGCGGCCGGCGACAGTGTCGCCACCCGTGCGGTGCGCACGCCGCGTTGGGTCACATCGTTCAAGGCCTTCTCGGCGGCCGGGCGGCTGTCGTAGCGGCCCAGTGCCAGGCCATCTTCAAGCTCGGGCGGGCTGCGCACTTCCTCGAAACTGATCTTCAGGCGCTTCAGCTCGTCGGCCTTCTTCTGCAGCGCTTCGCGGTTCGGGTACTTGCCCATGTAGACGATCCACACCGGCGGTGTCTCGGTCTTCAGCGTGGTCCAGCTGCCAGCCGGCAGCACGGTTTGCAGCACACCCTCGGCGGCCGCGATCTGCGCTGGCGTGTAAGGCCCGGCCTCGAGGCAGGCGGGAGCCGCTTCCGTGACGGCGACGGCACTGACCGGCGGCAACACCCGCACCGCATCGGGGTTCACCTGCTTGGCCATGCGCTCGGGCTCGCGGTCACCGGTGGGGCGCGCGCCGACCACGCCGTCGAGCATGCCTTGTGTCCATGCATAGAAGCCGATGTTGGCCAACACCAGCACCAGCACGAACAACCTCAACATGATGGTGGGCCTTCTTCAGCCGAGGTGGCGCTGCCCTTGAGCCGCACGCTCACTTCGCCGCTGCTCACTTCACGCATGCCTTCGTCGGTCTGGACGAGCAGTGTGCCGGTGATCGAGACACCGCGCGCCACGCCACCTGGCAGGTTGGTTTGCGTGGTGGTGATCGCGCGGCCGCGCAGCAGGTCGCGTGCGGCGAAGCGCTCGGCGAACGGCGCGAAGCCGTGGGCATCGAATTCGAGCAGGGCCTTCACCAGCGGCTCGGCCACGCGGGCCAGTGCGCTTGGCGCCGTGGTCGTGCTGCCGAGTTCCTGCAGGCAGGCGTAGCCGCTGGGCAGGTCGTCGCTTGGTTGCACGGGCAACACGTTGAGCCCCACGCCGACCACGGCCAGCCGGGTCGAACCGGCCATCACCGTTTCGATCAGGATGCCACCCAGCTTGCGGCGCGCCGGCACGTCGGTGTCCACGTCTCCGGGCGGCGTGTCCATCAGCCACAGGTCATTGGGCCACTTGAGGCCGATGTACGGTGCGCCAGGCGCGGGGTTCGGGTCGAGTGCATCAGCGAGTGCCACGCCCACCGCCAGCGACAGGCCGGACCAGTCGGCCGGGTTCATCGGCAGCGAAAGCGAGAAGGTGAGCGATGCACCCGCGGCGGACTGCCACACCCGGCCCAGCCGGCCGCGGCCACCGGTCTGCTGCTCGGCGACCAGCAGGCAGGGCTGCACGTCGGCAGCGCGGCGGCCGAAGGCGGCGCTCTCGATGCTGTGCCGCACCTGCACCAGCTCGTCGGTGGCCGGCTCCACGCGCACCCGGGCCCGCTCGAGCAGCGCGGTGTTGGTGGAAACGCTGCGCGCGACCACCTCGACGCTCAGGCCCGGCAGCAGCGGCTCAAGCTGCTCCCACAGCGCCTCGGCACCCCACTGCAGCGGTTCGTTCATGGGCATCAGCGGCTATCTCTTCTTCGGCGCGAGCATGGTGCCGCGGCAGTTCTTTGCCCCGCAGCGGCATTCGTATTCTTTCTTCAGCTTGGCCGTGTAGGGCGCGTCGATGCTCAGGCCGTAGTCGTAGAACAGCTCTTCGCCCGGCTTCAGCGCACGCAAAGCCTTGATGAAAACGCGGCCATTCGTTTCATCGGCTTCGCAGTTGGGCGTGCAGGCATGGTTGATCCAGCGGGCGGCGTTGCCACCATACTTCGCGTCGATGGCGTCGCCGCTCTCGAGTTCGAAGTAGAAGGTATGGTTCGGGTCCGTCGGATCGTGCGGGTGACGGCGCAGCGCCTCGGGCCACGAGATGACTTCGCCCTTGTATTCGATGATGGTCTCGCCCTTGGCGATGGGAGCCAGTGCGAACACCCCCTTGCCGTGGACGCCGCTGCGGCGCACCTGGATCCGGCGGCCGCTCGTCTTGGCCTCAGGTGCCGGTACCGCGGTGGAGGTGGTTGAATGGCGGGTCTTGGCGCTGCGGGCTTGCGTCATCGAATTGTTTGGGTACATTGAATTCATGGGTGCGCGCGTGTGTGCGTGTGCCCGCACATGTGTGCGTACGCGTATACGCGCGAGAAGACTGGATTGTAGATAGAGCGGGCGCCGATCGTCTGGCGCCTGCAACACAGAAAGAACCATGAGCAAAGCTTTGATCATTGCGGAGAAGCCCTCCGTCGCCCAAGACATCGTGCGCGCACTGACGCCCACGGCGGGCAAGTTCGAGAAGCACGACGAATACTTCGAAGGCGAACACCACATCGTCACGTCGGCCGTGGGTCACCTGCTGGAGATCAAGGCGCCGGAGGAGTTCGACGTCAAGCGTGGCAAGTGGAGCTTCGCCAACCTGCCGGTGATCCCGCCGCACTTCGACCTCAACCCGATCGACAAGAGCAAGAGCCGGCTCGCCGCCATCGTCAAGCTCGTCAAGCGCAAGGACGTGACCGAACTCATCAACGCCTGTGACGCGGGCCGCGAAGGCGAGCTGATCTTTCGGCTGATCCAGCAGCACAGCAAGAGCAAGCACCCGGTCAAGCGGCTGTGGCTGCAGAGCATGACGCCAGCCGCCATCCGTGATGGCTTCGACCACCTGCGCAGCGACAAGCAGATGCTGCCACTGGCCGATGCCGCGCGCAGCCGCTCCGAGGCCGACTGGCTGGTGGGTATCAACGGCACGCGGGCCATGACGGCCTTCAACTCGCGCGACGGCGGCTTCTTCCTCACCACCGTGGGCCGCGTGCAGACGCCCACGCTGTCGATCGTGGTCGAACGCGAAGAAAAGATCCGCAAGCACGTCTCGCGCGACTACTGGGAGATCAAGGCCACCTTCGCCGCGCAGGCCGGCGAGTACGAGGGCAAGTGGTTCGACCCCAAGTGGAAGAAGAACGCCGACGACGCCGAGCTGCGCGCCGACCGCCTCTGGAACGAGACCGACGCCAAGGCCATCGCCGACGCGGCCCGCGGCCAGCCGGCCACGGTGACCGAAGAGTCCAAGCCCAGCACGCAGAGCTCGCCCGGCTTGTACGACCTGACCACCTTGCAGCGCGAGGCCAACTCGCGCTTCGGTTTCAGCGCCAAGACCACGCTCTCGATCGCCCAGGCGCTGTACGAAAAGCACAAGGTGCTGACCTACCCGCGGACCGACAGCAAGCACCTGCCGGAAGACTACGTGGCTGTCGTGAAGAATACGATGGAGATGATCGCGAGCGAAGACCTGCCCGGCCCGCTACGCGCTTTGGTGCCCCACGCGAAGAAGGCGATCAAGGAAGGCTACGTCAAGCCCAACAAGCGCATCTTCGACAACGCCAAGGTGTCGGACCACTTCGCGATCATCCCGACGCTCATCGCACCCAAGAGCCTGACCGAGATCGAGGCCAAGCTCTACGACATGGTGGTCAAGCGCTTCCTGGCGGTGTTCTTTCCGCCGGCCGAGTTCCAGGTCACCACGCGCATTTCGGTCGCGGCCGGCCGCAGCTTCCAGACCAACGGCAAGGTGATGGTCAAGCCGGGCTGGCTTGCGGTCTACGGCCGCGAAGCGCAGGAAGACGATGCCAACCTGGTGGCGGTGGAAGCAGGCGAGAAGGTGCGCACCGAGAGCGTCGATGTCAACCCGCTCAAGACCAAGCCGCCGGCGCGCTACACCGAAGCCACGCTGCTGAGCGCGATGGAAGGCGCCGGCAAGCTGGTGGAAGACGAAGACATGCGCGAGGCCATGCAGGAAAAAGGCCTCGGCACGCCGGCCACCCGCGCGGCCATCATCGAAGGGCTGATCATGGAGAAGTACATCTTCCGTGACGGCCGCGAGTTGGTGCCCACGGCCAAGGCCTTCCAGCTGACCACTTTGCTGCGCGGACTCGGCGTCGAAGACCTCACCAAGCCCGAGCTCACCGGCAACTGGGAGTACCAGCTGTCCGAGATGGAGAAGGGCCTGCTGAGCCGCGAGGCGTTCATGGCCGAGATCGCCGCGATGACGCAGCGCATCGTCGCCAAGGCCAAGGAATACGACCGCGACACCATCCCCGGAGACTACGCAACGCTCAAGACACCGTGCCCCAACTGCGGTGGCGTGGTGAAAGAGAACTACCGTCGCTTCACCTGCACCGGCCCGAAGGGCGAGGGCGGCGAATGCGGTTTCTCGATCGGCAAGATCCCCGGCAGCCGCAGCTTCGAGCTGAATGAGGTGGAAGAGTTTCTGGCCAACAAGAAGATCGGCCCGCTCGAAGGCTTCCGCTCCAAGGCAGGCTGGCCCTTCACTGCCGAGCTCAAGCTGGTGTTCGACGACGAGATCAAGAACTGGAAGCTCGAGTTCGACTTCGGCGAAGACGCCAAGAAGGAAGGCGAGTCCGGCGAGCCGATCGACTTCTCGGGCCAGGAAAGCCTTGGCCCCTGCCCGAAGGACCAGGGCCGCGTGTTCGAGCACGGCAGCAGCTACGTGTGCGAGCACGCCGTCGGTGCCAATGTCACCTGCGACTTCAAGAGCGGCAAGATCATCCTGCAGCAGCCGGTGGCGCGCGAGCAGATGACCAAGCTGCTGGCCACCGGCAAGACCGATCTGTTGGAAAACTTCGTCTCCAACAAGACGCGGCGCAAGTTCAAGGCCTTCCTCGCCTTCGACAAGAAGGAAGGCAAGGTGAGCTTCGAGTTCCAGCCGCGCGCGGCCAAGGCGCCGCCGGCTAAAGCGGGCTCAGCCAAGGTAGCAGCGGCCAAGACGGCTGAGGCGGCCGAGGTGAAGAAGCCGGCACCCAAGCCATCTGCCAAAAATGCCGCGGTCAAGAAGGCGGCGTCGAAGAAGGCCGCCTGAAGTTGCGCCGTGCTTTGGCACAATTTGCCCCGAGCCCAAGGGAGGGCTTGAATCAACACAACGGGGAGTGATGGCATGAAGAAGAGAATGTTGTTGGCCATGGCGCTGCTGGTTGCCACGACCGGAGCCTTTGCACAGGGCGTGAAGGTGCGTGGCGTGGTGGGCGGCGGCCTGACCTTTGGTGGCGACACCATCGCCACCATCGATTACGTCGATGACGACGTGAGCGATGCCAAGGTGCATGCCGGCGGCCTGATTGCCATCAACGGCGGCATCGAGCTGCAGTTCACCGACCTGGTGTCGGCGCAAGCCCTGATCGGCTACCACTTCGACCGGGCCAATGCCTCGAACGGCAGCGTGCGCTTCGAGCGCTATCCGCTGGACTTGCTAGGCCACTTCAGGGTGAACAACTGGCTGCGCTTCGGCGGCGGCGCGCGCTACACCAACAACGCCAAGATCCGCGCGACCGGGGCTGCGCACAACTTCATCGACAACGTCAGCTTCAAGCCGACCTGGGGCAGCGTGGTCGAAGCCGAGTTCTTCCCGGTCCAGTCGTGGGGCATCAAGGTCCGCTATGTGTCGGAGAAGTTCAAGGCCAAGGACTATCCGGATGCGCCGCAACTCGACGGCAGCCACGGCGGCGTCTACTTCAACTACTACTTCTGATTCGGCTCGCCTGCGGCGGGTAGCAGGCCGCCGCACCGACCGATGTTCTCGCTGATCCTGCTCAAGCTCGTCGCCATCTTGCTCGTGGTGGCGATCGGCTATGTGGTGGGGCGCATGCGCCTGCTGGGCCCCAACGACCCGGCGCGCGTGCTCAGCTACGTGGCGTTCTACATCTTCGTGCCGGCGCTGTTGTTCCGCACCACCTCGCGGCTCGACTTCGCCACGATGCCCTGGGGCACGCTGGCCGCGTTCTTTGTGCCGGTGATGACGCTCATGCTCGGCGTCTACCTCTGGCAGCGCCGGCAAGGCGGCCTGCCCACGGCCGGGCCAAGCGCCCGCGCCCTCACGGCCACGTTCGGCAACACGGTGCAGCTCGGCATCCCGATGGTGGTGGCGATGTTCGGCGAAGCCGGCCTCGCGATCCACGTGACCATCGTCAGCCTGCATGCGCTGGTGCTGTTGACCGTGCTCACGGCGGTGGTGGAGGTCGACCTCGCGCGCGAACGCGCTCGGCAAGGCGTGGCCGACGCCCACATCGGCCGCATGCTGGTCGACACCGCACGCAAGACCGTCGTCCACCCCGTCGTGCTGCCCATCCTCGTGGGCCTGGTGTGGAACGCGCTCTCGGTGCCGATGCCGCCGGTGCTCGACGAGGTGCTGGTCTCGCTCGGCCAGGCGGTGGTGCCGCTGTGCCTGGTGCTGATCGGCGTGTCGCTCGCGCAGTACGGCCTCAAAGGCGCGGCGCAGGGTGCGGTGATGCTCACGCTGCTCAAGCTGCTGCTCTTGCCGGCCGTGGTGCTGGCGGTTGGCCACTGGGGCTTCGGCCTCAGCGGGCTGCCGCTGTCGGTAGTGGTCATGGCGGCCGCGCTGCCGACCGGCAACAACGCGCTGATCTTTGCGCAGCGTTATGAAGCGCAGGAGGCAGAGACCACCGCGGCCATCGCGCTGTCGACGTTTGCATTCGCGCTGACCGCGCCGGCCTGGCTCTGGG
>Ga0307516_10004381_pt1 | contig 17474 bp, 22 predicted proteins | sample 19_EM_MG_FD_203310 | JGI IMG/M metagenome (GOLD analysis project Ga0307516, IMG submission 203310) | Populus trichocarpa ectomycorrhiza microbial communities from riparian zone in the Pacific Northwest, United States - 19_EM | ecosystem: Host-associated > Plants > Roots > Unclassified | place...
GCCAGCTCAAGCCATCCTCAACGCCGACAGTCACGAATACTTCACCGAGAACGACCCTGCTTTGGAATAAATATTGTCCCCGCGGCCGTGTAGAAGGGGTATTGTAGTTCTAATCATTGAGTCCAGTGGGGAAATCTTGTACTAGTCAATTGCAAATTGCTTGTGTTCGAACCATGCCACGCACGAACCGCGACAATCCCCGCCACACCCTGGCTTACACTTCCTCCTGTACGATTGGTGAACGGGAGCAGGCACGATTTTTCGTAAGGCTGTTCTACTGGTGACTAGCGCCGGCTACACCTCATGGACTACCTGCCATGCCTTAGGAATTCCGGAACCTGGATATCCGTCGGATTGAGACCGTCCCAATCTGCCCGCAGACCACTTCCAAATTATGCCCGGCGCATTCGTCACTCCTGATCACACAGAAAAACGGAGCAGGCGGGGATAGGGACAAGTATTCTCACGAGACGTTTGTACGACCGCGACTGACGATGCCTGTCAAGGCGGAGTGAAGGAAATCACAAGAAGTCCCCGGATTGGTATTCCGGACGACCAGAGACACATGACGCTTAATATCGTACAACAACAAACATCGCCTTCCGTCTTTCAAATCTATGAGCTCTCGTACTTCCTCAACACCGTCTCCGCGATAACCCTCTTGGGAGCTCTTCTCCCGGTCCACAACTCGAACTGGACGTAACCCTGCTCGAGCAACACCTCGACACCCCTCACGCTTTGCCACCCCCTGCCGACTGTCTTCGCGAGACTCAAAAGCGGTGTTTCCGCAGGCTTATACGCCATATCCACAACAATCCCTGAATGTGCGCCGAAAATCGACTCGGGGAGATACACGCTTCCAATCACACCCTGTTCGGTAGCCGTTGCTGAAGCGGGCACGGTAGAAATGACGATCGTCGGGGGTGATCCGGACCAGCTTCCAAGGTTCTCAACCAATTCGATCTTGGCGTCTGGGAACGCATCGACCAACACCTGCGCGCTGCTCCTCGTCCTGTTGAACAGGTAGATCTTCTTCGTTCCGAGGGTTTGAAGAGCGTGGATTGCAGCACGAGAAGTTCCTCCCGCACCAATGACCAAACCAGCGTCGGGCTTAGTGACCCTCGTAGGCAACCGAGATAGAATCGCCTCCCGGATGCCCCGCCAGTCGGTGTTGTCTCCGTGCAAGGTTCTCAATCCATCTGGCTTGGCGACGGGGATGATGGTGTTGACAGCCCCGATCATTTTAGCCTCCGGGGAGAGGGAGTCCAACAGGGGAATGACGTCGAGCTTGAAGGGGATGGTGACCGAAGCACCACCAAATTCGGGTGCGGTAATGGTGGCCTTGATCTGCTCGTTAACCTCCTTCGTCTCCAACAGCTCATACTTGTGGGGTAACCCGAGGGTCTCGAACCCTGTGTTGTGGATGGTGGGAGACATGGAATGGGATATGGGTGTTCCGAACAGGTAATACTTTTGAGGTGGAAGTTGTCCGACGAGGCTCAAAGCCGCCTGGATCTCCTTGAATGACAGCTGCCCAGGGGCAGCCTTGTTCGGGAGGAGGGGGTGAGTGACAGGACTAAACGTCGAGTTCAAGATCCTCGACATCTGGCCCGCGACCCCCATGTTGATGGCGAGGACCGGCTTCGAGCCAGGAGCGCTCGTAACCTTCTTAACGAAAGAGTAGAGGGTAAGGTTGTCCTCGAGAGTGTTGGCTTTGCCGACAATCTTGATAATATCGCCAAACTTGTCCGCATCCTGGTACTTCTGCATCACTTCGGTACCTTCCCAGGCGAGCTTTCCACTCCAGTCGTGCCACGACGCGATAACTTTGGTCTGTCCCTTCTTTGAAATCAAACCTGAGACGCGTTTTGCAGACCAGGAAATCTCCACGTCGATGTACTCGATTCCAGCACGCACGGCAAGGTCGAAGAGCTCGAACGCCTCCGCCTCCGCAGCATCTGGGAAAGAACCGCCTTGAGACACGGTTCGGACGGTGAACACGATAGGGAGGGAGGTGGCAAGGCGGAGAGTGGCGAGCTGGCTGGCAACGTATGCCTTGGATGGGATGTACGATCCGATCTTGTCAAACGATTCTCGGTCGCGGAGGAGGTCGACACGGAGTTCAAGAGCGTCGACCCCGGCGGTGATATCGTCGATATGTGGCAAGGCTAAATTGATGTCGGGGAATGTCAAAGACAAGAAATACGACTTTTTACCACGGGCGAGGTTCGGTGCATGGTTGGGGCTTTGACCTGTGACGTGTTTGAAGAAACGAGAGACCTCCTGGGCGACAGCTTTTGGATCTGGTCCACTGTTGGCGTTGTTGGAGAACTCGTAGTTGGAAACTTCGGCATACCACGGAGCACGGCGGTTATACACGTCCTCGATGGGTTCCCCGTAGGCGGGGCGAGCTGTCTCGGCGCCAAGATACGTGACAATCTCCTCGATGTCCCGCGCAATGCGAACAACTGGGCCCTTCTTGGAGTAAGCCTTGAGGACATCTCGGGCCGCGGGGGTCTCGACGATACCACCACCAAGGCTGATTACGTGCTCAATCGGGTGGTCTTTCAGGAGCTCTTTCAGGGTCTCAGTCTCCGCCTCGCGGAAGGCAGGCCAACCGTTCTTAGCGACAAACTCTTTGAGCCCGATCTGGTACTTCTTCTCGAAGTGTAGATCAGCGTCCAAGAACGACCATCCAAGGGATAAGGCAGCGAGCTCCCCGATGTGTGTCTTTCCAGAACCACGCATTCCGCTTATTACGACCGATGGGGCCTCCACGGTGGTCGGTGGGCTGAGGGACCCAGCGGCGGAGTGCGAGTCGTGGAGTTCAACACCCTCGACCTTGAGCCCGATCTGAATACAGTCGTTAGATCATATTCTGCGATTCACGCATTATCGGTATACCTTATTCTCCAAGTCGTCCCACCAGTTTGGCCAAGTCTTTTCGACACACCGTTTCTCTTCGAGAATCGTCTCTTTGATCACGGTGCCCAAAACGCTGAACGCCATGGCGACTCGGTGGTCGTCATAGCAGTGAACGCTAACTCCGGTCTTGAGTTCTGGGATGGGTTTCCCGTAAACTTCGAGGCCGTCGTCTAGCTCCTTGGTCTCGACACCGAATTTAGCTGTAGACAAGTGTTTAACTACGGCTGCGTCGGTAGAGAATTTTGGTTCACCGTACCAAGTTGGTCAATCATAGCCCGAATCCTGTTACATTCTTTTACCCTCTGGTTCGCGATTCCAAGGATCCTCGTAGTGTTCTTCGGGGCATCGCTCAACTCCCTTCCGGTGAGAGGAATTCCAGTAGCGACGGCAGCCAACACGGAAGCAGTTAAGAAGGCATCTGTCATGGGTTCCATGTCGACGTATCCGAGGGCCTTTAGCTGACCGATCGGAGGACCGGTGACGGTGGTCTCCGTCTCCGTCTGTATAACCTTGCACCCCATGGGCTCCAAAACATCTTTCGCAAATCTAGCATCTCCTTGCAGGGAAGCGGATCCGATGTTCGGAATGGTACAAGTGGTACCGGTAATCGCGGCGATAGCAAGGGGGTAGGTCGCGCTGCTGGCGTCGGATTCGATGTTGTACTCGGGAGGGCTGCTATAGACGGCGCGTGGGATCTCGTAGATGTCGAGCAACTTTCCAGTTTCCGGATCAGCCTTGCGAACAACGTCAACTCCGAAAGTCTTCATCATCGCGATGGTCATGTCGATATATGGTTGAGAGATGACTTGCCCGCCAGTGAGCTCCAAGGTTACTGGTTCTGTAGCGTAAGGAGCGCAGAGAAGGATGGATGATACGTATTGGCTAGAAACGCTGGCGGCCAATTGGATCCTGGAACCCTTGAGGCAGGCCGGAGCGATGGAGAGAGGGAGGCATCCCTGAGATTCGAGGTAGTCGATTTCGCTGCCATTAGCCCTCAGGGCATCAACCAACGGGCCGATTGGGCGCTGCTTCATCCTCGCGTTGCCGGTAATGACGGTCCTGGCGGGTGCTGGTTGGACGAGAGTACACACGGTGGCGAGGAATCTGGCGGCGGTACCAGCGTTTCCAAGGTAGACCTCCTTGCCTTTGGCGGGAACGGATAAAGTGCCCCCGCCACCAGTAACAACGATGGTCTCCCCGGCGTCTTCCCAGGCGAAGCTTGCGCCCTAAGCGACGAGTCAGTCGCGGGCATGAAATCAATCTTCTCGTGGAACCCACCTGCAGCTCAATGAGTGCATTCATCATAACTTGGGTATCGTCAGAGTGAAGGAGGTTCTTGAGACGGCATGTTCCAGTGCCGAGGGCGGCCAACAGGAGGGCGCGGTTAGAGAGGCTCTTGGACCCAGGGGTGGCCATTTGAACAGGGTCATGAGTCGGGATACCGGGAATGACCTTGCAAGCCTCGGAAAGTGTCTTGGCAATGACGGAGTCCGCGACACCAGTGGCCTTCTGCTCGTATGTGGCGCCGATCCTGGAAAGAATGACGATCTTCTTGACCAGACCACTGTTCTTCTTGTCGATCTTCATAATATCGAGAAGCCTATCGACAGTGATGAGCTTGGCAGCTGGAACGCGAGCGATTCGGGGATCGTTGATGGACACGGGAAGGTTGTACGCCTTGAGACACCTTGTGAGACGACCGACGCCTACTTGGCCCAAAACGCCCATCTGGCGGGCAATCTCAGCCTCCAATATCATTCCGATGCTAACACATTCTCCATGGAGAATGGTGGGGGTCAAAACGGCTTCGATGGCGTGACCGATGGTATGGCCGAAGTTGACCAGATTGCGTAAACCGGTTTCTCGCTCGTCAATGGTGACGATATGGGCTTTGACGGAGATTGAGCCGATGATAACCTTGAGCAGGAGTTGTTGGGCAGTGGACCTGGTGGACCTGTCCCGCCCCGAGAAGTTGGAAGACGGGGTCTGAATTGCGGTGAAGATTTCCTCGGACCGGGATTCGAGCAAAGCAAAATCGGACTCATTCCAGATTGCAGCGGTCTATAAGGTTGGTCAATGCTCCGAATCGAATAGACACGCATCGAGGAGCCCACCTTGACCACTTCTGCCATTCCATTGGAGAACTCGCGGGCGGGGAGGGTCTCAAGAAAAGCGGCATCTATAAAGATGTATTCGGGTTGCCAGAACGCGCCAATCAAATTTTTGCCGTGGGGGGTGTCGATCGCTGTTTTGCCTCCGACACTGGAATCGACCATGGCCAGTAAGGTGGTGGGTATTTGGACGAATTTAACACCTCGCATACTGCCCGTTGGTTAGGAGACGCATATAGTTGGCAAAAATGCGAGATACTGACAAGGTAGCGGCAACGAAGCCGACGAGATCTCCAATAACACCACCTCCGACGGCAAGAATAACAGTGTCCCTGGTGCAGGCGTTGGCGAGGAGGAAATCCTCTATTTCGGCCTTGCCTTCTCTAGACTTTACAGACTCTCCGGGGGAGACTGCGTAGGAGAGGAATCTCGATCCAGAGTTGGTGAGAGCGGTGTTGAATTCTCCGGTGAAGGCAGCGAGATAGAGGCTGGCGACATTAGTGTCGGTGACGAGGACGTAGGCGGAGGATGGGAGGGTTCTGAGGACGGTTTGGACGATGTGTGGGACGAGGTGGAAGCCGCAGTGGATGGACTCCTTGCCGAGGATGGAGACCTTCTGTATGTCGACCATGGTGGGTTGAGGGAGAGGACGGGGAAGAGGGACGGCAGATCGGTGGTGGTCTTTTAATCCAGCCGGGGTCAAGTTTCGCAGAGGACTTTGAGGACTCGTTGATGTTTGAACGTGTCACGAATGCGGATTGCGGAGATCCCTCTTGGCCGCAACCCGGGTTTATCTCCGCTCGGATATGCGACTCGAACCCCAAAGTAAACGCGAAAGCCGGCCATCCTCCAAAAAACGAAGCAAAAAAATAGAAGGAGGAGGAGCGGGTGGGGTGGGCTGAGGAGATTCCAGAGAGAAGGGAGAGGTCGCTCGCAGACACCCCGAAGGGGCTGAGAGACTCGGGGAGAGAAATCATCTGCCTCCGTCGAACACGGCACTGGAAATAACAAACCCGCATTTACGAAGAAACGCCGGCCCGCTCCGGCATCTGACCGTTGGTGGACCGAACCCGCCAAACCCAAAACCTTCATCCTTCGTCCACTCCCCCACCCTCCGCGCTTTGAGATGCTACGCGCCAGAGGTACGCCGTCTCACCCATTTTCTTCCCAAATTCCTCAATGATCTCCCCAAAGTGCCGTCCCTCCGCTATCCAGCAACCCAGGCCTTGACAAGGCGTGGACTCCGGCCCATTCAACTGGCAAGGTATTCAACCCCCGCAGACCCCCCCAATGTGTGCTTCAACCAAATCCGTTGGTTTTTATCCCTTTCCGATGTGTTTCCCTCACTAGGTTCGGATTTCTGGCTGGCGAAGAGCTCTCCAGGCAATCGGCCGACTCACAATCGGCACCATGATCGTCGCCGGGGCTGGCTTCTACTATGTCGCTCATCAAGAGCGCACTCCGGGCACGCAACTCCCCCACGATCCAACAAAGAAGACTCTGGTCGTCCTCGGGAGCGGTTGGGGTGCCACCAGTTTCCTCAAGAAACTTGACACGACAGAGTACAACGTTGTGAGTACATTCCCTTCACAGTTCCGGTCCATACTCAATCTCACATGAATTCAGGTGGTTATCAGTCCCCACAACTATTTCCTCTTCACCCCGCTGCTTCCCAGCGTGTCCACAGGTACCCTCTCCCCAAAATCAATCATTTCGCGTGAGTATATTTCGCCCTCTTTCGTTCCTGTGTAATCCCTGAGCTGCCGTCAGCAACTCGTTACATCACTCGCCATAAGGCGCGTCAAGTTACAGTCATCGAAGCTGAAGCCCAGTCAATCGATGTCCGTGTTTCGTTCCCCGCGCCCACCCTTCCTTTCTCAAATTTGTTGCAGGCCACCAACAAGACTGTCACGTTCAGCGACGCCTCTGAAATCAAGGGCGCCGTCAGTACAACAACCATACCTTACGACTATCTTGTCTACGCTGTCGGCGCTGAGACCCAGACCTTCGGTATTCCTGGAGTAAGGGAACACGCCTGCTTCATGAAAGAGTTGCACGATGCGGAGAAGGTGAGAAACTGTTATTGGCGTTTTCACAAAAACATCGTTAACAATCTATGAAGATGCAAGACCGCTTCCTCGACTGTGAGCGGGAATAACTTCCCACGTGATAACATGCTGAATTCTCCGACAGGTGTCGAGTCTGCTGGTTTCCCTGGTCAAAGTCCCGAGGAAATCGAGCGCCTTCTTCACATGGTCGTTGTCGGTGGTGGTCCCACCGGCGTGGAGCTCAGGTCCGTTTTCCCACCCCCCCATCCCCCTAAACCCACTTTCTGATTCGCCTTCACAGTGGCGAGCTTCACGATTTCTTGGAAGAGGACCTCAAATTCTGGTACCCGGAACTCGCCAGTAGGATGAAGATTACGCTTGTGGAGGCTCTGCCATCTGTGTTACCGATGTTTAGCAAGGCCCTCATTGAGTACACCGAGTCAACCTTCAAGGAAGCCAAGATCGATATCTTGACCAAGACGATGGTTAAGGAAATCAAGGAGAAGAGTGTAACCCTCCAGATGCCTGATAAAACTATCAAGGAAGTTCCTTGTGGGATGGTCGTCTGGGCCGCCGTATGTTCAATTCATCCTTCTTTTTTATGATGCCAATCGGATTTGTCAATCTCAGGGAAACACTCTCCGGGCATTGACAAAGGACTTTATGGCTCAGTTCCCCTCGGTGCAAACCAACCGCCGCGGTTTGACCGTTGACGGACACCTCCGCGTCACCGGCGTGGATGGTGTCTTCGCTCTGGGTGATTGTACTGCCACTTCCTATGCTCCCACAGCCCAGGTCGCATCCCAACAGGGAGCCTACCTCGCCAAGTTCTTCAACAAGATGGCGAAGAAGGATAACCTCCTCGTTGAGAAGCAGCTTCTGGAAACCACCGAGGCTCCCGAGGACAAGAAGACAGAGGTCACGACAAAATTGGAGACGATAGGCAAGCAGCTGCGCAGGCTTGAGAACCCCCGCATGTTCCAGTATTCGCACCAGGGTTCCTTGGCCTACATTGGATCAGATAAGGCCATTGCAGACCTACCGTTTATGAACGGAACCGTGAGTCCAATTTTCTTCCCCAGTGACTGGCACGACTCAGAATTCACATGTAGTTCGCCACTGGTGGCCTCACCACTTACTACTTCTGGAGGAGTGCCTACATCAGTTCCCTCTTCTCTCTTCGGAGCCGCACTCTTGTCGCAACCGATTGGATAAAGGTTAAATTGTTTGGTCGGTAAGTGACAAGGCTTTTCCGTTTCCCGTCACGTGCCGTGAGTCTAAAGCTGACTTCCCCATTTTCTCAGTGACGTCAGCCGTGACTCCTAAAATTCCCTCGCACTTCTCTCCCCTCCACGTAGACGCTTTCGACGTTATTTATTCACTGCCCTCCTCAACCCCTTCCCCTCTCTATTTGTATACGCACTTCACATAATGTGTTATTCCCCGTTCCCGTTGTGGGATCTCGCCTTATAGAAGAATCTTGGACTCACGTAAACAGTGTAGCACGAGGTTTGATTACTCGGGAAATAATGATCCTTTACATCAATAATTATATGCACGGACGAGGGTTACTTGCGTGGGTTCGCGAACATAGTCTGCGGATGGACTGAAAGCGATCGGGGACGGAAGCAGGCCGGACGAAGTAGACGGAGAGATAAATACTATGTCACTGCTGGTCTTTAAGTGGGTCCACCCCAAACAGCTCCATCTTCCAATCCCGCTCCGCCATTTCCAGCGATTCCTTGTGATTAGCCCGGAGGTGCGAGTACATTTCCTCCGTTGTCGGCTTGAACAATCGTTGTTGCGTGGCGATGATACCTAATTCCCTCCTGTGGCTAGAGTGAGGAGAGAGAACTTGGTCAGTTGGTGCAGAATTTTCAGGAGCATCATGACTTACTCGCAGAACAAACACGCCCTAGCTTGCATCTCGTCACCCTCCTCGGGTTCCGTGAACATCGAATCGGCGAGCTCTGAACACATCTGCCTGGTCTGTTCTTCCGTCAGAGGGGGTAAAGATGATTCCCCACCCTGCACTTGGCCACTCATTACTTGTGGTGAGACTGGAACTGAACCCGGAGGGGGTGCGGAAGGCGTTGACGCGAGGGGAGTCCCCATGGATCGCTCGGCTGGGGCCTCGACAGGGTTCACAGTAGTAACAACATTTGTACCAGCATCGGCAACGGAAGGATTCTGAGAAGCAACACTCGCGGGGTGCGCAGGTCCTGTGTCCATTTGTCGAGACTGACTGACCCCCTGCATCTGACCATAGCCGTCGGGTAGTTTTCCTTGTGTCTGTGCCGCTGTCAGTTCACCCACGATAACCCTGTATGCGTCCATAACTGGAGGCGCAGATGTAGGTGGGGTGGGAACACTTGAGAGGGAGCTTGCCCTGGGTGAAGGAGATGTGGGCGACAGAACATGTTGGTACGGATTAGGTGCCGTCATCGATCGTTGTTGGTTGGGTGGTTGAGTGGATTGGTTCTGTGTATGACCCGTAGGGTCCACCTGCGGCCTCGGCTGTGGGTTTCTTTGCTGGATTTGGTGAGGTGTCTGAAAGGACGCCTGGCCATACGCCGGATACTGAGGGCGGTTTGGCAGTCCAGTAGAGTGTTGTGTATACACGTTGGGGTCGCTGGTCATCCGCGGGCGCTTCGGGACACGCTCGTCATCAGAATGAGTAAGATCGACGACTGGTCGTGGCCGAATGGCTGGGGTGTGTTGTTGGTAAACGGGGGGTTGTCCTTGTTTGGGAAGAGCTTGCTGTAGTTGTTGAGGAGGGGGTGGCATTAGCTGTACTGGCACCTGTTGAGGCTGGGGGAACTGGGCGCGGTGGTAGTTGTATGCCTGAGCTGGCCCCGCAACAACCATCGGACTGCTAACAGCAGGATGATTGGGTACATATGTATTTGAGGGGGGTGAAACGAATTGCCGTACAGGTTGTGCCCCTGCCTTCGAGAAGTGTGAACGACGAACTACGGTGAAAGTGAGCGCGGGGGTATACCTGGGTTTGCTGGGCCGTGACTTGGATTTGTTGTGGGTAACCAATGGTCGTGGGTTCGGAGACCCGCCGCCCAGGGGCAGGCTGCAACGCAGGCTGCAAACTATGAGTGTGAATCGAGCGCGGTATTATTACGCAAAGGTTTACGAACCGGCTGCAGTGCAGGCACCGGTGTGACGGCGTAATTCTGTGGCGGCGGGATCAACCCAGAATTTACGCACTGTTGCATCAACCTTTGGACTTCAAACTTGAGAGTTGCGTTCTGGCCCAGTATGTGCCGATACATATCTTGCAGTTTCTCAAGTTCCTGCAAAAGGTGGATATACGGCTGCTCCGGCGGACCAGAACCACAGGCAGAGTGAACCCGCAAGAGTTCTTGATACTGTCTCTGTAAGGCGTGGTACTTCTCGCGGTAGTAGACGACCTCTTTCCATTGAGAGTGAGTGTCTTGTTTGGCGAAGTCGATCCGGTTATTCGCTAACGCGAGGTGTGCGGAAAGATCTCGGCTTTTGTGTTCGAGCGTTTTCTTCTCCGCGTTAAGTCTGGCGATGTCGCTGCTCGCATCCTTGAGGGCACGAAGTACACTCGGATTGAAGCCAAGCCCCGCGATGGCGCTGTTCGCGTTGGAAGCCAAGATGCCCGTGATATCTTTGTTCCATTGATCATCTCCGATCCTACGGCGGTAGCCTAAAAGTCAGCGGGATTGAATGGGTGGATGTTACCCGGCTGCACGTACACCGGGACTGGAGTGGCTGGAATTCCTACCACTTCGGGCTGCTGGGTTGGCTGGGCTGGCTGTTGCTCGCCTTGACTCATGTGTGAGGGGTTGGAACAGAACTAAGATCTGGCGACGCGTTTTTCCAACGCCACTCATTTACGGTGTGGTGAATCACGTGAGTCAAGCATGACGTCGGTACTGGTTCCTCGAGAGACACCGCGATGGCTTTACTACGCATTCCCGCTCCGGTCTACGCGCCTGTACGCCAGGAAACGAATGGGTGAATACTACTATCAGGAAGGGGCGAATATTTGGGGCGATGTCGGGGGATCGAGTTGTGACCAAGCTGTGACGCGGCCTGAGCTGATCTCCCAAGCCTGTCACACACCCACACTGGCTCTTGTTGCGCGATGTCCACGTTCGACCCGCTCGTTTCTGGCTTCGAGGATCCTACACCACCATGGCCAACGACGCCGCATACCCCAAACCAGCACATTCCGAATCTACGCAGGGCTTCACCAGCACCCCCACCCTTGGATAGCGGACCAGCACCTGGTTTGTACGGGAAGGAACCCAAGATCTACGGCCAACAGGAACCAGGTCTGGTCTCGCCAAAGGATAGCCCCACTTCTGACGGACAGAAACCGGAGCCCTACCTAAGGATTCGTATCACTTGGATGGACAGGAATCGAAGAGATATCCTTGTGAGACTGGACGCCCAGGTACGTAATTTGTCTCAGTCCTGTGGGAGTCAGATACCACGTCCAGGTGACACTTTGATAGACGAATCTCCCGAATTTCAACGGGACGACGTATAGAAACATTTCACGGTCCTACTTCGAGTTCCAGCAATTCTACGAGGCCATTATCCGCAGCACTCCGCAAACAATAGTCCCTGCGCTACCTTTGCCTCAGACTTCTGCTGCTACAGACGAGGAAGATGACCGGCTGGTAAAAGTCATGTTGCAGAGGTGGTTGACACGGGTTTGTGAGGACCCGATCCTCCTTCATGACGAAGAAGTGCGTTCGTTTGTGGAGAGTGACTTTGGTTATCAGCCAACTCCGGTGATCCGGAGAAAAACCTCTTCAGGCTTCAGCCTCATCAAACGTGGTGTTCCTGACGAGGACGAGACGCTGCAAAGGGCTCGGTTTGAGCTGACCAAACTCGAGGGTCAATTTTTCGATGCCGCCCGAGCCATCGACAAGCTCTCACGTGCCAGAAAAGGTGTCTTGCTATCCACCTGCGTTTTTACGTATTCTAACATGTCTCCACAGCCTATGGCACCTCTCACGCTGATATGGGCAACAAGTTGATCAGTGTGGCGACTACAGATTCTCACCCCCCTCTCGGAAATGCGTTCAGGAAGATTGGTCGTGTCTGGCATACCATGGCCGACATCGATCAGGCCGAGTCTATCGGTGAATGCGTGATACTCGGGGATTCGTTGGGTTATCAAGGGCTTAATGCCAGATCTGCCAAGGAGACCTTGCAACAGAGAACTGCCGTTCTTGAGGAATATCAGGCCGCCGTAAAAACCGCGATTTCCAAACGACGGGGTATCGAGAGGTTGAAAGCCAGTTCTAACATCAGACCCGAGAGAGTCGATGAAGCGCTTGAAGAATTGGATGAGGTAGGCTCCCATACACGTGCGCACTGGGGTATTCGCCTCACGAACTCCGTAGGCCAACAAGTATGAACAGATACTGGCGAGGAGGGCAGACGGAATTTCACAGAATCTGCATCGGGCGCTAGAGCGACATAACCGACTGGCCAACGATGACATCACTGCCGCTCTCGTCGAACACGTCCGCTCGTCTATCATGTACGAACGACAAGTCCTCAAGGAGCTGGAGGCGCTTCGGCCGGATATCAGTGGGGCCGCTGATAAGGTGGTACCTCAACCCAACGGGGCCCCAAAACCTACGTTTATTCCACCATTGGAGGAACCATCCATCCCCAAGCCAACCCCACCACCTACGAAGAACATTCCCAACTCACCACCGCTCACAACACCCAGCTTCTCCACCTCGCGAATCCCTGATGTAGCTCCCACAATTCCTGGATCCAGACCAGGACCCCCTCCTCTCAAACAGCCTGGCCCCGAAATCGTACGATCTATGACATCCCCCCAGCCGACGTCCCCGCAACGAGCGGCACCAGTTTCACCCCCAGTTAACTCGAATAACGATCCTCTGTTAGGAAACAAGTTTGTCGACGGAACAAAATCGATGTTCGTGGGACGCTCTCCCCAATTCCACACACCGTCCACCATCACATCTTCCACGTCTGTGTCAACTTTACCGACTTCAACTCCCGCTCCTCCGCCGGCACCCAAGGTTCTTCCACCTTCTGTGGTCGTTCAACAGGAGGTTCAGAAGAACTTCGATCCTCTTAGCGACCCCACTAGATCAATCGCCAGGGCTTCCTCCACCCCAATTATGGAGCCAGCCAAACAACCCGAACCGGTTGGCCCTCTCGGCCCATTGGGTCCCCTAGGAGCCACGGATATCCACGGAAACGGTCCAATGATGACTCAGTCGGTCATCGTCCAACCTACCACAAAACCGGATGGACTCGATCCGCTCGGCATGGCTAAACCAACCAACATGACAGCGTCGATGAGGGCGCCGCAGAGGCCGAGATTGGATCCTAGAGAGGCTGCGACCAAGCTCGCAAATATGTTTTAATCAGCGGAGTTATTAGGTCAGAAGCGTGGAAGAGCGACCGCATAGGTGGTTTCCATGTTGTCTCGGTTCTGTGACCGCTTGTAGTGGGTCGGGACTATGCTTTGCTAACGCCCATGTTTTTAACGGTACCTTTGGTCCCAGTCGCGAGTGTTATATCCCACCCTAGCATACACGTCATTGTAGTCTACCAACAAATAGCAAATCGCCAATAATCATGCGAAAAGAAGAAATACATGAAGGTACCCCCGGAAGACTTGGATCTCATCCAGCCTTGATACTACTTAGCCGCGTCACCAGTGGCAGTAGAGACCCGTTATCGCTTGAAGCGTAATACTGCACACAATCGAGGTGTTTACTGAACCTACGCACACACACGTCGGGATCGTCAGAAACCAGGTTATTGGTCCAAAAACGGAACGAAGTGGAAAACGTCGGCACATAACGTACCAATGATTGAAGTTCTTTTCAAACTTATACAAGAAGTCCCACCTCTTCTCCATCTCTGGGTCGCCATCGGGGTCATCCGCCACGGCAACGCCCTTGGCCGCTGACGCGGTAAATTTGGCCGAGTACACGGCGAACGTGGAACACGTTGTGATCATACGGGAGTAAGCCTAGGCAACCCGCACAGGTGAGCACCAACATTCCGGGTCGGTTGGGGATGAAAGGAGTTTGCGTACGGAAAGTAGCCTCGCGCTGGTCAACATGGACTCCTTCAGGCAGGTGTCCAAGAAATCCGAGTGATCCCTCAGTAACTGATCAACGGTGGTTACCTTTGCGAGCTTGACCTCCAAATTCCTCCAATTTGGTTCCAGCACTTCAAAAGTAACGAAGGCCAAGATCTGTTGTACGAAAGCCAGCATCCTGGCTCTCAACAGGAACACCCTCAACCTCCACTTCTCCAACTCAGGATGGTGTGGTACGCTGGCCCTCCAAGGAAACGTCTTCTGCTCTATCCACATGGACGAAAGCGTCTGTTCTGCGTGTTTGAGATGAAGCAGAAACCGGAATAACAATTGGTATTGCACGATGGTTTTCCGCGAAATCACAAGGGACAATGGGAACTTGACGTGGTAGTCGAGCATCAGTGCATCGATGGCTAGAGCCGTGGTCAGTCACCCTAAGCACCAGCGAATGGTCGAGAGGAATCTACCCATGAGCGGTTTCTCGTCCTTGTTTCTCCGGCCCTCTGCGCCGTGAGCCGAATCGGTGATTCCCCCTTCTCCGACGTCGCTCCCGATCGCACCTTTCTCGCTAATAATCTTCAATAGCCAGTCATACAAACCATTATTAGCCATCTTAACCCTCACGTCCTCACGGAACATGGTATCTTCCCCATGAAGGTCGGTGTTCAGGGCAAGGTCCAGAAGACTCTGGAGTTTGAGGACGGAAGCAGATTTCGAGGATTTACGAAGCTCGCTTTGGGCCTGATCGAGTAGATGGGTGACGAAGAACGACTGTGACATGAAGAAGAACCGCTTGAGCGACCGGAGACGGGGGAGGAGTTGCTGGTCCTGGAGAAGCATGTTCAGGAGTGTTCTGTTCGCGTGAGAATATGCATCTTCGATAGACTTATAGAACCTGAGAATCGTTCAGGCCAGCAGCAACAGGAAGGTGGGAGCGAGGTCATACTTTTCATCTTCCATCGAAATCTCTGCGTCGAGGACTGTAGCGTTCTGATTAGGAGTGACCCCGATCCCACACTCGCGGACGACGTTGAGGTATTTCCCGGCGAGGAGGATCTTATGTTTCCACCCCTCCAGAACGGGAGGTATGCATGCTCCTCCAGGTAACCTACTCAATCCGCCCCTTGGAGTTGGCATCCCAGTTTTCCGCTTGACGTCCCCTGCCGAGGAACCATCCCGGAGCTGAACGAGGCGGGCTCAGAAGACGTGCATCCCAGGAGTGCCTTGATCATACCGTATATCGTCTTTCCCAATATTCATCCACGTAATCCATATCCAACGTCCCTTTGGTGATGGACTTGCTTTCCTTGACACATAGCTCCTCCCAGGGGTCGTGGAGTTTACCTGAATTTATCCACTCTTGTAGCATCGTCGCGTAAGGTGCACCAGCTGCTCTGAGGAGACTACCGTAGAGGGTGAGTGCCGCCGGGTCCCCAGACATATTCTGCATCCGATCGTAAATGACTGAGAGCACTTCTCCGCCTTTTACCGGGGCGTTGCTCTCCGCATCCAGTCCAGGGTTCTTCAGATCGGATAATACAGCCTTCAGCTTCGCTCCCCCAAGACCGAGAGCCTCGTTTCGGGCTTCGTCAGAATCAGAGTCTGAAGATAGGCCAGAGGAGTTGTCGGTGGTGTCAGCGGATGCAAGTTCAGTTGTGAGTTGGTATATCAGGGAGAGGGTATGGAGGGTTGGGTGGACGTAAAACCACAGTCTCTGGAGAGAGAACTGCGGCGAGGTGTTGAAGGCGTGCTCTAATTGTGACAACAACGTTTGGTAATCCTGGGGGGGGGTTGGTTACCCAGGCCCTACCAGCACACCGTTTCCGGGCATACCTTGAGCATGTCGCGTATCGAAGCGCAGAGCGCGTGATTCACGAGACCGTACTCCAGGTGACTACGCAGCTCAATGAACGAGGTGATACCGGTATAGTAGGTTGCAAGCGGCAGTATTCGTTCAACGAGGTCGCTCAGAGATGGATCTACGACGGTAGATCAACACCAGACTGTTTAGACTAGATAAAGTGGATGTGGCTTACCCAGCGCCGAAGAAACCGCAAACTTGATCCCGCGAACAGGGTCGTCATCTTCAATCGAATAGTCCGGGTGGTACGTAATGTGTGTCCCTTCAATCCCCTGCAGATATGTGGAAGGCATAGCCAATTCGGCCAAGCAGAACCCTTACCATTAAAACAAAGAGTAGGTCCTCCAAGATCAGAGCCTCTTGAATATCCAGAGACACATTGTCCAGGCTCTCCTCCCGCGATTTTCCTTTCCCGTGAGCCTTGGGCGTGGTGTGCGAGTGTGATGGAACTCGTGAGTTCAGCGGTGCTTTGACGAAGGACGTCTCCGCAATGAATGAAGGATCTAATCACGATGAGCGCCAATAAACGCAGGACTGAACTGTTCGCGCGGACCTTTGGAAAGAAAATCGTGTCGACCGCGTCCGTTCCGTTCTTCATCAACATCATACTCTAGGTTGCGGCTCCGTCTTGCAGATGCGATCGTTCCTGCAACCTGTGGCGGCAGACATCAGGTACGGTTCGAGGCATCCTCGAACTCCTACAAACTTTGGAGTACTCTTTTGTAGATAGTGCTAGGTTCTTCTTGCGGCCGACGGGACGCGTTCTGGGAGTGTAGGGATCCATTGACTGGTCTGGCGATCAATGTCACGGTTATCGGCCGGGAAGGGGTGAGGTCACGATGATGTCACGCGTCCGTGACGCCGACGCATCTCCTCCTTCCGTTGTCTCGAACTCCGGGACGAACTGGCCCCCGTTCATTCCTTCCGCTTGTCGGCACCTCTGCGCATTCTTTTGACTGAGACCGGGTGTGGTTATTTTGCGCCGGAATATACGGACATCTCTCGTACTGAGCACTACGTGGTCCACGATTCACCATGCGGGACGCCAACCTCTTCAACGTCAAGCGGGCTCTACCCCGGATGGTGAGCAATGCGCACCCCGTGGCCCACCAGTGGTGGATTTAACCGGTGTCATCTTCACAGAGCTGGAACCCGAAGAACCTTTACAACTTATGGAGGCGTTCGCTTGGTGCTAAAGTCAGCGCGACTGACTATACACGGACAACGAAAACTCTCTTTCAACAACGTTGGGCAGCGAAACAACTCGTTCGGGCCTACCACGGTGATTACATCAACGAGAAGACGTTCAAACGGTGGTACCTCCCGGCCAACTTACCCGACGTCCGTCTGGCGGCTTCAGCTGGAGACGATTCGATGTTGTTGGCCAAGTGGGCCAACAAGGCGACGGTGGTTGAGAAGGAGATTAAGAGGAGGGAGGA
>Ga0307516_10004382_pt1 | contig 17472 bp, 11 predicted proteins | sample 19_EM_MG_FD_203310 | JGI IMG/M metagenome (GOLD analysis project Ga0307516, IMG submission 203310) | Populus trichocarpa ectomycorrhiza microbial communities from riparian zone in the Pacific Northwest, United States - 19_EM | ecosystem: Host-associated > Plants > Roots > Unclassified | place...
AATGGTGGTAGCGAATGGCGGCGATGAACAAGATGGTCAGCGCCGCGCCCTGCAATGAGTAGCGTGCGGTTTCTCGAAAATTGTCGCCCCGGACGATCAGACAGCACACGAGCAGAAGCGCTGCGAAAGGCACATAGGCGTATTTCCATCGGCGCTCGTTCAGCGCGACATCGTCGAGGACGGGATTGTTCCAGACCGCGAGGGCGCAACCGAACAGGATCGAGTCGACTCGCGTATCGCTCGCGAGGTAGGTACGCACCATCGGCGCGTGATAGTGGAACACGAGCGTCAGACGCCACAGCAATACGAGCAGGCAGATACCCCAAAGAACGACCGCCTGATTGCGGGCCGACAGTTTGGCCTTCTGTAAGGCGATGAAGAACCATGGGAACACGACGTAGAAATGTTCCTCCACTGCCAGCGACCAATAAACGCCCGTCCCCGAGGGCTGGCCCTCGTATCCATGGCGGATGATCCAATAATTCGTGTACTGAAGGGCCTGCGCGCTCACCGCCGGCGGCGACAAGGTTCCGGGAGGATCCACGGCCAGCCCGAGCAGCAAGGCGCTTACGAGGACCAGGTAGAATGGCGGAAGTATCCGCAGTGTGCGGCGCAACCAAAAATGGCGAATGCTGATGACGCCATTTTTCTCGAACTCCGCACGCAGCAGCGTGGTGATCAAGAACCCGCTCAGAAAGAAGAAGATGGTCACCCCGAAGCCGCCCGGCACATAGTGCTCGAGGCCGGAATGGGCCGCGAAAACCAGCAGGAAGCTGACCGCTCGCAACCCGTCGAGCGACGGTATGTGACGGGTGGATTTCGACACTACGGTCGAGGTTTTTCGGGAACGAAAGCCGCCACTGGACGTTGTTCAAAATGCAGGCGGGGAAGCAGCAGGAAAATGCGCGGACCACGAACCAAGTAGCGCTTCGCCAGCCGAGTCGGGTCGTTCAACAGGCGATACAGCCACTCGAGTCCCGCGTGTTGAATCCATTTCGGAGCGCGGCGCTCGCCCCCGGTCAGAAAATTGATCGACGCTCCGACACAAAGCGCCAAGCCGCGTGCGCGGCCGCGCGATTGCAGCGCTTTCGCCAGGATCTCCTGCTGCGGGCAACCGACCGCCAACAGGCAAAATCGAAACGGACTTTCATTCTCGACGAATCGCAGACACTCCTCCACCGTGGCGGGATCGTTGATGAAACCCATGGGCGGATTGAAATGACGCAGCGCATTGAGTCCATACCGCTTCGACAAGATCTCGGCCTGTTCGGCGGTACCGCCGATCACCACCACCTTATCGTCCGGCGCAATCACCTCATCGAACAGGTGCGCCGTCACGTCGCTGCCGGGACTGGTCGGCAGGCGCAGACCAGCGACGATGCGCAGCACATACGACAAGAAGCGGCTGTCGAGCAGCACGAAGCCGGCGGTTCGATACAGTTCGCGGAACGACGCGTCGTCGCAGAATCGAATCAGATGATCGACATTCGGGGTGACGGCGTAGGCATATGTTTCGGAACCGAAATTCGCGGCGATTTGCATGAACTCGGACAAATCGCAGTCGCTGAACTGAACCGTCCAGGGCAACGGATGTTCAGTCACGGCGGGTAGGGACTTGTCGGTGTTGACCATTGGATTGCAAGGGTAGCCCAACCTCGAGGTCCCCATGACCGGTTTTCTGTTATATAACATTTGAGAGAGTTTCAACACTGCACGACACTGTACTAGCGGTTGGGCCGAAACTGCTTCGCCAGCAGTTCCACACCGATGACGTTGCCGTCGAAAGTAAAGCCTTCCGCGTTCGAGTGCCTGGCCTGATAACGGGCGTAGGGGCGAATTGACAGCCAGTGGAGAACTTGATAGGTCAGGTCCAAACTGGCGAATTGGAGGTGATCGGCGCGATCGATCGTCCCCGCGCCGTTGGGCGTGCCCGGAAACTTGCTGTCCGTGTACGAGTAACCCGCTCTGACGAGGATCTTGTAGGTGGCCTGGTAATTCACGGTCGCGGCCGCCGATGTGTCGACTTCGTTGCCGCCGGTGGTCACATAGGTATTGAGTGCGCGGCTCAACTGCAGGTTGACGGAAGTCTTGGCGGTCACACTGCGGCGATAACCGAGGCTGCCGGTGAGCCCCGACAGACCCGTGTTCGAAGGGTCGGTACGGCGGCTGTATCCCAGGTTGCCGGTGAAGTTCGTCAGGCCCGAGACCACATAGGTGGCCGCCCCCGCCACGGTGATCTGGTGATAATTCGGGTTCAACGCCAGCGGATCGTGGTTGTACTTGCCCGCCAGGTACTCCAGCTCGACGCCGGCGGCCAGATTGGCCACGCCGAGGTACTTCAAGCCCTCGCGCAGAGAATCTTCGTGCACGCTGAGGCCGGGAATATCGGTGCGCGGCGAATTCAAAACGTGGTTCCTTGCGAGGCTTTCCAAACGCCACTCCGGGGTCACGTTCACGTTGACGGAGGCGGTGACGTTGTTTTCCGTCTCGAGGGTCAACTGGGTGGACGCCGCCAAGTCCTGAAACTGGACACTGCGCTGTTCATGACGATACTCGAGCAGACCATCGACGGTGCGCAGCAGTTTCCACTTGAGGCCGCCGTCGAACAATTCCTCGTTGTGATTCAAAGCGGTGAAATTGTCGTAATTGAAATGACGGAATTCCGCCGTCCCGAAGAACGCTTGCTCGTCGAGGAGATAGGTGCCCTCGACGCCGCCGCGCGTGTTGAAAAAGGTATCGGCAAAGGTGGGACCATTCTTGCCGACGGGCGCGCCGCCGCTCTTGGGCAAGTCAAAAATGTTCGTGTTGTGTTCTATGTCCAGCGCAGCATAGGGGGTCAGCACTCCGCCCGCTTTCGCGGACAGGGTCAGGCCGGCCGCTCCGACGGCGCAAAGGAGCGTCAAAGCCGCACGAGGTATCGTCCACACGGCAGTACGCCCGGATCTCCTGGTCATGGGGTCAATTTGGGCGTATCCCGCGGTTGTTTTCAAGGTATTCGTTCACGATATCGGGCCAGCAACGAAGTCTTAACAACGCGGTGTGTAGGACTCTCCGACGGGAATAGTAACATAGGGCCGAAAATAGCCGCGGGGCCGGGCCGTCGATTCACCGGTTCCTGCCGACCTCCGCCGGCCCTTTGCAACGCAAAGCAAGCCGTCCGCCGCGACGAGCTTCCGACGGGCAGCGGCGGCGATCCGGCGGCGCCGGCGACCGAGCAGCAGTCATTATCAGTCCTTGCGACGCAGGATGAGGAAGTAGGCAAGAATGCCCGTGACCAGTGCCAGGACGCACACCACGAACAGAAAGCCCTGACTATGTTGCGCGAAGGGGATACCGCCGACATTCATGCCGAGCAGACCGGCAACGAGATTGATCGGCAGCGCCAACACGGTGACCACCGTGAGAATGAACAGCGTTCGATTGGTGTGCTCGCTGATGAGCGCCGCAAGTTCCTCCTGCAGTATCTTCAATCGCTCCGCGAGCGCACCGGCATCGACCACGGTCGCAGAGAACTCCTCCGCAGCCTGCCGCAGTTCTCCGATGTCCTCTTCGCTCAGCCACTTGGGCGGCCGGTTGAGCAAACGAAACAATGCGGCAGGTTCCGGCGCGAGCAGCCGCAGCAAGCGCACCAGCGAACGGCGCAACGTGCCCAACTCGGTGCGACTGACGGAAATTCGACTCGCAAGCAGGTTGTCCTCGACGGCATTCACCTGATTGGTCGACTGCCGCACGATGTCGCCGAGCACCGCCGCCTGATCTCTCAACATGTGGGCCAGCAATTCCGCGGAGGAGCGCAGCGACTGGCCGCCCCTGACGGAAGCTCGCAGCCGATCGATCGAACGCAAAGGCCGAAGCCGCGCACTCACCACCAATCGCGGGCTCATGCAAAGGCTCGCCGTCGAGATGTTCGCAGCTTCGAAGCTGCTGTTGAAAATCACATCATGAATGACCGCAATCAACATGTCGTCTTCGAGTTCCAGCCGCGTCGACCCGATGGGCTCGCGCAGCGACTCGTAAAAGGCCTCAGCCAGATCGAGCGACCGGCGCATCCAGCGTTCGGATTCGAGATTGGACAGGGAAAAATGCAGCCAGATGAATCCGGGCGATCGAGACGTGTCCGGCAGCGACAGCCAGCTCAATGCGCCGTCGCAATCGACGGCCACCGGTGCGGAGTCCGGCGAGAAAAGATATGCCCAGATCAGCCCCTCCTTATCCGAGGCATAGTGAAATCCCGTTTTGAGCAGATTCGACATGGCGAACTCAGCGAACCGTCTTCATCGCCAGAATGATCTGGCCGCGCACCGCTCGAAGCAGACTGATGTCCTCCGAACTGATCGGCCCGGTTTCCGGCACGTCCCGGCCGACCAGAATGCAGGCGATCGGCGTGTCGCCGGAGACGATGGGGAGGACGATGAAGCTGGCCGTCCGCGGGAAAGTTGCGGCGAAATACGGCGGGAGCCGTGCGGCAATTTTCGGATCGCGGGCGTTCTGAATCTGCAGATCCGACCCGCGCCGGACCGCCTCCGCGAACAGGTCTCCCGGTGTCCCCAAGTCGATTTCCAGACGGCCCGCCTGGGCTTTTGTGACGTCCCCGCACCACAATCGCGCATGGATTCGCGGTGTGCCTGCTTCGCGCAACAGCAAAATGGAGCGGGTGTAACCGAACCCCGTGTGCAGACACTCGAGTGCCGTGCGCAGCGTGGCGGTCAGGCCCTGTCCTTGGGCAATCAGGTCGGTGACATCCTGAAGACGGGAGAGGACGAGCTCACGGCTGTTGGCGGGCTTCCCGACTGCGTTGAGTTGACCGGCGACGGGGGCGAAAGTGTCGATCACGGTGCCTTCCGGAAATCCCTCGTCGGCCGCCGCCGCACCCGGGATTGCGGTCTTGAATAGAGCGCGGACCGGACGCAACTGGGCATCGGCAGCGGTCATCCAGCGATCGAATCCCTCCGCCGTGACGCCACCGTCGGCGACACATTCTTTGCGGACTTCGCCAATCAGAACATCGCGCTCGGGACTCTCGGGATCCCCCAGGTGCTGCGCGGTCGTTGCCGCCAAGCGGACGATGCGGCCAAGCCGCCGTAACTGCTTCGATTCGACCGGCATGGCGGCCCCGGTGCTGAGCGCCACGAGAGTATCGGGTATTCCCCAAAGCGTCAGGACTTCCTTGGTCAAGGCCTCAACCGACATCCCCAGGACTTCGGATGAGGCGGCCGCCTCGGTAGCCCCGGCTTCCACACGCTGCGAGATCTCCACGTAGCGCTTGAAATCAATCATGACCAGCAGCAGCCTCGCGACGTTTCCGAGGAGCGCCGCAATGCCGGCTTTCTCCTTGTCGTCGGGCGCCAGTTGGCGGGACATTTCCCGTGCCAGCAAAGAAGCTTGAAGGGCGCGGATCAGTTCCCCCTTCATGGCCGCTGCTCGCTCCGGGTCCGGGATCTGGTCGACAAACATCATCCCCAGCGCGATCACTTTGACCTGTTCGAAGCCGATGACGACGATTGCCTTGGATATGGTGTTGACGCCCGAACCCGAGTGGAGCCGGTAGCCCACGCTGTTGGCGATGGCCAGGATACGCTGGGTCAAGTGAACGTCTGCGAGGATGACGTCGCGGAGTTCCTGGATCGACTCGTTTTCGGAGTCGGCGATGGCCACGATCCGTCCGATGTTCGCGGCCAGCCCCGGCAGCTGGGGATGGCTGCGAATTGCATCGAGGATGGAATTGGCTCGCGGATTGGATCGAGAGGTGGCGGTCATCGTTCTATTATCGCCCCCCGCCAGCCTTTCGTACCGGATTTAACCGCCGCGTGGGCGCTTGGTGAGCCGGATGGCGGCGGACCATCGCGCGTTTCCGAGCCGTCTCGGATCCGGTTCCGGAAGAAGGGAGAATGGACGAAGGAACCAGGGCAATCGGCGCAGGCGAGCGGCTTCGCGCAGGAATGATCGAACATCTTGGATCGCCCAGCCCAGCGCCTCGAAGAACGCCACACCCTCGGCCGGCGCAAACTTCATGGGTGCATTCGCCAGCTGCTTCCCCATGGTCTTTTGCATCATCCGAAGCAGGTTCGGACTCGCCAGATCGAACACCCACCAGCGAATACCGGACCGATCGGCAAGATCCAGCGCGAGCGAACGGACCACATCCTCGCTCATGTACAGCAGCAGTCCCTCCGTGATGACCAGGGCGCTGCCGGCGGATTGCGTGAGTTCGTCGAAAAAGACGGTTCGTGCAGCGGAGTCCGACAGATCCAGACCGCGGCGCGTCAGGCGGCACACGGGTTGCGCGTCCGCCATCAGGCGCTCCTTCTCCTGGACCATGGCCGGGAAATCCACCTCGATCCAAGGCAGCTCGGGCGGCAGCGCCATGCGATACGGCCGGGAGTCGAGGCCGGCAGCCAGATTGACGACACAATCGCATCCCTCCGCCAACGATGCGAGAACCAGGTCGTCGATCAGCTTGGTGCGGACGATGATGGGCCAGCCGCTGCGCGCCTGCCGTGGCATCAGTTTGGTGATGGCGCTCCCGCGCTCACCGGCGAGCCGCTCGGCAAATGGGTCGCGAAACAGGGCGTCCGGGCGCGCCGATTCCCACGCCCGATACGCCGCCACCCAGCGAGCGGTATCTGAAACGTTGGATACCAGCGGTTGATTCATCCAGTCACCTAAAGGTCATGCTCTCCGGCACCACCCACCGAAGACCCCGGGAGCGGAATCTCTTCCTGCTCGCCGGGAACCACCCCCATGCGGTGATTTGCCCAATCTTCCGCCGCCTTCCGAATGCGCTCCTTGCTGGAGGACACGAAGTTCCACCAGAGGAATCGAGGTCCATCGAGCGCCGCGCCCCCGATGAGGACGATGTCGCCCCCATCGATTGCCCGGAGCCGCGTGGTCCGCTCGTTCTGAAGCACGGCGAGCGTACCGCGCTCCAGCCGCTCTCCATCGATCAGAACGTCGCCGCCGATGGCAACGACCGCAAGTTCCGGGGCAAGGCGCGGCAACTCCACTTCCGCGTCCGCCGCCAGACTCATCGCGACAAAGAGCGTCTCCGATGCGGTTTTCACCGGCGAAGTATGTCCAAATGCGGTGCCCACCAGCACTCTGGCCTCGAGGCCCTTTTGTGTGAAGCGCGGCAATTGCTCAGCCGCGGCATGATGGAAACTCGGTTCGTCCTCTTCGCGGTCCCGCGGTAGCGCGACCCACAACTGCAGCCCATGAACGCCAAAGGCACTTTGGCGCATGTCGCCCGGCGTGCGTTCCGAGTGCACGATTCCGCGGCCCGCGCTCATCCAGTTGATGGCGCCGGGCTCGATGCGTTGCACCGATCCCAGGCTATCGCGGTGCAGTATCGCGCCGTCGAACAAGTAGGTCACGGTGGCCAGACCGATGTGAGGATGAGGCCGAACATCGATGTTCATGCCGGGCTGGAAATGCACCGGACCGAAATGATCAAGGAATACGAAGGGTCCCACGGCGCGGCATGCCACGGAGGGCAGCAATCGCGAGACGCGAAACCCGCCGCCGAGATCTTTTTCGTGCCCGCGAATCTGTAAGAACATGGCTGCCTCTTCCGCTCCGCTCCAATGGTCCTGCCCGATGATACCGTACGGCGGGTCCGCCGCTTCAGTCAGGTTGCCGAAGTCTCGCGTCCAGTACTCGGACGGGCCTGCGGAAATGCTCGCCCAGCCCGGTATTCGCCGCGAGAATGGCCTCGGCGCGCAACAATTTTACACGCGCGTCATCGCGCCTTCCCAAGCGCAGCAAGCACATGCCGGATGCGGCCTCCGCATCGGCCAGATAGGGACTGGACGCTTGGTGCCGGCTCTCGAGAATATTCAGACTTCGCAATACCGCCTCGAGACCTCGCTTCGCCTGGCCAATGTCGCACAGGGCGCTGCCCTCGGTGCTCAAAGTGGCGGCCTCGAGCAAGGCGGCCATGGGAACCCTCTGCGACCGCAGGAACGCCAGGGCCGCCTCGCTGCGTTCGATCGCGCCGGCATCGTCGCCCTGCAATCGCATCAGTTCGGCCCGCATCGACTCGGCCGTCGCATTGTCCTGGGGAAGCGGCAACGGATCGCCGCCGGCGCGATCGGTGGAAAGCACGCGGTCAAGCAGGGCACCTGCCGCATCCAGGCGGCCGTCATGCAATTCGATTTGCGCCAGCCTCAGGTAGGCCGCCGGGAGCGATGCCGTCTGGCTCTGATTTTCCTTTCTCACGGCAATGGCGTCCAGAGCAAGCCGCCTGGCCTCGCCGTAGCGACCGCGAAACTCCAGGGCTTGCGCGACGCCCAGTTCAGCGTTTGTCTGGAACAACTTGTCGCCCAGGTGCTCGAAGATCGCACCGGCTTTTGCGAAGAGCTTCTCCGCCTTGTCCGCGCGTCCCTCCTCGATGTACGCATACCCCAATTGCTCGAAACATATGGTCAACGCGTCGCTCGAGGGCAGCGCCTTCTCCATGTCATCGGTCGACTGCACCAACAGCCGGATTCCCGCTTCGCGGTTGCCCTGCGCGTGCAGCACGCGACCCAACAGGCAATTGTTGCGCAGCGTTCGCGGATGGCGGTCGCCGAGCATGATGGCGTAGATCCCGGATGCCTCGCGATAGTCGGCTTCCGCCGGGACATAGTCTCCCAACTTGTTCTCGTATTGCGCACGCGTGAAATAGGCGTCGGCGAGGCCCATCTGTCCGCCGCTGCCGGCACGCGCCGCTGCGATCGCCTGGTCGGCGGCTCGAACCGCCTCCACTCGATCGCCCATGTCCCAGTGGGCGTTTGCCAGATATGCCCAAGCAACCAGGTGGCCCTCGTCGCTCGGATACCGCTGCTGCCATATTGGAATGACGTTCTTCAATATGCCGAGCAGTTCGTCCCTGCGTTGTGAGCCGTACTGCCGGAGGAGGCTCGCCTTGATGGTCTGCACTTGAGCGTAAAGAAGAGAAGAACGATCGCCGGCGGATGCGAGTGCCGCTTCCGCCTTTGCAATGGTTTCCTCCGCCGCCCTTCGGTCGCCCTGTTCCTGCGCCAACGCGACGCATCTCAGCGCATCCGCCATCGCTTCGGCGTTCTGCCCCATGACCTTCTGCGCGATGGCGGCGGCATCGCGGCAAAGGTTGATGGCCTTGTCGGGCAGGCCGATTTCGTCGTACAAACCGCCCAGCGCCAGCAAGATCTCATGCTTTGTCTCCGGTTGGTCGTCCAGCGAACCGGCGATGCGTCTCCGGCCCTCGTCCAGTATTTCCCTGGCGGTAAGTTCGGAGGGTTTCCTTGCGACCGGAGCCTTGGGGTCATTTGCGTCGAAGATACCCAACAGAAAATCCTTGATCGCCGCCGCTTTCTTGGCCTCGACTGTCGCTTTCGCGGCCTCCGCTCTGGCGTGGGTGGCTTCACGCTCGGCAATGAATCGCTGTTCGTGCGCTATTCGTGCCTGCCACAGCACGGCACCCAGCCCGACCGCCGAGGCGATGGCCACCGCCGCCGTGGAAGCTACCGCCAGCTTGTTTCTGCCGATGAACTTCCTGGTTCGATACCAGGCGGAGTCTGGTTGGGCCAGCACCGGTTCACCATGCAGATAGCGCACGATGTCCTCGGCAAAGGCGTTGATTGTCGGGTAGCGCTCGGCCGGCAGTTTCTTCAGCGCCTTGAGTACGATGGTGTCGAGGTCGCCGCGCAGGGCTTTCACCAGCCTGGGCTGCGTCGTCGCGCATGCCTGCGCCTGGGCCGCCTGGACTGTTTGACTGGGTTTCGGCGCGTCGATCGCGAGAATGGCCTCCTCGAGTGCTGCGCGCGAATCGCGCTTCATCTTATAAGGCCGCTCACCGCTCACGAGTTCATAGAGAACCACGCCAAGTGAATACGCATCGGAGGCCGTACCCAGGGCCTCTCCCCGAATCTGTTCGGGTGATGCGAAGTCCGGGGTCAGCACCCTCCCGCCAAACTGCGTAAGTTCCGTCTCCCGTGCTTCTCCGTCGACGAGGAGTTTCGCGATTCCGAAATCGAGCAGACTGACCTGACCTTGAGAGTTCACCAAGATATTGGACGGCTTGATGTCGCGGTGGATGACCAGGTGGGCATGGGCGAACTGCACCGCATCCAGAACTTGAAGAAAGAGTTCTGCACGCTCTCGTACCTTGAGCCGGCGCGCATTGCAGCTCGCGATTAGCGGCGTCCCCTCGATGTACTCCATCGCCAGGTAGGGCTGGCCATCGGCACTGACGCCCGCGTCATACAGCCGCGCAATGTTCGGGTGGCTCAGCGTGGACAGAATGTCGCGCTCGCGTGCGAACCGATCGATGAATCGCGCGCGATGCAGATACATATGGGGCAGTTTGAGCGCGACTTCGCGCCGCATCTGGCCGTCGCTACGGGCGGCCAGCCACACCGTACTCATGCCGCCGTGACCGATTTCGCGCACCAGACGATACGGACCGACCTCCGCACCCGCATCCAGAGCGACGGATCGAACGAATCGCCCGCGTGGCTCCGCAGGCACCTCACCGCTCCGCCCCGGCGGGGACACAGCCGAGTCAACGGCATCGAGTCGGGCGTGTTCGGCAAGCAGGCGATCGAAGTTGACCTTCAATTCCGGCGATTCGTTCGCGATGCGCGCGAGCAGCGCGGAGCGGCCGGCCGCCGACTGATCGAGATACTCATCGAGCAGGTCGAACAATTGCTTCCATTCACGACCGCTGATGTTCATCTGCAACCAACCGCTTTTGCCCACGCCGCGCACGGCACGCGGATCGAAGATGTCACTGAAGTATCGCGCGATGTGTAAAAAATACAAAGGTTCATTTCGTCGAACGCCGGCCGCGCGCCGCGGCCGGAACTAGCGGCGATGGCGCGCGCTCGTTAAATCATTGAATGCAATGAGAATATGGAATTCCCCGGTGACCAAGGGGCCCCGCCGCCAGCGCGCGCTTTCCGAATTTTTGACCGGCGTCCATGTTCGGGAGCAAAATTCGGCTGACCCGCACACGGGGCACGGCAAAAACCAATAATCAACGTCGGAGAGAGACTCATATGCATCCGCTCAATACCGTCAAAGGCGCCATTACTACCGGTGTCGTGCTCGCCGTCATCATCGGGCTTTCGCTCAGCTGTTGGGGTGGACTGGGAATCGCGTTCCACCCGGTGCGAATCGACCGGTGGCTGCACATCGTCTCCGGCGTCATGTGGATCGGTCTCTTGTACTACTTCAACGTCGTGCAAACCCCGGGGCTTGCAGCTGCCGCCGCCGACAAAGGCGGCCCCGGCGGTGCGGGGATCTCCAAGTACATCGCACCCCGCGCGCTGCTGTGGTTCCGCTGGGCTGCGGTCGCCACATGGGTGACCGGGGCCATCTACTTGATGGTGGGATACGGCTCGGGCAACTTGAGCGGCATCCTGAAAGCGTTTGCGCTGCAACCGGGAGTGCGGACGATCGGCGTCGGTGCCTGGCTCGGCACGATCATGCTGTTCAATGTTTGGGTTTTCATTTGGCCGAACCAAAAGAAGATTCTCGGCATCGTGTCGGCGACCGACGACGAGAAGGCGGCAGCGCGCAAGATTGCCGGCAAAGCGTCGCGCATCAATTTCATTCTGTCATTGCCCATGCTGCTGTGCATGGGGGGTCAGATTCACGGACTACCCTTCTAGCTCCCGGCGGAATTCGCGGGGGGGCTGTCTCGCCGAGCGCGCTTCGACGAGGCGCCGGGTGATTTCCTCATAGGGTTGCGGCCTGCCGTGCAGGTAGCCCTGGGATTGCTCGCATCCCAGTTTTCGCAACGTCTCGAACTGACCGGCGGTTTCCACGCCCTCCGCCACGGTCAAGAGACGGAATGTGCGCGCGAGCGCGATGATTGTGGAGACCAGCGCCAATGAGACTTCATTGTCGGGGAGGCCGCTGGTGAACGACCGATCGATCTTGAGCGTATCGACGGGCAGCATCGAGAGGCGGCTCAGCGAAGAGTAGCCGGTGCCGAAATCGTCGATTGCAATGCCGACGCCGGAGGCCCGCAAGAGTTCGAGTTTGCGCCTCGTCTCATCGGGATCTTGCAGCAGCGCGCTTTCGGTAATCTCCAGATCGAGTCCGCCCGGAAAGCTTTCCCGGCCGTTCAGCCGTGCCAGCACCCGGTCGGCAAAATCCCCGCGCCGCAGCTGCCACGGCGAGACATTGATGGCCACCCGGGTCTGCAGGCCGGCATCGAACCAGCGGCGCGCATCCTCCAGCGCTTGATCGAGCACCCACTCGCCGACCTCGACGATCATTTGCGTGGCCTCGAGAACGGGCAGAAATTCCGAGGGCGCGATCAATCCGCGTGCGGGATCCTGCCACCGGATCAAGGCCTCGAGACCGACCAACTCACCGCTGCCGATATCAACCTTCGGTTGATAATGGAGCACGAACTGACGCTCCTCGAGCGCAGCGCGCAGACGCGACTCCAGATCCAGGCGTTTGTCCTGCCCGCGATGCATCTGCAAGTGATACGGGAGAAAGCGTTCCCCGGCCGACTTGGCGCTCTTCAGAGCCGCCTCGGCATTCTCGATCAGCTCCAGCGCGCTCTCGCCGTCGTCCGGATAGCGCGCGATGCCGGCGCGGGCCACCGCGCGAATCGTGTGCCCCTCGATCTCGAACGGCCGTGCGAACAGCGCAGCGATGCGCTCGTGCAGGCGTGCAACGGCGTGGTCCACCGATCCCAGCAGCGGCATGGAGACGCAAAACGTCCCGCCGCCCAAGTGGGCGAGATCCTCGGTTTCAGCCACCTGCTGCCGCAGGCGGTCGGAGACATGCTGCAGCAAGGCATCGCCAACATGGCGCCCGGCTGAATCATTGACCACACCCAGGCGCTCAATATCGAAAACGACGATTGCGGGCCGGATCTCCGGACCCACTCGCGAAGCCAGACGGCGGCCAAGCCGGTCGCAAAAGAGCCGCCGCTTGGCAAGCCCGGTCAGCGCATCGAAGTAGGAGAGGAAGTGCACGGCATCCTCCCGCTGCAGATATTGCAGGGCAAAGGACAGGTTGGCCGCAACCTCGCGCAACAAGTTCAGTTCACCGTCATCCAGGGGGCTCGCCGACCCGCTGCCGAGCACCAGCGCACCGACCGAAGTCCCATCGACGAGGAGCGGCAGCGCCACGAGTCCCCGTACGCCGGACGCGCGCAGCAGCTCGCGCTGCGACACCGGAACGCTTGGATCCATGATGTCGGCAGCGACCGCGGCCTGCTGCGTCCGAATCGCCTTCGCCATCATGCTCAGATCCGCGCCATCGGCACCCGCGAGCGGCAGGCCGACCCCGGCTGGTTCCGCATCGCGGATGCCGGCGGTCACCACCGAACGAATGGCGCGGCCGCCGGCCTCGGTGAGCCAGACGGTCGCCAATGAATACCCGCCTACCTCCACCGCCAGACGACAGGTTTCCGTCAGCAGCGAATCGCGGTCTCGCAGACGCACCAGAGCGCCATTCACGCCGCTGACCATGTGAAGCACGCGTGTCAGATGAGAGATGCGAGCCTGCTGCTCCTGCTGCTCGGACACGTCGCGGCTGGAACCGCGAATGCCGATGACCATCCCCTTGTCGTCGAGACGCGCCAACGCGCGTGTCTCGAGCCAGCCAGGGCTCATATTTTCACGCACAAAGCGCGCTAGAAATCGCACCGTAGTGCGCTTCCCGCGCAGTTCATTGAGACTGGCTGCGACCGCCGCGCGATCCTCGGCAGCGACCAAGGCGATGAAGTCCTCGTGCCGCACCGCCTCGAGACGGCGGCCCAGAATCTGGGCTGCCGACGGACTGGTGAACACGATCTCGTTGTCCGATCCGAGTTCCCAAATCCAATCCTGCGAGGTGGCCACGATGTCGCGCAGCTGCTGCGCGGCGCGTCGGCGTTCCACGCGCGACTGCATCTCCCGCAGGACCCGCTCAACCGCCGGCACGAGTCGTGCGATATTGTTCTTGAGGACGTAGTCCACTGCGCCGCTGCGCAACGACTCGATGGCCGTTTCCTCGCCGATCGTGCCCGACAGAAAAATGAACGGTATGTCCGGTGCGTACGCCTGGGCTATCCGGAGCGCCGACAGGCCGTCGAAGCGCGGCAGCGAGAAATCCGACACGATCACGTGCGGTCGAAGAGCCGCGATCTCCTGAATGAGCCCGGGCTCGGTGTCGACGCGACGCCAATCGCATGCGATTCCATGGCGCGCGAACTCGCGCGCCGCGAGTTCCGCCTCGGCCGGCATGTCCTCGACCAACAGCATTCGAATGGGCGTATCCATTCCTACTGATCCGCGCTTCCTGCGAACACAAATATCCTTTCCGCCACCAGTTCGAAACAGAGTCGCAGATTTCTTGTCGAGGGTCGGCGCCTTACTGCACGTTTTGGGCAGGAAACCGGCACTCCTTTGCCATTTTCGGCGCGATGCAACTCGACATAACGGCCGGTCATAGGGGAATCCCTTAACGGCGCAATGCGCCCGCCGATGTGTATCGACGTTCCTTTGTGCTATTAATCCATGCCGTTCGCGCGATCTACCAACGATATACACATATCGTGGGCAAGGAGCGAGGGGCAAGGAGGAATCGGGATGGATCGACGTCGAGTGATGGAGGGCTGCCCGGCGCTTGTCGGAATGCTCCTCCTCTCGATTTGCGGACTTGCGTGTAGTAGCGCCCTTTGCGCCATGGAAAGCGACAGCTCATCGATCGGCGCCCTCAAGCAGTTGAGCATCGAAGAACTGATGAATCTGGAGGTGACCTCCGTGTCCAAACTGCCGGAGCCCTATGGGCAAGCGCCGGCGGCGATCCACGTCATCACTCAGAACGAGATCCGCCGCTCGGGCGCATCGAGCATTCCGGAAGCGCTGCGGCTCGCTGACAATCTGAACGTGGCACAGGTGAATTCCCATGATTGGGCCATCAGTGCGCGTGGTTTCAATACTGCTCTCGGCAACAAGCTCCTGGTCATGATCGATGGCCGCACGGTTTACTCGCCGCTGTTCTCCGGGGTATTTTGGAACGTGCAGGACTATTTGCTGGAGGACATCGATCGAATCGAAGTCATCAGCGGGTCCGGCGGCACGTTGTGGGGTGCCAATGCGGTCAATGGCGTCATCAATATCAGCAGCAAGAGCGCCAAAGACACCCAGGGACTTCATTTCGAGACCGGCGGCGGGGAGCCGGCACTGAAAAGCTTCGCCGGCCTGCGTTACGGCGGCATGCTGGCGCCCGATACTTACTTCAGAGCCTACGGCAAATACTTCGACCGGGGTAACGAGGTCTATGCCGCCGGCAGCAACGCTTCGGACTCGTGGAACATGCGCCAGGGCGGCTTCCGTATCGATTCTTACGGGTCTCCGGGCAATGTCCTGACCGTCCAGGGCGACCTGTACGGCAGCGACTTGAACGTCACGGCGGGCGGCAGTGGAAGCACGGCGGGAGGCAATCTCGTGGGCCGCTGGTCTCATGTCATTTCGGCCGACTCCAATACGAGCCTGCAGTTGTACTACGATAGAACACGCCTCGTGGACCCCATCACCAACCAGTTCGGCAGCGCAAAGATCCTGACCGACGTGCTCGATACCTACGACCTGGATTTTCAACATCATCTTCGCTGGAACGAGCGCAATCGGGTTGCCTGGGGATTGGGTTACCGCCGCACCCATGATGTGGTCGAGCAAGCCCAGAACTTGGCCTTCCTGCCCCCTACCCTCGATCGAAATCTGTACAGCGGTTTCGTGCAGGACGAAATCATGCTGGCCGCGAACCTGTTCTTCACCGTGGGGACGAAGCTCGAGCACAACGGCTACACCGGGTTCGAGTGGGAGCCGAGCAGCCGGTTGCAGTGGAACATCGCTGCCGATCAGATGATCTGGTCCGCCGTCTCGCGCGCGGTGCGAACGCCCTCGCGAATCGACAGCGACATCCGCGAACCCAATTCACCGACGCCCATCCTGGCGGGAAATTCCGGATTCAGATCCGAGATATTGATTGCTTACGAGTTGGGCTACCGCGCCCGCCTCGGCTCGGCGGCCTCCGCTTCCCTGTCGACGTTTTACAACGATTACACAAAAGTGCGGAGCCTGAACTACACGCCCGGCACGATCGTTCCCCTGTACTTCGCAAACGATCTCGTCGGCGACACCTACGGCGCGGAACTCAGCGCCGACTTTCAAGTGCTCGCGCGATGGCGGCTGCACGGCGGCTACGATGTGCTCAAGGAGAACATCCGCGTCAAGCCGGGCGGAATCGATCTCAGCAACGCGCTCAACGAAACAGAGGACCCTCAACAGCAATTCTTCCTGCGCTCCTCGTTCGATTTGCCCCGGAATATCGAGTTGGATGGCGCTGTTCGCTGGGTGGACCAACTGATCGCGAACGACAATGGCCGGCCCGCTACGGTCCCCAGCTACTTCGAGTTGGATGTCCACCTTGGGTGGCGTCCGATTCCGCGACTCGAACTGGCCATCGTAGGTCAAAACCTCTTGCACGATCATCACCCTGAATACGGTGTTCCGATCGCGATCCCCAACCGGGAGGAGATCCGCCGAAGCGTGTATGGAAGGGTGAGCTACGGCTGGTAGCCGGGCATGCGGATGCGCCGTTCCAGTTTTACCCTTGCCGGCCTTGCCCTGGTGTTTGCAGCACTGATTTTCCTGTCTGCATCCGGCCCGACCCATTCAGCGGACGCCGGGACCCCGCCCGAGTATCAAGTCAAGGCGGTTTTCCTCTTCAACTTTGCACAGTTCGTGGAATGGCCGCCGCAGAGTTTCGAGGATGCCGCGGCGCCCTTCGTCATCGGCGTACTGGGGACGGATCCCTTCGGATCGGCGCTGGAAAGCGCCGTCCGCGGCGAGACCCTCAACGGGCGCAGCTTTGTCATAGAGCGCTATCGCAGCGTGAGCGAGGTCCGGCACTGCCAGATTCTATTCATCAGCCGCTCCGAGGCGGCGCTTGTCGGGGAAATCGGCGCGGCGCTGGCCGGGCACAGCGTTCTGACCGTCAGCGATATCGAGGATTCGGCGCAGCGAGGCGTGATGATCCGATTCGTCGCCGACAACAATCGCATTCGGCTGCGAATCAATGCGGACGCCGCGAAGGCAGCAGGTCTTTCGATCAGCTCGAAACTTCTGCGACCGGCAGAACTCGTGACATCCGCGGGCTGATCCATGCCCCCCCATCAAACGCCCATCCGGCGCACGCTCATGACGATGATTCTGCTCACCAGCGGCGCGGTGCTGTTGCTCACGTCCGCCTCCTTCGTGGCGCACGAGTTTCTCACCTTCCGCTACTCAACCGTGCGCAATCTTTCGACCCTCGGGCAGGTGATCGCCACCAACAGCACCGCCGCACTGGCGTTCGACAATGCCAAGGATGCTGCCGAAATTCTGACGGCGCTCAAGGCCGAACCGCATGTGGTATCGGCCGCTCTTTACGATTCCGCCGGGCAGCTTTTCGCGAGCTATCCGCAGGTTCTCAAGAGCGGCGAGCTTGCGCCCAAGCCCG
>Ga0307516_10004383_pt1 | contig 17471 bp, 19 predicted proteins | sample 19_EM_MG_FD_203310 | JGI IMG/M metagenome (GOLD analysis project Ga0307516, IMG submission 203310) | Populus trichocarpa ectomycorrhiza microbial communities from riparian zone in the Pacific Northwest, United States - 19_EM | ecosystem: Host-associated > Plants > Roots > Unclassified | place...
GTCATAACAGTACCAAACAGACCAGTATTCCTAATATATCAGAGAGTGAAACACTTGACGATACACGTTTGAGTTGCATATTTGAGCACACACTACTATTAACAAACAGTGTAATATTGGTGAACTGAAAACCTCTCTTGAGAGTGTATTTGACTAGTGTGTCACTAGTAGTGCATTAGCTTGATTGGTTTTAACATATTCTTCACGTGACAGGCTGTGTGTGGAGATGTGAACATATGTGCCAAAGTTGACAGCTGCTCGACTTCCCATCATCCCCAGCTGCAGGATATGTGGGTTCAACAATGGGAAGACCTTAATCTTCGCCATGTTGATGAATGAGGAAGTTATCCCAGTCGTTGTACTCCCTGAATCCCAGAAGGTCCAAGCCTGGTGGCCGGCAATGTCAATGAGCGTTGCCAAACATTCCTTCATCCCTTGGGGAACTGTCAGTCTTGAGTGGCTTTCCTTTGAAACGCGCATTAGCGCCTTGCGCATCTTGACGTCCCAACATTCAGAATCATCCTTGCCTGCTTGGATATCCATCATCGGAGCCATCATATCATAGTCTGACTCCCGAGTGTAGTACTCATTTTCATATACATCAACCTCTACATGCTCAATGTCATTGTTGCCATGTCTAGATTTCTGAGATTCCATATCATTTGGATGATGAGATGACTTATCATCATCATGAACCACCTCTTCCAGTCATTCCTGTGCTTCATTGCCTGGAACTTCCATTCTGACAATCCGTACTTGGTCACTTGGTTGCTTGGGCCATGGGCAATCCACTGCATAGTGACCCACCCTCCCGCAGTTGAAGCAAGCATCACCTGCTGAAGTCCTTCTCGGTTCTACAATGGGTTTGATGGACTGTAGTTCCCATGAATCTTCCTGAACACACAGGTTATTTCTCTGCACTTCTCCTGGAGGTTGATAAGGGCAACAAGGAAAATCCTGTCACCTATCCCTGTCTCGTGATTGAAAGCCTAATTGAGGGTGATGATTAGTCAAGATTGCCCTTTGCTGGGGTTTGTCTGTTGTGGTGGGTGTATGAGGAGTCAGCCTTGTACCCACTACACTTGTCCCTGTTGCAAGGGCTTTCTTGCAGTAATACTCAGCTGTTTTATGAGACATTTCGACGGCTTTGGCACATGACATGAGATCGTCGATTGTGTTGACCTTCAGTGACAAACTGTTCTCAAAGAGCTTGTCACAGATTGTTGTCAGGACACCCTTCAGGAATACTTCTATGATTTGGTACTCATCAGGGTGTACTGCCATATTTTGGGCATGATCCATGATATTATCATAAAATCCTTGGACACCCATTTTGGCCTTATATCTGGCACAGAGGAATTCCTCCTGTGCATCCTGCATTGTTGAAGGGTGCACAAACCTATCATACAACCCTAGGATGACTTCTTCAAATGTCCAGCTGAGTTTTTCTTGCTTGATACTGACAACATGGTGCTGGAACCAGCGCTTCGCTTCACTATCAAGGAACTGAAGTGTACAAAGCACATGTTCACGATCCTGATCCTCTCCACCATACATGCTGACCTCGAATACCACCACGAGGTTGGTCAACCATTCCTCCAAGTCACTGAACTTGAATGAACCTTCATACGTTCCGATGGAGGAGTGCTCTGCACGTCAGACTTTTGTTCCATCTGGCAAGTTCAGTCGAACAGATACATGTTCACAAACTAACCAAAGAAGCCTGTCATGCATATAGTTGTGGTGATGCTCTACCACTTCCATAACTCCAGGAGTATTAAACCTGGGGTGTACTGCAGCTGGAACCGAATATCCTCTGTAGGGTGGTATTCCCCTATGATTATATCGACGATCAGGATGTCTGTTACCATCATCACCCCAGTTATGAGAATGAGAGGATAGTCGATCACTCTCATTGTCCCCATCATCCCCTCCATCTGGTGGAACAGGAGGTCCTGCAACAATCCGTGATGGTTGTCTGCCTCCGCCACTTCCTCCATTATTGGAAGGACAATAGTTTCTGTCGCCTCGGTTTCTGGTCTGGGGTGGCCAAGGATCATTGCCTCCTGGGCGACGATGTGAGAGATGCTTGGAGTTTCCTTTGTCGTCATCTCTATTGTCACCTGGGACACCAGGTACACTTGCGGTACGCAGAGTGGACTGGTACATCTGTTTCATTTTGTCGAACACTTCACTCTTCAGACCAAAGATAATCCCTTGGTCATCAAAGTTCAAAGCTTCCCATTCCGAGATGTCTCCATTCCAGATTTTCTGGTAAACAGTGCAGTCTCGCAAATTGTCTGTCAGGCCGATACACTCCGCTTCAGTCTTAATAAGGATGTCGATTGGAATTTCTGTTTCAGCTCCTTTCTTTGGATGTTCGGCAATATGAACATTGCCTTGTTGCAGATTCACACCAGCATACCCAAAGAAGGCAGGCATGGGTGTATTGCATAGTTATATAGCAGCTGCGCATCTCTGTTCATAAGCCTGATTGGGCTCTCCAGGCTGTTGGGGGGCTTCTAGTTCCTCAAACGCTTTAGCGATGTGAAGATCTTCTTCCCGTTTCATTGCTTGCAGGCATTTAAACACTGGAGGGATTATTATTCCTATGCCCAATGTTGCAGGCATTTGGATGTCTGCCAATGTCAGTTGGTGATTGACATTGTGTTTGTATTCTCTAGGCAGTACAGGAGGTGTTCCTGTTCGTGAAGCAGGTTGTCGTTTGATGAGTTTGGCCATTATGCCAGTGAATGCCTCATTAAATCCTTCATCATTCTTGTTGGGTTCTGGTATTTCAATCCCCGAGAATGAGGAAATCACAGTCTCTCGAGCCATCATGTATAGCCATTGATTCGTATTTGGACTTCTCAGTCCAGCCCGCTTACACATCAGGACAGCTTTCTGGTGTATAAGCTCAGCAGGAGTTGGGAGGATGATGAGGTCATCATCCTCCTTCATCGTTTCAGGGGAAGGATCTTCCTTCTTCCATTTCCCTTTGTCCACGTGGAGCAGTCTGTTAAGACACACTAAAACCAAATAGGTCTTTTGCAGGCTTACAAGAATAACACGAGGAAAGGAAAAGGGAAGTCTATATTGACTAGGGCCCTCACACTAGGTTATAGTGGATAGCTTAAGAGAATATGACTAAAGTTACAGTCTAAACTACTGACTATATATACTAGTTGGAGAACATGTGTTAGCAATGAGGCATTCTGTGGAATCCTTATGTAAGTACTTCCAGAATGTTCTACATGCGTTATAAGTGAGGCATTGCACAGCAACATGTGGTAACCTTGAGGCATTGCGCAGCAATGCTGAGTGATACTGACTGCGGATCATGTGATAGAGCACATGATGTGAAAAGGTTAAAGAATAGAAAAAGACATATCATAACACAGTCCTTCAACTGTCCATTCAGCATCATCAGCTGATGACTCTTGTACTACTTCCAATGGTTGTCCATGGAGATGCAATGCACTCCGTCTTCTACTGCTTGAGTCACTCATAGACGATGCCCTCGCCTTTGAGTGTTTACTTGAATCACTTCCAGAAGATTGTTTATTCTTTGTTGAAGAATGGTCATCGGATTTGAGGAACATGTGGCTCTGGAGCATCGTCACATTGGTCGAATGAGGAGACATCCCTCCTGGTTTTCTTGCTCATACAAATTCTTGGTCGAGCATTTGGAAAGGTTCAGTATTAATCCATACTTGTTTTGTTCTCAACATGTCTGTCGTTGTTCTCAGTCTCCAATTTTGGGGTGAGGTTTTCGTCTCCTCTGACCTGCGACAGCCACTGGAATCAGGGGTTGGTGTTACCAGTGAATATTCCCCTGGTAACCGTTGTCTTCCTTTCAGGTGCACGGTGATAGTATGCCCTGGAGAAGCTTCTCCAGGGTCCGACATTTTGCCTTCCATTAAGGTTTTGGTTGAGGGTGCCATAGCGTGGCTTAGAGTTGTGACATGGCGCGATGATCGCGTCGTCCGTCTTGCTTCGTGCAGTAAAGTACTTTTGAGAATCGAAAGCTCAAGAAAATGTAATGGTTCACGTTACGCTTGAGAGTCAATCTTACTCGTCACACACAACAGAGCTTGAACGATGTATATTGAAAGCACTGTATGTACAACAAGACAAAGAACTGCTTCTTATGTAAGAGTCCATAGTAAGTAATAGTCCACATGACACGTAACCAGTATGACATAAGATGAGTCCGTAACATTCACCCTCTTTGGTGGATGGGAAGGAGCCTGACACACAACTAGAATGTGGTTATGTGTTAAAGTCTGACTTGTAATCACTGCAGGCACAGCATGGTGTAACCCCAGGAAACACCAAAAAATATATATATGTTTTGTTTTTCTTTACCAGTGTTTCTATAGAAAATAATAAAAGTGTATCTTTTGATATACTAGAAGATACACTGAAAGAAACACATATTGTGTAACTTTTAGTTTTTTGTCTATAGTATATCTCACAAAAATACCTTTTGTGTTTCTCATTAGTGTATTTTACAGAAATACTTAAGTGTTTCTTAAGGATACACTAGAGAAAAATACTTAAAGTGTTTCCTCAGGAAACACCAAAAGATACACTAATCTCTCATCCAATCAGAGAGCTATCTTGTAGTGTTTCCTAAGGAAATACATTGGTGTTTTGATTGGAAACATTTTAAGAATTTCCATAAGATTCACTAATTAGAAACACAAAAGGTATTTCTGTGAGATATACTATAAACAGAAAACCAAAAGTTACACAATATGTGTTTCTTTCAGTGTATCTCCAAGAAACACTCAGAGAAATACTTTTTGTGTCTTCAAGAAAGCCACAGAAAGATACACTTTGAGTGTATCTTCTAGTATATCAAAAGATATATGTACTTTTATTACATCTTGCTGTGCCTGCAGTGAATGTCTGCTGCCAGCGGTGCAAGTTGAAGTGCCTGTAACATCAGATGATTCTGTTTGACAAGAAACAGCAAAAGAAAAAAGAAAAAAATTAGAGAATTTTCGGTTACTGCTCAGGATTGAGGGGGTATTTTGGAAAACGGGTCTCTGGGGTATCTTATTAGGGTCATTCTCGTTGGTCCCCAGCAATCAAATAGTCAATATAATGTTGTGGAAAGTAAGAGAAACGGAGGGGAGGTTTCATCAAAAAAGCTTGCATAATGGGGTGTCAGTTCCAAAGTAAGAGACTTTCCCCCACAAACCCCTGTATCCGGCCGGAAATATGACACCTGTCATCGGATAAGCGGTAGCAGGCCGGGGGGTTGCAAATTCGTGTGTTCACGAGTTTCCAGCTGAAGCATTGGTATGCGGTATCAGGGCATGGAGGTGCGGGAGGAGAATGATTCATATTAGTATCGAGTTCAGGGTTTTTGTTATCTCTTGGGAATTACTGTAAATACTTCTGACGTCTGAACATCAGCGAACCTTCGCCAATATCCTTAGGTAGTCTTCTTGGACGCTTCGAAATGTTTCCTCCAGCTTGCAAAGTCGCTCCTGCTTCTCAAGCTGAACAAGAAGTTCCTGGAGGTTGGTAAGAATCATTATGAAAAGATTGAGCCGTGATTGGAAAGGACACATACAAAGTTAAATCGATAAAGCCTTTCTTTCACCTGTAGGCGGTATGCACGGTTCTGGCGCGCATCAGAAAGATCTAAACGGAGAAGGATGAGCATCTCAATCAAGCGCTGAAATTGTCGCTGGGAATTTATCCAATCAAAATCCATTCAAGTCAGAGGAGAGCGACAATCTTACCCCTGCGATCTTCAACTTGATCCGCCATTTTTCAGACCATACTTTGTCGGTCGGTGGTCCCATCTTGCCATTAGAACCTGGAGTCACGGCTCCTCCCCTCCCACTTTTTCCAACGCGCCCAATTCTACCAACACGCCCACCGCCATGGGATATAGATGCCTCACCAAAACCATCTGCCATGAAGGTTATATTAGCCAAGAGCATTGCTAGGTCATTCGCGTCTCGAAGATCTTCAAATGCCTCTGCAGGGTCCTCCACAGTCAATTCAGCAATATTCTGTTGCAACAGGATGTATCGATAAATTGCTTTGTATAGTTCGGCTTCGCGCATTCAAGTCAGCCCAACAGATGGTCATGGTGGAGATGAACTTACACCCAAGGCCTTGATGTTGGTAAGGAGGAAGGATCACGAATTGGCTAACAATATTTCGTTGTTGGCCCATCTAATCGTCGCGTGCTCGAGGTTGGCGTACCTTAGTCTCATTCGCGTTTTCTCTGGAAAGAAATAGAATGGATAGAGAGAGGAGTACCCGACGAAGTGGTATGCAGCTACGTCCGGCGTCCCTCTCCGCTTGCGCTTCTCATACCTGATGACTGTCAAATAAAAAAAGAAAGTATGTGACGCCTAACGCACAACAGCATGAATTCCCATGTCTCTTCATTTTCGTCAACGTAAGACCCTCCCTCGATATACAACAAAATAAATAACTGCATCCGCCGGTGGTATTCCCTGAATCCCGGTGTGTCCCAGGTTGCCTGTGATCAAATACGGTCAGTCACTCCGAGTAGAAAAAGCAGAGGCTGTACAACATGGTATACTTCAAAAGTAATGGAGTCTTCTTCCTGTGCGCCCAGCTGTCCGGTTTCCAGGGGGTTTCTCTTGCCTATCGAATTGGACGAAGGACGCATATATGAATGGATTAACTGGCCCGGGGGCCGGAAACTCAACGCATCTTCTTCGACGAAAGCGAGGAACTCCGTTTCATCCTTGTAGTAGCCTGCTATGAATTAATGCAACTCCCAGCGGGCATAGAAAGATATAATGCTTGCCGGAGGGAATAAAATGTGTGAGAGTACCCTCCACGTCGTCAATCGTCGAAGACGAGTCTAGTTTCTCTGTAAATTTGATCTTAAGGTATTGAACCAGTGATCCCGACGCAAACCTCAACTGTCGGTAAGGTCAGGATTCCTAGTGTCCTAGAAGGAAATATAACTCGTGGACTACGCACGTCAATGATGAGGTCTTTGTAACCATAAAGCTTTTCGTCCTCTCCGTATATCTAACCAACTATGAGGAAGACGGAGAACGGAAAGACGGCAGTACTGACGGGATATGTGAAGGTTGGATGGAACTCTTCGTATGACTCGTCATCTGCGAGGCGTTCCTTGTCCGCCTGGGACCTCACTACCCCAGTTCATTCACTACGGGTTGCGAGTTGTTGGGTGAGAGGCGCGCACCTAGAGATAGTGTTAGGGCTTCGTTCGCGTGGCAGGTCCAGTCGACCATGGGTGTTCGTTTGTTGAGGGCGGCGTCGAAATTTGAATTTGGCTTTGTGAGGCGTCGTGATAACTTCACACTGAGGGGCAAACATCTCATCAACATACTGTGACGCTCTGTGAGTCCATCGAATATCTGGGGTATACACCAACAAGCTGCTTTCTATGGTCCTTCAATGCTTGAGATTGTCTCCAGTCTCGCCCGGCGACCAAGTCCTTACCTGACCAGGTGGTTTCACGCTACCGCATGCAATCTTCAACTCCTTCAGCGGAAGCCAGCTTCGTTCACTGGAGGACGAGATCAAACAGAATACAGCTATAAGGATAAGGACGCCGACAAGAGGACGGTCAACGAAGAGAGACTGCACCCCCAACACGGTCGGTCCCTTTAATTTCTGCACTTAGGGTTGTCGAACTGTTGATTCCTCGCGACGTCAGTCAAACGCAATGAGTTGGGAGTCCAGCTACTTTCGCGCCAGCTCCATTCCCAAATCTTCAAAAATGTCTCCTTTCCGGCACCTGAACCTTCTTATGTGCACATCGCCAAGGAACACCTCCAGATGCACGGTCTCGACCCCGCGCAAGGCTCGGTCCTTCCTGACACCGGCTTCACTCTCCCAGAGCTTCAAGGTTCTAGTCTTGCCGAGCACTTCTACCGCATCGGCTCGCACACCGCCGAACCCTGGCTAACCCTCGCAAAGTCCTTCGCCTCCCACGAACTACCCCCGAAGCCGGATGACTGGGACGTCCAGAGCGGTTGGACGAAATATCACCACCACGCGGATGGCTCGAGCTACAGTGAACATGTACCATATCCAATGCACAAAGGTGAACCAGAGGAGATGCTCGCATTTGATGTGGAAACGATGCCTAAAGTTCACCCCTATGGTATCATGGCTTGTGCTGCATCACCAAATGGGTGGTATTCTTGGGTCTCACCTTGGTTGCTCGCTGAAACCGACGATCCCCAACAGCTGATACCTCTCGGAAGCCCAGATACCCCACGGATTGTTGTGGGACATAATGTCTCTTATGACAGAGCACGAGTACTTGAAGAGTACAATTTGCACCCTACGAAGAATAGGTTTCTTGATACGATGGCTCTACACGTTGCCGTTAAGGGAATATCTTCTCACCAACGACCTGCGTGGATGAAGCATCGCAAATCGAAACAGACGGAGCAAAAACAGCATGAGGAGGCTATTGAAGCCGTCGTGGAATTGATGCAAGATGTCGAGAGACGTCATACGGAAGAAGTTGACGGTCTCAAAAAAGAAGAACTGCGTTGTTTCCGTCAGGCGATGGAAGAAACATTTCCCGGTCTACACAATGGGTCAAATTGCGAGACGACTGAAGCCGAGATATCCTCAAAACGCTGGGAAGATCTCACGTCTGCCAACTCCCTCGCAGACGTCGCAAAACTTCACTGCCACATCACGATGGACAAAGAAATTCGTAAAGATTTCATGAACCTTACCCTTGCGGATATTCGGGGCAGTGTCATCGACTACCTGGCATACTGCGCCACAGACGTCGACGTAACTCGTCGTGTCTATGCGGCGGTTTTTCCCGCCTTTCTTTCCCGTTGTCCTCATCCAGTATCATTTGCTGGCATTTTGACAATGGGGTCGAGTTTCATAACAGTCGATCAAGATTGGGAGGGATACATTCAACGAGCCGAAAACGTTTATCGAGAAATGGAAAACGGCGTCAAGAATAAGCTTAAAAAGTTAGCTGAGGTTGCGAGGCTACTTATGGATGAAGAAGAGTCGTGGAAAGATGATCCTTGGCTCAGTCAATTGGACTGGACGCCCAAAGTTGCCGGAAAATCCAGAGGTGTTTATACAACAACAAAGGAGGCGAGTTTTCGCAATCAGAGGATAGAATCGCCATTTATTCCTTCTAGGTCGATGTCATCGTCTCTGAAAGCTTGCCAAGGGACAACGCCGCCTGCATCCCAACAGAGCCATCAAGAAAACGCACGAAGAAGCCTCCGAAACCGAAACCAGTCAAACTACCCCCGGTTCTATGGCCCAAGTGGTATTGGGAGGCGACCAAGCCCAGGAAAGATATGGCCTCTGGCACACTCCACATCACAGCACGAAATCGGGTAGCTCCCCTCCTCCTTCGACTTTCTTGGCTGGGATGGCCTCTCTTTCACTCCCGGGAGCACGGATGGATATTCCGTGTTCCATCTGGCACCCCTTTCGCCGCTCGTTCGAATCCCTTGAGCTTCTATGATTCAGCGGATGACGCTTTAGCCGAGTTAGCATTGCGCGGAGGTTATAACTTCTACAAGCTTCCTCATAAGGATGGGGAAAAGGCGAATGTTGGTAGCCCATTGAGCAAAACTTTCATCAAGTATGCCCAGGATGAGACCTTGACGAGCCCCGGGGACGAGGCCAAGGAGGCGCTAGAAATGAACGCACAGTGCAGTTATTGGATAAGTGCGAGGGATCGGATTCTTAACCAGATGGTGGTCTGGCAATCTCCTGGAAAAGATTTGGGCTTCCTTCGGGGTGAACCAGGGGCAAAAGGTGGAATCATCCTGCCGCAAGTCATCACAATGGGTACCGTCACCCGTAGGGCCATCGAGAAGACTTGGTTGACCGCGAGTAATGCCAAGAAGAATCGAGTTGGTTCTGAGCTCAAGGCGATGGTTCATGCACCGGCTGGCTACGCCATCGTCGGCGCGGATGTGGATTCGGAGGAGTTATGGATCTCCAGCTGCATGGGCGACGCTCAGTTTGGGCTCCATGGTGCCACAGCAATTGGATGGATGACTCTTGAAGGAACTAAATCTGCAGGGACGGATCTCCATTCTAAAACGGCGAGCATACTTGGAATTTCCCGTGATCAAGCCAAAGTTTTCAATTATTCGCGAATTTATGGAGCAGGCATGCGTCATGCAGTACTACTTCTCCTCCAATCAAACCCTAATATGCTCCCTGAACAAGCTCAGAAACTTGCCGAGAACCTGTACGCCTCGACCAAAGGGAAAAACACACACAGGACTGATATATTTGGGCGCAAGTTCTGGTTTGGTGGAACTGAGAGCTTCCTGTTCAATAAGTTGGAAGAAATTGCACTCTCTGATCGGCCACAAACGCCAGCTCTTGGATGCGGGGTGACATATGCATTGTCCAAGGAATATCTACCTGCTAAGTTTGGCGCCGATTATATGCCCTCCCGTATCAACTGGGTCGTCCAATCTTCTGGTGTTGATTACCTTCACCTGCTCATCGCATCCATGGATTATTTGGTTGCCAAGTACGATATCAAAGCACGCTACCTCATCTCAGTCCATGACGAGCTGCGTTACCTAGTAGAGGAAAGTGACAAGTACCGCGCGGCCCTCGCTTTGCAGATAGCCAACCTTTGGACGCGAAGCTTATTTGCTTACAAGCTCGGCATGGATGATCTGCCCCAGGGAGTCGCATTTTTCTCGGCTGTGGAAATCGACAAGGTCCTGCGCAAAGAAGTAGATATGGAGTGTGTTACACCTTCGCAACCTATTCCCATTGCTCCGGGTGAAAGTTTGGATATCACCGGCATCCTCGCGAATACCAATCGAGGATCATTGTGGAAGGACGGCCGTAGCATGAGCACCGGTTCAGGGGAGGATTCTGTTGGCACATTAGAGGGATACGTGGAGCCGAATTGTCTTGCACATCGTGCATCCAACGCTTATTTTCTAAGGGCCCAAGCCACCAATGAATTCGGGGAGGTGAAGGGGTTGGCACAGAAGGCTCTAGGAAAGAAGTTTACTGGCGGCATCGGTGGTAATCGGGCAAGGCCCTAGAGAGATGAAAACGCATTATTAATATTTGAAGTTGGGGATGTGGGGTAGAGGCAGAGAGTCGATGCGACTCGGACCTAGGTAACATCTTCCTTAGATAATAAACGCCTTGGCGTAAGTTTTTCGTTGGAATGTTTAAGCCATTCCCAGATTCTATTCATAACAGTGAAGTATCACCAAGTATTACATCGTAACAAAGAATCATTTATGCGAATTTGTATCATTTGTGGACCAGAGTCTCCCTGATTTAATCCCGAAAGCCTTCAATGAACTGATCCAGTCTGTGTCACAAATGCCATGCGAACTTGTTTTATAAATGCATAGATATCTTTCGAATCATTTAGATTGTCGACTAGCATTGGCAGTGATGGAAGTGGGGGTGAAGAGGTCACCACTAAAAAAATGTCGCAAAAGTCGGCGTCTACAAACACTGAGTATCGGCGCACCTTTATACACTTCACTGGAAACATCCACCACGAAGCTGACCTCACGGTCCCCATCTGAACGGTCTGTCTTCCAAAACCGCACAAGAAGGCGGTCCTTTTCGATCCCCTCTATCACGCAGCAGACATGTCTTTCGCAGAAATTACGTTCCGGTGACAATCGTGATGCGTAGTCGCCGAGCGTCGAACGTTCGTTGTTCTTCTCTAGATCGTCAATAAGTTAATGATACAGTCGATAGAGGGATATCGCGCACCTCGCCGAAGATTCCCGGTGATGGCGCGATATTGTTCAATCTCTGCCTCGATGGCAGAACACCTATCACGTAGGTTTGCTAGTTGCCGTTTGAATGCTGCAACGGAAAATTCTGCATCCTTTCTTTCCTCCTTCTCTCTCTCCAAGTCTGGACTGGTAAGATCACCAGAGAAGTGGAGGACGGTAACCACTGAAGCACACCTGCTACGAGTTCAATCTCCCTTAATTTACACTGATTCGTCTCCACCTCCATGGCCGCTGTCCTTTCCAAGATCTTCTTCTTTTCATTATCCTGACTGCTTCTGCGATCGGTAATCGAGGAGATGGCGCGATTTTTGTAGTTTGCGACCGCCTTGAGAAAGCTTCGAGTTGAATTTTCATACGCTTCGATGCGCAGGTCAATCTGAGAGTTGGGCTGCTTGAGGGCGGCAGCAAGGTCGATCTTTGGGAGACGGAGAGGGTGGGGTTGAGGCATGGGTGAAGAGAGTAAAGTCGCATCGACCTGGTGACCGTTCTGCGCTTGGTAACTTAATTTACGCTCATTAAGAAATAAACAAATAAACAATAATGTGTGAAGCGTCAAGCTTCTAACCATCATGTTCACTCAGTTCTACAGCGCACGGCTCGCCAATGGATCCAGGAGCCTCGCTGTGACAATTTCCACAACAACCAGCAGGAAATATAGCATACCCACCGATTCCCCAAAGTCTAAATTGTGGAGATGCGTTGATGGGGCTGTGAAGGATATCAAGTCGGGAGATGTTCTCATGTGTGGAGGTCCGAGCCCCTCAGCCGCAATCAGATACTAACCGTTCTGAAGCTATCAGTAGGTTTCGGACTCGCAGGCATTCCTGGTGATTCCTGACAGGTGGTTCACCTTCCAAGCGGGAGACTCATTGCCTCCTAGATACCCTTCTAAGCGCATTGGCAAAGCGTCAAGACGTCAAGAACTTGACTGGTGTTTCGAACAATGCTGGTGCCGGCGACTCAGGTTTAGGTATGCTGTTGTATTATTTCAGAAAAATCATTCATCGGGACGCTAAGTACTCCAGGAAAACTCATCAACGCCAACCAGCTGGGCAAGATCGTCGCTTCTTATCCAGGAGGGTAAGAGATCTGGGTAATCAGCAGCCTCTTGCCTTTCGCTTATTCTATTCCATCTGAAGCAACAAGAAGTTTGAAACAATGTACCTTAATGGAGAGATTTCTTTGGAACTCGTCCCGCAAGGAACACTCGTCGAGCGAATTCGTGCCCACGGCGCTGGAATTCCCGCATTCTTTACCCCCACTGGTGCTTCTACAGCGTACATGGACGGTGAAATTCCCCAGCGTTATAACGCAGGCGGCATAGCCAACGGCGTTGCAGTTCCTGGGATAAAGAAGGAATTCAGGGATATAAATGGCCGAAGGTACATCATGGAACCGGGAATTTCTGGAGATTTTGCCTTGATCAGGGCATGGAAAGTCGATGAAGTAGGAAACTGCGTATTCAGGTTTGTGGGAAAATCTTCTATTACATTCTCATTTGACAACAGGTTTCAGGTATTCCTCGCAGAACTTCAGCACAGCCATGGCCAAAAATGCTAAGATTACCATCGTAGAGGTCGGTTTTGAACATCAAATTCATGTGAACCCCAAAAACAGTTCGTTCAGGCCGAGAACATTGTACCAGTTGGCTCCATCTCTCCTAATATGATCCACCTCCCCGGTATCTACGTCGACCGCATTGTCCCTGCAACATCGGAAAAACGTATTGAATTTGCCACACTCGCGAAGAGTGCATCGGCCAGCGATATATCCCCTGAGAAAGCAGCCGCTCAGGCTCAACGCCACTACATTGCGAAGCGTGCAGCCAAGGAAATCAAGGATGGCTACTATATCAATCTGGGCATTGGAATGCCCACACTCGTTCCTGAGCATTTGGAGGAGGGCGTGAGAGTCTGGCTACACAGTGAGAACGGAATATTGGGATTAGGTCCGTATCCAACGAAGGATCAGCTGGACCCGTAAGTATCGTCGCCCATTTTATATGGAACATTGGATCGAGAGAATGATTTAGTGACCTCATCAATGCCGGTAAAGAAACGGTGACGTTGGTTCCCGGAGCTTCCGTGTTTGGTGAGTTGCTACTTGTGCTACATTGCTCTGTTCCTGAGGCCTGACCGGCATACATGTACAGATTCCAGCGAATCTTTTGCTATGATTCGGGGTGGTCACATCGATGTTGCGATACTTGGTGTAGGTTCCCTCCTACATGAGTCCTCGTCTCGTATTCAGCATTTCTGCTAGGCTATGGAAGTTTCACAAGCAGGTGATATTGCCAATTTCATGATTCCAGGCAAGATGTTGAAAGGTACGCGTTCTTGCTACACACCGGATTTACGCATCGAAGGTATCAAACTAGGTATCGGGGGGGCTATGGATCTTGTTTCGAACCCTGAAAAGACGAAAGTGATCGCTGTGATGGAGCACTGCGCGAAAGGCGGGCGGCCCAAGATCTTGAAGGAGTGCACACTGCCGCTGACCGGGGCCTGTGCCGTTAGCACTATCATTACGGAGCTGGCTGTGTTTGAGGTGGATCGTGGCGCGGGAGAGTTGTTGTTGGTCGAAGTTGGGAAGGGGGTGAGTGTGGATGAGGTGCGGGCGAAGACGGGGTGCGATTTTAAGGTGCGAGGGACACTTGGGACGTGGTGATGGTGATTAGATAAGCAATCATACCGTTGAACGTCGTCTACGGCGAGAGTTGAGCTGAGCGTCGCGATGGGTTGGCTGTCTTCCCTCTTTTCGTCCACCGAATACTCTCGCAATGGCCAGACTCTCTCCTCCACCCACGAGGCGTTTTCCCTCCCCACTTCCTCTCCAACCTTCCCCACCAACTCAGATTTTACCCCAACCACCCCCGACCTCGATCCCAACACCCCCAACTACACATATCCGCCCCGGGGCACTTCAGCATACGGCTACGTCCGCACCTCGTAAGAATCCCCTTCTCCTTTCTCCCTCCGCAGACTCACTTTAGTCCCCACCAAGTCGCGGCCTCAACTCGCGGCCGACGTCCGCATCGCTGCTTCCCGTTCACCACACCACAAACCGTACTCCCATGTCCTCCAAGCTCCCCTATCCACCTTTGTCAAATACATGGCAGCGCATTCGGACCTGGCTCAGCCGTGAATACCCTGAACTCGATGACACCCTAAATTACGGCATCCTCCCCCAAAACCTCGAGCAGATTGAACTTCAGTTTGGCTTTACCCTACCCCCAGTCCTCCGTGAATCTTACCTTTGTGTCGACGGCCAAGAGGCCGAATCCGCCGCCGGCTGCTCAGAAGGTCTGTTCTTCGGTCTCAAGCTTCTTCCTCTGGAAGACGTCCTCGAGGAATGGAGGTTCTGGAGAGAAGTAGATGACGACCCGACAACAGGAGCGAACCCCCACCTACGTCAGGCCATGCAGTCCATTCCTCCTGGTTGGGTTCGCAAAAACTATTCCCAGCGGGGGTGGATTCCTGTTATTGCCGACAAAGCTGGTAACTATGTCGGCGTCGACCTAGACCCGGACGACAAGGGCTCCGTTGGCCAGGTCATTGTTTTTGGCCGTGATTTCGATACCAAGGTTGTCCTCTGGCGGGGAGACGGCCTTACTGGATGGGCCAAGTGGCTTGCCTCGTTTGCTGATGAGTTGGAAAACGGGGAAGGTATAGATATTGGTAATGGAAATGATGGAAGTGAGGATAGCGAGGATGATGTTGGATACGAGAGCTACTTCTATGATGGTACGGGTCGAGGTCAAGGTGACGGTGGAGGCGATATAGGTCTGGGGGCAGGCTTGCGTTTAACTGGGCAGTACAGAGGTTGGAATGCTCTGGAAGCATGGGCTGACCGGAGCTCGAGGAGATGGCATGAAGCTGGCGTAATTCCGGACATTTCCCTGTCACCCCAAGTTGGACAACCCCAGGCATGTCGTTCCATTTTTTTCTACTGACATCCACCGACGTCTCTCCCAGATTCCTGTTTCCAAGACTGAACAAGACTCGAGCAGCGCTTATGACGATGAGCAGGAACGCATTTCTCTCGTTACGAGGGAAAATAGTCGGCCTACCCCCGCCAGAGATGTGCCTACGATTTCTGTGACGAAAGCTCCGGCCCCTCGGCCGGTAGCGCTTCCCATGCCTGACGACATCTTACCCATCTCGGGCTCACCATCCTCACCGTCCTCCTCATTCGACGAAGACCTCGAGTCAGGACGCAACCCTGGCATGCGTGAGGTTTTCCAAACTAATCATAACCTCGTTCCCGAACATCCGAAATCTCTGCCTGTCGAAAATAGTGGGGAAAGTGGAGGTGGATCCTCGTCACCTGGTTTTGGTTTCTCCGGTGTTACGCGGTCCCACTCAACCTCCAGCGTGAATGTTACCACTCGCCAGCCGACAACAAGGGCAGCGGCGCTTCCCATTCCTGATCTGATGGCCGATTCTGTGCCCGCGATGCCTACGAAACCTATAGCGCCGTCGTCGCCTGCTCACTCACAGGCCGAACTCGACGAGGTGAAGGTCGACGTGGCAATCGAAGATGCCACATTAGCGCATACGACGGTGAGGCTGGTAGGCGGAGGTAGGGTTGCCGTTGTGGGCTTCGATGTTTCAGAAATCGTTGCAAAGTCAGAGGATGACGGCAAACCGCACAACGAGAGGGACAACCATTCTCAGGTAGATGTTCGGGGCAGCCTCCAAGGCGCCGATGGCACAGGGTGGTAATTCAAAGAAGATGAGCGGTTTGGCTGGACTCTAAGAAACTCAGTATTATTCCTGGGATAATGAAGAAAGATTCAATGAGCAGAGTTATTCGACGTGATTTATGACGGTTTAGTAAAGCGTGTAAAGGAGATCTGGGGACATCGCGGATAGAATTCTGCTCGTGAGCAGTGGATTTTGATGCCCTGGTCGGGGACAGGTCCAGGTAGTGATGGATGCATATGGCCGATTCAGAAGGCCGAATCCGCTGGGGTAGCACTCGGGTAGACGCCGGATAGACAGGACCGATCGAGCCGTTCAGCACATGGCTGGCAAACACTGTGCGTCATATCACAGCATATGCAAGATGTGTCAGCATGCTTGCATCATCTTTGTCGCGAGACCTTACAGCACCGTCATCGCCACTGTTGATGCCAGGTCGTGGTACGTTTTCCTTCATATCTTTTGAATACCCACTGCTTATGCATGCATTAGTGTTGATTGAGCATACTGTATCATTTCAACACCTGACTTTCCCACACTTGAAGGCAAATTTGCCTGGTTCGTCAGGCTCATGAACCAGGCAAATTTGGCTTGGCACCTGTAAATAAGGCTCCAACCATACTATCTACTTACTGTATATATACGGTAAATACTGTATGTATATACATATATGTATAGGCCTTGAGGCTCGAGAATGGTTATATTGTAAATATATGATATATAGATAGTATATACAGTTTGAACTTACACGAGAGCGAAGGCAATGGGAGAAGAGCCGAAAACTACGGCAACAGAACAAGACAGCTCCTTAACACATCAAGACAGGTCCCGTTTCTGATGTTGGACTTTGATAACCGAGATCCAGCACCTGTTGATTGATGGACCGTGGATCGGGCCATCAATTCCGTGCCTCGTGGTTGTCCAACGTCGCCTCGCCATTCCGCAGTGCCAACTCGATATACATACATGATATGTCCCCTCCCCACCTGTT
>Ga0307516_10004384_pt1 | contig 17469 bp, 12 predicted proteins | sample 19_EM_MG_FD_203310 | JGI IMG/M metagenome (GOLD analysis project Ga0307516, IMG submission 203310) | Populus trichocarpa ectomycorrhiza microbial communities from riparian zone in the Pacific Northwest, United States - 19_EM | ecosystem: Host-associated > Plants > Roots > Unclassified | place...
ACTTTGAGATGACCAGCCGGAGCATGTTGCTGATGCGCCAGAGGCCGCGATACCACCAAGGACGGTTATCGAGCGCATAGTAGAGGTATATCAGGAATGGCGCACCGGGTTTTAGTTTGACGGAAATGTTGCGGATCGCTGCCGCCGTGTCCGGTACGTGGTGCAGTACGCCCAACGAGAAGGCAAAGTCGAGAGAGCCATCATCAAGCGGAATATCGCCCACACTTGCCAGGTGGAAGCTGACGTTATTGAACTTGGACAGGTTCTGTCGGGCGACGCCGAGGGCGTCCGGGCTTGCGTCAAGCAGATGCAGATGGCCAACCTTAGGAGCCACCATCACCGACCATCGTCCGCTTCCGCAGCCAATATCGGCGCCGACCGGGTGAGGCGACAACTCCTCCCACGGGAATATGCGAAAATAGGATTGAAAGATGGCTTCCCGGTCCGCTGCGGAAAGGTCCGTCTCAGTTTGGCGGAATGTCGACCATTCGTGGCCGAATCCCGCCGCAACATCGAGGTCAATATTTCGCGCGTGGTCGTCCATCGTCAATGATTTCTGCTTGGATTTACGTCGTCTTACGACATTGTGGCGCCGGAGCCTACGAAAATTCGGCGCGTCGGTCACGGCCCGGCTTGGAGTGGGCAGTTCCTTTGATGCCGGCAGACCGGCGTACCAGTGAAGCGGTCGAAATCCGGACTTTTGATCTGCGCGCGCCACCTTCGGAAGTTCATGCCACCATCGCATCAATCCTCTTTGGTGTCACGGAATCCAAACTGACGGCACTAGCCGTTTTCGAGCAATTCCGGATAGCGCGCGATGAAAGCCGGCACGGGTAGGGCCGCACCGAAGTTCTGCGGGTTGTCCGCGATCGCCGCCCGGTAACGCTCGAGCAGATCGCCGCCCTGCCGCAAGGGGCGCACTTTGCCGTCGAGGCAATCGATCTTGTAGCGCACCGCTTCGGCGATGTCTTGCGGCCGATTCGCGTGAATTTCCAATCCCCGGTGCGCGAGCAGCGCGGTGTCGATCAGCAGCGCCTGCAGCGGCTGCCGATAGGTCTCGCGGAGCGAGAGATAGCGCTTCGCTCGCAGGTCATAAACCAATCGCAGCGTAAAATCCGTCTTGTCGTGCCAGAACTGGCAGTCGTTCGAGATGCAGTTGACCAGGAGCATCGGCGTGCCGAGCGCCTGCACGGCGGTGGTCAGGCCGGAAGTCGTGCCGACGAACAGGCGAGCGTCCGTGCAGAGAAACAGATCCATCTCGGCAGATTTGATGTCGCTGTGAGCGTAGTCGAATACGCCCGCCAATCCCCGGAGTGGCGTCATGGTACGGTCGCCGAGTCGCACCACCGCTCCGCCACGCGAGGTAATGTGGGCAATGGCATCGAGATAGTCGTCGACATGGGCCGAGCGGTGCTGGCGACCGGTGCCAGGCCCATCGCCGTGATAGCCACCCTCGCGGATATGCATGGCCACGAACCAGTCCGCGGTTACGCCGGCGTTACGCAGGAGGGCACGGCTGCGCTCGCGCAAGTTCTGCGGAATCCCGACGATCGGATCGCGCTTCATCTTCGCCCATTCTATCTGAGTCCGCGCGGCCGCGTGGGCCCAGGGTTCGGCCAATGGGCCTCCTGAGCGTACCGCGATGAACTGGTCGCCGACCAGACGTTGGTAAGGCAACAGTTCGTCAACCAGAGAGCGATCTTCGATGATGCACAGATGCGGTGCAAATAGAGCGAGAAAAGCCTCATTGACGACCTTCCGGCGCGGAGCGAGCAGGACATAATTGGCGCGCGGCAGCACGCCCAGTTCGGCCATGCGCAAATGGCAGTCGATAAAGCCGATGTGGCCGATCAGCGTAACCCATTCATAGCCGAGCAGCCTGATTGGAAGGTGAGGTTTGAAATTGTCGCTGCCCGCCGCGATCCGTTGCGCTAGGGCCGAGGGAAGCCTCCATTTCCGCGCCAGCGTATCCTGATGATCGAGTGCCGTCTGATAGCAGCGGAAAGTGTCCTCATACCGTCCCTGGTGATAGAAGTTCTCGCCGAGCTGGACCAGATTGTCGTAAATCAAAAGCTCGCCCGCGTTTTCCCGCTCCCACGCGCTCGGCTCGTAGGTCGACGGGTCGTAACCGGCGGCATAGTTCTGGTGGCTCATCACCGAACGCGGATCGCGTTCGACTGAGGCGCGAAAGCATTCCGCCGCCTTGGCAAAATCCTGCATCAGCGCATAAGCGCAGCCGAGCTTGCGCATTGCGTTGCTGTCGCCGGAAGCCGCGGCGGTTGCGAGGAAATGCAGCGCAGCCGGATAGCTGCCGCGATACATGTGGGCCACGCCGACGGCAAAGTTGATGGCGAAGCTGTCGATCGGTTCCGGCTGCGGCACCTCGCGTACGATCCGGTCGTAGGCGTTGCACAGGGCCAGCGTGCCGAAATAGGCGGACGGCTCGAGTCCCTTCCTGCTGCGCACCTTCGCGCGGAAGATCAGGTTGAGCAGGCGAACCGTGCGCAATGCGGCTGGCTTCCGGCTCGCCGCGAGATGAAGTTGCGCGCCCAGCACCAAAGCGAGCGCGATCAATTTCGTTGCAAGCGGAGCGAGAAACGAGTGCCGTGCAAGTTGCCGATCGGCGAAGCGCAACGCGGCCGCGCAATGGGGCGCAAAGATCAGGTATCGGTCGACGAGCGTGCTTGCGCGGGACGTAAGTGGCAGAAGCACTTGCCGTCGCGCGCTCAACAAGCCGTACAACCGAAACGCCAGGCCGGTTATGTGCGAAAGTGGTGAATTTCCGTGCTGCCCGGCCGGCGGTCGCGGCAAGGCAGCCGGTTGGGCTGACGTCGCCTCAAGGCGATTGAGGCGGTGCCGCAAACGCGCTAGGGGCGGCGGCATCGTCATGCTGGGCGATACGCGGCGCGGGCGGCGATGATCGCCCTGCGCAGCTGAAATTGGCCGAGCAGCCGCAGCAGTGACATCGGGTGGGTCCGCAGCGTCGCCCAGGCCAGAGCGGCAATTTGACCGAAATCACCAAGACCGAGCAGGAGCTTCAGCCATCGGCGCTCGGACTCGCCAACGTCGAGTAGCGCCGCGGCGCGATTGGCTTTGGCGGATGAAGTGGCATCGCCGGAGATGACGATACGCGCCGCGCCGAAACGCGTGCGGCGTTCGAACAGGTCGGCATAGCCGCGCGGAAAGAGTTCGCTGCGTCCGATCAATGCGCGGATTTCAGCAAGCTTTTCCGACAAGGCCTCGGGATCCGTGGCGGTGGTCATCGAGTAATTGTGGCCGTGAATCCGCCAATAGCCCAGGATATCCGCAATAAAGAAGGCTCCGAAGGTGAGCGCAAGCTGGCGGGCGAGAAACGCGTCGGAAAAAGAGCCGAGCTTCTCGTCGAAGCCGCCGAGCGCTTCGATGGCGCTGCGTCGATAGAGTGAAACGTTGCCCGAGAAATAATTGTCGCCCGTGCGCAGGATATTGCGCACATCAGCGGGGCTGAGAAGCGCGGACCGGCGTTCCGGCAGCATCATGGGCCGCAGTGTACGCGCATCCGAGGAACCTATGATTTCGGAGCACGCGCAGATCAGGCCCGCATCGGGAAAGCGAGCGGCTTCCGCCAAAGTCCTTTCGAGATAGGCGGGATGCAGCGCGTCATCGGCGCCGAGGAAGCCGATCCAGTCGGTATCGGCGGCGCGTAGTGCTTCGTTCTGGACTGCGACGACGCCCCTGTTCCTGGCCAACTGGATCAGCTTCCAGGTCGGGCGGCCCGAGATGAAGCGCGAGATGACCGCGACGCTGTCATCCGTTGATGCATCGTCGATGACCAGGATGCGATCGGGGGCCCGGATTTGCGCCGCGATGCTCCCGAGCGATTCCGGCAGATAGCGCGCATGGTTGTAGTTGGGCACGACGACGGTGACGCTGGGCTTCGAATTAGATGATTTCTGCTCTATCATGGAGCTTCAACTAAGAGGGACGGAACAGCCGTCCAATTTACGTTTGCTCATGCGGTCGGGAGCTCCTTGAGAACGTCCTCGATCGGACCAAACGCGCGGACGCGTCCGCCGTCCAGATAGAGGCCCAGGTTGCACATATCGCGAAGCAAACCGAGATCGTGAGAGGCCAGCACGACGATACCGGAACCCGTGGTTATCTCCTGCAGACGGTCGTGGGTCTTCTTTCGGAAGTGCGCGTCTCCAACCGCAATCCATTCATCCATCAGGATGATATCTCCATGCATCGAGGCCGCAATCGAAAAGACCAGGCGCAGCAGCATGCCTGACGAATAGGTTCGGATCGGCAATTCGATATATTCACCGAGCTCCGCGAAGTCGGCGACTTCCTGGATTCTGTCCTCGATCTCCTGCGGGGAAAGGCCCAGGATCAGGCCGCGCGTCCGGATGTTCTCGTAGCCCGAGGCCTCTTCGTCCATCCCGAGCCCGATGTCGAACATCGGCACGATGCGACCCACCGTTCGCAACGATCCGGTGGTCGGTTCATAGATTCCGGCAAGGATGCGGATCAGCGTCGTTTTGCCGGCACCATTGTGGCCGACGAGGCCCAGACGGTCGCCTTGCTCGAGCGCGAAACTCACGTTGTCGAGTGCCTGGACAAACTGAAACGAACCCTGGTTCTTGAGGACGTTGCCCCCCACGCGTGACGCCGTGCGCAGAGCGAGATATTTGAACGTCCTTGCATTCAGCGGCGCGACCGGAAACTCGATGCCGATCTTGGTGGCTTCAATGAGGGGCATGGCAGAAAGCGCTCCCGGGTTGGATTGGTCAAGGCGATAGTACCCCAAAGTTCGTAAGCCGTTGCAGCCCCAGCTTGCGCGACATTCGGAAAGCAAGACGCCGGAATTCCGATATCAAATTCCGATCTGATGGACCGAGTTCGCTATTTGCAGGTCGCGAACGGAAGATCGGCGTTACGAGGTCCCTAAGACCAGAACACGACACGTGAACGATACCGCGTGTAGATGAAGAGCATGATCGCAGTCATCATCCCGGCAACGACGATTGCGCCAAGCCAGCTTGTCGGATTTGGCGGGACTGCCATGATTGGATCCCGTGTAACAGCGAGCAGGTAGGCAATCGGATTGAGTGCGACGATAAGCTCTCCACCCTTGATCTGGGTCGGGATCCAGATGATGGGTGAGATGAAGAACAGTACCTGCAGCAACGCCGTCATGATGGGGGGAACGTCACGATAGCGGACGCAGATCATCGAGATGACGGTCGAGGCGCTGGCGATGAAAACGTAGACGATGGCAAGGCCAATCAAGGCGAGCAGGGTGCCTGGTCCAACGGGCCAAGGATAGACAATCCAGATGATGGGGATGATGGCAATGTTATGCAGAAAAATGATGAGGTTGCGCTGAACCATCCGCATGACATGGATCAGGACCGGCATATTGACTGCCTTTATCATGCCTCCAGCACCGATCAGGGTGGTGCAGGATTCGCTCAGCGACGAAGCGATGAAATTCCAGATCGTGATGCTGACCATGAAGTGGGGCAGGTAGGTTTTCATGTCGGCGCCGAGGAATCTGCCGGCGACCAAGCCCATGATCACCGCGGTGACCGCGTTGGTGGCCGTGATCCACCAGGGACCGAGCAGAGTTCGCCGGTACTTCGATCTGATATCCGCCGCCGCCAGACCTCGCCACGTTACGTTTCGCGTTACGAAAGGAGCAATCTCTTTCCGGCACCGGGTCCACGTGAAGCGGGGTTCGTCGGCTACGAAGACGCGCTCCTCCTGTGCATCGATCAAGGTCGTCATAGCGGAGCCTCATGGGCGATATAAGGTTTTGACCAGGAGCCAGATTTTCGCCTGGTCCGTATCAGCGAACCTGGGGTCCAGTGGTTGCTGGATCATTTTAAGGCGCGCCTGTCAACTACGTCGCGGGCGTTGGCTGCGCCGGTTGCATCCATCGCTCGAAACAAGGCCTGCACGGGGGGGAAGCCACGATAACATGGACTACATCGAAAGAGTCATGGTTCCCTGACCATCAACGATGCGCGGCTCCGGCAGCGGCGCCAGGAATGTGCCTCCGGCCGCGACGTAGGCCTCGTTGCGCTTGATGATCGGCTCGGCATAGATCCAGGCGAGGATGACGACGACGTCCGGCTTCTGCGCGAGAAGTTCGGAGGAAGGAAGCACGGGAATGTGTGCTCCGGGACTGAAGCGGCCCTGCTTGAGCGGGTTGTCGTCGACGATGAACTTGATCCTGCCTTCCAACTCGAAATGGTAGAGCAGCGTGGTGGTGGTGGTGGAAGCACCATAGGCGGCAACGGTCTTGCCGGCCGCGCGGGCCTGGTCGAGATAGGAGAGGACGTCGCGCTTGCGCCGCTCGATCGCATCGAACCAATCTCGGTAGATCTTGGGTTTGGTGATGCCGCGTCGCTCTTCCTCGGCAAATAGCTTCGACAGTTCCTGGGAGCGCGGCCGCTGCCCGCCGGATCTGGGTTGCGCAGACGCGCGGATCGAGCCGCCCTTCGTCGAGGTGCGTTCGACATGGAACAGCGTCATGTCCTGCGTGTTCAGGAAGGCTTCCAGCGGGATGAGGGCGTGATGGGAGACGTGTTCGTGATAGATGGTGTCGAACACCATGTTGTCGATCATGTCGACGATATAGGAGACTTCGAAGATGAAGGCACCGTCGTCGGCCAGGAGCAGCCGGATGCCCTTGACGACGTCCGCCATGTTGTCGATATGGGCGAAAACGTTGTTGGCACAGAACAGTGCGGCGCTGCCCTGATCGGCCTTGATCCGGGCCGCGAGTTCGCTGCTGAAGAAGTCAGGCGTTGTCGGGATGCCATCCGCCGTCGCGGCGGCGGCAATATCGCGCGCCGGATCGACGCCCTGCACCCGCATTCCCTCGTTCTTGAAGGCCTTCAGGAGAGAGCCGTCATTGCTGCCCATCTCGACAACAAGACTGCCTTTGGCGATGCCGAGTTCCGTGACCGCCGCGTGAGCGTAGCGCTTGAAGTGCTCGACCAGGCCCAGCGATACCGAAGTACGATAGGTGTAGTCGCGGAACAGCACGTCGGGGTCCACGACGTCGAGGTTCTGCAGATGCCCGCAGGCAAGGCAAAGATAGCAGTCGAGCGGATAGAGGTCCTGTGGTTCCTCCCGCCGTTCAGCCGTGACAAAGGCGTCGCCGATCGGCGACGGCCTGATCGGCAGGACATGATCGAGCGAGGTGGATCCGCACAGGCGGCAGTCGTTCTTATGCGTGACGTGTTGCATGTCTCGGCCATCCTTACGGGCGAATAAGGGCTCTCATAGGGAATTAATGGTTGGATTCATAGACCGGAAAAGCTCTTGGCGACTTCTTCCGCCCAGACCACGGAAACGCCGCCATCCAGGAACAGGCATTGTCCGTTGATGAACGATGCGCGCTCGCTGCAGAGAAAATCCAGCGCGTCGGCAGACTCCCCGGCGGTGCCGAGGCGGCCGAGCGGCACCAGGCGGCGGTAGACGCTCATCAGCTTATCGTTGGACTCATAAAACGAGCGGGACTCCGGCTTCAGATAGGTCAGTGGCATGATGGCATTGACGCGGATTCCCTTGCGCCCAAGCGTCGCGGCATAGTGGCGGACCATCGCATTCAGGCCGCCCTTGACGGCGTGATAGCCGACGGGTTGTGAACTGCCGACGAACTCGGCATAGACCGAACTCACGACGCCGATCGCGCGATCACCGTTTTCGACAAAATGAGGCGCAAAGCCCTCGATCAGGTCACGCGACGCGGTGAGCCCGATCTGAATTTCCCCGACCCAGGGGTCGCCCTCACCTCGGAAACGTTGGCTCAGGACAAGATAGCTGATCGGTCCACCGGCATCGTGGATTCGTGTCCACAAGTCAGAGAAGGTTGCCGACGTCTCCAAATCGGCCGCGAAGTGACGCAAGCCGGACTGTTCCGGGAAATCAGCCGGCCTCCGTCGCGACACGACGCTGACCGAGCATCCACGCGCCAGGAAGCGCTCGACGACAATCCGGCCCAGTCCGCGGCTGCCACCGACGACGACGGCGTGCTGTCCGGTCATGCGGGCGTTCCCTGCAGCGCGGCCACGCGCCGCAGCAGCTCAATCTGATAGGCGGCTGCCTTCTCGAGCTCCCGATCATCGGGCGCGAAATCGGCGAATACAGTGGCCGACGGCCGGAAGGGACCGTTGGTGATTTCGTGCACGATCAGGACATCGCTGCGAATGATGAGGGTATGGAAGAAGGCTGACGACATCCGATAATAGAATGGACGGCCGCTCCCCGGCGCTCCGAGCGGAACGATCCGGTCGATCTCGCCTGCGTCGGTGAAGACCACGATATCGACCTCGCCCTCGATGATGTGGAAGGCTTCGCTCTTGCCCGGATGCTTGTGGGGTCGGATATAGGAGGTCGGATCGATCGCGATGATCATCTCATGGAGCGCATCGTCGCCATCGGGATGCGTATTGATCCTGGCGCGACGCTTTGCGCTCGCCTTCACTGCCGCGCGGAGCGTATCGAGTTCATCTTGGCCGATCGCGGATATCGGACCCTCGGCGAGGAATACCTCCGGAGACTTCTGAACGAGAGCCATCAGGCCAGATCCTTCACGATCGAATCGTCAAGCGCCGCAAAAATCGAACGAAATTCCACCCCCCGTCCGGAGAGGGGCGCGAGCTTGGCCCGCACCTTTGCCTGGATATGGGGAGCCACTGCAAAGAGACAGGTCCCGATCCGCTCGTTCTGCAGCAACTCCGCGGAGCTTACCACGGGCACCTGGAAGCCTGGGGGAAAAAAGCCTGCCTTGTCAGGATCATCGTCGACCGCCATGGCGATGTCCGCTGCGATCCCGAACGCATTCACAAACATGATCGCCTGGTGACCGATCCCGAACAGGGCGACGCGGTCCCGCTCAGGACCGGCGGCCCGGGCCAGTTTCGCGCGCAGGGCCCCACGGATCGGCGCAAAGCCGTCCCGGTAGGCGCGGAACAGTCTGGAGCCGCCGCCGGCTTGAAGCAGCGGGGACGGGGACTGTGCAACCTCGAGGACTGCAATGAGGGCATCTTCCAGGATTCCCGGATAGCGCAGAACGGCGAGGATGCGATAGCCTGTGGTTTCGGCAAGCCGTCGCAGCGTCGCCTCGACGAAATAGCAGGTGTGCTCCTCCCAGAGGAAGCAATAGTCCCTGGCGGCCAGGAATTTCGCGCTGTCGGGGACTTCGATCAGAAGTAGGCCGTTCGGGGCGAGGAGATGACCAAGGGCGCCGAGCGCCGCGACCGGATCAGGTGAATGCTCAACGATATAGCGGCAAGAAACCACGTCGAAAGTTCCCTTCTGCCCGGCGATACCGGCGAGGCCGGGTGCGTTGAGGGTCGCCTGCCAGGTTTCGAGATACGGGTAGCGTCCATCCGACGGGGCGGCCTCGAGCGGGAGTGCCTCGGTCGTGACCCCGCGCGCCGCAAGGCGCGACAGCAGCGGCTGCTCGAACGGTCCGGTCCCGAGCGCGCGGCGCGCCCGGGGCCGAAGACCAAGCACCGCGTCGACCAGCGCGTCGAGATGGCCTTCCGGTTCGCGATAACGGATCCAGGACAATTCAGGAACGATGGCGTTTATTGGCGGCGCTTCGCGCAGCTGGATCAGCTGGCAGCGCTCGCATTCGACAATGTCGAGATCGGCCAGGGCGTCAGCCGTCCCGATCCGCGTGAACCGGTTGCAGACCGGAACGCGGCCAAGCGACAAGGGTGACGCTCCGACGACCTGTCCGCATAAGCGGCATTGAAATGACGGCGCTGGGCGCATGGCTTTGGCGGACAGGCTCATTTAGATGATGGTAGAGGTTGTATCGGGCCGTGATCGAGATAATCGGTCGAAAGGCCTGCCGTGTATAGCAATTTTGCGGCTGCGCGGAACGGGCAAAACGGTTTGACGTCTTCCAATATTCGATGCCATAAGCATGAGCAGATGTCGATGTCCGCAACCTATATTCTCGGAACGCGCTTGAGGAAATCGCAGCAGAAGGCCCTGGCCGGATCCGAAGTTGAGCGCCGGCCCGCCGAGTTCGATGCGGCAAGCGACCGTGGTATCGGTCACCTTCCTTCTGCGGCGTTGAGTTTATCGCTCCAACGATTGGTCTGGTCGCCAGGCCTGACAGTCATTTTGGTGATCTTGGGAGGTCACACCGGGTAGCGCGCCCATGCGCCGCTCCGAGCTAATTCTTCGATCTGGCGCTATCATAGGGCGTGCCTGATGTTCGACTTGTCCACTTCCGCGAGTAACCCGAGTGACCGCTTCTTCGCGCGCCTCAAGAACCGGGCGAGCCGCGCGCTCACGCGGTTTGCGCGCTCTTTGTTTGAAATGCTCAAGCGAAGCAAGGCCCGGCATTTCGTACGAAACATCGCGTTTACCTGCCTTCCCTTCAAAACCTGTGTTCGCGGCACAATTTGGTTCCGGCATTTCTACGAGCACCCAGCTCTGGACCGGCATTTCTCCTTCTTTTGCGGGCCCTTCCTAACCCAGCATTTGGATTGGGTGATGAACGGCCCGTTCACCAAGCGCTATCCAATAGAGACCACCTACTATCTTCTTCTCTGCGGATTCCGGGCGGAAGCTCTCATCCTCTTCCGGCGGATGGAACAACCAAACAAAGATCCCGAATTTGATTCCGCATTCGAAGGGGTTGCGATGACCGGGCAGGGCTATTCGATGGACCTGCTGACGCAGATCCATCGCCTCGACTGGGCCTATGTCGTCAACAAATCTCTGGAGCTTCGAACCTTCGTGCGCCTCATGCTGGAGCACCGTAATTTCCAGCAAGAAGAACGTGTTTTCGAGAGACATGTCGCTCTCAAGAGCCTGACGCACGACGCTCCGGTCGAGCAATACATTCCGTACTTCTTCGGCTCTCAAGACCTGATTGACTGCCTCCGGCGAGATCTCAACCTCCCGGATGCCACTGGCCTCCTCAAATCGCCGGACGCGGCTGCCCAGGACGATGAGGCGCCTCTCGACCAGCAGCCACGGCAGGCCGATTCTCTCGATGTTTGCTTGTTCTATGCATATCGTCATCTGTTGCTCAGAACCTATCACAACGGCGAGGGCCATCTTGTCCCCCTCGTCTACAACCGTTGCATGGAGACACAGCGTCGGCTGCGGCGGTCGCTTCCCGCACCCTCGGCCGAATTGAAGCGGGTTCTGGACCGCATCGGTGTCGAACTGCCTGATGTGAGATTGCTGTCGCCGGATTGGAGTGCGCTGATCGGACACAATGGCCATCTCAACGTGCATCTGATGATGCGGGAGATGGGCTGGTGGAAGGGGTCGCCGGTGCTGCTGGCTTACAAGAACAGAATTGCCAACAAGACGTTCCTCTCGCTGTTCGATGAAATCTGTCCGACGCTCACCCTCGGTGAGAACGTCGCGCCGGCCGCGTGGCACGAGCTCGCCAGTCTCACGCCGTTCCTTGGCGACTCACACCAGGCGTTCGAGTTCGAGGACGGCCGAGCCATGTACTGGAACGACGCTGGCGCGATGGCGCTGCAAAAATGGGAGCGCGAAAAGAGGGGCTTTCCGCTGCGCGAGATCTATGACGCAAGGCTAAGGTCGAACGACCGCGCGGAGACGTTGTTCCAGTCGCTCAGGCAAAAATGGGGGATGGGCCCGGACGATTGGCACGTTTGCCTGCACATGCGCGATGCGGAGGCGCGCGGGGAGACCCTCGGCAAAGGCGAATCGATTCGAAGCACGGTGATGGGCAATTATCTCGAAACGATTCGCCACATCACCGCCATGGGCGGATGGGTCATCAGAATGGGCGGCCGCAAAGCGCCGCCGCTTCCGGCCATGCCCCGGGTCATCGACTATGCCCGCAGCGAAGATCAGATACCGGAGATGGATATCCATCTTGTCCGCCGGGCGCGGATGTTCATTGGCACGACGTCCGGTTTCGCCTACGTGGCGTCGAGCTTCGGGATTCCGACGGCAATGGTGAACGCGCTCAGTTCGGTCGGACTGTTGTGGTCCGAGGATACGCGGTTTGCTCTCAAGCCGGTTCGCACGCGTGATGGGCGGATGCTGTCGCTTCGCGACGTGACGTCGGAGCGATGGCGCTGGGCGTTTCCGACCTACGAAACGGTGACCAGCGCCGGCCTGGTCGTGAGCGAAAGCAGTCCGGATGAAATTCTCGAAACGACCAAGGAAGTGCTGGATCTCTCGGGCCGCGGAAAGCCCTTGATCGAGCCCGTCGATGATTCCTGGGAGACATGCGTGAACATTCAGGGGTTCTTTGGCAGTTCACGACCTGCCCGCTATTTCCTGGAAAAGTATTCTGCGTCTCTCTTGGCCGAAGACTGAAGCTCGCCCGATGAATATTGCACAGTCGAATCTCACCCTCGATCAGGCTCACGCCACGCCGCTGCGCTATCGTCGGGATATCGATGGCCTGCGTGCGGTGGCGGTTCTGCCTGTGCTTGCCTATCACGCATTTCCCCGGTGGGTTCCCGGCGGGTTCGTCGGGGTCGACATCTTTTTCGTCATCTCGGGTTACCTGATCACGGGCATCATCCACCAGCAGATGCTGGGCAAGACGTTTAGCCTCGCTGATTTTTACGCCCGCCGCATTCGGCGTATTTTTCCAGCCCTGGTCGTGGTCGTGGCCGTCACCTCCCTGGTTGCGTGGTTCGTGTTGCCGCCGCGCGAATTGAAGTCGCTTGGCACGAATATCGCCGGCGGTGCCGTATTCGCGCAGAATGTCATCCTGCTTGGCCAAGTGGGATATTTCGATCTCGCGGCCGAGATGAAGCCGCTCCTGCACCTGTGGTCGCTCGGCATCGAGGAACAATACTACATCGTCTGGCCGTTGCTGCTGCTGCTGATTGCTCGATGGCACGCCAGAAGCCTGACGGTGACTGCGGCGTTGGCTGCGGCGTCGTTTGTGGCCTGCGTCATCACTCAGGCCTACGCGCCCGATTATGCATTCTATCTACCGGTCACACGAGCATGGGAATTGTTGGTCGGATCAGGGCTTGCGCTGTGGCACAATGGCAAGCCGACGCCCACTCAGCCGGCCGGGTCGGACATTCGGATGATTCGCGAGGTTGTCGGCGTCGGCGCCCTGCTGGCGATCGCGGTCGTCCTATGGCGATTCAACCCGCAAACTCCCTATCCAGGCTACTTCACACTTGTGCCGGTGCTTGCGGCGGCTGCGCTGATTGGGACAAGCCGCACCCGGGTTCATCGCTACGTCCTGTCGGCCTGGCCGGTTGTGTTTGTGGGATTGATCAGTTATCCGCTCTATCTGTGGCACTTCCCCCTGATGGCGTTCGCCCGCATCCATTTTGTGGACGGCGTCCCGTTTCGGGTGATGAGCGGCATCCTGCTCATCAGCGGGATCCTGGCGTGGCTCACGTACCGGTTCATTGAGCGGCCAATCCGTTTCGGCAGGCAGCATGGCGCGTACAAGGTCGGGGCGTTGGTCGGCGGCATGGCTGTCCTCGGCGCAGTCGGGCTCGTGGCCGATCAGACCAACGGATTTCCGATGCGCATTCCCGAGAGCATTCGAGGCTTTATGCTCGACGGCAGCGAGACTGCTTTTCGCTGGCGGGCGGGAAAATGCCTGTTGCTGCCCGAACAAAGCGCTGCGGATTTCGCGCCGGAGTGCAGCGGTGACGGTCGCCATCCGCTTGTCGTTGTCTGGGGAGACTCCTACGCGGCATCGCTCTATCCGGGACTTGCGCACTTCGGTGCGGAGCGTGGCTTCGACGTTGCCGAATTCGCAGCCTCGTCCTGCGCACCGTTGATCGGTTACGTCAATCCATATCGGCGATTCTGCAAGGGAGCGAATGACTTCGTCCTGGAACGACTGGCAGTTCTGAAGCCCGAGGCGGTCATATTCTACTCGACCTGGAGTTACAGTCAGGAGGATCTTCACAATGGTCTTGAACGGACCGTCCCGCTCCTTCGGGCCTTGAACATCAAGCATATCCTGCTATTGGGACCTCCAGCGACCTGGCTGGGCGAGGGATTGCCTGCGAATATCCTCGATTATTATTTTCAAAATCACGCGTTGCTGCCGGAGCGCACCTTGTACCGATCGAGGGACTCATCATTTACCCGTCCGTTGGACGAGTATCTGAAGGCGCAGGCCAAGAGCGTGGGGATCGACTATGTTTCGGCTCGGCAATTGATGTGCAACGAGGACGGATGTCTGGCGCGTTTCGGCCCGAACGGGTCCGAACTGACCGCCTACGACAGTGGCCATCTGACCTATCCGGGATCGCTTTTCATCGCCAAACAGACGCTGGACGCGCTGCCGGGTTTCGACCATTAGGGACTTGCTAGCCTAGCGAGAATATCAGCAAGGATGCCAAGAGTGCTCCGTTGAATGGTCCGGTGCCCCAGATCCGTGACGCCGAGATCGGTCCAGGAAGCCGAAACTACCTGGCGTTCGTCGCCGGGATCGTCGGCCTCTTGTCTGTAGCTGGCTGTCTGCTCCTCGCCCGTCAAGGAGGCGATCATTTCGCCGCCCTGGCTCCCAACAACGCGAAAGCGTCCTGGTATCAGGACCTCGCGGGCGATTATGTGACGGAAATCCAGGACCAGGATCTGTTCTATCACGATATCGGCCGCTCGATAGATTACGTGCGTCGAGCCGACGTCGTCATACTGGGCTCGTCGCTGGTGTCATTCGCATTGAACGAGGAGGTCATTCGCGATCGCCTGGAGCTGCCGCACGGCTTGAAGTTCTACAACATGGCATTCGTCGGCATATCGAGCAGCGAATTCTCGCGGCGGATCATCGAGAAATATGGCCTTCATCCGCGCTTGTGGATCATCAACGCCGACGATGGCGGCGGCGGTGGCAATTTCTTCAGCCGCAATCTCATGCGGAGTTTCGGCGCGGACGTGAAGAGCATCTCTGCCTCCCAGCATGGCCGCGCGCATGCCTACTACGATGTGATCCGCCGAAATCTGCGCTGGAGGCTCGAAGATGTCACCGCCGCAGCGCGAAGGGGGCTTTTTCCGGCCAACGCCGCGAAGACCGTCATTCCGAAATTCTACCGGAGTGACGAAACCGGGGCCGCCGATATGAGCTTCTTTCCGCATTTTCTCGCGGATGATAATCCGCGCGTGAAGATGACGCGTGACCCGGATTGTCACACCACCCCTGGAGTGATCGCGGCCGCCCGCGACTTTGTTCGCGCCCTCGGCTCGCAGGTCGTGCTGACCCTTGTCCCTAATTTCCACGGCTGCCTCACGCAGGTGCGCGAGATCGCGGATGCGATTGGCGTCGAAGTCGTCCTGCCTCCCCGAACCGACTATTCAAGTTGGGACAATGGTGGCCATCTCGACAGGAATGGCTCCGCCGAATTCACCAGCGATCTCGTCAGCGGACTGGAAAAGACGTCAGCGTTTCAAGCCTTGAGCAGGACAGATGCTCGCTAGCGACAAGTCCAACAGCAGCGCGCGTTCGTTCGGCGCCGACACGCAGGGTTCCATCGGATATCGAGCTGATGTCGACGGTCTGCGTGCAGTCGCTGTCATGGCCGTGCTCGCCTATCACGCGTTTCCGCATTTGGTGCCGGGCGGATTCGCCGGGGTCGACATCTTCTTCGTCATTTCCGGCTATTTGATTACCGGGATTGTCCATCGGCAGATGCTCGAGAAGCGTTTCAGCCTTGCGACTTTCTACACTCGCCGCATCTTGAGAATATTCCCGGCACTCATCGTCGTGGTTCTGGTCACGTTTGTCATTGGCTGGTTTGTGCTCTCGGCAGCGGAAATGGAAGCGCTCGGGGCCAACATCGCCGGCGCCGCCGTGTTCGTACAGAACTTCGTCCTGCGCGAACAGATCGTCGGATACTTCGATCCCGGGGCGGACCGGCTCCCGCTTCTCCATCTGTGGTCGCTCGGGATCGAGGAGCAGTATTATGTCGCATGGCCGCTCGCACTCATGCTCATCGCGCGCTGGCGGGCCCGAAGCATGGTCATCGTCAGCGTGCTCGCGCTCGCATCATTCTCGGCGTGCGTTCTGGTCCCCCCGTGGAACTCGGCCCTGGCGTTCTATTCGCCCGTGACCAGGGCGTGGGAGCTGCTTGTCGGGTCGGCGCTCGCGCTGCGGCAGAGCGACGGTCTGCCCGGCTCGCATCCCGGCGATACGAAGGTCCGCGACCAGCGGTATGGCACGGTCGTCACGATTGCGGTCTTGGCTGGTATCAGCTTCGCGTTCTGGGCTTACAGCGCCGGTACGCCTTGGCCGGGCTTCTTCACCTTGGTTCCGGTCATGGCGGCCGCGCTCCTGATCGCGACAACGGACACGCTCGTGCATCGCCTGTTGTCCGCACGCCTGTTGGTGCTTGTTGGGCTCATCAGTTATCCCTTGTATTTGTGGCATTTCCCGCTGATCGCGTATGCCAAGGCGCATTTCGACCAGGCCGTGCCGGCGCCGACCATGTGCGGTCTCCTTGTCGTCAGCATGCTGCTGGCGTGGCTTACCTATCGCTTTGTCGAGCGCCCGGTGAGGTTCGGTAAATCCTTCCTCCGGGTCAAGACCGCAACCCTGCTTGCCGGAATGGTGGCGACCGGCTTGATCGGGATCGTCGCGAACAGTACACGGGGCTTGCCCGTGCGTTTCCCGCGGCCCATTAGCGGTTTCATGCTTTCGGGCAGCGAGACCTGGATGCACTGGCGTCGGGGCAGGTGCCTGCTGCTGCTTCAACCGGCCTCAGACTTCGCGCCCGAATGCGCCGGCAACGGACACCATCCATCGCTGCTGATCTGGGGAGACTCCTACGGCGCCGCCCTCTATCCCGGTCTTCTGCATGTTGCCGGCCACCGAGGCTACAGCGTTGCAGAGTATACCGCTTCCGCGTGTCCGCCGCTCATTGGATACACCTTGCCCGAGCGGCCGTTCTGCCAGGGCATCAATGATGACGTCTTGAGACGAATAGCGATACTGCGTCCCGACGTGGTCATCCTCGATTCGACCTGGGGCCACGCCGAGGCGACGCTGCGCGAGGACCTGCCCCGCACGGTGTCGCTGCTGCGGGCCGTCAACATCGGCAAGATCGTGCTCATGGGGCCGCCGCCGGGCTGGCAAGGAGCGGGGTTGCCGTCGAACGTTCTCAGCTACTATCGGGAAACGGGTTCGGTGTTGCCAGTGCGGACATTCTACCGTTCGAACGACGACTGGACGCGCGGCAGGGATGCCTTCCTCGCCGCGCTTTCGAGCGAACTCGGCATCACGTACATCTCGGCGCGAAATGTCTTTTGCAGCGATGGCGGTTGCCTCACGCGAATTGGGCCCGACGATTCAGAGTTGACCGTATTCGACCCCGGGCATCTCACGGTGCCCGCCTCCATTTTCCTGGCGAGTGCGACGCTCGACCAGATGCTCGGCGCGGTAGCGCCGCCGCATCACTCCTCGGTGGGCATGCCTCGGTAGGAATGAATGTAGAACCGTGTTCCTCCGACCGAATAGTCGCCGCCGTTGCTGGC
>Ga0307516_10004386_pt1 | contig 17466 bp, 27 predicted proteins | sample 19_EM_MG_FD_203310 | JGI IMG/M metagenome (GOLD analysis project Ga0307516, IMG submission 203310) | Populus trichocarpa ectomycorrhiza microbial communities from riparian zone in the Pacific Northwest, United States - 19_EM | ecosystem: Host-associated > Plants > Roots > Unclassified | place...
CCTCAATGAACGTTTCAGCGGTCGTGAACTGGCCGGTTCGGAGAAAGTGGAGAGCGACCGTCCGGTCCAAAGCTTGAGATGCCTTGGTGGAGGTAAACAACGGGCTGAAAGCTGGCAAGGAATTCGGGAATTTCTGCGCGGGGTGGTGTCAGTTGCCACCAATCAGCCCGAGGGCATCAAGAGGCCGTACCTTGTCCAACGCCTTGCCGTAGCGAGAAATGGAGTTATAAATCTCCTTCTGCCTGTCATCCAGATCCTTCTTCAGACTCTCAACTTTCGTTGCGAGTCCCTCGAAAGCCTCGGGCGACGGACACCCCGACTCCACCCTCTCCCGCTCGGCCCACAAAGTGGCAAGAAGCGCATCGAGCGTCTGGTCAATTGGTGGAGACTTTGCTTTGCCATCCGCAGTGAGCTTCTCAAGCTTTGCGAGCTCCTTCAGTGCCGCATCCATCTTGCATCCGCCGCGGATCGTCGTTGGTCGTTGTGTGAGATGGAAAACCTGGAGCACATCCCCGAAGTCAAGCCCGGTGATCGATTCGCTCGGGTAAGGGCGATCACGTGCGCATAAAAAGCCTCTCGTGTCCGCGGTCGTCTGGAAAAATGCCTCGATTTCTTACCGGCGACGAGCTGGGGAACTTAAAGGCGTACATCTCTACGACTGAGGGTGATAGCACCAGGGTCCAATGTTCAGAGTTACTCATTCAAACCGACAAACGAAAATCCATCCAGAGGCTTGCGATTGCTGAATCTACGGTACGCAACATTCTACGCGTGGAAATAATATACCGATGCGGTCGAACTGAAGAGAAGGTTGCCTCCACTCTCGCCGATGGAACAGTCCTAGTTCATTCCTTGGATTGTGGAGATAATCTCAAGTTGACCCAACGCCACCTATGGAAAGAAAACAGGCTGAAACCCGGACAATCGTTTGTCGGTCTGGCCGTGTCTGAGGGGTACGCATCAGTTACGCTGATTTCACAACTTGCTCACAACTGAACGCGTCATTCCAACAGGGGGATATATTCTTGCACATCAAATGGCGCCCTGAGACTGACCAAAGAGGAAGAGCTGCAGCACAGTCTGGCCGTGCTTCCAACGCGGTTGCGCTGCTGGCGACCATCCTCGGATAATAAATCGTTTGTCTATGGCGGGGAAGAGGTTGAAGTCTCCCTTTGGGACACCGAGCGAGCGTTCAGCCATCCAATCACACCCAACCCAGGACCCTCCCAGAAACGTAAACTAGGGGGTGGTCTACTACCAGCAGAGACCTGGCGAGCGAAAAACGTGAGTTCTTGGGTTTGATGGGATGAACTTCGCTCACGAGGAAACCAAGGTACCAAACGACAGCCTCGACCTCCGGCAGCCAGTTCACGTCACCTCTCTTTCTTACCTTTCCTTGCCGACGCAGGGACCTTCCACGACCCACCTTGTAGCTGGCACAAACGATGGACACGTTAGGAGATATGATACACGTGCAGCGCGCAGACCGGTCGCGGATTGGAGACCCATTGCGAAAGGGGGGGCTATAAAGGTCGTCGACGATGGGTGTGCCGAACAGTGAGTTTCTCTGTCCGTGTTGGAGCTCGCAGTCCTTTTTTCTCACGGTCGCTTCTCCGTCGCGTTCAGTGAGGTATTCTTGTCGGATCAAGCGAGCAACCTATTCGCGCTTGACCTACGGACAGGCACTGTACTGTATGGATATCAAGGTAGGCAGACCTCGTCGTACCTAGCCCCACTCCCTATCGAACCTAACCAAAGTTTCGGCGTGACATTTCCTCTTAGGAATTTCTGGGACGATCACATCCCTGGCGTGTACCCCTCATCATGTTGGTTCCACGTCGCTCGATAGGTTCTTCCGGCTCCACGGGACGGCTTCCGAGGGATCCGCCAAGGATAGGAAGGGGCAGACCCTCGAGAAAGTGTATACCAAGAGTATTGCTACAGTCGTTGTTTGGGACTCTTCGTACAAAGATGGACAGTCATCTGTCCACGATGACGATGAAGGCGAAGAGGATCGGGTGTGGGAAGATATGGAGGAAGAGGACGCTGGAGATGGTCACAACGGTCACGAAGGAGGGAGACTCGGAAGATGAATTGCCACTAAATTCCTTGCACAAAAAGTCTCGTACGAGATGATGATGTTTGTCACAGCTTCGTTGGATAATAGGATACAATCGTGTTGACAGTGACACATTACGCATTATTTAAGTGGTCGTGTCGAGATAACATGGAAAGGAAAAATAAGATTACAACGAATCCCACATGCGCTGCCACCTGGTCCTGGGACCAAGCTTGGCCTGCTCGGCGAGGAACTGCTCTTCTTCCTCATCGATCTCGCGCTTGCCAGAGATGAGGTCGACTTGGTCGAGGGGTATAATCTGGGTTTTGTGTTTAAATTTGTAGCCGGCCCAGAGGACGAAGAAGGTCGGGACAGCGACGTAGGCAGTGATAAACGTATCGGTCTTGAAGGGGATGAAGGTATCATAACCCTTGAAGAAGGTGATAATGGCGGTGGTGGTGAGGGCGAAGTATGCGCCCCATGGCTGGAACGGAGCTTTGTAGGGCAAGTCGTCGCGGGAGTAACCCTGAACCTTGAGGGCCTTCATGAATCGACTGTGGAGGGTGCTTTAGCGAACGGATGTCTCGAGGGGATCCAAGAAGAAACTAACATGTGAGTCCAAACGATGCAGATCCAGGTGATGGCACCGAATGTGGAAACCAAGTTGACGAACCAACCAAAGACTAGGAACAAAGCCTTAGTGCTTACCGGTGGCGGGAATACATAGAAGATAGCTCACCTCGCTGACTGCTGGAGGAGACGTTGAGATATACGAGGAAACAGAAGGCGGTGCAGAGGATGAGGGCGGGGTAGGGAACGCCCATGCGGTTGACTCTTTTGAAGACGGCTGGAGCCTTCCCTTCAACGGCAAGGCCGTAGAGAGTGCGAGAGCCGATGTACAAGTCGGAGTTGGCAGCACTCAAGACGAAGATGAGGATTGTACCGTTGATAACGTGGTTGAGGACTTTGATACCAACCAAAGTGGTAGCGACGACGAATGGGGAGGCGGCAGCTCCGGCCTTCTTGCTATTGGCAACGAAGAGAGAGGGGTCGGTTCTCGGGACGATGAGACCAATGACGAAAACGCCACCGACATAGAAGATCAAGATACGCCAGAACGTCCTCCTGATGGCAATCGGGATGTTCCTCCTGGGATTCTGAGCTTCGCCAACGGTGACACCGATGAGTTCGGTTCCCATGTAGGCGAAGAGGGCGTTAATGAGAGTGGTCCAGAAACCAAGGAAGGTAGTCAAGCTCGTCCTGTTGGGAATTTGTTTGTCCAGGTATTGACCCATGGGGCCATGTGGGGGATTCCAGTAACGGAAACCACTGAAGAGAATGGTAAGTGCCAAACGTGAGATCGACGGGCAGCTAAGAATGCTCACATTCGGTCGTGTTTGGGATTGCCCCCAAGGTCAATGATGATCCCTAAAACACGTTGAGATACCACATGGGTGCTAGGGGAGAGGTATAACATACCCATCAAGATCAAACCAATCAAGGCGAGAACCTTGATGCTGGAGAACCAAAACTCGAGTTCACCAAACACCCGAACACCGAGAAGGTTGATGAAGAAGACTGGGGGGGAGGGGGTAAGCTGTCGGCCGGAGACCCTGTGAGGTGGAACGCACTGAACGCGATGAAGATGACCATCCAGACGCCGATGTGGACCTCGCGACCACCATGCCAGTATTGGAGGACCGCGCCAGCGGCATTGATGTTGTTTGGAGTGACAATCAGATACTTCATGAGATAATTGTATCCCAGGGCGAACCCGACCGCAGGGTCCACGAAACGGGTAGCGTAACCGGCGAAGCCCCGTTTGTGTGGAATGTAGGCGGACATTTCACCGAGAGAAACCATGACAAGGTAGCAAACAAACCCGATGAAGCTGTACCCGAGGAAGAGGCCGAGGGGGCCACCTCTGCGGGGAGTGGGATTTGAACAGAGGTGGAGATGGGCTGGGTGGAGAGACTTACCGGACGAGGGCTGTTCCGGATCCGATGATGAGACCGGTTCCGACAGCACCTCCGAGGGAAATCATGGAAATCTTGGGGGAGGGTGATCAGCGTGTGTTGGACGAGTGAGGGCGGGGCAGACGGACCTGTCTGGCATTGAGACCTCTGTGCAGGGTCTCGTCGCCCTTTGGGTCGACGTAGGCCTCGTTGGGGACGAGGCTGGTTGAGCGGGTGGAGGTCTTCTCGACATCGGCCAGCTTTTTCTCTGGAGCGGCCATGGCGGGAGGCGAGGAGGGCGACGGGTGGAGTGGGGAGCATGTGGCTCAAGTTTTATACCTTCTGACCCGGATGGGATGAATAGAAGCGAAGTTGATCCCAGATCAGCTGATGGCGGAAATCCAGCGGTTAAGGACTGAGCGCTGCGTTGAGTGAAATCGGTGCAGTGCCACCCACCGGGACTGCGTGGAATATTCCGAGTACAGCAAACGCAACTCGTGCTGCGAGCCAGCCGGAGCATCCACTCGTGTGCCCACTGCCACCCAATCCAATTCTGCATTCTTCGCCTAGTGGCTGGCGTGATCTCAATCGGCTTGGCATCAGCCCCGGTCCGAGATATTCGCCCCCTCTCCTATGATGTCGGTAAAGTCACCCAGCGCTATCGCCTCGACTCGAAACGCTGTCAGCTTACTGTTGATCTCCAACCTCAGTTTCTTGCGCCAGCGCCCCCCGTTTTCTCAGCCTCCCGCCCAACGCATGTGGTTCAAAGCGGCAATCACACTCCGATGGAGCCCGCGCATAAGGTGTTTGACCACGAATGTCGCACAGCCTCAACCAATTTGAGCTTTGGCTGCCACATCAAAGTACATACCAGGTTTCAGAGGATCATCCTCACTTCATGCAACCCATCCGGGTTCTGTAAATCCTGATCGGAATCCACCAGAATCAGAACATGGGTCCCAAAGCCTGTGCCAGTCGTCTCTGTGGAATTCTGGGACTATAGAGTGGAGGGGGCGTTGGTTCCCAGGAATATCGCACAATGGTTGTCGCCCCATTCGCTGAGCAAAACAGTTCACCCCCGTTTCCTTCACACATAGCCCGGTTGGTTCCCGGTCGCCATATCGCCATTGTGGTAACAATCCGTGCTCCGGGACACAGTCATTCGTCCCGCGGTAAATCTCTCATGGTTGCCAAGCGGTGGGAAAGGGCACTCGCGAAAGTAACCCGATTACTTGTTCCTCGTATGTCTGTGAAAACCCGTGAGATTCTTCGACCCGAACGTGAGACAAACAATGCAATGCGCACTTGTATGTAAACCTCTTCTTGGTGATCGCAAACTCCCCCAGCTTGTGTCCTACCATATCCTGTGTCACCTGCACCGGGATGTAGTCTTTCCCGTTATGAACCATAAACCGGATTCTGTGACAACGTAGCTGAAGCGTGAGCCACGTCGGAGACCGGATGGAACGCTCAGCCGACGCACCCCACAAAGTTCGGAAGGATCGTGCATGACCTGGCTTGGGTCTTTATTGGGAGGTTGTTTTGAAGCACCTCCCGTAGGTTCGGGAACGCGACAAAGTAAGGGCCTGTGTGCGCGTGTTCAGTTATTTAGCGTGAATCCCCGTAAGCCTTCGAGAGGATCGTGTACCTTTCCACGCTGAACGGCCGGAGCGGACGACGAGCGAAGGATGCATCAAGAGGTGTTTGTGTCACGTGTTCCACCTCCGGTTATAAAGTGACAAGCTTGCATCCCTCCCCGCCGGCGGTAGGTGCCCTTCTTTACCCATATTGCACTTGTATGTACTTGGAACCAACGGCGGATTATACAAAAGCGGGTGATGCGAACGAAAAAACCAAACCCTGTGTCTAAGCGCTTTCCCAAACCTCCAAAACCTTCTTCGCAGCTTTACCAAACAGATCGTCCCCTTGGGAACATTTGACCAGAGTATCCTTCGCCGTAATCTTCAGTTTCTCCACCTCGGTTTCTCTTTCCCTAGTCGTCCGACCTCCTTTCCTTCCAAGCTGGCTGAGCAGCGTGCATACGTTTGCCTTGACCTCTGGTGGACAGCGGGGGTTGGATCGCTTGAGCAACGATACAAGTGCTTCGATGGCACGCGTGGGTCCAACAACCGGAGATGCCTCGTCAGAACCAGGCACGTTGGGGGAGAGAGGGTTTGGTCCTTGTGTGGTCTCGACTGGCAACGGGGACAAAATCGCGTCCAACACGATCACGCCTAGGATAACGTCAATGCTCCGTTCCTCGGGGACCCAGGCGGAAGCTCACCACCACGCTCCTGCGCTGTCAAAAAGGATAACGCGACCACTGCTTCGTTGATCAGCATGGGGTACTTCTTACTTCGTCCGATAAGAGCAGCTAAAGCGCTTGCGTTCGCTGGAGTCACAACCGCCTTTGCAGCAGCCTTCCTTCTCTGGTCTGTAGAGGGAAGATCTGCGGACAGTGTCTTGATTACATTCGCCAGGACCCGCGTTCCTTCACTCTTGACGGTGACGGTATCCGCCCTCTGGACCAACCCCATGATCTGCTCGAGCGCCGACTCCTCGCTACGCTGACGCTCTTCCTTCAGCACCAAGGAGATACAATTCACGACTGACGGACGTATGGCCATCAGTAACGTTCACCAACGCTGAAACCCTAGCACAAACCGTTTCCGTTGCAGAGGTGCTTCGTGACCCCGATTGCGGATACCTGGACGATCTCCATGAAATCGGATTTAGCTCCGAAGATCCCGCAGTCCGCGAGGCGGGCAATAATGCCCGCCTGCCCCAGCGGTGCCCTATTACTCGTTGACTGGGCAAGGTTCTTCAAAAGGCCGATCACTCCGTGTTTGACCTTGAAATCGGGGTTACTCTCTAGGATTTTGGCAAGGTCAGGAGCGAGGGAGATGGGCGGGTTGACCACCGCATTAGAGTGGGCCTCTGCGATATGAACGAGAGCGGGGTCAGTGAAGGATTCTTGACGTGGATAAGGATCTCACCCCGCCTGACAAGGTTCCCGATTGTTAATGTAGCGCAAATTAGCAGACCTTCCTTGCCCTTCTGGTCCGCCTTCCTGATCCATCGAATCATCCAGGAGACGAACTCTCCACCCGGCTTGTCGTCCTCAGATTCGTCCCACAAGATGTCAGTATTCTTCTGTTCGCCAGCCACCTCAACGACAGCCCTGATGATTCCAGCTTTGCAATTCTCGAAGCTTCGTTCATACCCGGCCCGGTCAGGGTCACCCGCCCACCAAGGAGGATACTCTCCACAATCAAGGAAATTAAGCATATCCGACAAGCATGGGATGCCATCGTGTTCATCGGGGAAGGTTAGACCCCGAGCGAGCGAGAGCCTGACATCTTCAACGTCCAACGAAAGGGATTCGAGTAATGCGCAAGATTCCTCCAATGATTCTACATCTGCAGATACGAGCGTCTCGCGGATATCAGAGGACTCCGCAAATACTCCTTGGGGAGTAGGGTGTGGCTTCCGGAAGGCATTCAGGGTTGTGACCAAGAGCGGTAGTGCTTCCTGACCAAACAACGGGGGTGCTGGGAGTGAAATTGAGCGTGATACAGAAGTGGTCGATCAAGCTGACACACCATCGTTGGCGTCGATCTTCAATCCGTTGAGGGCTCTCCAAGCCCACGAGGAGAGGCCAGCTCGCAGTTCCCAGTCTTCCAACTCGAACCCTCGTTCTGCATCTGAAGGGGATGCCCGGAAGTGCAGCCACGAACCAGTTGGGTAGATCGCCGTGGAAATGCGAAGGATTGTGATCGCCAGTTCCAAGGAGAGCAGACGGGTTCTGACCGGCTCTGGGAAAGGGAAGAGCGGTGAGAACACTCCAAGCTGTCAACGTGGGAGACCTACCATAGCCCAACGAGATGTTTAGAATCACGCCGACGGCGGTCTTGACTATCTTGAGATCTTCCGGGTGGATTGGTAGCGGATCGGTGAGGCGGCGCTTCGTAGGGATAGATTCCGAATACGATTCCAACAAAGTCACGACAGTTTGAGGGAAGCCTGCCTCGAGGAGACTGCCTCTGTTCTCATCTGATCGCGAGCGGTGATTGAGGCTGTGGAGGTCTCGGGAGGGGCGACCTTGGGGATAGAGAACGTACCGTGATCCATACACAGGTTTGCACCGACCCGCAAGATCTCGAATATCGCACCACGTTTATCAGAAGGTGGCGTCTTTTCTCCATGGAACGTTGCTTTCAACAAAGAGTTGAGGGTTTGCGGAAGAAGGGTCCGGCCCAAGGCCGTGTGCTGGTCGTCTGTGTGGTCGGTTTCATCGCTTGAATGGCCTAGAACATTCACGGTGTAATAGGTGTATGCAAGGTGCACTTACGGGCTCCCTTCGGATCCTTAATCCTAAGCGCGTTAGCGAGGCTTTGGGCCGTAAGTTCGATCCGTTTCCAGTGATCCGGGACATCGTTCAGGGCGAGCTCAGCGAGCAACTGACCGAGGCCAGACGCCGCTCTGAGGGAGTCGGCCATAATCCCTTCGAAGTTATCCATCGGTAGCGGTGTGGGACGAAAGCTTATTGCTGCTGATCAGCAGGCTTCCCGATGTTCCCTCCGCCACACGTGATTTGATTAGGTCGACATCCTGATCTTCCATCCACCATGGGTGGCAAGCGGAGGAAGTTTAAAGATATCATAAGTCCTCCCCAAAACACCCCGCCCCCCGCGGTGGAGGACGACGAATTGCTCGACGATCTTCTTGCTCAGCTCGACTCCGACGATAAGACCGTTCAGAACGTTTCCGCTCAGGTCCTAAACGATATCCAACTCTCACAACTCCAGGAAAAGGAGGGACCCAAGAAACTGAAAAAGGACAGCAAAACGAGGTTCCTCGAGAGACAGGTTCGCATTTTCCTCCGAATTTCCACAGCGCAAACGACAATATCCCTTTCCAGGCGCGGAAAGCTGCAGAAATCGCTCAACAGTACACCCCCGGCAACCCTCAGGCGAACGCCCGGATAGAAAGGGAGATAAAGGAAGAGAAAGCAAATATCAGCAGGACGTGCAAACTCCTAGGTCTCGAAATGTATAGCGTCTGTACATCTTCCCTCGGGCGTTGCGCTGATCTGATTAGGTATCCTCCCTCTCAAGGTCACCCCAGACGGACATTGCCTGTTTACCGCGATAGCAGACCAACTCGCAATTCTGGGGATACTTCCCCGAGCACAGGCAAACTACGCCGTCACCCGCGCAGCTGCGGCGGACTACATCTATACCCACCCTGACGACTTCCTTCCTTTCTTACCCTCAATAGACGGTGAAGACGGGGTCGGCGCCACAGATGCTGGTTTTATGACCTCGAAACAGTTCGAAATCTACTGCGCCGCCATCCGTGATACCGGGGTCTGGGGTGGGGAGCCAGAGATCCTGGCACTTTCCAGAGCTTACAATATCCCAATACACGTAATCCAGAGCGGTACCCCTCCCGTGGTCGTTCACAATCCAACTGGTGCTCCGGATTACGATGACGGTTTCGATGGAAGCAAGAGGGTTGTTCGGATCAGCTATCACCGACGAATGTACGGCCTTGGAGAGGTAGGCCCTCTCACCGGCTCGGTTTACAAGTCTGGTGCTCACAAAGAGGCACATAGCACTACAATTCATTACGACCGAAGAAAGGTTTAGTTGAAACCCTCATGGGGTGACGGATCCCGGCGAAAGGGCCCATGAGGGGCATTTTGTACAGAAAATGTATATACACCCTCCAGTGTGTACCGGATAGTCCATAGGAAACGCTCTTCATAATCCTAGCTGAGATATCTGGTTGAAAGCGGAAATACTCTGCCGTAAACCTGCGTTCTTCCTGGGTTTCGCAGGTTCTGACGCAGGCAGTGACATTTGCCGCTGTTGTTGCGTCTGCTGGAGTTCAGCTTCGATGGATACCTCTGATGCTGCCGATTTGGGTCCGTCCGTTTTGTCCCCATAGTTGCCAAACGCGCTATCCAGACCTACGTATGGGTCCTGGGAGACCTGTTCGGGCTTAACGTGGGGGTTAAGGGCCTCTTCATCCTCCCCTTCTTCTTCCTCATCCTCGAGCAAGTTTGGCTCATTGTCCTCCCCTAGAAGGTTCCCAATCTCAACCAACGTGTCTGACCGCACGGGCGTATTCTTCTCCCGATGTGGCTCCACGGGCCCAGGTCCAGAAACCTTGACAGGTGCTACAGGAACATTTGGGCGGTTGACAGTGACTAACATCTGACGGGAGGTTGGGTTGAGGGCCGGGGTGTCGACAAGCTGGCGTCCGGCCGCTCCACGGATGAAAGTCTACGCGGGAGGTGGCATTCAGGGCTTTTGGAGGTATCCGACAGAACGGATTACGCTACCTCTGGATTTTTGTGGTAGATACTTCCGAGCGTTCCAGTATGGAGCAGAAGCTGGTCGAGAGCGCCGCGATCCATCCGGTCGGAGTCTGTGGTAATCGGCGGTTTCTCCACGAGGACGATTTCACCCGCGACAGCGGGGTTAATTGCCAGTAGCCGCCAGTACATGAATCCTCTATCCCGCAGGTCGGGATTATCGACCTCCTCCGTCGTCCATTTGAGGACTTTATGTACCAGTTGCTTCGCGGTCTCCGAGGAGGACTTGTAGATGAACAACTTAACAGACGCGGTTAAAAGGGCAAGTTGAACCTGCGAGAGATTCAGTATAGCAGAAGGCTGAGGAACGAACGGCACACACTTCAGTTGGCTCTTCCAGGAAGGAGTACACCAGGTCGTCCATGAGTTCGTCGGCGTTATCGATCCTATTGGCGAATTGACCGATGATCCAAATCATGGCCGCCTTGGCTTCTGGTTCGTCGAGAAGGTCCAGGTTTTCGCAGAGGGTGGGAATGATCCCTTCGTACTGGCCTGGGTATCGACGGAAAATATCCTTGGTGACAATGATCGCCTCTTGAACTACATAAGTGACTTTCGTCTCGACAAGCTTCAAGAGTGATTGGATGCAGCTGTCGGCGGCCGGTTTGACTTTAATGGCGAGACGGCCAATGGACCTAACCGCCTTTCGCACGAAATCCACATCGACTTCGGAAGCGTATCTGTTCGTATCTGTTAGAGTCAGCCGGAAACGAGGATATGAACTTACTCCTCGAGCTCGGCTAGGACCTCTCTGGCGTTCTCTTCTCTGGCCAGGCGGTACATGATCTCAAGTTTAGCGAGCTTGAGATATATTGGATCATTGTACTTGCAGAAGAAAACCTTGACGTCGTTTCTGAGCACAGCAGGGCGTCGTTGGATGATCAAAAGGATATTCCTCAACGCCACATATTGCACTTCTGGACCAGAAGACAAGATCGTGACTGCGGGAGGAAGCTCGTGAGTCGTTCAGTCGTTCATCCCAAGAGCGGGCTGACCTAGGGGAGGGCCCATTTTCTTGCATATATGGTCGACGAGCTTTCGGTTATCCATGTAGTTCATTAAATATAGCAAGATTTTGATTGTGGTGAGAACCACAGCAGAGTTTGCGTGCTGCATTTGGACGATGATTCGCTCGGCAAGTATCTCAGCGTCCTTCGTATCGTCCGGAACGAACCTCAAAAGCGAGTCCAATATATAGATTTGACCCCACCTACAAGGAGATCGTCGGTTTCAGTGGGTCTAGTGACACAGCACGGGGCACGCACTCTGAACTTTCCCCAAGGGCTGCCAATAGTTTGTTCGCAACGCGGAAGTTCAGTTTGAAGGTAACCCCGTCCTGTCGATCCCCAATTTCGGAAAGTGCTGCCACCGCATTGGATACGACGGTAGCGTTTGGGTCTACCAGTAGATCCCGAACCATTTCCACGAAACCTCCCCTCTCCGCTCTCCTTGGGTCGGTGGCGTACAGCTTGGCTACACAAATTGCAGCCGTCTTTCGTACGTAGGGATCCTTATCCTTGAGACAATGGCGCAGCTGGTCTGTCATCGCTTCAGTCACCACGGGGATCGAGATGTACGACATGGTTCGAATTGCCAAGGCACGGATGAGTGGGTTACGATCGTTACAGTCCTAGGACGACGGTCGGCAAGATACCCCAATGTGAAGCGAGATGCCCGTACCTGCAAGAAACTTGGGATGACTAGGTGAATTTGGTCAGGTTTTGACCGTCCGTAACTGACAAGGAACAGGTAGACCACTGAACGCCGAGTGGGTCAGTTCTCCGGAACAGGTCCCCAGATTGGATCAACGCAACTCTTCTTTATTTCAAGCAGAGGAGTACCCAGACATTGGACGACGTCTGTGAATAGAGGCGACACTAGGGCAGAAAGGGGCGGTAGGTGAGCACCACCAGGGTGGAGGCAAGGATGCGGGCGAATGCCACCAACTGTCATTGCCCATGGTGATATTTGCCACGATCTTCTTCAACACCGTCTTTCTTTTCATGAACTTCTTGTCCTTGCTTTCCGCCGCGAGCAGCTCCGCTCGAAACTCCTGTCGAACCACGAACACGAAATGTCAGCAGAGACGTGAAATGGTCGATGTGGTGTTCTGCACCTGAATCTTTCCCCGCTGGAAGAGTTTGGCATCCTGACCCTGTGACATGGCTCCCGCCTACGGTACGGTTGCAATCCAAACCTCGACGACGATGTACAGTCTGTGGGTGTTCGTGATCAGGATTTCCAGGTCGAAGTATAAGCAGTGATCGCGGCGAAGCGCATGTCCGGACTCTACGCGGTTTTATGCCTCCGCCCGTCAACTTCACCCTGCGCTCATCGTTGGGCTCGGAAATCCACCCTACTGTGGACGGCGTCTTGAAAGAGCTCAAGTCCACCAGCAGAGAGCTCCAAAAAGTCTTTGCATCCTTCAGACTGGAACTGGAACTGCTCGATCGACTATTCTACAAGAACAAGAATCAACACCGGGGTGCGCTGTTCTGGCGCAAGGTGACGGAAATGCGGAGGTTCAGCCATAAGCTGGACCATCATAACCCCGACGGGCTGGTGGAAGGTGCTCGTCGCTGGTTCTGGGGACCCCCCGATCAGCAGAGGTGAGGATGGTTTGTAGAATTTCCAGGGCATTATCTGAGCATAGGTCGAACAAGTCCCAAAATCTTGAAAGGTTCATGGACTCATTGTCCAGACGACAAGTCACTGGCGAACGTTATCAAGCGTTTACAACTTTGCCGAACGTTGTGCGACGAGGTGAATCCCCTTCCCTCGTTGATTCGATCTCCTTTCGATAATAATAGAACCCCGGGTCCAGACTTCGAAACGCCTAATGAAAGCATTCGAGTGTGTAAACTATCTGTCCCCCCGTGCAAAAATATCTCACCCAACCTCAGACACTTCCTCCTCTGTTTGCAATCGGCTGCGTTCGCACCGTTGCTGCTTACGTTCTGCGCTATTTCTGCGAGATTCAACTCACAAATCCAGAGGGTGGCAGGTCTCACGCTGGTCTGTAGCGGGGCCGTAACTCGGCTCTTGCGGGAGCCGGCCGTGAGCGACAATTATTTTGGTTGGTCATCAAACTGATCGTTCTCATGGAAAGTTCACGCTGTCCCCCCTTGGCCTGCGCCTTGGCGTCGCTACTGTAACCACGCCAGCAGTTGGAGCTGGCTTTGATTCTACGGCAGAACCCGTCGAACCGGATACAGACCCGCCCTTGCCAAGTTGGCCCGTTGTGCTTGCCTCACATGCCAGTACGTCCATCGCCTGACCATGACACATACCATTGGTTTAATCACACCCGTGGATAGTCCAATCCCTAACAGAAGAAAAGAAGACACATACCGTTTCCAGGAAACAGAAGAAATGTCCCAGGGATGAGATCGACGATATCTTCGGCTTCTGAAACAATTGCAACCGTTCACCATCACAGGTGAATTCTGTTGCCTCGCGGAGGGCCTGTAATTTACTTCAACGCGGTCGAGTTTTGGTCCATCTAGCACTTTTCATTGAACACTATAGGGACAAACAGTTGAGAGTAACAAAAAGTGCATCAAGGTGGGCACTACGTCCTCCAGACTCCGAGTGCAACCCGTAGACCCATGAAAAAATCTGCGGAATGTCCCCCTCGAGAGAAAAATAGTAAAGCGGTGGGAGGTTGTGTGAACGAAGCGAGAAGAAAGGATCAGAGCTAGCGCAAATGAATAAGTCAAGACCAGAAAAGAGGAAAATGTTCACTAGATAAAGCAGTCCGACACGCGAACAGGATGGGACAGAAAAGATATGACAATGCCACGCAGCATTTCGGGTATTCAAAGGGTGACGAAGGAACTCTTCACGTCTACTTCTACAGGAGGAAGAATCCGGCGACAAGGGCAGCAAGGACGACGGTCACGCCGGACCTGGCGACAGAGGCAGCACTGTTGGATAGGTTGGCGTTGCTACCGACCCCAGTGGAGGTCGGGGATGGGACAACAGTGCGGGTGGAAGTAGAAGGGTTGGCAGGACCAGAGCCATAGCCGGGCGAGTTGCCCAAAGCGACCTGAGTAATCTCTTGAGGGATGACTGGGGGGTTGCCACCAAGGCCGGCATCAACCTCTCCATCACTACCGAGCGCATCGGCATTGGCGGCGAGGAAAGAGCGGGTATAGAGAACGTTCTCCATGAAGCTCTCGTGGGCCCAGTCAGGGATAGCGGCCATGTCGAAGTTGGTTCCCCACTTGGAGGCGACATCAGATTTCTTGGTAGCATCATCAACGTACGTGCGCATCTTGGCAAGGTCGGGGTTGGCGTTAGCCATCGGCTGCATCATAGAACCGACGGAAGAAGGACCAGCGAGAGCGTTGGGAGGGTTGATGATACCGAACATACCCTTGGTGCAGTGGTTGGGAACGGCGCAGTAGAAGAAGACGGGGTTGGTGTCGTTGACTTTCTGCTCGAAGACGAAGTCCTTCAACTGGACACCTGAGGCGAAGGGGGCATCGGAGGTCTTGTTGCAAGGAGTAAGTTGAGAGCCCTTGGTAACGGTGTGGTTGTTGGCACCCCAGATGAACTTGACGGTATCGCCGACGGAAGCGTTGACCGCGAAGGGAACGTAACGGAGGACACCCTGGGTAGGAGCAACCCAGACGACGTGAGTCTTTCCGGTCTTGGTGGGAGGCCCTTTGGAAGGGTTCAGGGTGGGGTAGCTGGCCTGGCATTGCTTCACGCAATCGTCGTATGGGTTGCTCCCCCAGTTGTTGCCTCCAGAACCATAGGTAGGGGGCTTGCGGGTGGAGGTGGGGGAAGCGTCCCGGGTCTTGGAAGGTTTATACTCGGGAGTGTACCCCTTGCCGTTCTCAGTGGGGAGAGGAGCAGGGGGAGTCCAGGTTTTCTGCACGTCGGTTGGGGAAGGGCGGACGTTCGTGGAAGTGGACACCATGCGATTGCGGTTCCTGGGATATTCGATCAGAACGGGGAAGGGAAGCATGGCAGATCGGACACTCACAACTCATCGGTATCAGACATAGGGATGCCGTTTGGAGCGGAGACGCCGACTTCATCGCCGATGGCGGAATCCTCGGGCAGGGGCCTAGCGATGACCACAGACAGGTAGAGAGCGAAAAGGCTCAAGGCGGTGGCGAAGTGGACCATATTCACGATTTGAAAGAATGAAAGACTGTGGTTGTCAAAAGATGTGTGTCGAACAGGGGGTGAACAGCTATTTCCTCTCAGAGGGTTCTCTTGTAACGGTCTCTGTCGAAGAGGGTGATCTGCAAAATGTGTTAGCACCCAAAGCGGGCGACAGAGGGAGGGTGGACTGACCCTGCGAGCGTAGAATGCAAGGAAGGTGGAGGCCGAAAGTCAATCCGACTCGAAAAAAGAAAGGAAAGAAGAGGGGAGGAGAACGGAAGGGGACGAAGGGGGAATGCGAACTGGGAACCGACGGAGCCCTACGCTTAGTTTTATATGCGGGCCCGCTTCTCCATGACAATGGTGATCGGGGATGAAATGTCTGCGGCTTGTTCTCCCTCAGGCGTCCCTCCCCCTGGGCCGCTCCCGATTGGACAAGGGGCAGTATCCTGGTTACAAATCATATCTCGTCGCGATGCCATCTCGGCCAACTCGGTGGCGTCCTCCATCGACTGTTGCGGTCTCAATGAACGAGGGTAAGTCGCCCGCCCTACCAGAGGACCGCCGCCAGTGGACACGGCCCACTTGTGGACAACAGGTAATTGAAGGAGCCGGCATTTCGGCATTTTTTATCGCGTACTTATTCTGGGTATCTCTTTGTCGTCATGAGATCAACCGCCCTCGTGAATGGCCCGGTTCAAAGGCCATCAACCCTATCCACCAATCTGATCCAAATCCCGGCTCGGGACGTTCTACTGTGGATTGCCTTTCGTGCCATCTGTGACAGCCAATCAACAGGTTCCTCAGCCGTATCAGCTTTTCCCAGTATTTTTAATGGTTTCTTGGGCGTGATTGCCGACCTTCTTTGTCCCCTTTGGTTTTCTGCACAAGCGAAAGAGAAGATGTGAGCGCGCTGTCGTAAGCGACAGAACAGAACAGACTTAGCCGCTGTGGTGTGAGCATTCTTCTCCCACACCTTGGCCAGGCTCAGCGTCACCGACCCTGCCACAATGGAGACACGTCCCCACCAAGACTGGGCATTAGCGACGTTACCGCGGCGGCGATTTGGCGCACCGTCATCCCTCACATCTATAATACGTCGAAATCAGTCGCCACACATCCGAGCCACCGTTCCGAACAATGGGACTTACCACGAGCGGCTTCCTTTAATGTCGGTGTTAGCCCATCTTTGTCGCAAGGCTGTTCACTGGTGTGCTGCTCGTCGGAGAACTCCTCACCCGAAAGCCCCTCAACAGAGGCGTGGTGGTGGCCGATGTCTATGATCGCCAAATTTACATCAGCCAAGTTCGGCCATCCCGTCGAACCCTTCAAGGGATCGAATGCGGATGGAGCTGACGAGTTTGGGGGTGTTGGTGAGTACACGGAAGGGCTGTCTGGGAGCTCGTCGGCCATGGGAGTTTCATTATCAAAGAGGGAGGGAAGGCGGGTGCGACCCGGGGGGACAAAGGAAGTGTTCTCGTTTGATGTTATCAGAGAGGGGCCCAGACTGGGTTGGTTGGTTGGGTATGTCCGAGGGGTCAGACGGTTTTCGAGCCTCAACCGAGATGTCCCCCGTCGGCAGGGTGGGAGAAACCGGTGATATGGGTGGGGGAGGAATGGTGATCTCTGGTCCTCTGAACTTGACACCCTTCCGGGTCGAAAGGCTCCGTTCATGCGTACACGGGAAGCCGACTCCCAGAGTCCCGAGGTTCGTGGTTGGCGGCAGATGCTGGAGTACCAATGGAGGTTGCTCCGGAGCATCGGTGACCAGCCGGAGGGGACTGGGATGGGCGGGTCGATAGCGGTCGTACAAACTTGTCGCATGCGTCGGCGTTGATGCGTGTGTGGGTTGTACTGGTGAACCCGCATATGTCAGGGGTGAACAGGGGTTGGCGACGTTAGACGGTGAGCCTGCATGGATGGATTGGTTGGGGTCGTGACTGGGCGTGGGT
>Ga0307516_10004388_pt1 | contig 17452 bp, 25 predicted proteins | sample 19_EM_MG_FD_203310 | JGI IMG/M metagenome (GOLD analysis project Ga0307516, IMG submission 203310) | Populus trichocarpa ectomycorrhiza microbial communities from riparian zone in the Pacific Northwest, United States - 19_EM | ecosystem: Host-associated > Plants > Roots > Unclassified | place...
TGTCAGAGTCCCTCTGGTTAAGGTAATCACTGATATCAGTTCGGCTGAGCTAAGTCTCTCGCAAGAGCACTTAGTTTGAGAGTGGATCAGATGAACAGAGAATAGGTTATTAGCCTAGATCAAAGCTAAAGAATACAGTTTGTACAATAGGGTTTATATACTAATGGGTCTGGTGCACAGACCAAGTCGATCAGTAAGCAGTGTAAGCAGAAATGAGTAAGTCCGCAGTAAAGCTGAGTAATCGTGGGAGAAATAGTTCAAAAGGGGAAACTCCACAGTCAAGCTGACTGAGAGCGCAGTAAGTGTGTCATATAAGATGAGTCGAGAGTGATCGGGTCAGAGCGATGAGTAAAAGAGATGTGGTCATGGTTCAGAGTAAGTAAAATTGTAACAGTCAGCTGCTTGATACATCCACTACCGGATTGATTCGGAAACACGCTATCTCTACTTCACAGTAACAGTGCATTGGATGGGCAAGAACAAGACTACGGAGGAGCTGCAGCTGAATAGTGCACTACTTGCCTTCCACCATGTCAAGGGGACTCATGATGGTGAGCAACTCGCAAGAATAGCTTTGAACATCACCAATCAGGTCGGGGTTACAGAAAATGTATGAATACCACTTCTCTTCGCATTACCCCCTGCTAACAATCCATTTAGATGGCCCATTGGACAATGGACAGCGCCTCGTCAAATACCCTGATGATGCAGGTGATGGAAGCACATCTCAACTCCTGCCAGATTGACTATGATGCTGCGGATAATCATATCATCTGTATCAAGCACAACACTGCCAATACTACCAGACGCATGATTGCAAAGGGGTCAACCACTGAGTAGTCAGACAATTTTGATGACTTTGCTGATCCCATTGATTCGCAGGATGGAGTCCACAATGTCATTGCCCTTGTGCGTAATATTGTGCGTTCCAATTGTGCTTCAGGCCAGCATCTTGACCACTTCAACAATATGATCAAGCTCGGAAACAAAAGAAGATGGTTTGGTGATGTGTGTTAGAGCAACACCAAAACCAGCAAGCTCAATGGCACACTCAACAGTGACCAGAGCACTAGCATTGTGGATTCACACATAGAATCAAACAATAAAGGAGTGGAATAAGATGGTATTGACATTAGAGTCACACACTGGTTAGGTGGGGATTCCAAGAGAATACAACTAGAGTTACATGCTTGCAGTCGAACAGAGCCAGGGAACTGGTTTCGAGCAACAGTTCCTGCATCATGATGACTGCAGGGGATGTGGCGTCCATCGCAAGCAGGGATTGGAAATTTTCATTATAAGATTGCTACTCAAATACATGATGACCTAATGAATCTGGTCCAATGGGTTAGAGATGGCCAGGGATAGACATATTATGGGTACTCACAGCTATTCTAAGTTTGGGGGCTGGATCTCCTCAGGACTCTGGACAACATGCAAAAGAGTGAGCGCTTGGTTGAGAGAACAATCAATGATGTTTGTTGATCACTTTGTGCTGATCACATGAACCATATACCGTAAGTCACCATATATGGCCGTATTGGTAGCAAACTGTACCATCAATGTGTGGAGCAAAAGCCTGATGGTGACAGGGCTATACTGTATGACAGGTACCATATACCCATATATTATGGTGACAGTGTGCAGCCTTACTGGAGGATGTTCAAACATTGATAGAACACTTGATAGTGACATCAGGTTATTGAGACAGTTGGGTTAAAGCTAGATAAGGTCTTGAAATATGTAGAATATCCCCAAGATAAATCAGTCTTTGACTCTATGACTGCTGAACACAAGCTATCCGAACAATATACAGAAATCTAATTGCTTTGGGTGGATCTTTGAACACATATACACAACAACGTCTAATGTTAACATTCTCTGAATGAATAGGGAGAGAGGGAGAGGTGGTGAACAAATGAGATTGGTCAATGACCAAAAAGAAGTTAGACATTGAATAAGGATGGGCAGGGATTTCCAAGATTGTAATGTACAATGAGTCAAAGAGCATTCTTTCTCATTTAAACAATCATTCTAAAAACAGATACAAAATCAGTTATTCCACACATATAAAAGAAAAAGAGACACAAAAAGCATACCCAATCAAAGGCCCACCATCATGACTAATATGTGAGACTGTAACAATGACCATCCCCACCAGCAGACAGCTCCACATCAGCAAACCCTGATCATGCTAGCCAATGCTAGGCAGTGCTGCACAGCATTATAGAGCCATAGCATGGGTTCTCTTTCAGACAGCCCTGTTAATTCCCACATCACTGCTGTCAAGTGCTATGTAGAACCCTCGATTCATTATATAGAACTGTATAGCATGCTAGCCTATAGCTCGTATAGCTTCTTTAGTGTCTGCTAGAGTCGTGATGTGGCAGTGTATATTTGCTACATTATTCCAAGGTCCCTCAATCCACAGTTCGGGGTTTTTGGCAAGACACAAGTGTAATTATTAGATTTACTCCTAATACAGTGATGTAGTTAAATATCATAACTGAACTAAAAACCTCCTTCCCTCCAAAAACCCTCCATCTACACCCAGTTTGTTTGCCACCTTTCTCTAGTACTTCAGCTACCACAGTAACTGTGCTGGTGGATAGGGCTGAGGTCAGGGTCTGGCAGTGCTGTTGGTTGTGGTAAGTTGATGATGGGTGAGAGTGCAAGGTGCTTACTGTTGACTATGGCGGTGCTCGTATTTGAAGGCAGTGTGGGTTCTGAGCAAGTGGACATATTGGTAATGCTGTTGGTTGTGGTTAGTCAAGGTAACAATAAATAATGAGGTGACAAGGCACTTACTAGTGACTGTTGAATATGGTTTTAGCCCAAGACGTTGTCGGTTGGTCAAGGTGGTGGGGTCACTCCAAGAAGAGCCATTTTTCTGAGGCCATGAGAGGAGGGAATGTAGGTGTGACAAACATGAATAAAACTTACTTCATCTGTTGCTGCTGTGCTGGACAGCCTCCTTGAGTGAAAACAGGCGCGATGTCCTGGGTGGCTTGTGGGTCGCATTGGTATCAGCTCATAGTAGCTTATTTGCAGGGTGTTGGGATATCAGGAGGGAGGGGAGAGGGAGGAAGGTGATGAAGAGAGGTGGGAAGAAAGAAGGTTGGCATCAACCGCCACATATATCATCATTCAGTGTTTGCCAGGTGCAAGCAAAAAAACATTGGCAATGGTCCCTTGTGGTGGTTTGCTTGCACCTGGCAAACACCTCCTTCTTCTGTTGGATTGTAATAGTGATAAAACAATTTTGGAAAGCTTTATATCACTATTACATACAAACTAAACATTGAAAAACGCGTTTTTATGTATAAGTACACATTTCCAATGATTGTACATACTTATATACTTGTATATACACTAAATATGCAGAAACGCGATATAGTGGACACCCTGTATCACGGCTTATGCGTTTCTGGTCAAAATAGTACCAAACAGACCAGTATTCCTGATATATCGGAGAGTGAAACACTTGACGATACACGTTTGAGCGGCATACTTGAGCACACACTACTATTAACAAACAGTGTGATATTGGTGAACTGCAAACCTTTCTTGACATTGTATTTGACTAGTGGTTCACTAGTATTGCATTGGCTTGATTGGTTTTAACATCTTCCCCCAATGACCCACTGCAAGTAGGGCTGCACACTGTCACTGTAATATGCAGGTATAAGGTACAGCCCTGTTGCCATCAGGCTTTTGCTCCACACATTGACAGTACAGGTGCCAGTATGGTTTGCCACCAATACAGCCGTCAGATTTACAGCTGTAAATGGCGACTTATGGTATAAGGTTCAGAACCGTTCATGTGATCAACAAACATTGTTAATTCCTCTTCCAACCAAGCACCCACCACTTTGCACATCACCCAGAGTCCTGAGGACATCTTTCTTGCCTTAGAGTAGCTGTGAGTACCTATGATATGTCTATTCCTGGCCATATCTAACCCATTAGAACAGATTCATTTGGTCATCATGTATCTGAGTGCAATCTTACAACCAATTTTCAATCCCTGCTTGCAACAGATACCACACTTCTCTAACTCCATTCAACCACACTGGCCATGCCAATGATGTTGAGGGCCACAGACTCCAAACCAGCTTGAGGGTTATGTTAAATTGTCTTGGAGTCTATACTAGTGATTACTTACTGATAGTGGGATAATGGACTGTCAGTGGGATGGAGCTGACACAGAGCTCAGAGCTGCTCAGAGGATGGATATCAGTGCCACTGTGGGCATTGGTGATGTCAAATTGACATGCTGAGGTAGCCACATTGATTGTCATCATTGAGACTCCCATGTGAGGACGTCGTCACCAACAATGATGAGTGCACCTGAGGTGGTATGGGATGCAACAGGCAATGTCAGTGTCGGTGTCAGCAGACATTTTTGCTGTTGTCAGTGCATCAAGTAAGTGGGATTGAACATTCCTTTGAAATCCTATTCCCACTCTTCTCATCATCCCTCATTGTCTCATGAGCCGGATTTTGATGGCTGCGATCTATTGGAGTGGTGGTGAAGTTCAATCATTCTCACTTTGATGGGCCAGCCTTTGAAAACAGTAAGGACACTCATGCTTGTCAAGCTCCCCCTTTGAATGTAATCACTATTAACTAATTGTACAGTAGCTACAATCTCTATTCAAATTGAAATCAACTTTCCGTATACCATTTTTATAGTCATATGCCATCAATACAGCCATCCCATACCTGTTTGTACTTGGGAATCTGACAGTATGGTTACGGGTCGGGCAGTTCCATAACCATACTCTGCCTGTACCTATATGGCCATACACCATATACAGTACAGTGTACAGCTCTAACTGTGAGCTGCTGCAATAATTCATGCCCAACAACACCTGATGACCAAACAGGTATGCTCCAACTGCCATCCCAGCCTTATCTCCACTCACTGATGGACACAATTACAGGCACTGACCATGTGAGAGGACCAAACAGGGGAATGACAGCGGGCGAGGATGACCAGACAGTGGCATGCATGGGTGACCCACTACAGGAGACGACAGCGACAATGGGTGGAACAAACTACAAATGTAACCAGGAGAATGACAGCAGGTGAGGAGGACCAGACAGCAGCAGGCACAGATGACCTATCATGGAAGGCAACAGAGATGACAGGTGGATGATGAGCCATGAATGCACCAGCACCTAGGACCAACAGATGACAATGCACCCAAAGCCCAACCCCACTATATTCGCTAACAGAAGTGGCAACTCACCCACTGACCCAGACCAGCCTCCCATGATGGCGGACAGGCAGCAAGGTGTGGGACATGATGGAGGGTCAGATTGTGATCCTTTTGAATGTCATAGCAAAATAGCACTCTATATCATATCAATAAACTCTTGAGAACTCGAATACTATTGACTGTATGTTATCTGTTAGGACAACCACTTAACTATCTTCTCAAAGCATAATCCAAAGACTATGCCAAGAATCAAGCATTGTGGGCTCATACATAGATAAGCTTAGAGAGAGAGAGAGGATGATGGAGGAAAGCACCAGTTTATATTGACTTTAGATATTGCCACAGTCAAGTGAGAATTCTAAGTATATTAGAAAGTAAAGACATAGTAAAGACATAATAATGCTAGTACTTTATACTAGCTGGTTGAGCCCTTCTAATCATAAAACAAAGACCTGTACTCTCGACATCCATGATGCTGTTGCTTAGTACTCACAATATATCTGACACTGGAGCCATACTCAGTCAGACTTGTTACAACCCTTGTCCTAGAGCCACTGCTTCATGATCAAGTGGAGGGTAAGAGGGGGAAAGCTAGAGCCTAAGAGAATAAGACTAGAGTTTACAGGCTTTGTGCTACTCTATATATACTATACTAGCCTAGGCTTATCGTCCAATAAGATATGGTCCAGATATCCTCCAATGGGATATGATCCTGCTATCAGATGAGTCAGAGATAAGAAGATAAGAAGATAAGGTGTGAAAGAAAGAATATATAAGGAAATAGCTGAGTAAGAATATAGTTTGGCTGAATAAGGATAATGTTTGAGTGTAAGCAGTATGAAGTAATGGCTTGGCATTGAGTCAGCAGTGTGGAGTAATGCCAAGCAACTGTCAAACATTATAATAATGTCGACAAGACCAAACAATGATAAAATGTAAAAGATTAAATAAAGAGCTGTTCCATAACAACCAAACTGAAGTGTTGGATAGTTCATTTGATAAGATGGGGGAGGCATGGTTGATAAGATGAGATGAGATAAGACAAGAGGCTGTTCTATAACAGAAGTGTTCTGTTAACCAGATCAAGACACATAAGTGCAAGTTTGCACTATATTCCATTTCATTCAGATGGAATTTGTTTGTAGCCAGTGTTTGCATTGTAAGAAAATCATGCAATAATTGATGCAGAATCTGCAGTGGTTGCTTAACATGCTGAATTCCTGGTAGAAGAGAGGAAAGAGGAGCCAGAAGAACACTAATTGGATTTGAAAGAGCATTTTCATGTAGCTGCTGTAGTGTATTTTTAGACATTGGACTCTTTGCAGCAATAACAGCTTCTATAATCAGCTGATAGTCATTTACAAAGTCAGAGTCATTCCAGTTGCACTTCTTGAGTATCTGAGTATATATAAAGTCTATTTTTTCTTCAGAATGAGCTTCAGAAAATGCAGGATTGGATAAAAATCTCTGTAGCTGCTTTAATGGATCTTGCACAGTCTCAAAATAGCTGGAGACAACAGCCACCTATTGGAATAAACCGTCTGGTTTTTGGCTCACATCAACTAGTAGTTGTCTAGTAAGCCAGTTATCCTTCAGAACAGACCATTTAGCTTTTGCAAGATGAAATGCACAATGTTTGATGTACTCTCAGATGTCAGCAAGATTGTTGACATTCTCAAGATCTATTTCAACAGAGTGAACATGCTGCTTCATAGAAAGTTCTGCCTGTCTTTCATCAGGCCTGGAGGTTGCCACCACATGAAACAGTCCAGGCAGGTGATTGAGTTCATTGCAAAGAATCTCAAGAAGTTCTGGTGAAGCACCTTCATCCAATGCATCCAGTATAATTACAAGTGGTCTGTTGGACTGAAGCTTTTGAGAAAATATCATGACCAACTCTTTAAACTGCTGAGACAAAGTAGCAGATAAAAGACCACGATCAAGCTCAATCACTAAAGCCATATATTTACTGACCTCTGGATCAACCTGAGTAAAATTATAAGCTAAAGTGCTTAGAAGTTTGTCTGGCCGATCAAGCCCTGCCACATCTCTGTTGAAGAAGAAGGATGTGAGAAGAATACCAAAATATGCACAACATTGAGCAATAGAGTGAGCAATAGCAGTTTTTCCAGCACCAGCTACACCAGTTAGCAAGTACAACTTTGCTGTAGATGCAGTGTCTTGAGCCCAGTTGCAGATCTTGTCAAGGAGAGCTTCTCTTGTTCTCTTGAGGCAACCAGAATGTGGATTCCGTCCAGCCCCCTCAGCATATAGCAATTTGGAGAGTGTAAAATTGAGTGATAGGTCAACAACTATGTTCCCCACCATTTAAGTGTTAACCTTGAATGACAGGAAGAAGAAACATGTCCACACTATCAGCCCTCAGATTATTATTGATCTTGTTCAAGAGTTCGGCAAGGTTGAGTGCAGTGATAATAGAAAAGTCTGGCTACATGAATAAAGTACACCTCACCTTGAATGGCCACCAAATGATATCACACCAGACAACACACCTGAAATAGCTTCAAAGCACTATCCTGCTCTTTCTCCATGTCCTTGATCATATCAGGCATCTTGAGGTACAGCAGGGCTCATTGAATATGTGATAGGTTATGATGAGCTGCAATCTTCTTGGCGATCTTGTCCAATACCCTGCAGATTTTCGGAAAATCAGGCAAAAATAGAGCCAAAGAGATAAGAACACCTCTCCATTCAAATTGTTCAACTTTTTTTCAATATCCTGCTTTGATGCAGTGGTATGAGTGAGGCTGCCGATGACTGACGCTACAACCTTCTGCATGTAATCTGAGAACTTGTTCCATTCAGCTTTCTGTGCATGAAAGCCCTGCCAAGTAAAATCAGGACAACAAGCATCAAGCACTGAACAGGAAGGCTGTATCTTGACAATGTCGGTTATGTATAAGGCACTTAAAACTACACTCTCGAGTGGAGGAAAGACATCTAATGAGGCAGCTGTTAGCCTTAAGAGCTGGTAAGCTACATCTCCAGCATTGTTGAGTAAACCACAGGCAGACATTGATGTAGTGGGGATAGAGACATGGGTGCTTAGATGGGGGGCCAAGTGTGCCTCAAGGCAATGAAGCTCAGTCAACTCCCATGCTCCCCATCTTACCTCCCCAACTTTCTTTGATTGATGAGGACAATGTGGATGGCATGATGTTGGGGAATTTATAATGTTGATGGTGTAGGGCCTATGCCCTCAACTCTCCCTGGCCACAGCATTGAGCTTTTCAAAGCCACATTTTGCCCTCAGCAGTTCATGCCAAATTCACTGTGGCCCAAAGAGCTTTGGATTCTCTTGGAGATTGGTGAGTGAACTGAGACCTCAGAAGTTGATTTCTTGAGGTGGAAATGGTGGTGAGTTTCACTACCACTAGATGTAAAATGTTTCTCCTGTTGACACAAGCTTTCCAGTGTGCAGCATGAGCTATTCTAGACAGACTTTAAACAGCTATTCCTCTTCTGAAATTACACCCACTGGCAGGTCATCTTTGCAGCTGGCTGGATGGAGCCTATCCACCACCTGTCTTGTGTTTGCTGCCACCACTACAGGACCTCTCCCATATACCCATCACTGGCAGTAGAAACATCCCGCTCAACATCCCAGGCCCTCCCCTTTCTCATCAACAGGATCTTCAAGCCCCTGTCCTCGACGTCCTGAGTCCACCACATCTTCATCTGGTGTGGGCCCTACGAAGCAGTGTTCATGACAAAAGAGCTCCACCTGATCAACCTCCCAAGTGCCTCAAGATGCTACCCATCTTGCAACACCTCCTTTCTGTCACATATTTTCTAGCTTCCACAAAATGACTTGCCAACTCCATACAATGTGATCTCTCAAGTTTTCTACTGGTCTCTGGTGCATCTTGCAGTTCCTGAGGCTCCCTCCGCTTCTTAATCATCACAGCTACCACCCTCTTAGAGGTACCTGTGCTGCCCAGCTGAATTGACACTTGCACACACAACTCTAGTCCCAACCCACACTGACATCCACCCCGACCGTCCTCCCAACATTGCTCATCGTCACATCATTTGAGTTCCATGCATCCTCTACACTCCGATTTCATGACTCTGCTTTCCAGTACTGGTGCACACCCTTCTGGACGTGGGGCAAAGTGGTCAGTGAAGAACATCTGTTTGTCTGGCTGGATGGTGATAGACGCATGGCAGTATCTGTAGTGACAATGAATGTGTATGTGCCTGAGGATAATGCTGATTGGCCACCCATATAGAGGAAGAGGTGCATTCAGTTTCTTAGGAGCAGGCTGGGTTTGGTGGTGTGCAGGATGGATTTGAATTTGGGGATTTGATGTGGTTGGTGGGGAGGGTGTGATAGTGCCAAACTGAATGGAGGTTGTCAAGGGGTTAAGGAGTGCAGAGTGCGGATGTGTAGAGGGCTGGGGAGAGAAGCTTGGTGAGGAGTTAAAGGGCAGGAGAGGAGGCCAGAGCTTTTTTTAGCAAGGAGGTACAAGTTGCAACGTTAAATATTGAATACTAATGATTTGCACGATGTGGAGATATGTATTCTGATCTGAGACTACCACATGAACAAAACATGAGACAAGGAAGATGGGGGAAAAGGGCAACAAACCTTCTCGAAGCATGGCCTGGCCCTGAGGCAAACAGAAAGCTCCCAGTCCACATTAGATCTGTCAGATTCAGCCCATGAAATGCCAGATGTTTTGTGGTTACACTGTCAGGCATTCCCACTATCAACCATTAGGCACTCATCAGCATGTGTACTGACTCCCATTAGACATCAAGTTGATTGTTGGACTCCGGCGCTTGACAATGTCTTGGATCGCTTTACTAAACAGATGGGATCCAGTGAGCTTGGATGAGCCACAAGGGTGGAACATATGAGGACTCTTGAACTTATCTCAACAGACAAGTCGCAAATTTAGCATGGCTGTGGGGTCTCAGACTTTCAGTAAGTATATGTTGGTATTGAAGCTTGCAGAACTAACAAAAGTAAACAAGCTGTTTTTCTCTCCTGCTTCAACATCATCTAGAACTCTAAAGTAGGTCAACTGCACCCATATCTTCCTTCTCTTCCACCTCTACTCATGATGTTGGCCAATTTCAAGCATCTTCTATTGATATGACTGTCAAGTGGCTGTGCATGAATTTGCACTTTTTCTGTGGTTTAGTCAGTGCAATGAATATAATCTTGGGTCATTATAACTTAATTATTCATTTGGAACTGATGGTGTGAATGGCTACCTTGAGGGTCTAAGCACCACTGTACCACCCTTGGTCATGATCATAAGAACAGTCTCCTAGAAGGCTTAACTATGATTTGACACAAATACTTCTATTCTCAATGGATAAGACCATTGAGTGCCCAATATTAATACATTCTAGCCTGAATGTGGTCTTGGCTGCATTATATGTAGATTCTATTGGAACTGATGACATGAATGGCTACATATGAGAGTCTAAGTGTCACTGTACCACCTTTCATCATGATTGTAGAAATGGCCACATTTTGAGGGTCTAACTATTGACTTGGCATCAATCATTCAATTCTTGGTGGATAAGACCATTGAGGGAGCCAATATCAGTATATTCAGTGATCTATCACTCTATCCAATGACTACTATAATCCAGGGATCTAACAAGGACATGGGGGTCTTATTATCTATGATGTGCACTGTAACTACACCTTCACATCAAAAGTTCAATGGTCGATCACTGTAGCCATGATGCCGAGCCAGGAACTTACCAGAAATAGAACAAACCCTAGAAACGAGGTCATTGATCACTTTCGAGGAACAGGAACCAGTTCCTGACAACTCTGTCTTGCTTCAAACCCATCCATCATGAAAACCAGGGTTTTGAATAACCTGATCAAACTTTGATGTGGCAACACTGACTGACTGCACATGAACGCGCGAGACACTCCACTCTGCTAATGACTAGACACCTCTCAACAAATGGAAACCATGTGAATACCTAGAACATGCCTAAATGGCCAATACTCTGGAAACCAATTTGTTATGGACATATTCTGTGATAAACCTTATATGTAACAGCTTTACTATTCCCTAGTCATGTCTTCTGTTCTGTCTTCATAGGCATGTGAACTGGTTGCCTAAATCACAAGAGCTCCACTATATGGTCAGTCACTTGTTCTGCTTGAGCCCCACTATACGGATAGTCACAAGTATTGTCAGAGCTCCATTATACAGTAGTCACTGATATCAGTTCAGCTGAGCTAAGTCTTTTACAAGAGTACTTAGTTTGAGAGCAGATCAATGGGCAAAGAATAGGTTATTAGTCTAGGTCAAAGCTAAAGAATACAGTATGTACAGAGGGTTTATATACTAATGGGTCTGGCACACAGACCAAGTCAATCTGAGATAAGATGACATAGATAATGAGTCAAGATGAGTAATTGTGAGAGAAATGGTCTATAAGGGGAAAGTCCGCAGTCAAGCTGACTGAGAGTGCAGTAAGTATATCATATGGGATGAGTCGAGAGCGATCAGGTCAGAGCAATAAGTAAAAGAGATATTGTGATAACCCAGAATAGAGAAAAGTCGTAACCTTACCCCCCTTCTATGTTCGAAGCCACCAAGTTCAAACCTCAGGCATCCGTGTTATGTTCAGCTTCAGGGCACCAGTCGTCACAATAAGTGTCATTCTCGACGTAGTTATCGTTGAAGTGACTGCCGTCATATGTGTTATGAGGGATGTCACCAGGGAAAATCTGATTGAGATATCTGGTGCGGTTGCCAAAATAGGAAGGGGGAGGAGTTGGTCTGGATTAATGGCTGGAGGTCAAAGAGATGGGGATGATGAGGGCAGCTAAAAAGACTGGACATTCTATCGGTAGATGTCCTACTCCAATAAGGTTGCAGTATTCACAACAATACCAGTTGCAGTGGACTTCATCGTGTCTGGTCCTTTGACAAATAGTGCAGTCATGCATCGTTGATTTCTTTTTAGAGAGTTGGGAAATGGTAGGGGGGGCTCATTTGACAGGGTGATCTGGGTCATCACTGAGGTCAAGAATGGTTTTTCTCTTCAGGTTGAATGCCGTGGTGGGTACATGTTTTATGGTGATTGTGGGCTTTATGATGGGGGTCAGGGGTCTGTTCATGCGGGCGAATCTCACCGACGGGTTTCAGGAGAAGGCAGGGTTTTGTTTTCGTTGCATCTGTTTTGGGCGGGGGGTGTCGGGGAATAAGATGTGGTAAAGGGGGGCATCACCTTTTCTCTCAATGAGGAGGTTGATGCCTTTGTCCAGTTGTCTTTCAATCTGTTGGGCCATGAGTTGGTGTTGTTGTAGGAGGGCAAGGGAGAAGAAGATGTTGTTGGCGATGTACTTGTCGACAGGGTTGGTCAAGCAATCAACGATGATTGGTTGAAGGTCTTTGCATTTGAGAATCTGTTTGAGACAGGTTCGTCACTGTTCAGGGTCTACAACAGATCTGGCAGAGAGAGAGGAGGTGATTCTGTAGTTGGAGAATGAGAAAAACATAGTAGAGGATGAGGTTTAGAGGTGAGGGGCAATCAGAGGAGGTGGTGGATGAGTTGGTATCCAGTCAGGATTTCTTGAGCATTTTTAAAGCCACTTGCAGGTTCCCATGTGTTGTCACTAATGGGGTATCCTTTCCAACTGACGAGGTACTGGTATCCTTGGCCCCATTTCTTGTGGCTCATGATCGCTTCTATCTCATATTCTTCTTCACCTTTGATAAGGTCGGGAGGTGGTTTCATGAAGTTGGGGCCATGGGTCTCAGTCTTGCAATAGGGTGATAGAAGTGACATGTGAAAGATGTCATGAATTTGCCATTGGTTCAGGAGTTTTAAGCGATAGGTGACTGGTCCCAAGACTTCTGTTATTGTGAAGAGTCCTTCTCATTTTGGCGCTAGCTTCCAGGATAGATAGCCTATCTTCAAGTTCCAGCTGTCTAGCCATACTTGTTCTCCTTTTTTGAATGGGGTAAAGCCTCATGTAGACCTTTCTGCCATCTTTTGTCTTGCCAGTTCATGTGCTGCAGCAGCCTCATTTCTTCCCTCGTGGAGGGCTTTCACTCATTGTTCCGCAGTTGGGGTGTTTGTCTGATCGAACACCAAGGGGATATCTTTCAGTTCGTACCCTATTATGAGGTAGAATGGGGTCTGTTTTATGGTGGAGTGGACCTTTTGATTGTGGCTGAACTCCACGAGGGAGTTGAGTGGTTTCCACATTTTGGGATTGTTGGAGCAGAAGACTCGAAAATAGATTTTGAGTTCCTGGTTGACTCTTTCTGTTTCAGGAGTCGGGCCATTTCTCTGAAGACTTGTGAGGAAATTTGTGGGCCATGGTCAGATAGGAAGGAGTCAGGGAGTCTGAAGCATTGGTACATGTGATCAATGTAGTTTTGTGCCATGAGTGTGGCATCAATCGTCTTGTTGCAAGGGATAGAAATTACCCCCTTTGTATATCCGTGGTCTACCATGACCATAAGACTGTCAAATCCATCACTTTTGGGTAGGTCTGCGATGAAGTCACAGGTGACTTGTGAAAAGAGTTCCGCATCCTTTTGTCCTTTGATTGGTATGAAACAAGGCGAAGATGGGTGTGTGTTGATCTTCATTTGTTGACAAATTGCACATCCTGTGATATAGTTTTTGACAAAAACTGCTATTCCTGGCCACCAATAGTAGCATCGTATTAACTCCAGGGTTTTAAAGTGCCCTGGGTGTCCTCTGGGTAGGGAATCATGGTATTGTTTCACCACTTCTCGTCATAATTCTTCATGAGGTGGGATCTAACATCTATCTTTGAAGAAGAGTATTCCCCCTTCAATCTTCCATTCTTCCAAAGAAGAGTGGGCCATTTTCTTTCACGGCTTGTAGTGCTTTCACAAAGGAATCATCTTTTGTGGTTTCATTTTTGATCTCGTCTTGTATATTATGGAATGGCACTAGCTTCTCATATAAACAGAACCTAAAGAGGGAGTAACACAAACCTGAAGAGGAGATAACTGTTATGGAACAGCCATTTAACAACTATTTTTCAATTTGTCCTTGTTTGTTATTGTTTGGCTTTGTGGATGATATTATAAAAGGTCAACAACATAAATCTGACTTTATTTCATTTTATCTTTGTTTGTCCTTGTTTGGCTTATCTCTTATCTCTTATCTCCTTATCTTCTTATCTCTGGCTCATATCCTATTGGAGGATATCTGGACTATATCCTATTGGTTGATAAGTCTTGGCTAGTTTAGTATATATATAGAGTAGCACAAAACCTGTAACTCTAGTCGTATTCTCTTAAGCTATCCACTATAACCTAGTGTGAGGGCCCTAGTCAATATAGACTTCCCTTTTTCTTTCCTCGTGTTATTCTTGTAAGCCCGCAAAAGACCTATTTGGTTTTAGTGTGTCTTAACATTGTAGTTCTAGATCAATCATCTTGATGAATATATTATCGGGTAAGACAATGATGTCATCATTGTCGATTTCATCAGTAATGTGGTTGGTTTGTTGAGAGAGGGTGTTGGATTGGATCATTCTAGATCCAGAGGTGTGGATGAGTTTTAAATTGAATTCCAATAGAATAGGCTCCCTCGAGCTTGTCGTCTGTTCAACTTCTGGGCAGTTCTGAAGTACGTGAGATTCTTGTGGTTGGAGAGGATTACTGTGGGGAAAGGGGATCCTTGGAGGGAGTGTTGCCACATTTCAAGGGTGCAGACTATGCCCATGAGTTCTTGTCATATATTTCATAGTTTTGTTGTGTTGCATTGAAGGAGTGAGATATGTATCCACAGTGCTGGTAGTCTCTGTTCATGTCTTTTTGTTGTATGACTGCCCCGGTGACAGTATGTAGTCCACTGTGATGTGCACGGACTGCGCGTAAGTTCGAGGGGGAGATCGATAGAAGATCTGGATGGGGAAAGTTGCCTAGAACAGATGCCGTCTAAATATGGCTGCGCGTTAGGTGGCGCGGGTAGATCCAAGTGATGGGAGCTGGATAAAGAGGGAATAGATTGCGCGAGGGTGGTATGAGAAGAGCGGGGGTCAGGATGCAAGGATGCGAGATGTTGGGCAATAACAAGATGAGATCTGCACTAATGCAAGTGAAGACAAGAAATGCGCAAGCGCGCAATGCACGGGAGTTTAGAGAGTGATAAGAGGAAGTGCAGGAATGTGTCGAATAGCTGCGCGCTCGAGAGGGGTGGTCTAAAACATATTGGGATTCGAAAGATGGAAAGTAAGTGGAAAGTACAGAACATGTCTATCTAGAAGGCTTTTAACTAGTTTGTTCTATCTAAAATAGGCAATGCGAGACGGAATCTAAGTGCTACTAGTCCGAAACTAAGGAATGCGAGTCGGAGGACGCCCAGGAACCACGCGCAATGCATTCTGACAGCGGCGAGGTGTCAAGGAATATTGCTAGCAACTGCTCTTGATGTTGCTGACATGGTGTGTTATTATGCTAATGGAATGATGCAGGTTGGTCGTATAGTCAACGGGTAAGCTGTCCTGAGGTCGTCTGAGTGACGTGCATTGTACGCGCAAGTGGTTTGGATGGGTATACGCATGCTACAATTCAGGAAACGCTGCATGTTTCTAGAAAGCAATGTAAATGTGTGTTTTAAGTGCAAATCGTAATATGGACACTGTGGGAGACGCGAGAAGCGGGAAACGTCGTACGAGTGATGCCAAATATGTTCTTCATGTGCGCGTGCATCGTGGATTCAAGGGAATGCTGCGTGTTTCTAGAAAACGACATAAATGCATGTTTTGAGTGCATGGGATTGTACGGATGTTGTGCACTGTGCGTAAAGCACGGGTTGTACGGGTTGTCATGGGAGGGTACCTAGAGAGTGTCCTTGATGTACGCGCATGTCGTTGTGAGGGGTATGTGTGTGTTGCAATGAGGAAACGCTGCGCATTTCTAGAAAACAATGTAACTGCGCATTTTGAGCACATCACTTTGTATGGATTCTGCGCAAGGCGGGCAAGGCGTGTGGGGTCGTTTGATGGTGCTAGGATGAGTCTCTGATGTACGCGTGCTTGATGCGCTTGAATCGAGAACACATTGTTGCTGAATGCTTCATAACTGCTTGTTTGACTGTTTCTTGCAGCGTACAGTGAGGGTGTGCTTGTCATCAGGCTGCTTCATTTGCCTCACAACTGATACGGCTCACCTATTAATATTTTGTTAGCATCTTGCTTTGAATGACACTCAAACTACTCACCGTTTTCCTTGTATAACCACGAAACAATAATCCATGGTGAATTGTATTCTCACTGATATCAAAGTCAAAAACAGACTGCAGTGCATGACAGAGCTCATGGAGATAGAGGTCACCAAGACGTCTAGGTTTTTAGAATGCAAAAAGAAAGTTATCATATTGCTATGTAAAAATGTGACAGGTATCTAGTTATCATCATCTATAGAAATGGCCACAAGCATCACATCTAAAGTCTCTCACACTTGCGCAACAAGACCACCTAAATTATCTATGTCCGAGACTGGAGGTGATTCTACAAGCATTTCCTCCTCAATTACCAATAATCCCTCTGAGAAATTCAGCCTCTCGTGTTTATAACCAAATTTGAGAACTTGCAGGGCTTCGAAAAGATAGCTATTGATCATGTTGTGCCGTTTCATGTAGATTTTGCTAGCTGATGAGAAGACTCGCTCACATGGCACTGATGATGCTTGGATCGGGATATAGTCAATGGCAATGTGGAAAATGGTGGGGAAGGTGTCCTGATTGATTTTAGACTAGATTTCAATATGAGCATTAGATCATAAAAATTGCAAAGATATTACTTACATGCCAAAACTTGACCATATCAGTTCCATTGAGTGAAACTGCCTTGGTATAATCATCAAACTCCTGGTCAATCGAGCCTAATAGAAGTGCTTGGATAGTGGGGGTGTTGAAGTTAGTCATATTGCTAATGCTGTACTGCATAGTGATTTGGTCCATTAAAGTGGGTGTTAGGGCAACCACTAAACTGTATACTCCAGCCACATCCAAAGATAATGGCAGAGCATCAAGTCATTGTGGGCTCACACAAAGAGATAAGCTTAGAGAAAAGAAGGAGGATGGGGGAATATGCCAGTTCATATTGACTATAGATATCACCACAGTAAAGTGGGAATCCTAAGAGAATAAGACTAGAGTTACAGGCTTTGTGCTACTCTATATATACTATACTAGTCCAGGCTTATCATCCAATAGAATATCCTCCA
>Ga0307516_10004389_pt1 | contig 17449 bp, 19 predicted proteins | sample 19_EM_MG_FD_203310 | JGI IMG/M metagenome (GOLD analysis project Ga0307516, IMG submission 203310) | Populus trichocarpa ectomycorrhiza microbial communities from riparian zone in the Pacific Northwest, United States - 19_EM | ecosystem: Host-associated > Plants > Roots > Unclassified | place...
AATCCACTGCGGGAGAGTCAATTCGTCTTGCTGCAGTGGGAGGACTTGGGGGAGGACTTAACTTGATTTCTGTCACGCTGTCAGCACCAAATATCGAATTTGTCATCAGATAAGGGGGGTTCATGGGGTGTTCACGAATAAGGGGGGTTCACAAATAGAATTATCCTGGATTTGGAGGACTCGGAGGCGCGCGAAAATATGGAAGAGTGAGATGTCCCAAAGAATGGTGTCAATCCGGCGGCTTCGCGGCTTCTTGATTTCATCTGAGCGGAGCTAGATCTGAGCTTCGCAACAAAATGGCAGCTTGATCACGGCGCCAGCACGCGTCCGTCGTTGTCCGTCACCTCGCCGTCTAATACAAGGCTCTTTTCTTTTCTCATGGGACAGGAGCGAAAGGTCATCTGTGCTTGCAGCTGCGCGAAGCAACTCTCAAAGCGACAGCAAGCTCGGCACCTCAATGTGCAAGGCCCCCTCTAAGCCTCTAATGTTCTAAACAAGTCCAAGACTGCTATAGCTCCCCAGGAGCGCAAAGGCGGACAAGGCGGGCAGCCCAAGAAATTCAAGAACGCTGAGAATGGTGGAAGCGAGGATACCGAGAAGCGCCTTGCTGAAGTCCAAGGTATCTCTGCCACTCAACCTTGAAAGCTTGAAAGCTCCTAGTGACTGACCATGTCATGTCTACAGCAGAAATCCTAGCCCTGTTGAGGGACTCTGCCAAGAACAGTCACAAACTCGCCCCGAAGACCGTAAACCCGCCGAAGAAGCCGAAGGAGAACTTGAAGATTGTAGTGTTGGAGTGGCCAAAGGGCGAAGCTGGAAACTTGAGACGAGGTGGGGTTTTCTCTGAAGGATGCTATGGGCCTTGCGGGCCAGGACCATGTGTATAACAACATTAGGGTGCGTATTTCTTTGTTCGAGGTGTTTGGACTAAGGTTGTGTACAAACCGCAGTTCGACAAATTTGCTTCGAGGCCAGGCTCGATTTTACGGCCGATTACCGTAAAAAAGAAGTTAGGAAAGGCGCTAGAAATTGTGCGGCGTACCGGCTCATCAACTATTTCTGGTATTGATTCCCTGCTCTCTGTGAGTCTGAGCGCAAGATCCCGTACCTCACACCCAAACGTTTTCCACATGGCTGGGCCACCGCAGAAATTGTCAAAGGGATCGCGAAGGAAAGACAGCGACGAATTAAGAAGACCAAGGCCGAAATCAAGGATTCCGCAAGTGCCGATGTGTCTGGCTGAACGACCTGGAATCGACGTTGAGGACGGCGATGCCTCGGAAATGGCGAATGATGAGGACGATCAAGACGACGAGTTTCATGAATAAGCTCACCCTTTCGCGCGACACCCCTCTCAACTGGAACTACACATTTTTCTACGGTTTTTCTTTGGTCTCTTGGCCCTCCTCGCGCACGGACTTGCGAACCCCAAGTTGGACTTTATTTCATCTTGTATTGGATAACGTCCGGTTAAAAAGCATGTGTATGCCGCGGCCGAGAGCTACGTATAGGTGTAAGAAACAACGTTCTCGGGTTAAGAATACACAATGTACACGGTCTTCAGAACATTTAACGTTTAATGCATACGCATGACAGGCCTTTCTCCACCCCCGTTCACCGGGGTTTCGCCACCTGTTCAGACCTGTACAAGGAACCTAGGTGTGGGCACACAGTTTGTAAGGGTCATTAATTCAGCCTTTTGCAGACTGAGCACGATCGAATAATACTTCCGAATTCGTCAGGCAATCCGCCTGGCTCCCAAGCCCTTAATTGGAGTAAAGCGTCCGTCCGCATTCCCTTCAGGATCCATGCATACGCGAACCGGAAACCTGAAAGATCGAACCATGGAGACAAATAATAAACGGTCTGTGTAAAACTCTAGCAAACTCACGCATACGTACTCCTGGTTCAGCGACCACGGACGACGACGGGAACAGAAAAATAGAAATGGTATTGGTGTCATACGAGAATTGTAGCACAGTTGGGTTCATGATAGATTCAATACAAATTCCGCCGCTATGGGGATCCTTGACCCGCATTTTGCAGGCTCTTGACGAATTCCAAGGCGAGCTTGGGGCTAGATAGTTATTCGAAGGTTAGGTGTGGATATCCTTCCGATGAGATGTTGATAAGTAACGTACCTGTCGAGGGGCTTGACGGGAAGTTTCTTATCCAAAAGCTTGCCTCCTTTCTCGAAAATAAAATGGCTACGCTTGGTCTTTCCGCCTTCTCCAGCTCCAAGCGAGGTGATCAGGACTCGTTGAGGATCCGATAGCAACGGATAAGGTAACTCTTTCTAATAGGTCGGGGGCTCGCGTTCGGAATGATCGATGAGGAGACAAAAATCAAACAATCACCTTCGTCTGCCATTTGGTCTGAGCGGTAGGGCTGTCGGCACTCAAGCAGTATACATCATAGTTCACGGACGTGAAGTCAGGATAGATATCCCGGAAGCCACAAGCTTGGTTTGTACAGCCAGCTAAGAAAAAATGAGTTTGAACAGACGAAATGAATTTGGGTATATGGACTCACGAGTATCTGCCTTGGGAACCAAAAAGAGTATAACACCCCTTTCTGAAGCTAAATCTGCAACCTGTATATCCTCGTCCTTCTCATTTTTGAGCGTCAAGTTCGGGAGAACGTCGCCAATATCGATAGACGCGAGTTTCTCTCCAACATCGCCAGATTCTCCCTCAACATCGGGCTTGTCAGATTTGGCCTTGGAGCAAGGTTCTTCAGGGGAAATGGAGTGACCCGAATTGAGGCGGAATCTTACTTTCTTCTTTGAACTCGAAGATTCCTCTCCTTGAGGATCTGTTTCCCCTGATTCGTTGGCGGCACGTTTCTTAGATGTCCCAGTCTTCTTGGGTGCCTTCACCTCCTTTGGCTGAGAAGATATACGGGTTGAACGCCGAGGGGCGTCAGAACTTGACTTGGTAAGGACTTTGCGAGCTTGCATAACAGTAGGCTGGTTAAACGGGTGGGTTGAGATAGGGGACACGCTGGTGTGACCAATCCTTATTAGACGCCCAACTCAATTGGTCACAAGGACCAAACTTGCCTTCCTCTTCGACAGTGTATCCTCGAGTCATGGCCCCCCACCTCTGATAAATATATGTGGCATACGAGTGCAGACTGCACGAAATGTGTGGATTCCCGAGAGCAATGCCATATTCAAAGGCGCCCGCTCCTAACTTAAATGACCTGTAGCTTGACACCGATTATTAATGAATCACACAGGCATTCTATTCACGCAGATGTTCGGGACAAAGATCCAGCGCTTGGAATGAATTCCACCATGTACCAACATTTCAGGGGCTTGCGGTTTCGTCAACTCACACAGGGCAATGAATCACTCTGAATCATACCTTTTGTCCCCTCGCTGCGTAAGAACAAGCCTACATCAGTATAACTTGACGCTAATATTTATAAATTTGTGGCAGGGGATACGTCCGATCTACCATGTGGTCGATATGAGTCTTGTACTAGCGACCAATTGGTGGATAAGGTACGTCCAATGAAATCATGAATCGGTGCATTACATCGGTGGAATAATTCTTAATTATCATTCACATTGGCACGTAGATGTTGTGGCCAGCGACGAGCGGTATTTCCATCATCAGAGTTATTCAAAGTCGGTTTATTGATCCTCTATATAGAAGTCAGTCATGTCTTGGTGTCATGGCGGCACGCCTCCCGTTCAATGACATCAAATCCGATTCTTTTTCCGAATCAAAGCCCTACAGAAGTGGAAGAACAGTCATGGTGAAGCGACGATGGCATATAAAATTTCTGGGTAATAGAACAACTTGGGTCGCTCCCACCGGCGGTCATATAGAATCGATTTTTGAATTGGGGTATAGTATAAAATGGACATCTTAACTCGGTATGCATCCGAGAGTGGTGCACTGCGTGTATGATCGTAGCTTGTGCGGCGACCACTGTAACGAAGCCCGCATGGCCGCAGCCACCCTCGAGACATTTGGTGCCAAGGGTGTTAAACGCTACATCGCCTCTCCTTGAGGCGATCACTCCGATGACCAGTTTTCCGGGCCCATCTTCAGGATACAGCTTTTTACGAGCCGATTTATCAACTGGGAGGAATATATCGAAAATTGTCGTCATCCGACAATCCCACGCCGGTCGCAGTAACGGCTCAATAACTCTGATCTTTTCCCTCTCTATGCCGGGCGATCAGAAGACGAAGTGTTGACTTGTACAGCTACATTTCGGATTCAATTACTTACATATTCTTCAGGAACATTTTGGGAGAAATGATCGCATCAGTCGCTGGGACTGGCAACGTGACCTGTCGTTGAACAATTGGAATACCTATTTCGAGCAGGACAAGCTGAGCATCCCCCATTCGCTGCCAGGTTTTTCCCTCCCTCACACATTGCAGCATTGAACTGAACGTTATCTACTTTTAGGCCAATTGTTATTGCCAGCTTCTCGGCGCTCTGGAGTGCCCGAGTCCCGCTCCGCAGCCGGCATCGTGTTTACGGCGTTGCACGAACGACTTGACAGCGTGTATCTCGTCTTCGTAACCCCCGGAATATTCCCTGCTTTCCCCCTAGTCCATTTATGATTGATCGGTATATGAACTAGCGAGAAACATGACCCCTTCGTCCATTTTCAGTCTCCCCCTCGAGCTTTTGGAAGAAATCGCCGAAATCGTTCCGCTTGGGGAACACCTAGCCCTATGTCGCGTGTCAAAACTATTTCACTCGCTCACCATCCACTGTTTATACAGAGACATCTCCCTTGAACGTCCCTCCACCGTAATCGCGTGCTGCAGAACCCTGGCTACCAATAGTGTTGCTGCAAGTTCTACGAAGCATCTGTCGATCACATACACGTGCGTTCTTCTGCAACTCATCATATTACCTCCTCCCTAATCAGACGACAATAGTCCTGCTGAACCGACAAGAACCCAATACTTCCCCATATTTTACTTCACCATCGCCAAGGCCTTGTCACGGCTTTCCCAACTCCAAGAACTCCGCTTGATGGTCTACGATCCTGACTATATACACACCCTCTCTTCTATCCACTTTCCCCAACTCCTACGTTTTGAGTGCTACCTCACCCTCACACAGCCACTCGTTTCCTTCCTTAACCACCACTCCACCATCACCTACCTCCAAATTGCTCCTCACGAAGCCCTCGGACTCTCCTCCCGCAACCATCCATCGTCCTTCCCCTCTTCATCTGCAGGAGATACAGATATGGGCGGCCATCCAATCCATGTCCATCTCCCGGCCCTGCAGTACTTTGCCGGTAATGCGGAATGTATTACCCTCCTCTCCCAAGCTGGTGCTGCGATACGTGCCGCCTTTCTGTTCTGGGATGCCGTTGATGCGAGCCCACAAGATGCCATTCGCGCACTCGAGCGTACAAGCGGGGCAACCCTCAACGTCATTAGCTGCCGTAGGCGAGGATGGAATCTCGACTTGTTCGAGCTCGTCTCGGTTTGGTTACCGGATGTGTACGTGTTGAGCATGACGAATCTGCTGGTGGTCGATTCGAAACCTACCGAGGTGTGTTTCCTATTTAGCTTGTTATATCTCCTGAGAGCTTACGTTGAAATAGATGTACTTGAATGCAATGAAGTCCTTCCTCCCTCGGTTTACCAGTCTCCGCAAGCTCCACTTGCACTGCGTCGATACATGGAAGATGGCCGATATTAAGAGCAATTTGGATGACGACTACGCGACTGTGAACGCGTGGGGTGGGGTCTGTCCTTCTCTGTTGGAGTGTATACTCCCCCGTGAGTGCCCCGCTTTCTGTGTCATGCAACGCTGTTGACTAAACTGTTAAACTGCGATAGACTCGAACAACCTCAAATGGATCCGCCTCCAGCTCCCGCTTTCTTCGTTGCACGTCTGGATCCCGGATCCGAACGACTTCAACAATGCAGGTGTCCAGTGGATCTGGAAGATGCTCAACTTTTCGTCGAGGAGGGCCTCACTGGACGCGGGATGGGAGCGGTTCGCTGAGATAGTTGGGGAACGGGTTCGGATCAGCGCGGTTGGCGTCACGCGGCGCAGAAGCTGTAGTTTGCGTGGAGGAAGGGTGCAGAGAGAGGAGATGCAGTTGAGATACGATGCAACGGTGGATGTGTTGAGGGAGTTGAGCTGTGGTGAAGATGTTGACGGGTGATTATAGCTTGGGTTTTGGTCTTGTTCTTGCGAGGTGCTGGAGGACACTGGGGTTAGAGGTTTAGAATTTTCTTTTGAAAATATCTCGTTACGCGCATACCACTTTCTTTATTGCGCTTACTGGTATTATACCTGATACAGTCGTTTCCTTGTCAAGAATTATCGTTCATAAAAAGTAGGTAGGCTTTACTTTACAGACCAGTCTGAGCATCCTATATATTATTAGGAGCCGTAATAGTGTTATAGTCATTTCATTGGATTCATCGCAGCATATGAGCGGGAAATTGTAATTGATATCCAGGTTATCGATCGAGAACCTATGTATAACACGATCGTCAAAGGTCCTGCTTACTTCGAAGATTTCTATTTTGGCTTTCACAGGCCCCGTTCGTAAATTAATCTTTACGTTGTGCGCGCTATCACCCCAGCGCAATGTTAATTGACGCTGTCCCATTTTTATTACAGGGTTTATTATTCGGGCTAATGTTGAGCTGGAAGAGATAGACGGCAGATGTGACCCTAACTCCACGTTAAACTTTGCAATTGTGACGAGGAGAATCTTGGATGCTGATGAGTTGCATGACAACTTGCTTCTGACGCGACGGGACGCATTGAACACGTGCCTGGCAGTGGTGTCACTGCGCATCTGACGGAGGAGTCCGCCCACCGGCTACCGCCACTTCACTGCCTCGTTATGTTTATGATATTAGCTGAGCGCGTGTGCTGCTGCACTTTATCCCTGTTGACGGACTTCATTCCTCGTCCCTCAAGACACTGATAGATCATGATGGACGGAACTCTGACCGCTAGTCCATATCTTCCAATTGGTTCCACGGCCCCCAGGAACGCGAAAAGTGAACCACGCTCGGCATGGGGGAAAGTCATCGCTGTCAAGCTGTTCACCCGCGCTTCCAATAGCCAATGGCTCGATAACCTCATCACTTCGATAACATTAATCAAGAACGCGAGCGGTCTGGCTCCGTTTCCTTACCTTGGGATTGCTGCGGGAATCACGGTGCAGATCCTCGAGATAATCCAGGTGAGTGATTGCTGTTGTGCGCTATCTGCAGTTAATCATCGTCGTCCACGTAGTCCGCCAACAAGAATAGAGACGATTTTCACGACCTTGCATCAAGTCTAGTTCTGACTATCGTTGGGATCAGGGATACCCTCATCTCGCATAGCGATGAGCACGTGTCCTCGCCAGGTTTCGTCACAAAATGCCAGGAGTACATCCAGTACGTTCCCCACTGGCCATTTTGTGATATACTGACGAATTTTCCAGGTTCATGCTACAAATTTTGACCCGAATAAATGATATCGTCCGGAAGTCCCGCTCATGGATATGGATCTTGAAGTATGCATCCATTCGAGACCAGATAGCGCAAACCAGGAAACAAATTGACGATTTGCGCTCTACCTTCACAGTAAGGCGACATCCTTTCTATTTATGAATCCTACTGAACAAAATATATTGCAGCTAATGACCATCGTCGATCTCCATCTTCACACGTACAAGAATATATCCAATGAAATCTCAGTATGGGGAAAGTCAAAACCCGTGCGCTTGATTGATGCTATGAATATGACCATCAACCTACCTATCGAATTCTGTATGACACATGATGTACGTCTTATATCTGTATGTTCTGTCAGAGAATGATTCAACCACCACAGGACTTTACCGACCTCCTCAGATTCATGTTCCGCAAGCGTCGTGGACGCCGTTACGTGGAACTTGGACGGTACAATCTTACGGATGTCGCCTCGATCGACCAACCCATCACTACAGCTCTGTGGTCCTCGAAGGTTAAACCCGGTGCAACAATTGCTATGAACATTGTCCTTCGGCGATCGGCGCATATGGATACACCGGAGAGCCGCCATTGTCCCGTTTGTCGTTTCTTCTGTAGCTGGGCTTCCCTTGGTGATGATGTTACATGGTATTTTGAGCTTCTTCCTTCCCAGAAACGTACCACAGCTGAATCCTTCCTTCTCCTTTAACTAGCACGTCGTGCGGGACGCTGTTCCGTGTTTCGAGAGGAAATTCAAAGAGGTCGAGTTTTGTCAGTGATCCTTCCGTCAAGGAAGACATTGATGGACTTGACATCCACTTTTTCCGCCGTTTCCATATTCTGAATATTCAACCCGATCGCTCAAGTCGAAACAACCGTTTCGAAAACCGTTTCCTTCAGGAATCCGGGTTTCTTTGATGGATTGCTGCCCGATGCTCACGCGCTGGTCTGGAGGTGCTGGAATGTGTTGAGTTGTTGGAATCATGGTTGTTGGAAGGTGTGGATTCAGGTGTAACGTCCAGAAGTTGAGAATGTTGTCGGAAATATCCACGGTGTTGCGGACCCGTCGAGGGGCGATAGTCGGCCTCATGATGATGAAACATTCATGGAGGCCGGAGTGGGATGGGGGAGTCTATTTTTTGCTTTCACCGGCCCTGCTCGCGCTAATTAATAGTCTGACTGATGAGTGCTATCCAAGCGCTATCGATACCCAGCGCGATATTATAGTTGTTACAGGGTGTATTATCCCGGCTACTACTGAGCTTGAATAGATCGACGACACATCTCACTCGAATCCATGTTAAACCTCACAAACGTGGAGGAGAATCCTGATAAGTACTAACGCGACACGACGCGTTGAACACGTGCCCGGCAAAGTCCAGTCTCGCAGCACCGTGCCCATTTGAACAGATCACCCATCGCCACTTCACTACTCGTTATGATACCAGCTGAACGTGGGCTGCTGCACTTTATCCCTGTCGATGGACTTCATGCCTCGTTCCTCAAGACACCGATAGATGAACGGAACTCTCTGACTAGTCCGGGTTCCACACCCAGACATACGACGAGTGATCCACGCTCAGCATGGGGGAGAGTCGTTGCCGTCAGGCTATTCACCCGTGCTTCCAGTAGCAAATGGCTCGATAAAATTGATCAAGAATGCCAGCGGTCTAGCTCCGTTTCCTTACCTTGGGATTGCGGCAAATTTCACGGTGCCGATTTTCGAGAAAATCCAGGTGAGTCATTGCTGGTCTGCACTACCTGCAGTGAATAATCATCGTCCTCGTAGTCCGCCAACAACAATCGAGACGATATTCACGACCTTGCTACGAGTCTGGTATTGACAATCGTTGCGATCAGGTTACCCTCATCTCGCACTGGCATACCGAGGACCATATGTCGCTTCCAGGTTTTGTTACAAAACTCCAGGAGTAGATCCAGTGCGTTCCCTATTCACCATTTTTTGACCATGTCGACGAACCTTTCAGGTTCGTGCTACAAATTTTGACCCGAATAAATGATATCGTCTGGAAGACTAGGTCATAGATATGGGTCTTGAAGTATGCATCCATTCGAGACCAGATAGCGCAAACCAGGAAGAAAATTGACGACTTACGTTCTACTTCACAGTGGGGCTCAATTCTTTATCTTTATAAATCCTACTCATCAAAAGACATTGCAGCTCATGACCATTATCAACCTCCATCTCCACACGTACAAGAATATACCCAATGAGATATCAGTATGGGGAAAGTCGAAACCCGTCCGATTGATCGATGCCATGAATATGACCATCGACCTACCGATTGAATTATGTATGACGCATGATGCACGTCTCATACTTGTACGTTCTGTCAGAATGATTCAATGATCGTAGGACTTCGCCGGCTTCCTCAGATTTATATTCCGCAAGCGTCGTGGGCGTCGTTATGTGGAACTTGGACGGTACAATCTTGCCGATGTTGCCTCGATCGACCAACCAATCACTGCAGCTCTGTGCCTTTTGAAGGTTAAACTGGGTACAACAATTGCTATGAACATTGTTTTTCAGCAATCGGCGCATATGGACACACCGGAGGGCCGCCATTGTCCCGCTCGTCGTTTCTTCTATAGCTGGGCTTCCTTTGGTGACGAGGTCACATGGTATTCTACGGTTCTTCCCTCCCAGAAACATCCCATTGAATCCTTCCTTTTCTCTTCACTAGCACGTCGTGCGGGACGCTGTTCCGTATTTCGAATGGCTTTGTCGAGGAAACGCAAGATCTATTTTCTACAAACTTGCCGGAAGTCACCAGCGAAGCTTCTGGGATGTCGGCTGAAAGATCTTCAGCTGGAATATTAAAGAGGTCGAGCTTTGTCAGTGATCTTTTCGCCAAGGAAGACATTGATGGAGTTGATATCCACTTTTTCGGCCGCTTCCATATTTTGAATTTTGAATCCGATCGCTGCAGAGTGCTGCAAGCAGATGCTACAATATCCTCCGTCGGCGAATCGAGTTGCCCAGCGCTCGCTATGTATCCATTGAATGGTACATTTGTGTCTAAACTCATTCCGTTGCCTCCCGCGCAGTGCGTGATCATAGGGCGGCAATTGGAAACCGGATTCCTGAGAAACGAAACGGGTTTTTAGACTCGATGGTGGTGAGCAGATTGCACGCAGTAGTCTTGGCAGAGTCAAACAAGGTGCGTTGTTTCCGTGCCTAGTCCATTACTTCAGGAAATTGACGTCGCAAAAGTTCTTCATCCAGGATATGAACAGTTCAAATGGCACCTTTCTCTCTCAAGGGCGAGCGACTCAGCGCCGCTGGTTTTTCATCTGAAGCCGTCGAACTCATATGGCGATATTGTGGTAACGCGCCCTCATTTTCGGCTTTCATGAACAGAATATCCAAAGCTGAGGTATCTGTTCAGGAATTCGGGGTTGATCTACTCGATGAGGAAGAGAAGTCCATCCTATACCGCAAAGTTGCCGCCCTCGTCATTTGCATACATGTTCAAGCAGATGCCAGGCTGGTCCGTTCCGCAGGGCGTTGAGCGTTGGTGGAAGTCCGGGCAGACCTTTGGGCGGGACTCAGATTTTAGTGAGGTAAAGAGGAGAAAGGAAGGGTGTTCAATCACGAGGAAGTCTATGTAATAAACGGGCATCTTTGTTCAAGATTTTTCGTGGTTTGCTGAGAGTCTCATTCCGCACTATTCTGCTGCAACTGGGACTCAGTTGGAATTGTAGAGAAACGGACTCGATCTCAAGTCTAACATTGAGCTTTTGGACGAGACCCCGAATCTGGATTGACGCGACGCGACGCGTTGAACACGTGATCTTGGACATTGAGAAGTTGATGGAATTTGGACAGCCGCCAGCGTCCACGCACTGCCACAATGTTCACTGCCTGCCTGGGCCCAGGGGTACTTGTCGAACGCCTCAATCCGTACACTCCACACTCAGATTTGGTAGCGGATATCACGCCTTGTCCGCTCAAGACACCGATAAATGAACAGAACTCTGAGTCGCACTGGTCCACATCTAGAAATCGGTTCCACACCTCGGGACGCGGGGAGTGATTCATGCTCGGCATGGGGGAGAGTCGTCGCCGTCAAGCTATTCACTCGCGCTTCCAACAGCCAATGGCTCGATAACCTCATCACTTCGATAAAATTAATCAAGAGCGCCAGCGGACTAGCTCCGTTCCCTTACCTTGGGATTGCTGCAGGCATCACGGTGCGGATACTGGAGGTAATTCAGGTCAGTATTTGTTCGTGCGCGGTATCACCGGTTAATCGTCGTCGTCCCTGTAGTCCGCCAACAAGAATCGAGACGATTTTCACGACCTTGCTACGAGTCTGGTATTGACCGTCGTCGCGATCAGGGATACCCTCATTTCACATACCGATGAGCATGTGTCCTCGCCAGGTTTCGTCACAAAATGCCAGGAGTACATCCAGTGCGTTCCCCACTGGTCATTTTTCATCATACCGAACAATTTTCCAGGTTCATGTTACAACTCTTGACACGAATCAATGACATCGTCCGGAGGTCCTGCTCATGGATATGGATCTTGAAATATAAATCCCTTCAGGACCAGATAGCACGAACCAGGAAGCAAATTGACGATTTGCGCTCTACCTTCACAGTAAGGCGGCATCCTTTCTCCTATTTAAATTCTACTAAGCAAAAGACATCACAGCTAATGACCATCATAGATCTCCATCTTCGCACCCACAAGAATATACCTAACGAGATCTCAGTATGGGGAAATTTAAAACCTGTGCGCTTGATTGATGCTATGAATATGACCATCGACCTACCGATTGAATTCTGTATGACGCGTGCTGTACGACTTTTACTTGACTATCAACTAAATTCTGATGAATAATCGACAGGACTTTGCTGACCTTCTTCGGTTCATGTTCCGCCAGCGTCGTGGACGTCGTTACGTTGAACGTGGCTCGTACAATCTTACGGACGTCTCTTCGATCGACCAACCTATCACAGCAGCTCTGTGGCCCTTGAAGGTTAAACCCGGTACAACGATTGCTATGAACATTGTTCTTCGGCGATCGGCGCATGAGGAGAGCCGCTGTTGCCCCGTTTGCCATTTCTTCTGTACATGGGCTTCCCTCGGTGACGAGGTTACATGGTAGTATCGAGTTCTTCCCCCCAACAACGTCTCACTGAACCTTTCCTTTTCTCTTTGGCTAGCACCTCATGCGGGACGCTGTTCCGTGTCTCCAATGGCTTCATCAAAGAGACCCAAGATCCCCTACCCACAAACTTTCCGGAATTGACCACCCAAGCTTCCGCGGCTGGGGTGTCAGCGCGGGGGTCCTCGGCTCGAAAGCTAGGGAGGCTGGGTTTCGTCAGTGATCCTTCCGCCAAGGAAGACATTGATGGCCTTGACATTCACTTCTTCCGCCGTTTCCATATCTTGGATTTTTTTATTGATCCCTCAAAAGCGCTGCAGTCAGATGCTACCATACCTTCTCTCGACAAATTGAAGCACCCAGCGCTTTGCTTGCACCCTCTGAATGTTACCTTTGTTTCTAAATTCATTCCACTACGTCCCGGCAAGCGCGTGGTCATAGGACGGCAATCCCTCAAAAAAAATCGGATTCCTAAGAAAGGAAACGGTCTTTTCGACTCAAGGGTGCTGAGCAGGTTGCACGCAGTAGTCTGGGCGGAGTCAAATAGGGTGAACAATCGGCGTGTTTAGACCATTACTTCAAGGTGCTGACATATCAAAAGTTCTTCATCCAGGACACGAAGAGTTCTAATGGCACCTTCCTCAACGGCGACCGGCTCAGCGACGCTGGTCTTCTATCTGAACCCTTCGAACTCACGGATGGCGATAGATTGGTAATGCAACTCATTTTGAGCTTTCACGAACAGAATCTAAGGGTTTGTTTAGGAATTCGGGATCGACGTTGTCAGTGACGATTATGAGATCGTTCTATCTTCTAAAATCGTTGCACGCGTCGTCTGCATGAGACGAGACAGCGCATGAAAGAATAATGAATCTGACGAGAAGAGGGTCCATTCTCTAGGCGGAGGAGGAATCTCCCCTTGACGAAGTCGCATGAGTACTGGTTGAACTTCGTACTTTCAGGCGGGGATCGGATCTTGATAGCGGGAGAAACAAAGGTTATTCAATCGCGAGGATGTTCACACTACTGAAGAGACGCCTTCGTTCAAGATATCGGTGGTCTACTGACCCCTCATATCGCCCTATTCTATTCCAAGGGAGATAGATATATCGGTTGGAATTGTGGAAAAATGGACTCGATCTAGATTTGCAGGAGTGGATGATCAGAACGTCAATGGAGCCCTATCAACTTAAATACCGAGTCCTATCGGGATGTTATCGTGTTATTTTACGTTGTCCCATTTTCGTTACAGGATGTATTATTGTCGCTGATTCTGAGCTTGAATAAATAACCGCAATGCGCATGTAATGATTCCTCGGCCTCCTGACGTCCACCGCATGTTCACAGCCTCGTTATGATACCACTACCTGAACGAGTGCCACTGCACTTTGCATTTCACTCTCGTCTCCCCAAGACACCGGTAGATGGACGGATCTCTAATGGGTCAACATATTCACCCCGGTTCCACTTACGGGCACACGACGAGTGATTCACGCTCGGCGTGGGGGAGAGTCGTCGCTGTCAAGCTATTCACCCGTGCTTCCAATAGCCAATGGCTCGATAACCTCATTACTTCGATAAAATCAATCAAGAATGCCAGCGGACTAGCTCCGTTCCCATACCTTGGTATTGCTGCAGAAATCACGGTACGGATCCTCGAGATAATTCAGGTGAGTCACTCCTGGTGCGTTATCTACAGTTAATCATCGTAGCCCTCGTAGTCCGCCAACAAGAATCGAGCTGATTTTCAAGATCTTGGGACGAGTCTGGTTCTGACCATCGTTGCGATCAGGGATACTCTCACCACCCATACCGAGGAGCGTGTGGCATCGTCAGGTTTGGTCACAAAATGCCAGGAGTACATCCAGTGCGTTTCCTGCTGGTCATTTTTTCATCATAACAACAGATTTTTCAGGTTCATGTTACAAATTTTGACACGAATCAATGAGATCGTCCGGAAGTCCCGCTCGTGGATATGGATCTTGAAGTATGCATCAGTTCGAGACCAGATCGTGCAAACCAAGAAGCAAATTGACGATTTGCGCTCTACCTTCACCGTAAGGCGGCATCCTTGTTCTATATGAATTCTACTGAGACATCGCAGCTAATGATCATCATCGATCTCCATCTCCACGCGTACAATAACATACCCAATGGGATCTCAGCATGGGGAACGTCAAAACTCGTGCGCTTGATTGACGCTATGAATGTGACCATCGACATCCCGATTGAACTCTGTATGACGCTTGATGTACGTCTCATATCTGTATGTTCTGCTATCAGATTGATTCAATGATCCCAGGACTTTGCCGACTTCCTCAGATTCATGTTCCGTAAGCGTCGTGGACGCCGCTACGTGGAACTTGGACGGTACAATCTCACGGATGTCGCCTCGATCGACCAACCCATTACTGCAGTTCTGTGGGCCTTGAAGGTCAAACCGGGTACGACAATTGCCATGAACATTGTCCTTCACCGATCTGTGCATGGAGAGACGACAGAAAGCCGTCACTGCCCCGCTTGCCAGTCCTTCTGTAGCCGGGCGTCTCTTGGTGAGGAGGTGACATGGTAATCTCCAGTTCTTTTTACTCCGACTTTCCGCTCAGTCTCTCTCTTCAGTCCTTCATGCGGGACGCTCTTTCGTATCTCGAACGGCTTTATTGAAGAGTATGAAGATGCCCTACACGAAGATCACTCAGAACCCACCGAGCAAGTCTCCGCGGCTGGCATGTCGACCCAAAGAGCCCCGACACGAGATCGAGATCTAACAAGAAACCTGAATTCTGGATCTCACAACTCACCCTCCGCGGCCATCGATGATGCACTTGACATTCACTACTTCCGTCGTTTCCATATTCTGAATGTACCCCCTAGTCTCACAGTACAATCAGATGCAACAGTCCTTGAACCAGGATATCCAGCGCTCTCTTTACACACGCGGACCTTCCTGCCTAAATACATTCTACTACCTCCAGGACAGCGCGTCACAATAGGGCGGCAAATCAACGGATACACCAAAGCCGAAATCGGAAATGGTTTCTTCGATGCTCAAGCGATGAGTAGGCGGCATGCAGAAGTCTGGGCGGATTCGAACAAGGTGTGTATAGCTATGTCATGACCATTATCTACATCATAACACTCACTTCGAGAAAAGCTCTTCGTCCGGGACATGCAGAGTTCCAATGGCACATTCCTCAACGGCGAGCGGCTTGGACCTGACGGTCGTGTATCCGAACCCTTCGAACTGAAGATGGACGATATATTGGTAAGTCATAACCCACCACCAACAGACGTCTCTCACATTTCGCGGTCCCCTTAGGAGTTCGGCGTCGACATTCTTGATTTAGACACAGGGGACATCATACATCCCAAGGTCGCTACACGCGTGGTTTGCATACTTGATGAAGCAACTGCCACAGAGGCACGACCCAGGAGAGAGATCACAGATCGATCTGATCGCGAGGATGAAGATGAAGAACGGGCATCGAGCCCAGACATCGTCATAATTTCCAATATCAATGATGCTGACATGTCGTTCTCCATGGACTCGCCCACCCATACTTCCTCACAGAATGTTGAAGTGACTTTGAATGTTGCCTCGCTGGCGCTATCGAATTTGGAGTCCACCTCTCAAACTTCTTTAATCTCACCCGAGAAGGCTAACGGGAAGCCGGCGGGAATCTTGATAAATCTCGTCGAGGCAGCTGATAGTGCCAGACCCATTTCCGTTGTCAACTCTTTCAATAGAATGAAGATGCATACTTTGGATTCTCACAGTGACTGTTCTATACAGCGGGGCGAATACGTCTCTCCCGGCGGGGACGATCCTCGGGACGATCCGTATGGTGATAAAGGTAATTTGTCTCCGAGTAGAGCACCAGGTTCGTCTGCGTCGCATTCTGAAACAGGGTACGAATGAATCATCCGTTTCAGATGTCATTTATCCTGTCACGCCAATTTCTCCACTCCATGAACGGCCCTCGTCGCACCCGAAGGCATTCCCTCATCTCATGGAAGCACTGTACATTGAGCTTGAATCTGTGTCTCGCTTGCTCGAGACACAAGCATCTCACTCCGCGAGGGACCTGAATGATATCACGCACTTGATCATAGCAGCGGCCACTTTCCGTACGCGATGTGTCGGTTCAGACGTCATGTATCCTGTCACGCCAACTTCTCCACTCCATGAATTGCCCTCATCATCGCTCCGAGTCCCGGGGCCGATGCCTCATTTAATGGACGCACTGTACACTGAGCTTAATTCTGTGACTCGCTTGCTCGAGACACGATCTCACTCTGCGAGGGACCTGGAGGATACCACTCACTTGATCCGCGCAGCATCCACTTTCCGTGCGCGATGTCAGGGACGTTGACGATGACGTTGGCGATAAGCAGGCGGGACCTCGAGTCTTAAATTCGTTCTACCAGTTTTCGTGAAAAAATAATTGGGCTGGTAATTACAAGAAATACAAAGGAAAAGAAACGTAAATAGCCTGTTACTGAACGCCACGAAATTGACATACACGTAGCTCGTCAATGCATGTATCAACTTAAATCCCCATTTCACGTATAGTGCTCTTCGCGTCCTGAGTCGACCCAACATGGCCCTCCTTAAGCCTGTTGAGCTCATCCTCCTTCGCATCCAACTTCCTCACGCTGAACCAGAACAAAATACCCGCCACAGCCGACAACACGCCCATTGTTCCATAGTTCCACACCAACAGCGGGTCCGCCGAGAGCGCCACGAACGCCTCGCCAAGCGCGGACGAAATGGCGGACATAAACAGGAAGATGGACATGACGACCGAGCGCATGTTCGTCGGTGCCTTCGTGAACGCGTACTCCAGCCCAGTGA